>Ga0137309_101912_pt1 | contig 13368 bp, 6 predicted proteins | sample NAcewiD2O_June_FD_97179 | JGI IMG/M metagenome (GOLD analysis project Ga0137309, IMG submission 97179) | Mouse cecal microbial communities from Vienna, Austria - N-Acetylneuraminic amended D2O_June | ecosystem: Host-associated > Mammals > Digestive system > Large intestine > Cecum | place... | reverse complement strand
CTCGGCATATCTGCCGGAAACGACGGAGACGAGCCGGGGACTAGACCGTATGGAGGAGCAGTTTATCACGTATGGCACCGCGAAGGTCATGGTGACAAACATTCCCTATGAGGAGGCTGATCGGATTTATGAGGAGCTCGAGGCGCTCGACAGCATTATCATGCTGGATTTTGACAATTCTAAGAAGCATTACAACAACTTCTCGGCGCTGTACTCGATCACGTTTGGCTATGAGGAGACGGACGACAGGGCGCTTGCGGCGCTCGACGAGGTCCGCGCGATGCTGGACGGCTATGATATCTATGTGTCTACCGCGATGGGAGATGCGTCGGCAGAGCAGCTTGCAAAGGAGATGTCCGTGATCAGCGTGCTGGTGGCGATTGTGGTCGTCTCGGTGCTGCTCTTGACATCGCAGACGTGGGCGGAGGTGCCAGTACTGCTGCTGACATTCTGCTCGGCGGCATTGATCACCAAGGGAACAAACTTTATGATGGGGACAATCTCGTTTGTGTCAGACTCCGTTACCATCGTGCTGCAGCTTGCCCTGTCTGTGGACTATGCGGTTATTTTCTGTAACCGCTACAAAGAAGAACACCAGACACTCGGCATCCGCGAGGCGGATATTGTGGCGCTCAGCAAGGCGATTCCAGAGATTTTCTCGAGTTCGCTGACAACGATGGGCGGTTTGATCGCGATGATGTTCATGCAGTTTGGCATCGGCAGCGATATGGCGCTGTGTCTGATCCGAGCGATTCTGCTGAGCCTTTTGGGTGTATTTTTGCTGATGCCGGGGCTTATTATGCTCTTTGGCAAGGCGATGGATAAGACCAAGCACAAGAGCTTTATCCCAGATATTCCATTTGTGGGAAAATTTGCATACAAGACAAGATTTATCATTCCGCCATTGTTTATCGTCGTGCTGGTGGGGGCGTATCTCATTCAGTCCAACTGCCCGTATGTCTATGGCTACACACAGCTTGAGACACCTGTGCAGAGCGATGCGATGGTGGTGGACGAGATGATTGAGGAGAGCTTTGGCGCGGAGAACTTCGTCGCGCTCGTCGTCCCGGCGGGCAGCTATGAGAAGGAGCGAAAACTTCTCAGTGAACTCGATGCCAGACCGGAGGTAGACCATTCGCAGGGGCTTGCAAACACGGAGGCGATGGACGGCTACATGCTGACCGATAAGCTGACCGCGAGGGATTTCTCGGAGCTTCTCGAGCTGGACTATGAGGTGGCGGAGCTGTTATATATGGCATATGCGGTGAATGATGAGAACTATGCCAAGATTGTGAACGGCTTCTCAAACTACAGTGTGCCGCTCATCGATATCTTTATGTTTCTCTATGACGAGGTGGACGAAGGGTATGTCACGCTCGATGATGATTTGATGGACACGCTCGAGGAGGCGCACACCAAGATGCAGATTGCGCTCGACCAGCTTCAGGGCGAACAGTACAGCCGTATGCTGATCTATCTGACACTGCCGGAGGAGGGCGAGGAGACGTTTGCCTTTCTCGATGAGATGCACGAGATCGCAGGACAGTATTATGAGAAGTCCGAAGTGCTCGTTCCCGGAGAGTCCACCAGCCAGTATGATTTATATAAGACTTTCCAGCGCGACAACACCGTGGTCAATGTGGTCTCGATTCTCGCGGTGCTGGTCGTACTGTTGTTCACTTTTATGTCGGCAGGTATGCCGGTGCTTCTGATCGCAGTGATTCAGGGCGTGATCTGGGTGAATTTTTCATTTCCTGCAATAGAGCAGAAAAATGTATTTTTCCTGAGTGCGATGATCGTGTCCTCGATTCAGATGGGTGCCAATATTGACTACGCGATCGTGATTTCAGGCAGATTTCTGGAAATCAAGGACAAAATGTCCAAGAAGGACGCGATTATAGAGACGATGAACTTTGCCTTTCCGACCATCGTCACCTCGGGCACCATGCTTGCGCTGGCAGGCATCTTTATCGGACAGATGTCCTCGGACGGCGCGGTGTGCGGCATTGGGCAGTGTCTGGGCAGAGGGACAATCCTTTCTATTTTTACAGTTATGTTTGTGCTCCCGCAGATTCTTCTGCTGGGCGAGAAGATTATCGACAGGACGTCATTTGCCGTATCGATACCGCTCAAATTAGAGCGTGTCAGCGGCCTGATGCGCGTTGACGGCATTGTGCAGGGACAGATCAACGGTACAGTCATCGGAGAAGTCCACGGCTTGATACGCGGTGACGCGAATTTGTTTGTCAATATGGGAAAACTAGAGCCGAGGGAAGATGACGGAAGCGATATTCGAGAGCTGATGGAGAAGGAGAACGCACAGAGGAAAGAGGGTGAAAAGGATGTATAGCAGAGCAAACAGAGCGGCAGCGCTGGCGCTGGCAGGTATGCTGGCGGCCGGAAGCGTTTCAGATGGTATAAATCCAGTACATACTGTGCAGGCGGCGGAGCAGACCAAAGAGGTTGCCGTGGACGCAGCGGTACAAGAGCATACAGACGAAATAAAAGAAGAAATAAAATATGAAAGAATTGATATCAGCACCCCGGAGGAATTTGCAGCGTTTGCCTCCCAGTGCTACATCGACGCATGGTCGAAAAATAAATATGTCAGCCTTAGGGCAGACATTGACCTCTCAGGCACCCAAATAAAGCTCGTGCCGGTGTTCAACGGTGTGTTTGACGGTGTTGGACATACGATTTCAGGCTTTGACTATATGGGAGACGGCTATGTGGTCGGGCTGTTCCGCTATGTCGGGCGCGACGGTCTGATTCAGAATCTGACCGTGAAGGGCGCCGTGGCGTCAGAAAATGAAAAGGAGTGCATGGGCAGCATTTGCGGAATCAACCACGGCACCATCAAGAACTGTACATTTCAGGGAACAGTGAGCGGGCGCGATACCATAGGCGGCATCGCGGGCATCAATGAGGGCACAGGAACCATCGCAGGCTGCGCTGTGAAGGGCAGGATTACAGGGTATTATTCGACGGGCGGCATCGTGGGCATCAACCACGGAGCACTGAACAACTGTACGAACCGCGCAGGCATCAACGACAACAGCGAGTGGGTGGAGCAGGACGACGAGATGGGAACCGGCATGGGGATTTTGGAGAGTCTGACCACCCACGACGACAATGAACTCTACAGCGGTGTGGACACTGGCGGGATTGCTGGCTTTTCTGACGGGGTGATCTCACGCTGTGCCAATTCAGGAACCGTGGGGTATGAGCACACAGGCTACAATATCGGCGGCATCGCAGGGCGCCAGTCGGGCGTCGTCTCCCTGTGCACAAACAGCGGAACAGTCTACGGCAGAAAAGATATCGGCGGTATTGTGGGACAGATGGAGCCGTTTATTGAGATTGACGAGGCAGAGTCTCTGCGCAATGCGATCAATAAACTGCACGATATCATAGAAAAGACGATTGACGACATGGACGCCGCGAGCGACGGCGTGAAGGGCGATGTGGACAAAATGCAGTCCTATGCGGACAGCACGATTGATTCGGGAGACGTGCTTGTCACACAGATTACAGACTTTGTGGACGAAAATGTCGATGAAGTCAATACGGTGTCTGCGCGCATGGAACACATTATTGACATGCTGCCAGATGTGCTGAACCATGTTTCCGCAGCAGGGGACCGGATGGCTGATCTGAATGACACCGCAAAACAGTTGTCGGAGGATTTGGCGGTTCTCGACAAGCTGGACGACGACGTGTATGATGAGACAGATTACAGCAGGCTTTCACTGTTGTCCACGGTGGGCGGCACACTCACGGCGGACAGCACCAATCCGCAGGAAAAGGACACTGTGACCATCACCGTGACGCCCGATGACGGCTACAAGCTCAAGGAGGGCTCGCTGACAATAAAGGACGCAGGCGGCAAGAAGCTGGCTGCCACACCAGTGAGCGGCAGGAGTGACCAGTATACATTTACAATGCCAAAGAAAAATGTAAAGGTTGCGGCACAATTTATATATGAAGGGACATTTCTTGTCAAGTCCACGGTAGGCGGACGCGTCACGACGGTGAGGGACAATGACAAGATGACGTTCAAGGCAGCCGCTTCGGGCGGATACCGTTTTGACGGCTACAAGATTGACGGCAGCGCTTATACAGGAACGGTCAGCGCGGACAATGAAATCACGCTGGACAAAAAGACCTATATCAAAGAAGGCACCGCTACGATGGTGGAGGCTGTGTTTACAAAGACTGCGACGGCTTCACACAAAATCACAGTCAAGTCCGGCACCGGCGGCACGGCGTATGTGGCAGGCGGCAGCAGTACCGCTGCGGCTGGCGAGGAGGTCACGATTCATATTGTGGCGGCGCCGGAGTATGTCTTTCAAGAAATGAGGGTGACAGGAGACATCGCTTCCACACCGAGCAGCTCGAATGTAAATGAACGTGTGTTTGAAATGCCGGACAACGATGCCACGGTTGAGGTTTTATTTCAGAATAAATATGACAAAGCTGCCAAAAACCGTATCTATCCCGAATCTAATGCCGGCGGTGTGATCTCCGTGCGCAAGGGGGCAAGCGGGACGCAGTATCAGATTACAATCAAACCTGATGAAAATTATGATGTTGATGAGAACAAGGCGCTGGAATTTAAGAAGGTGACGCTCTCCGGGGCGGTGCGGCAAGACAGCGGCGCACAGAGCGCATCGGGAGAAACCGCGGACAGCCAGGCACAGCCGAACTCAGAGCGTACAGCAGGAGGTGACAGCACCACCGACACCCAAAATCCGTCTGATGACACAACAGGAAGTGACAATACAATCGCTCCTCAAAATCCGTCCGACGGCACAACAGAAAGCGGCAGCACAGCCGACACAGAAAAACCATCGAATGAAACAACGGAAAGTGACAGCACAGCCGACACAGAAAAACCATCGAATGAAACAACGGAAAGTGACAGCACAGTCAATACAGAAAATCCTTCGGTTGAAACGACAGAAAGCGACAGTGATACCCAGACACCATCTGAGAATGAGGGTGAGACGCAGACTGAGCGCACAAATGAGGATTCCTCAGAAAACGAGACCAATAACACGCCAGAAAGCGCACAGCCAGAGGAGACACTTCCTTGGGAGGAAGAAAACCCGGAGAACGCCAACGCCATCTCAGCAGCCGTGCTTGGCAAAAGTGAGCTGGTCTACGACAGCGAAAATAAGACATATACATATATCGTTGATCTGGCAGATGACGTTGACAGCTACAGTGCCTATGCCACTTTTGTAAAAACGCAGAAGGACACAGCACAGGAGGGAGAATCCTATAATGTCATAACAGCATCTAGTACTGGCGGTGTCGTGGCAGTCGATACGACAAGCGCCAAGGAGGGAGAAAAGGTCTACGCGACACCGTCCTCGAACAATGGCTATATATTGACCAGTATTCTTGTAAACGGTGCAAAGCCAGCGCTCGAGAGCGACGGCAAACGGTATTCGTTTACCATGCCGTCAAAGGACGCCGAAGTCACCGCACAATTTGAGCCAGTAGATCTTATTCTAAAATCCAATATGAGCGGTAATGCAACGTACTCAGGCAGTGCAGAAGGAAAAGTGACCGTCAGTGTCAAGCCAAGCGCAGCCTACGCGGTCAAGAGTATCACTGTCACAGATGCAGGCGGCAAGAAGCTGTCCGTGTCCAAAAGACAGAGCGGCGCATACATCTACGAGTTTGATCTTGCGAAAATGTCAAAGGCGCCGTGCACCGTAGAGATAAAATTCAACAAACAGAACAAAAAGCAGGCAGTTGATACCTCCAAGAACAACATCAAGGATTCGGTTGAGGAATTGTCAAAGTCGTCGGAGGCAGTGCAGAAATCGATCAATACCATCAAGAATATTGTACAGAAGCCAGACGGCTCTTATAAAAGCTGGGATGAACTCACGCAGGCAGAGCAGGATACCATCATCACAGAAGTCATTCAGTTAGTGGAGAACCTCGGTGAGATGTCCTCGTCCGCCGCCTCGATTCTAAGCAGCTTATCGACAGTGTACAACATTCTCTCGCCGTATGCCACAGATGCGGCGGAGGCAGCGAGGAAGGATATTGACAAGGCGACGGAGCATATTCACGGAATGCTGGATTCGCTCAAGGCGGCAAACAACAGCGTCCGGGGGATTGTCAACTACATGAACGCCCAGCCGGATCTCCGCTTTTCGAAGCTGGGAGATGATTTTGACCGCGCCAAGGAAAATTTTCATGACCAGCTCAAAGGGCTGTCAGACAGCATCAAGGCGCTGAGCGACAATGCGGCAGGCTATTCTGACATCATCAACGACGACCTTCGGGCAGTCAACGACCAGTTGAACGTTGTGTTTAACCTGCTGGCAGACCGCATAGTAGACATTGAGAGCCTGAGCCTTGAGGAGTTGTACGAGGATGTCGATGATGAGAATATTGATTCCATCACGACCGGGCGCACTGACGCCTGTGTCAACAAGGGTGTTGTCAAGGGGGATATCAATGTGGGCGGCATCGCAGGCTCGATGTCCATCGACGATGAGGACCCCGAGGACAGCGCGGCAGGCACGATTGAGTACGAGGTTGGCAGACGCTTCATCACGAAGTGTCTGGTGACAGACAGTGTCAACGAGGGCTATATCACAGCCAAAAAGAATGGCGCAGGCGGCATCTGCGGCTATATGAACCACGGGATTATTGTGGATTCTGAGGGCTACGGAAGCGTGGAGAGCACAGAGGGCGACTATGTGGGCGGCATCTGCGGCGAATCCCTCACGATTATCAAAAAGTGCTATGCGCTCTGCTCTGTCAATGGAAACAAGAATGTCGGCGGTATTGCAGGATATGCCGAAACGCTGAAAAACTGTTATTCGATGGCAGATGTGCAGTCTGAGAACGGGCGCGCAGGCGCCATCGCCGGACAGGTAGCAGCCTATGAGGAGATGGACACAAATGCCGGAGAGGAGGGGGCAAAGGTAGCTGGCAACTATTATGTAGGGGAAAATATCCACGGCATTGACAATATCAGCTACATTGGCGTAGCGGAACCCATGAACTACAGCGATTTACTGACCGTAGAACAGCTTCCAACGCAGTTCTGGCATCTCAAGGTAATTTACAAGATAGAGGATACTTATTTAGGTTCGGAGGAAGTCAGGTACGGGGAAAAGCTCGACAAGCTGAATTTCCCGCAGATTCCCGCAAAAGAAGGCTTTTATGGCGCATGGCCTGACGTTTCGGAGCAGAGAATGGGCGGTACGTTTGTCGTGGAGGCGGCGTACAAGGACAACGTAACTGTCGTACAGAGCAGCGGCGACGCGGCTGGCACAGACGAAGGCACGTGGAAGAGGCCCTATGCTTTGGTGGAGGATCTCTTTACAGAGGACACGAGCTTAACGGCCAGCATCTGTGACAAAACACCGCCGGAGGAGGCGGACGGCAGACAGCATGTGGTGTACAAGGTGACGCTCGAAAATGGCGGCATCGGGGAGACGGATTCGTTTGCACTGCGCCTGCTCAATCCCTATGAGAAGGCTGTCGTGTATGGCTGCACGGGGGAGGCCTGGACCGAACTTGAGAGCAAGAGCAGGGGACAATATCTGCAAGTTGACATGACAGGCACACAGGAATATTTCTGCATCGTGGAGGAAACGACAAATAAGCTGCTGATCATCGGCGGCAGCGCAGCAGCGGCAGCGGGGCTTCTGATGCTAGCAGCACTCAGGAAAAGAAGTGCGCGCAGAAAACAGCCGCGTGCCCAAAAAGAAAAGAACGAAATAAAAAGGAAATAAAACGTGGAAAGGGTTATGGCAGTGTAGTCATAGCCCTTTAGTCCTATATACAGATAGTAGATGCAAATTTGATGCAATTTTGATACAATCATGATGCATTTCTGCTTTACTATAGTCTCAAGCTTCATATTATTAAGCTTCATAGTCTCAAACCAGTAAAAGACACTGCCTGAGAGGTATGAAGGCATGAAGCTGCTGCAAACAAACCGCAATATTAAATTTCAGCGATGAACAGGCTCTCTAAGTTTTTGGCGTTCGATATTGAGAGCATGTGGAAAATAGCCCATACAGGGCAGATTCCGAGAGCCTGTTTTAGATACAGGGGGAAATAAAGATCATGAAAAAACAAGCAGAAAGATTCAAATATATAGGACTGATGTTATGCTGTATGGGCATTACAGCCGGCTGTGCATCGGGGCGGGAAGCACTGCAAGGCACAGTTCAGACCAGTGAAGCACAGACAGAAGCAGATGCGATACAGGACGGCACACAGACAGTATTGCCAGACCAGACGGGACAGGATACCGAAAATGTGAAGGCAGCAGAAGAACAACGACAGGGCACAGAGCAGGCAGCGCCAGAGGAGGAAAAATTAGACGCTGAGCAGTTAACACGCAAAAATATAGACTTATTTTTACAGGAGGCGGGCAATCAGGGCATTGTTCCAAGTAGTGCCGCAGTTTATTTAGAGACTTTGTTAGAGGATGGTGTTTTTGAAGGCAATCTATTGACAGGGCTGAAAATGGGCGATATCGACGGCAATGGACAGATTGACATGCTTGTCATGGTGCATGATGAGAGCGAGGAGAATTTTTATGGTATGGGTGCGCTGTGGATTTATATGAATGAGGACGAGCCGTACTGTTTTTCGGACGAGATGTGTCCCTATTATGGCTGGTTTGATGTTTTTTGGAATGATATAGACCATGATGAAAATGTGGAGATTGTGTTCAGCTCGCAGGGAACGGGCTGCGGTGCAGTGGGGGATTCGTACAAGGCAATATTTAAGTACATAAGTTCGCCGCAAACGGAATCAGAACCAAATCAAATAGAACAAGTCGCCAGAATAGAGCGAATGCAGCTTCCGTCTGATTTTGATGAAGAGTATGATACAGGGCTTACCATAGAAGTGATTCAGGAACCAGAACAAGACCAGTACACTGCCTGTTGCCCCTACATAGATGAGAAGCTTTCTTTCCATGCACCCAATGTCGAAGGGTGGGAACTGCCAGAGACGGCGCGGGCGGCGGGCGGAAATGCGCGTGGATTTTATAACCTGCACATGACAAAGTATGAGGGCAGGAAGGTTTTGCAGGCATCAGAATATTTGTTTGGAGAGGGCGGAACAGCACATTATATAGGCACAGCACAGTTTTTGATCTCGTGGAAGGAGGACGGCACGCCAGAAGTTATCAAATGGTGGATTGAGGAGAACGAAGAATATGCAGTAAATGTATTATGCAGATGATTTTGTGTATTTTGAAGCCGAATGAAGCCGCTGTTTATTAGTTCTGTGAAGATACTTGAAAAGGATTTAAGAAATATATTGACAAATCATATGCAAAGAGGCACAATCTTATTATTTAAAGTATAATAAAAAGCAGGAGAAAGGGAACAACTATGAATCAATTAGCCAAAAAAGTACTGGTCGTTGTGGACATGCAGCAGGATTTTATCAATGGCGCGCTGGGAACAAAGGAGGCAGAAGCGATTGTGGACAACGTGGCGGAGGTGATAAAAACCTTTGACGGGGAAGTGATTTTCACGCGCGATACACATACGGACAAGTATCTGGAGACACAGGAGGGCAGAAATCTTCCTGTGCTGCACTGTGTCAAGGACTCGGAGGGATGGCAGCTTGATCGGAAACTTGCGTCGCTCAGGACAGATGATATGAAAATTTTTGATAAGCCGGCGTTTGGCTCTGTCGCGCTTGCAGAGTATTTAAAAGAAAATACGGCGCTTGAAAGTATTACCTTCGCAGGGCTCTGCACTGACATCTGTGTCATTTCCAATGCGCTCTTAATCAAGGCATTCCTGCCAGAAGCAGAAATCAAGGTAATCGAAAAGTGCTGCGCGGGCGTGACGCCAAAGAGTCATCAGAATGCACTCGAGGCGATGAAAATGTGCCAGATAAAAATCGTGTGACGGGGATATTTTTGACAGAACCGTAAACGATAAGGAGGGAATTGATGATCTTATACAGACCTGTAGGGACCAAAGAGTTAGCGCTGATTGCCGCCAGCGGATATACACAGTTTCCGCCGCGCCTGCCAGAGCAGCCGATATTTTATCCTGTGTTAAATGAAACGTATGCAGCAGAGATCGCATCACAATGGAATGTGGCGTACAATGAGGACCACAAAGGGTATGTGACAAGATTTGAGTTGGAGGAGGACTATGCCGGACAATTTGAGGTTCATGTTGTCGGCAGCAGCATTCATCAGGAGTTGTGGGTTCCGGCGGACGAGCTTGAACGCTTTAACCGGCACATTATCGGAACGATACAGGTGATTTGTGAATTTTCGTGAAAAGGAATGAGGAAGCATATGGGAAACGCATTACATTTATTTCGGGCAGCGGCAGTCACGCCGCGCGTTCATATTGGCAATGTTATGGAAAACTGCCGTGAAATTCAGACCGTTTATGACAGTCTGGCGTCAAACACAGATCTTGTCGTGACGCCGGAGCTGTCGCTCACAGGATACACCTGTGCAGATCTTTTTAACAACCGGCATTTATTGCAAACGGCACTCGAGGGTCTCTATGAGCTGGTGCAGTACACCAAAAAGTATGGGGCGTGCGGGGCAGCGCTTCTTGTCGGGGTGCCTGTAGAGAAGGAGAATGAGCTGTTTAACTGCGCGGCGCTGATTCAGAACGGCAGTTTGGTTGCCGTTGTGCCAAAGACGTACCTGCCCAACTATGGAGAATTTTATGAAAAGAGATGGTTCAGCGGCGGCGAGCAGGCGCCTTGCGAACTAGAGCTTGACTGCGGCGGGAAAAGGATACAGACCATTTTTGGAAATATGCTTCTGATCGAGTTTGGCACCGCGCGGAAAGTGCGCGTCGGCATCGAGATCTGTGAGGATGCATGGGCGCCTGTCTCGCCCGGCAGGCTGCTTGCGCTGCACGGGGCGGAGATTCTTGTCAACATCTCAGCGTCCAATGAGCTGATTGGCAAGGCGCAGTACCGCAAAAACATGCTGGGGGCGGCCTCGGCGGGCTGTATATGCGGCTATGTGTATGTGTCAGCCGGCAAGTACGAATCGACCTCGGACCTTGTGTTTAGCGGCCACACGCTCATGTACGAAAATGGAAAGCTGATTGGAGAGGGAAAGCCCTTTGACGCCGCCGTGCTTGTCAAGGATTTTAACCTGACAAAAATCAGACATGACAGAATTGCAAACAAGACATATTCCGGCTGTAAAAGAAACATGGCGAAAAATTTTTATGAAATTATCGAATGCCCCAAACCAATCCTTGAGAACGAGGACATTTTGGCGCGCGTGTCCATCACCCCCTTTGTCCCGTCTAAAAACCGCAGAGACCGAAGTCTTGAAATTTTCCAGATGCAGGTGACAGCGCTACAGAGGCGCATCGAGGCGACGAGGAGCCAATGTGTTGTGGTCGGCGTGTCCGGCGGCTTAGACTCCACACTTGCACTGCTGGTATCTGCGCAGGCGGTGAAAAATCTGGGCCTTGCACCAAAAACCGTGGTCGGCATCACAATGCCGGGATTTGGCACCACCAGCCGCACGAAGAATAATTCCATGGAGCTGATGCGCTATCTTGGCTGTGACTGCCGGGAAATCAGCATTGCGGCTTCTGTGAGACAGCATTTTTGTGATATCGGGCAGGACGAGACGGTGCAGGATATCACCTATGAGAACTGCCAAGCGAGAGAGCGCACGCAGATTTTGATGGACGTGGCAAACAAAGAGGGCGGTTTTGTCGTTGGAACCGGGGATTTGTCAGAGCTTGCACTTGGCTGGTGCACCTACAACGGCGACCACATGAGCATGTATGCGGTCAACACAAGCATTCCCAAAACGCTGGTGCGCACGCTGGTTGACGAAGTGGGGCACTTTATGGACGAAAATGGCTTTGCTGGCATGAAAGCCGTGATTGAGGATATTATTGACACGCCTGTCAGTCCCGAGCTGCTGCCGCCCAATGAGGACGGGACAATCGCACAAAAGACGGAGGAAACCGTAGGGTCTTATATTCTGCATGACTTTTTTCTGTATTATACACTACGCTATGGCATGGCGCCTGCGGAAATCTACGCGCTCTGCCGCGAGGCAGTCCGCCAGAGCAGCGACTACAAATTCAGTGATGATGAGATTGAGAAGTGGCTCAGGGTATTTTACACGCGGTTTTTCCAGCAGCAGTTTAAGCGCAACTGTATGCCGGACGGCGTGAAGGTCGGCTCTGTCTCTGTCAGCCCTCGCGGGGATTTGAGACTGCCGTCGGAGATTGAAGGCGGGGCGTTTACGGCATTTGATGAGGATTGTGAGGAGAAAGAAGCGCGATGAACGAGAAGGAAAAAGTACAGTTTTTAGCATCCTATGATATCAACCAGTATGACCGCCCCTCCATCGCGGCGGATATTGCAGTTTTTTCCATTGGCAGAAAGCTGGCGGAGGAGCTAGACTACCGCCGCCTTCCCACTAAGACGCTCAGACTGCTCATGATTCGCCGCGCGGAGCAGCCATACCAAGGGGAGTGGGCACTCCCCGGCGGATTTATGCAGCAGGGCGAGACGATACAGGAGACAGCCAGGCGCGAGCTCAAGGAGGAGACAGGGACGGACAAAGCCTATCTTACGCTCTGTGATGTATTTAGCGACATAGGACGTGACCCGAGAGGCTGGATTCTCTCGCAGTCCTTTATCGCGGTCTTAAATGATGATGATCTTGCCAACAGCCATCTCGAGGCGAGCGGCGATGCAGGGGAGGCGGGCTGGTTTGACATTACCGTCCAAAAGACGGCGGAACATAAAAAGGAGAAGCACAACACGGTCACTTGTGACAAGGAGTACGAGCTGACGCTAGAGCGCAGCGCGCCCGCGGACAAAACACAGCTTCGCGCAGTGGTCAGGGAACATATTGAATACCGGGATTACCATGAACTTATGACCTACGAGCTTGTGAGCTCAGAAGGGATTGCCTTCGATCACGCAAGGATTATCCTTAGTACCTTTAACAGCCTGAAACGCATGCTTGACAGTGACATACGGATTGCCTTTGACTTCATGCCAGAGCAGTTTACGCTGACGGACTTGCAGGAGGCCGTGGAGCTTGTCTCTGGTCAGGAGCTGATCAAACCCAATTTCAGGCGCAAGATTAGTGAGTATGTGCTGGAGACAGAGCATCAGGTGCAAAACGGCGGACACCGGCCGTCAAAGGCGTTTGTCAGGAATTTAGAACGGTTTTACCGGTGAGATTTGAAATTAGTTATCCGCTGCGTTTGGCACCAGTGTGCAAAGTGCAGCGGATTTTATGCCAATTGCATAGCTTCGTCTTTCACTTCCTCAATCTCTTCCTCAGATAGTTCTGGGAAGAATATCTGTATTTCATCTATTGAAATTTTTCCTTTT
>Ga0137309_101904_pt1 | contig 13410 bp, 18 predicted proteins | sample NAcewiD2O_June_FD_97179 | JGI IMG/M metagenome (GOLD analysis project Ga0137309, IMG submission 97179) | Mouse cecal microbial communities from Vienna, Austria - N-Acetylneuraminic amended D2O_June | ecosystem: Host-associated > Mammals > Digestive system > Large intestine > Cecum | place... | reverse complement strand
ATCTGTATCTGGCCATCGGCGGCGTGCTGTCCGCTGTGGTCTGCATTTCTGATCCTCTGCGGCCAGAGGCGGGAGATGTGATCCGGCAGCTCCGTGGTTTGGGCATCCGGCGGGCTGTTATGCTCACCGGGGACAGTGACCGCACTGCCGCCGCCATTGCCGCCGAGGTAGGTGTGGACGAATACCGTGCGGAAATTCTGCCTGCGGATAAGGCCAGCTTTGTGGAGGCGGAACGGGCGAAAGGCCATACGGTCATCATGATTGGGGACGGTATCAACGATTCTCCGGCGCTGTCCAAGGCCAATGTGGGCATTGCCATCAGTGACGGCGCGGCCATAGCCAGAGAGATCGCGGACATCACCATTGCGGCGGATGATCTCCATGAGCTGGTCAGCCTGCGGCGGATCGCTGGCAAACTGACCGGACGCATCCGCTCCAATTACCGCTTTGTCATGGGATTCAACGGCTCCCTGATTGCCCTCGGAGCCTTGGGCATTCTGCCTCCGGCCACCTCCGCTATGCTGCATAACCTCTCCACGTTAGGCGTCAGCCTGCGGAGCATGACAAATCTTCTGGAAGCGAACTGACACAAGCACAAAAACCGTCTCCGGGGAAATACCCAACTGAATAAAAACCTATGTCAACAGCTTGTGCCTGTCATAGATACGCTGGGCAATTTCTTCACCGGGAGGCAAAAGCGTGATACAGCCGTCATCGTCCATGTGGATATATCCGCTCTCCCGGAGATTTAGGATCGCATCTAAATAGTCCTCAGCCGATTCGTGGATATTCACAAAAAATCCTCCTTCCACGGAAACCTCTGCGCACAGGTTAGTAAATTCTAACTAAAAAAGAAAGTTTTTCTGAAAAGGGTCTTGACAACAGCGGTTAGCGGCAGTAAACTAAGGCGATTTCAAAGTTAGGCTTACTAACTGTTCCCCGGAGGGAGGCGAGAACATGATGCCGCTGACAATGGCAAAGGCCGGAGAGACGCACTGGCTGTTCGATCCCTGTGGAGGTCCCATAAATCTGACGGAGGCTGCAACAGTGACTGCGGGAACTGTCGCGGCTGTCACTAAAACTTCAAATCTTGCAAGACATGGCGAGGAAGCATGGGGGCAGTTTAATCTTCTCATGCCTTTTCTCGTTGGGGAGGAACAATTCTATGGCAGAATTACGGGAAGCCCATCTTCGCTATCTGCTGGCGATCTACGAATTGGGTAAAAGCGCTCCAGATGTGGGAACGCAGGCTGTCGCAAAGGCTCTGAACTGCTCGAAAGCCTCTGTCACGAAAATGATGGCAATTCTGATGGATATGAATCTCCTGGTGCGGGAGAAATACGGAAAAATCTACCTGACAGACACCGGCTTTCTGCTGGCAAAGGATATGCTCCGGTGTGTTGAACTGATTCATGAGCGGCTTCCAGCGATGGGATTTGATTTGAGCGAGGAAGAAGCGCAGGATTATATACGCACAATGGTAGTGAATCTGCCGGAGCATTGCCGGAGGCGGCTGGCTGGCAGGACGTGACAGCGGGATAAGAGAGGGATGATTCATGAAAGCGGGAGGAACGCTGGGATAAGGGGGTAAAATGAAAATTTTGGTTTATGGCGCTGGTGTCATCGGCTGCTACCTGACCCATGTACTGTGCGCAGCGGGAAACAATGTGACCCTGCTGGCCCGTGGAAGCTGGCGGGAGACCTTGGAGCGGGACGGGCTGACCATCGTCCACCATCTGCAAAGAAAGACCACCCATGACCAGCCTCACGTCATTGGGGCGCTGAACGGCGAACACTATGATTTGGTTTTTGCCGTCATGCAGTACCAACAGATGACGGCGATCCTGGACGATCTGGCCCAGGCGGACAGTCCTGTCGTAGCGCTGGTGGGGAACAACATGGATGCCGGGAAGATGGAAACGTACATACAGGCACATACTGCCGCCCCCAAAACGGCGCTGTTCGGCTTTCAGGGCACCGGAGGACGGCGGGAGACGGATAAGGCCGTCTGCGTCCGGTTTGGCGATATGGGGATGACCATTGGCGGAGCGCACGGAGAACCGTCCACGGCGGACAAACAGGCCCTCGCTTCGGTGTTTGCCGGCACCGGGTATCATCTCACCTGGGCGGCGGACATGGATGCCTGGTACAAGTGCCATCTGGCCTTCATCCTGCCCATCGTCTACCTGAGCTACGCTCTTGACTGTGATCTGAGGCGGGCCACAGGAAAGCAGATCAAAACAGGACTTCAGGCGGTCCGGGAGGGCTGCGGCCTTCTGGACGCCCTGGGATACCCCATTTTGCCGGAGGATACGATGGAGAAGCTCCACGGCTTCAGAACCTGTATTCATAGGCGGGGGATGCCGGATGGGCGAGGGGTTTTGCCGTCCTGCAAGGCAAAAAATCGCAGGAATACTTGGTGTATTTCAAGATTTTTTAACGCGGCAGGGCGGCAAAAGACCCGGCCAGACGGCGTTCAACGCCTGTGAATACAGGTTCTTCAAAGGGGCGCTGTCCTATGTTCTGCTGCGCCTCATGGCCAAGACCACCCTCGGAGAGCTTGCTGCCACGGACCACTGCCGAAACGCGGTTACGGAGCTGGAGATGTTAGACACAGCCTTTGCCGCCCTGCGGGAGAGAGGGCCGGGCTTTCCCATGCCCCATTGGGACGCCCTGCGGAGCGCCATGCCGGATTGGGAAAGACTGCACCAGTTATACAGAAAACAGGGAGGACGCAGGACGTGAAATACACCTATTGTGAACGGTTGATGTGGCATATCATCGCCCCTGCATCCCTCCGCTATCCTTTGACGCAGTAGTCATCTCAAACGCCCTGCATGTCATGACGGAGCCGGAGAAGGCCCTCGTTGAGATCCGACGGGTTTTGAAACAGGATGCTGAAGCAAAGAAAGAGGTTGTGTAAAATGCAAAAAATCACAGTAAAAATAGACAGCATGATATGCGGGATGTGCGAGGCCCATGTGAACGATGCTGTCCGCAAGGCGTTTCCGGTAAAGAAGATCACGTCCTCCCACAGCAAAGGGCAGACGGTGATCCTCACGGAAAGCGACATTGACGAGGCCGCTCTGCGCTCCGCCATCGGCGCTACGGGCTATGAGGTCAAGGCGGTGTCCAAGGTGCCTTACGAGAAGAAGGGGCTGTTTCACAGATGAGCCGTCATAATGAAATTCAAAATGCCTACCACTCCCTGGGCAAAGAGGCGACCTTTTATGATGGCATGATTACCTGCTCCACCTTGCCGGGGCGGGTGGTCTGTGGGCTGGTATGGAACATGGGGCAGAAGAAGAATACCCGCTATCTGGAAAAGGCCCTTGACCGCATCCCGGACGGGTTCTCTGGCAAGCTGCTGGAGGTGCCAGTGGGGACGGGGGTACTGACCATGCCTGTCTATAAGACGCTGCCTCATGCGGACATTACCTGCCTGGACTATTCCCCGGACATGATGGCCACCGCGCAGCGGCGGGCAAAAGCGGCAGGGCTGACCAACCTCCGGTTCCAACAGGGCGATGTAGGTGCGTTGCCCTTTGAGGATGGCTGCTTTGATTTAGCGCTGTCCCTCAACGGGTTTCACGCCTTTCCTGACAAAGAGGCAGCATACCATGAGATTTATCGTGTTCTCCGTCCAGGCGGAATATTCTGCGGCTGCTTCTATGTGCGTGGCGAGAACCGCCGTACAGATTGGTTTGTAGAAAAACTCTATACCCCCAAGGGATACTTTACCCCTCCCTATGAAACGGTAGGGAGCCTACGGAAGCGTCTGACAGGGCAATACAAGCAGGTCGCAATGGAAACAGTGGAGTCAATGGTCTGCTTTACCGCAAAGAAAGGCGGCTGATTATGATATTTTTGATTGAAAGCATTGTCCTTTGTCTCATTTTCACCCTTACAGTTCCGCTATATGGCCTGCGTGATCCGCTAGCCATGATCGACTCCTACCCGCCCGCCATTGTCGCGCGGGCGGAGGAGCTTGGGCTGGTTCTCCGTGAACGAAAGCGGCGCGCGCCAAAGGTTATTGCAGCCAAGCTGGTATTCTGCCTGATTGCTGCGGTACTGCTTGCGGTAACTCTCCGTATATTCAACGGAGCGGATACCTTTCTCTCCGGCTTTGTGACCAGCTTCCTGCTCTGGCTGGTGGTGGACTGGTACGACGCGCTGGTCATCGACTGTCTGTGGTTCTGCCACAGCAAGCGGTGCATCATTCCTGGTACCGAGGATATGACGGCGGCGTACCACGATTATGGATTCCATATTCAGCAGTCCTGCATCGGGATATTCATCGGCCTGCCGGTGTGTCTGCTGACAGGAGGACTGACGGCGTCTTTTGCATGAGTGGTGTAAGCGGAATATGAGGTGAGTCAATGAAAAAGCAATATTTCAGTCCTGAACAGGACGGTTTTTACGGTGTCTATTACCCCAATTCTATGTCCAGCAATCAAGCGATGATCGCCCTGCTGGGGGATTCCTCGGACGACCACATGGTAAAGTCCGGCGCAAAATGGCTCCAAAAGCGGGGCTGCAATGTCATGGCCACGTCCCCGGCAAAAAGGACTATGGCCACCATGACTATCCTCTGGAACGGATCGGGCGGGCCATTGAGGTCTTAAAATCCCATGGGAACCAGAAAATTGGCATTGTTGGGGCCTCCACCACAGGCATGATGGCTCTGGTGGCGGCATCCTTCTTCCCGGATATCACTCTGACCATTGCTATGACCCCGCCGGACTTTATTATGGAGGGGTTTTATCGAAAAGCTGTCCCATACCATTTGGGAATGGTGCAGGGAGTCATAGAGGCGATTGATTATGCTGCTTTTGCTCAAAGTCTTCGATGTCATATTCTTTGACTGGATATTGCTGTGCAATAGGGGCTTCAATTTCTTTTCCCATTTCTATCCGGAGACGAAGGCTATGGGGTGACTACAAAATGTCTGTTGCCCCTTATGAAAACGATAAACCGCTCTGCTACGAGTTTACCGCCTGTCCCATCGCGGAGTTTGCGCGGCAGCATGGGCTTCTGGAGGTCATGCCCGCTCTGTGCAACCCGGACTACGCCGCTATGGAGCCGCTGCACGCAAGGCTGGTGCGGACAATGACCTGCGCCAACGGCTGCAAGTGTGACTACGCCATCTGCGGAGATCAGGACGAATATCTGAAAAAGCGCCCGGAATATGTGGATGAGCAGGGTTACCGGAGAAACCGGGAATAGAAAGGAAATTGCGTTATGTCGAAACAGGCATCAAATTTTCAGAAAAAGGCCATGAGACCGATGTATCGTGGCAAGGAGATATTCAAACCGGTGAATGAAGTCTATCGATTCAAAACAGACGGCTTTCACGGGGAACTGTTCCGACCGGAGCGGGACAATTATCCGGGCAAGGCGCTGATCTGCTTCAGCGGCAGCGACGGGAGATTCGAGTGGACTCGGATGCTGGCACAGGTCTTTCAGGCCCATGGGCTGACGGCCCTGGCGCTGGCCTATGTGGCGGAGGAAGGGCTGCCCAAAGCGTTCTACCATGTTCCCATTGACCCACTGGAGGCGGCGGCAAAGCGGCTGCACGGCATGAGCTATGAAAAAGTAGGGCTGTGGGGCATCTCCAAGGGCGCGGAGCTGGCGCTGACGGCGGGGAGCCTCCTGCCGGGACTGGTTAACGCAGTGGTGGCGGTGGCCCCGATGAATACGGTGTGCCAGGGGTTTTCCGAAGAAACGGGAATTACCATTATGCCGGGGAGCGCCTGGACCTTTCACGGCGAGGAAGTCCCCTACACCCCTTTCGGACTGGACAAATTCCCAACGGGCCAGGTAGTGTGGAAAAGTCTCAAGGCCCGTGAAGTCACTATGTACGACCTTTACATCCCACTGGTGCAAAACCCCACCCCCGCCGCAGTCATCCAGGCGGAGAGCATCACCGGCCCCATCCTGCTGATCTCCTCCAAGATGGACACCATGTGGCCCTCCGAGGCGGCGGCAGAACAAATCATGAAACGGCTGCGGGAAAACAATTTTTCATATTCTTATCAACATTTGAGCTATGACTACGGCGGTCATCTGTTTGTCCCTATGGAACTGCGGCTGGCAAAGTTTTTCAGAGGTGACCGGGGAAAGTATAAGGAACTGAGCCGGGAAGCACGAATGGATTCCCTGACAAAAACGCTGGAATTTGTTACGCGGTGGTGATGAAAATGTCAAATGAACTGAAAGAAAACACTGTCCAGCACACCCTTTGTATGCCCCTGTGCGGGCGAATGATCGCGGCGCAGGAGTACCCTGACCTGTTTCCTGACCGGGACGCGGAGCGCATTGTTCGGGAACTGGGGGAGGATATATCCGGCAGGGCCATGTACCGGCTCCAATATATGTGGATGAACTGCCTCATCCGGCAATATAACTTGGCCTGGGAAATCACCGAGTACCTGAAGCAGCATCCCAAAGCCACAGTCGTGAAGTTGGGCGCGGGCCTCTCCTGCTTGCGGCGGCAGACGGGAAATGAGACGAATCCCTGGTACTGTCTGGATATGGAGAATGTGATCTCCTTGCGGGAGAAGCATATTCCGTTGGGAGAGCATGAGCAGAATATCGCCTGCGACCTCAACGATCATTCCTGGTTTGATAAAATCAGCTTTGACCCGGCAAAGGGCATCGTGTTCACCGCTGGAGGGTTGTTTTATTACTTTGAAAAAGAGAACGTCCGCCGTTTACTGTACGCTATGGCAGAGAAATTCTCCGGTGGCATGATTGCTTTCGATGCGGTAAACGCCTTGGGGCTGAAAGGAGTTAACGCAGAGGTGAAGCTGGCGGGAATGAATCGCACAAAGTCCTTTTTCTCATTGGAGCGGCCCAAGGAGGAATTGGAGGGCTGGTCGCCCAGCATCATCAATGTGATTGAGAAAGACTATGCTGACGGTTATCTGAAAGGCGGATACAAAAAAACACCTGTCACCCACCTATTTAATTGGAGCATGCGGACATTTCACATGGGCTTTATGATCCATGCAGAGTTTGCCAAATAAAATTATGTTTGGGGCTTGACAAAATCCATTCTTTCCGCTATTATAACATCGTTATATAACAGCGTTATTAGCGGGAGGCAGTTGTATGGAAGAACGCAGCGGAACCTTAGCGCGTATCCATCAGGCGGCCATGGAGGAGTTTCTGGAAAAAGGCTTTGCGGACGCCTCCCTGCGGCAGATTGTGAAGAACGCCGGAGTGACGACCGGGGCCTTTTATGGATACTACTCCAGCAAGGAGGCCCTGTTCACCGCTTTGGTGGAGCCGCATGCGGCGGCAGTGATGGGGATGTTCATGCGGGCGCAGACTGCGTTCTCGGAGCTGCCGGAAGCGGAACAGCCCAGCCATGTAGGGGTAGAATCCAGTGATTGCGTAAAGGAAATGCTGGAGTATGTATACCAGCATCTTGAACCGTTCAGACTGCTGATCTGTAAGGCCCAGGGCACCAGCTACGAAAACTTTATCCACAACATGGTAGAGATCGAAGCGGAGGCCACCCAACGGTTCATGGAAGTTCTCCGCAGGCAGGGGCGGGAGATACCAGACCTGGACAACCAGCTCTGCCATATCATCTCCAGCGGAATGTTCCATGGGATATTCGAGGTCGTGGTTCACGATATGCCCTATGACCGGGCAAAGCGCTATGTCAAGCAGCTCCAGGATTTTTTCCTTGCTGGCTGGCACAGCATGATGGGGGTCTAAGACCCCTTTCATTTTAGATATGAGTTAGCAATAACTAATTTTCAGAGATTGGATATGAGAGAGCGGCCGCGGCGCTTTCTGTATCATATATCATCTGTTCGCAAGGAGGTATTCACTTGAAGAAAAACAGCAATCTCCGGGAGCTGATGAGCTGCGCCGGGGGACACAGGTATCTGACCTACCTATCCCTGCTGCTGTCCGCCATCAGCGCGATCCTGGCCCTTTTCCCCTTTGTTTTCCTGTTCCGTATCATCCAAGAAGTCATCGCGGTGGCCCCTAACTATGCCCAGGCCACCCACATTGTCCGCAACGGCTGGATGGCGGTGGGCTTCGCGGCGCTGTCCATTGTGGTCTATGTCTGCGCCCTGATGTGTTCCCATTTGTCGGCCTTCCGCATTGCCGGGAATATCCGCAAGGCGCTGATGGCCCACATTGCCGGGCTTCCCCTGGGTTTCATCGGTGAGATGGGCAGCGGGAAGATCCGCCGCATCGTTAATGACAGCAGCGCGGCCACGGAAACCTATCTGGCCCACCAGCTCCCCGATATGTCAGTGGCAATCACCACGCCGGTCTGCATGATTATCATGCTGTTTCTGTTCGACTGGCGGTTTGGCCTTGTCAGTCTCCTGCCGGTGATTCTGGGCTTTGTAGCCATGTTCAAAATGGCCGGTCCATCCATGGCGGAGGATATGAAGCTCTATCAAAACGCCCTGGCTGATATGAACAACGAGGCGGTGGAGTATGTGCGGGGCGTTCCCGTGGTCAAGACCTTTGGGCAGACCGTCCACTCCTTCAAGCGGTTTAAGGGCGCCATTGACAGCTACTACGATTTTGTTACGGCGTACTGTAAAAAATGCCGCCCCTCCATGCTGTCTTATACGGTTCTGGTCAACAGCGCCTTTGCTTTCTTGATCGTCCTGGCCCTGATTTTGACGGGGGACGGGCCGGTGGCCCAGCCGGTACTGCTGAACTTCATCTTTTATGTGATCTTCCCCCCCATCATCGCCACCGCCATGACCAAGGTGATGTTCATGAGCGAGAACGGGATGATCGTGGAGGACGCCATGAGCCGTATCCACTCCATTCTGGATGCGGAGCCTCTGCCCGAACCTCGCAGCGGCAAGGTCCCCACAGGCAACGACATTACCCTGGAAAATGTGATCTTCCGCTACACGGGCGGGACAACGGACGCGCTCCATGACGTGACCATCCGGGTGGGCGCTGGAGAAACTGTGGCCCTGGTGGGACCCTCCGGCGGAGGCAAGACCACCGTGGCGGGTCTGATCTCCCGGTTTTGGGACGTGGGCGGCGGAGCCATTCAGATTGGCGGCGTCAATGTGAAGGACATTTCCAAAGAGACGCTGATGGACACCGTGGCCTATGTGTTCCAGGATAGCCGCCTGTTGAAAGCCTCCATTCTGGAAAATGTGCGGTTGGCCAGGTCTAACGCCTCCCTGCAGGAGGTGGAGCGGGCGCTCCATGACGCCCAATGCGATGACATCATCGCCAAGCTGCCCCAGGGAATTGACACGGTGATCGGGACCAAGGGCGTGTACCTCTCCGGCGGCGAACAGCAGCGGATCGCCATTGCCCGCGTCATGCTGAAAAACGCGCCCATCCTCATCCTGGACGAAGCCACCGCCTTTGCGGACCCGGAGAACGAAGCGCTGGTGCAGCGGGCCTTTGAGAAGCTCTCCAAGGGCAAGACCGTCATTATGATCGCACACCGGCTGACCACCATCCGAAACGCCGACCGCATTTTTGTACTGCGGGAGGGCCATGCGGAGGAGAGCGGAACTCACGATGCCCTTGTGGCGCAGAGCGGCCTCTACGCCAAGATGTGGCAGGATTATCAGACCTCTATAAGCTGGAAGGTAGGTGCAGAGAAATGATTGAACGACTGATGAAACGCTTTGCCCTCTCCGAAAAAGGAGCGAAAGGGCTTGTGCGGGCCGTTGCCGCCTGTGCCGTGGCCGATCTGATACTGATGCTCCCGGTGGGGCTTCTCTACCTGCTGGCAAGCGACTTTTTGAGCGGCAGCGTCCCGGAGGGGCGCTATCCCCTCTACGGCCTGGGTATCGTTGTGGCGTTGCTGCTGGCGCTGCTCTCCGAGTTCTGGAAGTATAATGCCACCTATTTCTCCACTTACCTGGAATCCGGGGCCTGCCGTATCCGGCTGGCGGAAAAGCTGCGGCGGCTCCCCCTGTCCTTCTTTGGCAAAAAGGATTTGGCCGACCTGACCAACACCATCATGGGGGATGTGCAGGTCACGGAGCAGATGTTCTCCCACTATGTCCCCCAATTTTACGGCGCTATCCTCTCCACCTGTCTGGTGGCGGTCAGCCTGCTCTGCTACGACTGGCAGATGGCTCTCTCCGCCCTGTGGGTACTGCCTATTACGCTGGTGATTGTTGGCTTTTCCAAGAGAGCGCAGAATTATTTTACCCGCAGACAGAACGCCGCCCTGATTGCTATGGCGGACGGTGTGCAGGAGTGTCTGGAAACCATCCGTGACTTGAAAAGCAATAAGGCCGAGCAGGCATATTTGGACGGACTGTATCAGAAAATCGACACGTTTGAAAACCGGCAGTTCAAAAGTGAATTGGGTTCGGCCATGTTCGTAGTTCCGGCGCAGATGTTTCTGAAGCTGGGCATCGTCTCGGTGGCGCTGATGGGGAGTATGCGTCTGATGAGCGGGGAGCTTTCCCTTGCGGCGTTCTTCCTGTTTCTGCTGGTTGTCTCCCGGATTTATGAGCCAATGAACTTTGCCCTGCAAAATCTGGCGGCTATGAACTCCCTGCAAATCAATATTGACCGCATGAACGAGATCAACGAAACCCCGTCCCAGGAGGGCGGATCGGCCTTTTCGCCCAAAGACTACGACATTACCTTTGACCATGTGGGCTTTGCCTATAACAGCGGCGAGACGGTACTGAAGGATGTTTCCTTCACCGCCAAGCAGGGCGAGGTCACGGCCCTGATCGGTCCTTCCGGGGGCGGCAAATCCACCGTCGCGAAGCTGGCAGCACGGTTTTGGGATATTGACCAGGGCCGGATCACCGTGGGCGGCGTGGATGTGAGTAAGGTTGACCCGGAAAAACTCCTGACTGCCTACTCCATCGTGTTCCAGGATGTGACGTTGTTCAACAACACGGTCATGGAGAATATCCGCATTGGCCGGAAGGACGCCACAGACGCGGAGGTCATGCAGGCGGCGAAGGAAGCCATGTGCGATGAGTTTATTTCTAAGCTCCCCCAGGGGTATCAGACCATGATCGGAGAAAACGGCTCCACCCTCTCTGGGGGTGAGCGGCAGCGTATCTCCATCGCCCGCGCCCTTTTGAAGAACGCGCCCATCATCCTCTTGGACGAGGCCACCGCCTCCCTGGACGCCGAGAACGAGACGGAGATTCAGCAGGCTATCTCCCGGCTGGTAGAGCGAAAGACGGTACTGATTATCGCCCACCGCATGAGGACGGTGGAGAACGCCAACAAGATCGTGGCGCTGTCCGGCGGTACGGTGGTTGAGACGGGGACCCCGGCGGAGCTGATGGAACGGAACGGGGCCTTTGCCCGGATGGTTCAACTGCAAACCGAGAGCCAGAATTGGGCGCTGACATAAAACGGAGGAATCATCATGGCACAAAAACAAGATACCCGCAAACAACTGCTGACGGCTTCGCCGTTTCAGCTCATGCTCTCTTTGAGCATTCCCGCCATCATCGGAATGGTGGTCGTTGGACTGTATAACTTCATGGACCGGGTTTTTGTCGGACAGCTTATCAACGAGGTTGCAATGGGGGCGGTTTCCGTTTCCTATCCTTTCACCTTGATTAACACCGGCGTGTCCACGTTGATCGGCGTCGGCTCGGCCTCTGTCCTGTCCCGCGCCATTGGGAAGAAAGACCCGGATACCAGGGGTAGGCTTCTCCGCTATGCTCATGCAAGTCATGACCATGGTACAGCAGACGACCCTCTATCATGTTGCGGCCAGACACGGCGGCGACACTTGGCAGATCATTTTGGGCGCGGCGTTGAGCATCCAGTCCTTCACGATGATTCCTTTGTGGGGAGCCGGTCAGGGCTTCCAGCCAGCCGCCGGAACAAACTACGGCGCAAAGCAGTATGACCGTGTGAAGCAGATTACTAGGGCCTTTATGATAGGCGTTACCGTTCTCAGTCTGATCTTCTATATCCCGATCCAGCTTGCGCCTAAAACGATTCTCTCCTGGTTCATCAAGGATGCAGAAATTGTCAGCCAAGGCGTGAGAGACTTCCGTATCCTGTTCAGCGCCTATATCGTGCTGGGGTTTGTTCTGATGGTCATTACCTTGATGCAGTCCCTTGGAAAAGCGTCTAAGGCCAGTGTTTTGGTCTTGATGCGCCAGATCATCCTGTTTGTACCCCTTGCCATTCTTCTGCCCCAAATCGGCGGGTTGGGTGTGCATGGCGTGTTCCTTGCCCCAACAGTGACGGATTTGATTATTCTGGTTCTGGCAATCGTGATGCTGGCCGGGGAGTTTCGGAATCTGTCTAATCTGGCCGCCCAAGCACGGAGATGAGGCTACACGCATCCGGCGAGGATTACCTGGAGGCGGTCTTAATGCTTCAGCAGAAGTATGGTATGGCCCGCTCCGTTGACCTCGCCCGGCACATGGGACGGGATGGAGGCTTTCTGACAGTGGATCAGGATGGATTTCTCCATCTGACAGGTGCGGGCCTGGAAGCCGCAGAAAAAATCTATGAGCGGCATCAGTCTGTTGAACAGACCATGATGGCAGCAAGGGAGCGATTGCCCTTGCTGCCTCTTTTTTGGTTAAAAAATCCAGCAGAGATAGAAATGATACCCTGCTGGAAGTTAATCGGAATCCGCATTTTCTTGCTCAGACAGCAGTTGATCCGCCACGGCCGAAGACATGAGAAAGGAGACCCGACAAAGAGCGGATGATAAGCGTCTATCTCTCCATAGTCGCATGGCGGCGTCCTCCTGTTGCCGCCAATGGATATAAAAACGGCGGTTTTTTTCTTTTGCCGTCGTGCGGCAGTTCTTTATCCTTGCATTACGACGCACTCGCCGGAGCTGGTCTGTGCCTCTTTGCTTGACTGTGTGTGTTCGTTAAACTCCGCTTGGCTGAATTTCTCAATGCCGGTCAGCGTTCCATTCCCGGAGGTGTCCGGGTGGGTAAAGTCACGGACTGTATAAATGTCAACGGTTCCGTCTGCGCTCCCCAAAACGCGCATTGAACCCTTGAATTTTCCACTGGTCAACCCCTCGCCATTGGAGGTCAGCACATCCCGGAAAAACCGAACCTTTTCACCATTGAAATACCACAGGTCATTTTTGATGTCATAGGTAACGCCAAACGCCTCGTATTCCTTTGCCATATCTTCAAGCTCCTTTGCGGAGGGCGGATCACCAGTTAAGGCAACGGCGGGAGGCGGATTTTTGATTGCCTCAATATCACGGGCGGCAAATTCTTCCGACGAAAACTCCTTTACACCAGTCAGCTTTCCGCTGGGGTCGAAAGAACCATCTTCGGCGCGGACAATGCTGGTGAAGTCACGGACAGCATATACATCAACCACGCCATTCTCGTTGAAAAAGTCGTTTCCGGCCTGTATTCCGTTCTCCACGGTATAGTAGTCCTCAAACCACCGTACCGCTTTCCCATTGTATGTCAG
>Ga0137309_101901_pt1 | contig 13426 bp, 10 predicted proteins | sample NAcewiD2O_June_FD_97179 | JGI IMG/M metagenome (GOLD analysis project Ga0137309, IMG submission 97179) | Mouse cecal microbial communities from Vienna, Austria - N-Acetylneuraminic amended D2O_June | ecosystem: Host-associated > Mammals > Digestive system > Large intestine > Cecum | place... | reverse complement strand
CCCAGCGCGGAAAACCTTCCCTTTTACTTCGTAGTAGACGAATGGGCCGGCTTCTTGTCCCTCTATGCCAAAAAGGAGCAAGACGTTTTTAAGCAAAAGATGGCCTCCATACTTATGCTTGGTAGGGGGGCCGGGGTGTTCGTCATTATGGCGCTTCAAAGGGCCGACGCCAATTATATCACAGGCAGAGACAACTTCGGCAATGCTCTGGGCCTTGGGAGGTTGAGTAATGAGTCAGTCCGTATGTTGTTCCCGGATGAGGCTGACCAAATCCAGCCCAAGGGCCGGGGACACGGATATCTGCGGACGGATGGCAAACCATTGCAGGAAATTGTGGTGCCACGGATACGGGACATGAAAAAGCTAAAGGAGCAAATCAGGGCAAAGCTGCAATAAGCAACAAGGGCGGTGGAATATCAATCCTCATTTAAGGAGCTGACCTAACGGCTATACGGGGAGAAAGGAGCCAATTATGGCGTACAATCTAAATGTGAATCTCGCAGCAGTAAACGGTGGAGTGGACTATGCCATTTTGACAGGGAAAAGTGAAATTTATCCATATGCGGACGGGAAAAAGAGCTCTGATGAACCTATCGGAATCAAGCTAACTCTTGCGCTCCAAAATTCCCGTCTATCACCTCTGACGGTGAAGTTCGACCATGACCCGTTACCCAGCGTTGAGGACGCGCAAATCGAAGCAGCTTGCAGCGCGTGTAAATTTCTTTTCGTTAAAATCCCCGATTGCAAGGTCAAGGTCTATTCCAGCTCCGGCAGTGGCCTTGGTATGAGCGCAACGGCTGAAACTGCGGAACTCGTAAGTCAAGGCAAGTAAGTTTGCCGGGCGGGTGGGCAGCGCAGCGCAGCGAGAGCTGCCCACCCTACCCCGCCGCCCCAAGGGGGCGGCTTGACTTGATATTTTAAGAACATTGGGCCGCGAGGCCAGAAAAGCAACGATGAAAGTAGAAAAAATACCAGACGTAAGACCAGCGCCCAAGGACGAAGTGACATTAAAGACTGCTGGAAACGTTATGGAAATACGCTATGCCAGCAACACGGCAGGCTCACCAATTCAAAAGCTGGATAAAGACCATGGGCTGGACACACGAACAGGAGAGGTCATAGACTACCAGCACAACCAAAACCGCGCCGGGGATATGGCAAGTGTAGCGCAAAGCCTGAAACGGCTGCGAGACTTGATAAACGCGAATCTGGAAAACCCAGACACAGCCCTGTGGGTGACGCTGACTTATGCGGAGAACATGACCGACACGAAACGGCTATACAAAGATTTTCACGCCTTCTGGAAACGCTTTCTCCGTTACTTGAAAAGAGAGGGCCACCCACGCGCAGAGTACATAGCCGCTGCCGAGCCACAAGGCCGTGGCGCATGGCATCTGCATCTTTTAGAAATATTTCCCAGCAAGGCCCCCTTCATCCCAAACGCACATATGGCAAAGCTATGGGGCCACGGCTTCACCAAGACCAAGAGCTTAAAGGGAGTGGACAACCCCGGCTTGTATCTGACGGCGTATCTGGGAGATATGGAATTAACAGAGGCATTGAGCAGCGGCATAAAGCGAGGGAAACTGGTGAAGGTAGAAGTAAAAGGCAAGCAAGAGAAAGCGATTGTAAAAGGGGCGCGATTGAAGTTATACCCGCCGGGCTTTAATCTGTACCGCTGTTCCCGAGGGGTAAAGCGCCCGGAAGTCTGTCAAATGACGGAACAAGAGGCCCAAGCAGAGGTCAACGGAATGTCTCTGACCTACGAAAAGACCATATCAATCACCGATGAGGGGGGGACGTTGCGAAATATCATCAATTACCGTACCTATACCAAACCAGCGGAGAGCGACAACAAAACACCTACTAAAACCGAACAAGAAACAAAATAAGCTGGAACTATCAGAAAAGCGAACAAAATCCGCCCGCCCACAAGGGCGGGCTACCTTTGAAAAAAACGAATCAAAAAAGACATATCATATAACTATCAAGAACAATCTGAAATAATAAAGACCTCCGCACCGTAACAAATGGAGGTTATATGAGCCTATTAGAGCACCGGCCCGACCTGTTGACAGTCCAGGAGGCCGCCGAGATACTACGGGCAGACCCCGCCCAGGTGGGCAGCTTCATCAGGTCCGGGGAAATCAGTTGTGCGGAAATCGCAGGAAAAACGTTAATCCCAAGGGCGTTTTTAGAGGATTTCATTGCAAAAAGTTGCAAGGTGTGTTATAATAAGGGTGTAGAGATAAGCACCCCCGCCCCTGACAGCCAGGAGGCACAGCACCTTGACAACTGCAAAGCGGATTGTACGCCATTTCAAGGAGAGATTGAGATGGCAAAAATCACCCGTACCGTCACTATAAACGGCGTTAAACACTGGATAAGGGCCAGCACAGAGCAGGAATACGCTGACAAGCTGCTGAAGCTGGTAGTCCCTCAGAGCGCCCCCAGCGCCGCCCCGGAGCCAGTCAAGCACCCTTTCGCTGATTACGCTATGACCTGGTTTGAGACCTACTCCAAGCCCAATATAGAAACCGTGACGGCCACCACCTACAAGCGGCAGCTCACCGGTCACATACTCCCCGCCTTTGAGGGGCTGGCCGTGGAGGACATCACCACCGATGACGTGCAGCGGCTCTTTAACAGCATGACCGGGGCCAAGACCTCCAAGGACAAAACTAAAATGGTCCTGAATCAAATCCTGGACGCCGCCGTGGAAGATGGCCTGATTGTCAAAAGTCCGTTGAAGTCTAAAAGAATCAAAATCACGGGCAAGGCCAGCCAGCCCACGGCCCCCTATACGGTGGAGCAAATGCGCTACCTTGTCCAGCATATCGGGGACATTCAAGATCCCGCAGACCGGGCCTATCTGGCGATCCAGGCCCTACACCCCCTACGCCTGGAAGAAGTGCTGGGACTGCAAGGGGCCGACATTGACCCAGAGAATGGAGCCATACATATTTGCCGGGCCGTGACCCACCCAGACCGCAACCAGCCCGAAGTCAAGGACACCAAGACCCGGAGCAGCGCCCGGACGATTGGCCTGTCTGCCCTGGCTGTCCCCTATCTTCCCCAAACCAAACCGGGAGAATTTGTGTTTGGCGGCAAGCGCCCCCTGTCCTATACCCAAGTTAGAAAGATGTGCAACCGAATCAAGCGGGACACAGGCTTTAGTGAGAACATCACGCCTATTCGTTTCCGTACTACCGTACTCACCGACCTGTACGACCAAACCAAGGACATAAAGCTGGCCCAGGCAGCGGCAGGACATACCACCTCAGCCATGACCCTACGCTACTATGTCAAGGGCCGGGAGACCATCAGCAAGGCCGCCGCAGTCGTTGACCGGGCCTACTCCGCATAGTTGCAGGAAATTTGCAGCGGCCCAAGCCTGGAAACCCTTGCGGCACAAGGGTTAGAAGCCCCTTGACCCCCTCAAAAATTGCAAAATCTTTTGCAAAAAGCCCATTTTTTCAGTAACGAGGTCTTTTGAGAAATTCAAATACCCCGAAAAAGTTGCATAAACAAAGAAAAACCGCCTAAATCTCTCGATTTAAGCGGTTTTTTGTGGAGCTGCTACCCAGATTTGAACTGGGGACCTCATCCTTACCAAAACGCCCCGGTCTATGTTACGGTGTACCCATTCATCCCCTCTTGTCCCGTTTCGTCCTTGTGCTACAAGGATTTTCTATTATTTCAGTTTATTTCGTCCCGCCAAATTTCACCTCAATTTAACCGTTTGTTGGAAGATTTGTTGGAAAATCTTTCGACCTCATTCTTTCCTATACCAGTATATAGGGGCCTTGCCAACCGGCAAGGCTCTATTTTTTGTTTCTACACCTTCAATTCCCGCCCACAAAAAATCCCGCCCCGAAAAATCAGGGTGGGATTTAGCAATCTACTATGATATACTTTTATCCTTTACAAGTGGCTATATGGTCTCTATATTTTTGGCATCCAAAGCACTGTGCACATACGAAATATTTGTGACAGGTAGAACAAAGTCCGTATCCAGAAGTACCGTTGGGATTAAACTGCCCGCCAACCTTTTGCATTAAAAAACCGCAGTTTTGACAATAAATATCTGTTTCTTTAGCTTTCTTTTGTTCGATGACCTTTTTCTGCGCTTCAACAGCCTTTCTTGCTGCAACAGTAGGTGAATCACTTGACGTAGCAGCGTCAGCAATAGCGTCCTGATATCGAGTATAGACTACAACTGCGTCGCTTCCGGTGTCGTTCCCAATTATAAAAGTGTGTTGCCAATCAACTGTTCCAACTCCGTTAACAATAACATTACCGTCTCCTGTGAAAACGGTATTATCACTCCATCCCATAAACGCACCACCACCGATAGGTCTAAAGCCCGCAGGAAGCGGAGTTGTTATTGCCACTGCCCAATGTCTTGAATCACCTGTGTCTACTGTAATGTATTCAATAATATCTCCAGGGCGTATTTTGGTATGATCTTCTAAAACGCGAACAGGATTTCCATATTTCCCAAAAATACTATCGCTCACCATTGCTGCAAAACCACCACAACCATACATACTATCTACATGGAAAAGTCCTAAAAGCTCTCTGACCGGGCCACCAATTCCACCTTTGGTATACCAATGATTATCGGGTGCGGTGGTATCAATATGTCCCCCATGACCATCTGGGGTATATTTTCCTCCCCATCCAGTTCCTATAGGATATTCTTGCTTTAATTCTTCAATAATCGCTAATATATTTTCATCTGTGAATGGTTTTCCATTTGGTAAAGTCTGAACTGAGATTTCAGGGGTGGTCGGTTCAGGGAGATTCGGATTCACCGCGCTCCCGTCTCCGGTGTTCCGCAGGTCGTTCAGCTTCCCCAGCACCACAGCCGCCTGAGCGCGGGACAGATTGCCACTACCGCCGAATGTACCCGCGCTGTCCATGCCGGACAGAACGCCGGTAGCCTTGGCCAGCAGTACAGGGCTTTGATACTTGTACTCAATATCCCAGAAATCCGGGGTGGTGTCCATCTGGTCAGCCCGCTCCTTGGGCGTGGGGATTTTCGCATTGATTTTATACAGCGTATTGAATACCACCAGCGCCATTTCGTAGCGGCTCATAGGCTGGCTCACAGCCCCCTCCAGGGTGGGGGTCTGCTCTATACGGGTCCCAAGCAAAAGGTCGTTCTGTGCGGCTATTGTGCAGGAAGGAGCGTACCAGGGAGAGGACGGGCCGGTATAGCTGGCAAGTTGTTCCGGGAAAAACGCGCTGACCAGCATAACACAGAATTGCGCATAGGTGACGTTGGCGTTGGGGGCAAACGTGCCGTCCGGGTTGCCGGAAATCCACTTGTTTTCTGCGGCCTTCTCAATGCTCACATAGCCCCAAAAGGATTTTGGCACGTCGGTGAAGGTTGGGGTCTCGTAGACAGCCAGCGCCGGGGCCACAAGGCTCAGGGACAAGGCCAGAGCAAGCGCAAGGCTCAGGATTCTCTTTTTCATGGTTTGGTTTTCCACTCCTTTTTCAATCTGTTCGGCGGTATGCGGCCCGCAGGGGGACGGGACTTCCCCCGCCCCCATTGGACCATCGGGGACCGCCGAAACGAAACAAAGCGGCGCAGGGATTCAAAGCCCCTACACCGCTAAAGCTACGCACACAAGCCGCTGGATTTTCCCATTGATTCTTGCCGGGAAAACCGGTATAATGGCTTTGGGCGCAGAAAATTCTGCTGTGTGGGACCACGCTTTAAGGGAGCTTCCTGCATAGGGGCGTTGGGGATTCGCGGTCCCCTTCGCCCTGCCTTTCATTTCGTTCGGCAAGTCCATTTTACATCATCCTGGAAAATTCCGCAAGGGCTTTTCCAACTTTGGCAAATAAGAAAATCAGATATTTTTTGAACGTGCACACTCAAATTCTGTTGATTCAGTTTTTGAATGTGCACGCTCATTTTTTATACTTCCACCATCCTCTCCATACAGTCCCCACAGAGGATGTTGACCTTCCGGGTTGCCCGGACGCTCTGGGAACACTTGGGGCAAATCAGCTTGCGGGTGGAACTGGGCCGCTTCTCCCCGCCTGGGGCCGTTCCCGGCTGGGCTGTGCCAGTGGCTCCCGTCCGCATAGCCGGGGGAAGGCTGTTCCGGCCTAGCAGAATTTCATTCCACCCTTTGTTAAGGGCGTACTCCACCAGATTGTCCCCTGGTGTGGTGTTCCACCCATACTGTCCGCAGGGGACGCAGGTAAGCCCGTGTTCCTCTGCTATGGCCTTAAATCGCTTGTTGTGGTACTTCCCGCCCCGGCTGACCTCTTTAATGTCGTGCTGGCGGCAGTACAGGTGAACCATTTCGTGGAGCATGGTGTCAAGCGTCTCCTCTATGGGGTAGTTGAGCACCTCTGCGGCGATGTTCAGCTCATAGGTTTTGTCGTCCTTCCTCTGCCAGATTTTAGAAACTGAGCAGTGGCCCATAGTCCCCGGCTTGCTCTGCACCGTGATAATCGGCGTGGGCAGTTCCCCGGCGAAAAAGTCTGCATTCAAGGAATTATAGATGTGCTCCAACTGGGATACCGCCCGGCTCATTTTCGTGGCCTGCTTCATAATTTCGTCAACCTCCCAAAATATCGAAGTGGTGTAGCACAGCTCGCTCGCGAGCTTGTGTCAACACCGCAGCATAGGCGGAACAGCCGGTCAGGGCTGGCCGCGCTTGCGCGGCCACTCCGCGAAAAAAATTCCTGGACCTTCATCTAAAAAATGAAAATCCAGGAATTATTTTCGGCCTTGACGGGCTGTGGAGACTATGCTATCCCCCGTAACCATCGATCGGTGAGGTTGGTCATAATGCGTGAGCTTGGATGATTAAAAATATTTTTTGGCAATATTTCTCCCGTATTTACCAGATAACAGGAAAAATCCGAACTATTTCGAGGCTTATAGTGTCGAAACAGCTCAAAGCAAGTCATTTCTTTGGAATTGGATTTCGCTCAACCGCATACTATACAGGCAGATAGCACTACTCCACCAAATGCAATTCTAACACGGAAGTGGTCAACTGTCAATAAAAAGAAAGGAGGTGTTTTGCATGACCAATTTATCTCCCGCTGGCCTCATCGTTGACAATCGCTGCCTCGGCAGTGAGTTCCTGGTCACCGATGTGGGCCCGTACTTCGCCTATGTGGACGGCCAGAGGACCGACAAGGTGGACGGCTACAAGTATGCGGCCATTCTGCCTAACCGCCAGTTCGCAAGACTGGATGTGAAGATCCCCGGTGCAAAGCTCCTGGACGTTCCCGCAGGACAGTACATCTCTGTTGCGTTCGATGACCTGGTGGTCAAGCTGTACTTCGACAACAATCGCCGGATTCAGCTGACTGCCAAGGCTGAGAGCGTACACGCAGTGGACAAGCCTCACGGCAAGTCCTGAGCCTGATGTTTTCCCGCCCTCCTGGTGGGGAGGCCCCAAAGCCTCCACGCCAAGGGGGGACCGGCGGGAAAACTGCTGAAACAGGGTGTAACGGTGTAACAGCCCTGCCTTAACGCCCTGTATCCCTTGCAGCACAAGCATTTCACCGACCCCCCCGGGCTGCGTCTGGGGGTCGGTGTAAAAGTGTAAAAACTTTGTACCTTGAAACAACAAAAGATAAACAATATGGAGGAATAAAAATTATGAGCAAGAGAAAAAGACATGTGGAAGTTGTTTTATATATGGAGGATGGCTGGACCTATGAAAAGATTGTTGCGCTCATGGAGAGCAAGCGGTCTGTGAAAGAGTTTGCTGCCATGCTCCATGACCAGGATGTGAACGGGGATGGGACACCGAAAAAGCCCCATTTCCACATCTACATCAACTTCGGTGGTTCCGCTCCTGAGTTCAAGTATATTGCCGCCTGGTTCAACATCCCGGAGAGCAGAGTGCAGAAAATCAAGACCAACAAGCCCACTGTGCTACGCTACTACACCCACGAGAATGAGCCTTACAAACACCAGTACCAGCTTGAGGACATGGTTGCTAATTTCGATGTACGGACTTTTTTGAAGGAGCATGAGCAGAAAGCCTCCGTGAACAAACTGATCCAGCAGTGCGCTGATGGGACCATTACCCCGCTCAACTACACGGAGCACATCAGCGGTTCCATCTATGCGGCCAACGAGCGCAAGATTCAAAGCGCCTGGAAGTACGCCAGCGACCTACGCAGTATTGCGTCCCAGGGCACATGTGAGCGAACCATTATCTGGCTCCATGGGGCCACGATGGTCGGCAAGGGCGAGCTGTGCAAGATGGTTGCACGTTCCCGGAATCTCCCCCTCTATTTTACCTCCACCGGCAAAGACCCCTTTGGCGAGTACCGCAACGAGCCTATCGCTGTTCTGGATGATCTGCGGCCCTATGAGCCGTTCACCTTTGCGGAGCTGCTGAAAATCACGGACCCGCATAATCTCTGCTCCGTCAAGTCCCGGTATCGGAACAAGGAGCTGGTCTGCCCTCTGATTTTTATTACCTCCCCGCTGTCCCCGGTTGAGTTTGCCAGCCGGTACAACCTGGAGAACGAGAGCGCCGCACAGCTCTACCGCCGCTTGGCTGAGGTGTGGCATGTCACACAGCCGGCAATCAATATCAGCAAGTACAACGTGGACATGGGCGTATTCGTCAATACATCCCTGCGCCCCAATCCCGTCCCCGCTTATCTGGCTACCCTGGCCCCGGCCCTCCCCGCCATTGACGGGGATGAAGTTCTGGGCCAGCTGTATCGGACCTATGTACCTACTCCCGGCTATATCCCTGAGCAGCAGACGCTGTTCCCCAATGATGAAGCAGCAACCCCGGAGAGCGTTGACACCAACACTCCCCCCAACTATGAAAAGGAGGCTCTTCCATTTTGAAATACACGAATCAAAATCAAGAATACGCTGAACTGCGGGCCAAGGCCCGTCTCTATGAGCTGATTGCGCGTATTCGCTCCGGCTTTGGAGCGCTTGGGCACAACCCCGTTTGCTGGGCCTGGACCGTGGCCTATTGGCTGCTGGTCCTGGCTCTCCCCCGAATTACTGCGTCCCTGCTGGGCTTCGGCCCAGTGGGGGCCAAGCTCCTGTCCGCTGTGTTCCTGCTGACCGCTCCGCTGTTCCTGGCGCTGTACCTGATCCTGGTGGCTGTATCTGCCACCCCTCGCTGGGCCTGGGCTGTTACAGACGCTTTTCTCCGGGTCGGCATGGTAAACCGCGCCGGGGAAGCTCCCTTTGTGGTGGCCGTCACGGACAGGACTATTGAGGTCAGAAGCAACGGTATCCCCCTCTCCGAATTTGAGGACCACCGGGACGAGCTGGAGAGCGCGTTAAATCTCAGGCTCACACGCATGGAGCAGGGCAACGACAAGCGGCACATTATTTTGCATACCGCTCCCGGCACTGCCAAGCTGCCCACAAGGGTCCTCATGGATTATGACCAGTTCCCGGAGGGTGACGCAGTCTTTTCCCTGGGGGTTACAGAGGACGGCCCTGTAGTGGTCAATTTGAAGAACACGCCCCATATCCTGGCCGGTGGCTCCACCGGGAGCGGCAAGACAAACCTGGTTGGCTCCCTTCTTCAGCAGGCGATTGATAAGGGCATGGACGTTTATCTTCTGGACATGAAGGGCGGAATTGACTTCCCATTTTGCCTGAATAACGATTTATGCCACATCGCCACAACCCGGTATGACAGTCTTTCTATTCTGTCCCAGTTGGTAGACGTGTTGGAGGACCGCAAGGACATTTTCCAGTGCGTATTCAACGGCGGCGGGGGACGGCCCTGCTCCAGCATTGACGTTTACAACCGCTACAACCCGGACAACAAGCTCCCCCGCATTCTGGTGGCCTGTGACGAGCTGGGCCAGCTGACCGACGCTGGGGGAGAATCTAAGGCCAACAAGGAAGAAGTTGCCGCTATTGTGGGGAAACTGAGCACCCTTGCCCGCCTGGGCCGGGCGTTCGGGATTCATCTTCTGCTGGCTACGCAGCGACCAGACGCGAATGTTGTACCCGGGCAGATTAAAAACAACCTGGATATCCGGGTCTGTGGCCGGGCCGATCTGGTCCTCTCTCAGATTATCATGGACAACGGTAGCGCCAACGATTTGCCAAAGGACATACCGGGCCGCTTTATCACAAACCTGGGCGGCGGCACAATTTTCCAGGGCTACATGCTCCCCGATTTGGATAACGATGATACAGACGACAATAAGGACAAGAATGACAACAAAGATAACGGTAACAAAGATGATGGTACGATAATGGAGGGTGATGTTGATGGTTTACCGTTCGATGGAGGAGATTCCCCTGACACTCACAGTTGATGAAGCTGGACAGCTCCTACGCATTGGCCGCAACAATATGTATCGGCTGGTCAACAGCGGGCAGATACAGTCTATCAAGGTCGGGCGTAAAATCCTGATTCCCCGCAATGCTCTGGTTCGTTTCCTCTCTGCATTCGACCAGGCCAGTTAAAAAAATGAAAGCGGGTGGTTGATTTTTTCAGCCACCCGCTCTATACTAGCCGTATGAATGGGTACTCCGCTCAAAGCACCGGAGGAGGTTTATGCGGCTTTGAGTAAACGATAAAGGAGTATAGAACTATGAAGCCTAGAAAAAAAGGCCAGCAGTGGGAAATCTGCTACCGCTGCCCCGGCTATACAAAGCTCGTTACAGAACGCTTTCCCACCTATGAGGCCGCTAATCTGCGCGTTGCTGAGATTGAATATGAGAAATCTATCGGCCAGCTCCGTCCTCCTGTCACAGCACCGGGCAAAAACAAGAAGCCCGCAAAGAGGTTTATCACTGTCGGGGAACTGATGGACGAATATGTTCAGATTTACGGCTTGAAGCATTGGGGTGATTCCTACTACTCGGACAACCGCCACAGAATTGAGCACTACATCAAACCGTACATTGGTAATGTCCTGCTCTGTGACCTGACAACCCATGATCTGGATGTGTACTACAATTCTCTGTTAGAGAAACCGGCAGTTATTTTGAAGGGGCACAAAAAGACCGATAGAAAAGTTTCCCCCTCTGTCATTGCGAAAATCCACACTGTGCTCCGCGCAGCATTGAATCAGGCCGTTACCTGGGAATACATTAAGAAAAATCCGGCAGAATACGCCACACTCCCGGATTACACTCCTGGAGAGGTTGCAGTATGGTCCACAGAGGACATGCAGACCGCTTTAAGCTGCTGTGATGATCCGATACTCTCCCTGGCTATGCACTTGGCTGTGGGCTGTTCTCTGCGTGTTGGAGAGGTGCTGGGCCTCACTTGGGATTGCGTTCACATCACAGACGGCAGTATCCAAGACGGAACAGCAAACATTTTCATCAATAAGACCTTGAAGCGGTGCGGCAAAGAAGCTCTTGCAAAGCTGGAACGCAAACAGGTTTTATTCACCTTTCCAGAAGAAAAGAAAAGCGAATCCACAACCTCCCTTGTACTGAAAATACCGAAAACAAAAAGAAGTATCCGCACGATCTACCTCCCGCAGACCGTTGCGCTGGCTCTACTGGACATGAAAGCGGAACAGGACCGCTTAAAGGCACTGTGTGGAGAAGCCTATACGGACTTTAATCTTGTCATTGCACAAGAGAATGGCCGTCCTTATGAGGAAAGCAAGATTGCTGACAAGCTCCGTGAGCTGATAGAAAAACTCGGCTTGCCGCCTGTCGTGTTTCACAGTTTCCGTCATTTCAGTACATCCGCCAAGTTGCACATTAGCGGCGGCGACATTAAGTCCGTCCAGGGCGATACCGGCCATGCACAGGCCAAAATGGTTACGGACCGATATGGGCACTTTGAGGACAAGAATCGTCAAGTCCTGGCCCGGAAGGTAGAAAAAGAGTTTTTCCAGCAATGCAAAGCTCCATCCGGCACAGAAGCCCCAAAGGACGATCCGGCCTTGGACGCATACCGTCTACTGCAAGAAAAACCCGAAATGGCACAAATGATTGTCGCCCTGCTGCAAGCCCAAACCAGCGCCTAGCTGCTCTTGTTGGAAAAGTTGTTGGAATCTTCCAACAATTCAGCTATTGTAAAAAAATAGAAAATCCCCAAAGCCTTGCGGCTCTAGGGATTTTATGGAGCTGCTACCCAGATTTGAACTGGGGACCTCATCCTTACCAAGGATGCGCTCTACCGACTGAGCTATAGCAGCATAAATGGCGACGCGGAAGGGACTTGAACCCTCGACCTCCGGCGTGACAGGCCGGCGTTCTAACCAACTGAACTACCGCGCCATTTTTACTATCGAAACAGATAAATCTGTAACTCATATGGCAGGGGCAGAAGGAATCGAACCCTCGGCACGCGGTTTTGGAGACCGCTGCTCTACCTGCTGAGCTATACCCCTAAATATGGTGGGCCTTCACGGGCTCGAACCGTGGACCGGCCGGTTATGAGCCGGCTGCTCTAACCAACTGAGCTAAAGGCCCATGGCCGCGACACCTTATTTTGGAAAGAACGGCTTGCCGTCTAGCATGGCGGCAAGCCGCTTCTGGCGCCACCTGTTGGACTCGAACCAACGACCCTGCGGTTAACAGCCGCATGCTCTACCGACTGAGCTAAGGAGGCATAAGAAAAGGGTCCGGCCCAGCGGGCTGGACCCTTTTGTGTTGGCATTACCTATCTTCCCGGTCCGTCTCCAGACAAGTATTTTCGGCAGAAGCGAGCTTAACTTCCGTGTTCGGAATGGGAACGGGTGGACCCTCGCCCTAATCAACACCAACTGTACTTTCCTTTTGAAAAGAAAGTAAGCAAAGAAAACATCACATTTTTCTCTCCTTACCGTCTTCCCAACAATAAGTATTATAACCGATTTCCTCAAAATGTCAAGGAAAAATTCAAAACTGGTGACCCGTACGGGAATCGAACCCATGTTTGCGGCGTGAGAGGCCGCCGTCTTAACCGCTTGACCAACGGGCCATATGGTGCGCCTTCAGGGATTCGAACCCGGGACCCACTGATTAAGAGTCAGTTGCTCTACCAACTGAGCTAAAGGCGCCTACTTTCTTTCGAGAAAGAAAGTAGGCAAAGAAAGCTTTCCTGTGCTCTCTTTTCTGCTTTCCCTCTCTCCAGACAAGGGATGCGCTCCTGCACCCTGAAAACCGAACAGTGAAACAACCTTTTGTTGCTTGCAAGCGCCTGCATTTCCTTCTTGCAACCTTGTAGGTCAAGCCCTCGGCTTATTAGTATCGGTCAGCTGCACGCCTTACAGCGCTTCCACCTCCGACCTATCAACGACATAGTCTACGTCGAGCCTTACTCCTAATGGATGAGAGATCTTATCTTAGGGGGAGTTTCACGCTTAGATGCTTTCAGCGTTTATCTCGTCCAGACGTAGCTACCCAGCTGTGCCCTTGGCAGGACAACTGATGCACCAGAGGTCTGTCCATCCCGGTCCTCTCGTACTAAGGACAGCTCCCTTCAAA
>Ga0137309_101896_pt1 | contig 13443 bp, 7 predicted proteins | sample NAcewiD2O_June_FD_97179 | JGI IMG/M metagenome (GOLD analysis project Ga0137309, IMG submission 97179) | Mouse cecal microbial communities from Vienna, Austria - N-Acetylneuraminic amended D2O_June | ecosystem: Host-associated > Mammals > Digestive system > Large intestine > Cecum | place... | reverse complement strand
ACCCAAACTTATAGGCATGTTTTGCATGGTCGTAAGTTTTTGCAAGGAGTTCCACCTTCTTGGAGCGGTTTCTTTCAAACATAGAATCATCAATGCAGAGAACATTTTCCCTGTCTGCATGATTCAATGGGACAACAGCATCCTTGATAATTCTTGATGCAAGAATCGTTGTGAACCTGATCCAGTTGATCTGTGTTGATTTCATAAAGCGGTATACCGTATCTTTAGCAAAAGCCGGCGTATTTCTTCCCGACAGCAGATTCATGTACATGCTTCTGTTTGAAAAGATCAGGAGAAACAGATACTGAAAAATCTGTGTTACAGGTGTACCTTTCTTATGATAAGCGCCCGCCGTTTTCAGGGCAGACGTCACATGGAATCTGGCGAAAAATCTTTTGATAGTTTTAGAAATCTGGTTATCATTCTGGTTGTCTTGTGTTATACTGTTATTCATAGCATGAGCCTCCGTTGGTATGTTGTTTTCTGGACAATTCAATTATACCAAAAACAGAGTGTTTCATGCTATTTTATTGCCAGTTTTTATTGGATTTTCAAGGTGCATAGGCGCTTATTCAAGTGCGAAGTTTGAGTTATGAATTTTAACAAAATATCAAATTCATGACCCTATCGCAGATTCTTTACCATCGCGTGGAACAGCGTGGCTGCATATGTCCCTGCGCGGCTGTGCGCGTCATATTATACTGAGCGGCAGATTTATCTGGCGCTCAATATAACATTTCAGGTCATGATTCTGATATTTTTCTCATGATTCTGATTTTCATAATTTCACTCTTTCTATTATGATGTTTCTATACCTGAGGAACTGCCGGAAAAACTCATGCGTCTTGATGAGCGGCCGGAGTTATGGAATGCCCTGTGGGTATGAAACAGCAGGAAAGGAGCAAAACATTGAAACATCTGAAATTTATTGATGAGCACGGCAGCTTTGTGATGGAGCGGCCGGAAAATACGAGTTACTTATACTTCCCGCTTGCTTCCGAGGCCGGATTGAAAAGCGCCGTTACGCCGAACCTGGGCGGGGATGCCAAAATTGACCAGGAAAGCTTCCTTTTAGAGCCTGTCAGTTCCGAGGATCTGCACAGCAGCCGTTCCGGGCGCAACTTCTGGTTTGTAAAAAATGACGCAGAAGTATATTCAGCCGCGGGTGTCTCTGCGCGGCAGGAGGCGGATAAATTCACCAAGCTGCAGGATGACAGCGAATTGACAGCCGGATTTATGCGTCACACGATCAAAAGGACTTCCAGAGTCCACCAGCTCGAAACCACGGTGACTTCCTTTATCCCCAACGGGGAGCAGGCGGAGATCATGTACGTGACCGTGCAGAATATTTCAAATACCATGCAGAATCTGACACCTTACGCTGCCGTCCCCATCTACGGGCGCAGCGCGGACAACATCCGGGACCATCGGAATGTAACCTCCATGCTCCACCGCATCCGCACAGACCGGCACGGAGTTTTTGTCTGCCCCACCATGTCCTTTGACGAGAAGGGGCACCGTCCCAACAGCCGGATCTATTATGTCATGGGCTGCACGGGGGCGGGCAGCGCGCCGGCTGCTTTTTATCCCACTGTGGAAGCGTTCCTCGGAGAAGGAGGCACCTTTACGCGCCCCCGGGCCGTATACGAGGGATATCCCGGATGTCCGGCCCATACCTCCGCGGCAGGAAAGGAAGCCATGGGCGCTTTCCGTTTTGAGCCGATTTCCCTGGCTCCCGGCGGGCGGGCGGACTACATCGTCCTTCTGGGAACGGAAGAGAGCGAAGAACGCATTTCCCGCATTTTTGAAAAATACAATACCTCCGAAAAGGTACTGCATGCCCTGGAGGATACCAAAGCCTGCTGGCAGGATCAGGTCTCTGTCCGTTTCCGCACCGGGGACGCGGATTTTGACTGCCTGATGAAATGGATCTGCTTTCAGCCGTTTCTGCGCCGCCTGTTCGGCTGCTCCTTCCTGCCCCACCACGACTACGGCAGAGGCGGACGGGGATGGAGGGATCTCTGGCAGGACTGCCTCTCCCTGCTGCTGATGGAGCCGGACCAGGTGGGCAAAATGATCGCCGCAAATTACGGCGGCGTCCGCGTCGACGGGACCAATGCCACCATCATCGGCAGCGGAGACGGCAATTTCATTGCGGACCGGAACGGCATCCCGCGGGTCTGGATGGACCACGCGCTCTGGCCGCTGATGACCACCAGGCTCTATATCGACCAGACCGGGGATATCGAAATCCTGAACAAATCGGTTTCCTATTTTAAGGACGCCCAGACCATGCGGGGAAATGCCGTTGATTCCCTGTGGGAGCCGGAAACCGGAAACAGACAGCGCACCGCTGCCGGAGACATTTACACCGGAACGATCTTAGAGCATCTTCTCATCCAGCAGCTCACCGCCTTTTATGAGACAGGCGCGCACAATATCTGCCGTCTCCGCGGCGCGGACTGGAATGACGCTCTGGATATGGCTTCCGAGCACGGGGAAAGCGTGGCCTTCACCTGTGCCTACGCCGGCAATCTGCTGGAGCTTGCGGCCATGATCCGCAGCCTGGATGAGCATTCCTCCTCACATACCGCTGAGCTCCTGGAAGAGATCACGATCCTGCTGGACAGCAGCTCTGAAGCCTTCGGCGACATTGACAAAAAGCGCCGGATCCTGTCCGACTATACCGCGCGGTGCAGGCACACGCTCAGCGGAAGGCGTGTCCGTGTTCCTCTCTCCTCCCTTACGGTCAATCTGATCCAGAAGGCCAACTGGCTCATGGAATACCTGCGGGAGCATGAATGGATCGAAGGCCCCGACGGGGAAGGCTGGTTCAACAGCTACTACGACAACCACGGCCGCGCGGTGGAGGGCTTTTTCGGAGACCAGGTCCGCATGATGCTGACAGGACAGGTCTTTGCCATCATGAGCGGAACCGCGCAGGACACGCACATCGAAAAGATCACCAAAAGCGCTGACCATTATCTCTATCAAAAGGAGATCGGCGGCTACCGCCTGAACACAGATTTTCATGAACTGAAATTCGATATGGGGCGCATGTTCGGATTTGCCTACGGGGAAAAGGAAAACGGTGCGGTCTTTTCCCATATGACCGTCATGTACGCCAACGCCCTCTATCGGCGCGGCTTTGCGAAAGAGGGCTGGAAAGCCCTGAAAACCCTTGCCGATACGGCCCTGGATTTTGACACCAGCCATATCTACCCCGGCATACCGGAATACTTCCGCTCCGACGGCCGCGGAATGTACCACTACCTGACCGGCGCCGCAAGCTGGTTCATGCTCACCATGATCACCGAGGTCTTCGGCGTCCGCGGAGAGTCCGGCAGCCTGGTCCTGTACCCCAAGCTCCTGGCCTCCCAATTCGATGAGGAATGCCGCGCCGCCCTCACCGTCCCCTTCGCCGGCAGACTTTTTACAATCATATATGAAAACAAACAGCGGAAAGATTTCGGCTCCTACCGCATCGCCTCCGCCGCCTGCGATCAGGCGCCGCTCGCGGTCAGCGAAGATGCCTATGTAGTCCTCCCACGCGAAACCCTGACCGCCCTTCCCAATGCGCGGCATACTATCACTGTAACTCTGCTGTAAACCTGTACGTTTCAGCCGAAAGCGCAGCTCAGACAAAAATCATTGTCCAAAGGAACCTCTCAAAAAACGCCGGCACTTAGCGAGGTTCTTTCGAGCTTAGTACCGCTGCGTTTTTTGCGAAGCGAAAGCGGGGTGACGCGGACAATGATTTTTGTCTGAGCGTCCCCCCTCTCTAAACCACATAAAAGAAAGGAAACATTCCCCTATGAACTACGGATACTTTGACTCCCTGAACCGAGAATATGTGATCACCCGCCCGGACACCCCGGCCCCCTGGGTCAACTACCTGGGCTCCCCGGAATACGGCGCCATCATTTCTAACAACGCGGGAGGCTACAGCTTTGCAAAATCCGGCGCAAACGGCCGGATCCTCCGTTACATTTTCAACAGCTTCGACCAGCCGGGGCGCTACCTCTACCTCCGGGACAACGACTCCGCCGACTACTGGTCCGCCTCCTGGCAGCCCGTCGGCAAGTCTCTGGATCTGTGCAGGTACGAATGCCGCCACGGCATGGGCTATACCGTAATGACCGCCGACTACAGCGGGATTCGCTCTGAAGCCGCTTATTACGTCCCCCTCGGAAAATCCTATGAGGTCTGGACGCTTTCCGTCTCCAATCATTCGGAGCGGGCCAGGGACCTGACCCTGACCGGCTATGCCGAATTTACAAACCACAGCAATTACGAACAGGATCAGGTGAATCTGCAGTATTCCCTGTTTATCACGAAGACCCTATTTGAAAAGAACCGGATCATCCAGCAGATCCACGGCAATCTGGACGCCCTCCCGGAGGACGGGCAGGTGGATTCCAAGAATGTGACCGAGCGCTTCTTCGGACTTGCCGGAGCCGAGGTTGCTTCCTACTGCGGAGAAAAGGAGCATTTTCTGGGGAAATACCACGGCTACGGCAATCCCCTGGGCGTCATTTCCGGCAGCCTGGGAAATGTGGACAGCTACAATGAGAATTCCTGCGGCGCCCTTTCCTGTCAGGTCACGCTGGCGCCGGGGGAAACGAAGACCATCCTGTTTGCGCTCGGACCGGACGGCTCCGAAGCCGCGGCTTCCATCCTGGATTCCTATGCGGATCCGGCAGCACAGACAAAAAAGGAGCTGCAGGAATTAAAGTCCTTCTGGTACGAAAAGCTGGATCATTTAAAGGTCCGTACTCCCAGTCCGGAATTTGACACCATGCTCAATACCTGGAACGCCTACAACTGCTTTATGACATTTATCTGGTCCAGGGCCGCCTCCTTCATCTACTGCGGGCTGCGCAACGGTTACGGCTACCGGGATACCGTGCAGGATATCCAGGGCATCATCCACCTCGCTCCGGAAATGGCGGCAGAAAAGCTCCGCTTTATGCTCTCCGCCCAGGTCAGCCGCGGCGGAGGACTGCCCCTTGTAAAGTTCACCCACTGCCCGGGACAGGAGGATACGCCCGATGACGCTTCCTACCGGCAGGAGACCGGGCATCCGGCCTACCGCGCGGATGATGCCCTGTGGCTCTTTCCCACGGTCTGGAAATATATTTCCGAAACAGGAAATCTGGATTTTCTGGATGAGATCATCCCCTTTGCGGACAAGGAGGAAGATACGGTTTACGGGCATCTGCAGCGCGCAATCCAGTTTTCTCTAGATCACCTGGGCCCCCACGGCATGCCTGCCGGGCTCTACGCGGACTGGAACGACTGCCTGCGCCTGGGCGCGGACGGGGAGTCTTCCTTTGTAGCCATGCAGTTTTACTATGCACTGGATATTTTAAAAAGATTTGCCGAATATAAAAAGGATGCGGACTATGTGAAATATCTGGAAGAAAAGCTGGCGGAGGCCGGAACCATCATCCAAACTCTGTGCTGGGATCAGGACCGGTTTATCCGGGGATATACGGAGCATGGAGAGCGGATCGGAGCCCCGGCTGACCCGGAAGCCAGCCTATGGCTGAACCCCCAGAGCTGGGCGGTCATCAGCGGGCTTGCCTCTCCCGGCCAGGCCGATGCGGTACTGGAAAATGTATATAAGAATCTAAACACAGACTACGGCGCCCTCCTGATGGATCCGCCTTACCATGCGCACGCGTTTGACGGCGCGCTTGCCGTCATCTACAACCAGGGGACCAAGGAAAACGCAGGCATCTTTTCCCAGTCCCAGGGATGGCTGATCCTGGCGGAAGCCCTCCGGGGGCATGGGGAACGCGCCTTCACCTACTTTATGGAAAATGCCCCGGCCGCCCAGAATGACCGGGCGGAGATCCGCCGCCTGGAGCCCTACTGCTACGGCCAGTTTACGGAAGGCCGCGCCAGCGAACATCCGGGCCGCTCCCATGTCCATTGGCTGACCGGCACCGCTTCCACGGTCATGGTCGGATGTGTGGAAGGGATCCTGGGTCTGCGGCCGGATCCGGAAGGAATCCGGATCGCCCCGTCCATCCCGAAGGGCTGGGAGCACCTGGAGATCGAGAAGGATTTCCGCGGAAAGCATCTGCATATCCGAATCGAGAACCCGGACGGCAGGGAATCCGGTTTTCAAAAGCTGATCCTCAATGGGAGGGAACTGGACAGCAGCTATATCCCCGCCGGAATTCTTGAGGAAGAAAATGAGATTCGGCTGATTCTCTGAAAAATGTCCGCCTGTAGGCTGCTAAACTGAGATTTCGGATTGCAGCCGTACAGGCGGAAAAATGTTACGGCGCAGCATCTGTCATATGCTGCGCCGTCTGTTTTATAGATTTTCCTGATCCTCTCCGATCTCATTTTCCCCATCGATATCCCACTGGATCATATGATTGATGTCCCGGTATTTCTTCGGGGTCATGCCCACAGCTTCACGGAACTGCTGTATAAAATGGCTCTGCGAAGAGAAGGACAGCCGGTTCGCGATGTCGATCATGGAATACTCGCTGTACTGCAGCAGGTTCTTTGCCATCTCGATCTTCTGCCCGCGTATATAGGCGCTGACGGAATCCCCCGTCTCCTTCTTAAACAGCCGGGAGAGGTAGCTGGAAGAGACCCCCAGGGCATCCGCCAGGTCTTCGATCGTGATCCGTTCCTTGATATGGGAATAAATGTACTCCTTGCAGGCATTGATATGCCGGGAATTGGTATCGCTCCGGCTGATCCTCCGCATCTTTTCCGCATAGTCCAGAACCATCGAGTCGTGCAGATTCCGCACCCCCTGTACCGTATGGATATCGTCCAGCTTCTGAATATAAAAATCGCTCATCCGGAACGCCTGCTCCAGTTCCATCCCCTTCTGCTTGCAAAGACGCGTGACCATTGCCGTCGTGATCACAAAATGATACTTCAGGTTTGTAACCGGATTCCTGGACAGCACGCCGACTCCCTTACTGTCAAGAAACCGTTCCTGCTCGCAATTCTCCCGGACTGCGTCCAGATCCCCATTGGTCACTGCCTGGTAAAATAAAAATTCTTCTGTCGGCGGTCTGTGCTCCACCTCATCCAGATCATCCTCGGCTTCCAAAAGAAGCCATTCGTCCTGATAGCCCATAGCGTTCTCCTTTTCCTTCGGTTCCCTGTCATTCGGTGTACCATTATAAATTATAGCTGCTGCCGTTCTGAATCGTTACAGATTATATTCCTTATATAGATTTTTTCGTAATACATGATCCGATACGGTTTTTATGATCATATCATTTTTTTCTTCTCCGGTCAGCAGAAGAATCAGCCTGCTCTCTTTTCTTCTTAATATATGGGGGCTGTCGGGAAATAACGAGTTCCTTACTTCTTAGTTCCATGATAAACATAGCATAAAAACAGAAAACATGCAACGGATTACTGGTTTGAATAAAGTCATTTTCACGTTGTAATGCATTTGACCTATTGAAACAATGTCCCGGGCTTGCTATACTATCAGCAGCAGAAGGGAGTTCATTCCCCGCAGCCACCTACCCCAACAGAAAGAGGAGTCACACCATGCAGACACAAATTTTAGTCATCGAAGACGACGAGCTCTTAAATTCCGGCCTGTGCTATCATCTCCAGAAACGCGGCATCACCCCCTTTTCCGCATACTGTATCGAAGAGGCGAAGCCCCTCCTGGAGCAGGAGCATTTTGACCTGATCCTGCTGGATGTCAATCTGCCCGATGGAAATGGATTTGACCTTGCCAGGGAAACCATCTCCCGCAGCAATGTTCCCTTTGTTTTCCTGACGGCTCACAATTTGGAGGAGGAGATCATCCAGGGGCTGCGCTTTGGCGCGGACGATTATATTGTAAAACCGTTCAGCGTTAAGGTGCTGATGGAGAAGATCCAGACTGTACTGAGAAGATGCTCCGGCGCGCAGGGACAAAAGGTCTATACGGCCGGAAGCCTGTCCGTTGACCTGGAAAACCGGATCGTAAAAAGCCGGGGGAACGTGGTTTCCCTCACACCCACGGAGTTTGAGATATTGGAAGTATTCTGCCGGAACCGGGACCAGATCCTGACCAAGGACATCCTTCTGGAAAAGATCTGGGACCGGAAGGAAAACTATGTCAATGAGCATACTCTTTCCTTAAACGTGAGCCGGCTGAGAAATAAGATCGCGGACGGAGAGCATGAGTATATCAAGACCATTTACGGCTTAGGCTATAAATGGGTCGGGGGCCGCAAATGACGGGGGGAATCGCCGCAGCTGTTTTGTTCTGCGGCCTGACCAGCCTGTGCATTTATTTTCATTTCCGCAGGCAGTTTGTCCGTCTTTCCTCGGATCTCTGCCGCTACGCGGAACAGGTCATGCAGGGAGAATCTGTGCCTGACCAACAGAACCGGGAAACGCTCACCTCCAAGGTGGTGATGGAGCTGGAGAAAATGGAGCGGATGACCGCTCTGCGTCTGGAAGAAAGCAGAAGGGAAAAACAGCAGCTCCTGGAAATGATCTCGGAGATCACCCATCAGATCAAAACGCCGCTTTCGAATCTCAGGATGTACTGCGAGATGCTGTCGGAGGAAGAGATGCCGCTGTTTTCGGCGGCATCGGATTCTGTATCTGCGGCAAGGGCGCCGGAGCAGCAGCTGATCAAGCTGGAATTTCTCCTGGACACGCTTTTGAAGGCTTCCCGGCTGGAAACGGATATGATCCACCCGGACATGGAAAACCGCAGGGTCCTTGACACGCTTGCGGCCGCCGTCAATAATATCATACATAAGGCCGAACTCAAAAATATCGAGATCTCTGTGGACTGCCGCTCCTCGGTCCAGGTCTGCCACGACAGGAAATGGACGGCGGAGGCCATTGAAAATATTCTGGACAACGCGGTGAAGTATACGCCGGAAAATGGGAGCATCCGCATCTTGGTCCGGGTCGGGGAAATGTATTCGGAAATCCGGATACAGGATACAGGAAGGGGAATCGAACCTGCCCATATCAACGACATTTTCAAACGGTTTTACAGGGAAAAAAGTGTGTCGCAGGAGGAGGGCTTAGGGTTGGGATTGTATCTCGCAAGGTATATCATTACTCTGCAGAAAGGGTATATCGCCGTCCGCTCCGCGCCGGGGGAGGGAAGCTGCTTCTCCGTCTGTCTCCCGAACCGGGTCTGAACAGGGCGCCTTGCCAGCGCACCGCGTTCCTAAGGAATTAGTACAATGTTGCATTAATAATGTGATTTCAAAACCGGATTCACATAAATGTTTCGGTTTTGATACTTTTCTTTTTGAATTTGAAACAGGATCGATACCATTCACGCCTATCATAAAGATACCAACTGTACGGTTGGGAAAGAGAACGAATACATAAGGAGATGATAGACATGAATATTTTACGCACCAATGATCTCAAAAAATATTACGGCGAAGAGCCGGTTCTGGTGAAGGCCCTGGACGGGATCACCATGGAGATCGAGCAGGGCAGTTTTACTGCGGTTGTCGGGACCTCCGGCTCCGGCAAGAGCACGCTCCTCCACATGCTGGGCGGGCTGGATACGCCCACAAGCGGGAGTGTCATCGTAGACGGCCAGGAACTGAACGGGATGGACCGGAACGAGCTTACCATTTTCCGGAGGAGAAAGATCGGATTTATTTTCCAGAACTACAACCTTGTCCCGAATCTGACCATATATGACAATATCGTCCTTCCGGTGGAGCTGGACGGCCGGGAACCGGATGAAACGTATCTGATGGAGGTTGTCCGCACCCTGGGACTGGGGGATAAGCTGTCGAGAAAGCCCGGCAAGCTGTCCGGAGGGCAGCAGCAGCGCGCGGCCATCGCAAGAGCGCTGGCCGCGAAGCCCGCCATCATCCTGGCCGACGAGCCGACTGGAAATCTGGACAGCCGCACAAGTCAGGAGGTGATCGGCCTGCTCCAGACCACCAGCAAAAATTTTCACCAGACCATTGTCATGATCACCCACAACGATGAGATCGCCCAGTCGGCAGACCGCACGATCCGCATCGAAGACGGAAAGATCGCGGAAAGCAGGTGGTAACTATGGGACTGAACAAAAACAATAACCGCCGGCTGCTTTTCCGGCTTGCCAAAAATAACCTGCTTTCCAAGAAGCTGTCCGCCTTCTTTTCCGCGCTGTCGATCCTGCTGGCGGTCCTGCTGGTCTCCACCCTTTCCCTTTACCTCATGGGCTATCATTTTGCGGAGCAGCAGATCCTTGAAAAAATGCAGCATGTCATTTATATGGATGTGACCGCCGAACAGGTGGAGGAATTGGGAAATGATGAGCGGGCCCAGCTTTCGATCCCTTACAAATTCAGTGAAACGGATTTTCAGGCAGGAGACGCCAAATATCATTATACCTTCTTCGGAAGCCATGACGCGGCCATAGAAACCTATCAGCTTGCAGAAGGCGCGGCGCCCGAGAAGTATAACGAGATCGTGGTGGACAGGGCCTTTGTAGAAGCATTGGATAAAGCAGCGGATCCGGACTCCGCGGCGGCTTTGGAAAACGGGGGCAGGATCGGTTCCTCTGTCACTCTGGACACGGGAAATGGTATGGAGGAATTTGTCATCACCGGACTGACGGAGAAAGCATTTCCGTCTTCCTCATACAGCGTCTATGTCTCCCGGGAATTTGCGGAGAAGAGCGATCTGATGAAGCAGATCCCCTATGAAGCCCTTGTGCGTCTCCGGGATACGGACGGCATGCCTTATACCGAATTTACCACGCTGATCTACCAGCTTGCCGCCGATCATGGGATCAGCCGTCCGGACGTCAACCCCAATGGGAAATTCGGCGAATCGCTCCAGAAAGGGAACTCCGGATTATATGTCGTTTTCTTTGTCGCTGTCCTGCTCTTTTTTGCAGGCGGCCTTGTGATCTACAGTATTTTTTATTTTTCCGTAATGTCCCGGGTGCGGCAGATCGGACAGTTCCAGACCATTGGGATGACTCCGGTGCAGGTCCGGAAGATGATACGCCGGGAGGGCTGGCTGCTCAGCGCGGTCTCCATTCCCACGGGGCTGCTGCTTGGCGGGATCATCGCGTATATCCTGCTGCCGTCCGGATGGAATTGGAAAAATTATGGGATCATCTGTCTCCTTGCGGCAGCTGCGGCGAGCTTCATTGTACAGTTTTCCATCCGCAGGCCCGCCTCCTTTGCGGCAAAGATTACCCCGGTGGACGCGGCAAAGAGTACAGGGAATGATGAAGCGGGCGGGCATTTTTCTCTCTCCCGCCGCAGGCCCTTGTCCCCATACACACTGGCCAGACTGGAAAACCGGAGCAGCCGGAAGAAATGGTGGCTTACGACAGCGTCCCTTGCCTTGGGCGGCCTCCTGTTTATGGCTGCCTCCACCTGGAATGCCTCCTGGGACAAGGAAGCATTTTCCAGGCAGGATTTTTTCCGAAACGGGGAATACGTTCTCTCTTATCTGTACAGCCACACGTCGCCGAAAACTTACGGGATCACAGACATGCAGCTGATCGGCCATCTGAGCGAGGAGCTGGAGCGGCGCATCCGGCAGATTCCCCATGTGAAGGATGTACAGACGGCACGCGCCGCGACAGGCGTGATCGAACGCAATGGGAGCACATTTACTCAGCCCTTCTATCCCCTTACGGAAAATGATACCGAATATTTTCAGTTGGACGCCGAGGGGAACAATACCTATGAATATCTGGCGGAGCACGATGCCATCCTGATCACCAGGCCGGAACTTTACGAGCAGCTCACCGGAGCCTCGTTTGTACCCGGAGAAATGCTGACCGTCCGGTATTTTGACGGAGAGGAGCATCAGATTGAACTGGAGGTTGCGGCCGTCGCATCGGAATCCGTTGCAGATCCGGCTTCCGGCGGCGAGGATGAGTTCTGCATGACAGACGTAACTATGAAAAAATTGTGGAAAAATATGAATACCGCGTATCACTTCACCATTTCCGCGGAGGATTACGAAAAGAACGGGCTGCAGATAGAAGAGGATCTGAGAGAACTGATCAGCGGATATGACGACCTCAGCCTCTCTACACTGCGGGAACAGATGCAGGAGGATTCCGTTTCGATCCGGGCAAATCAGACCCAGATCTATGGACTTTCCCTGTTCATCATTTTGTTCAGCCTTTTCAATCTGGTCAATACGCTGATCGGCAGCTTCGCCTCCCGGAAAAAGGAGCTGTCCATGCTGGAATCCGTGGGGATGGAGCAAAAGCAGCTGCGCGGGATGCTTCTGTGGGAGAGCCTGCTTCTTGCGCTGCCGAATCTGGTCATCACGCTCACGGCAGGGTCTCTGGCCGGATTTGGATTGATACGGTATATGAGCCGGACCGCCCCTTATCTGCATTACCGGTTTCCGTTCGCGGCGGTGGGATTGTATATTGCGGCCATGGTCCTTCTTCCCATGGCGGTGTCCTACGGCTGCCTGAAGGAGCAGGACAGGACGTCTCTGGTGGAAAGGATCAAGTATCAGGATTGATAGGGGCTATCGGTTAATACTGATTTTTAACCCCTGACAAGCAGGGATGAGACGATTCCGCAGAATTCAGATTTTTTTAAGCTGGAATTCATTGCGGGATCGTCTCCTTCTGCATCATGGTCTAAACCCATTTTTCAACGGCTGCCCCCGCACGACTGGCAGCGCCTCCCTGGACAGCAAGGCCTTTTGTCACCACCGCGGCATTGCAGACCTGACTTCTTCGAGAGTCGGCATTCCGCCCTGCGCCCCGAATTTTTCTGTGGACAGCCCGGCCGCGGTGTTGGCAAATGCCAGTGCATCCGCGATGCCCTTCCCTTCTGTGACCGCAACAGTAAACGCGCCGTTCAGGGTGTCCCCGGCCCCGGTGGTATCGACCACGTTTGATTTTCTCGCAGGTACAAGAATGACCTCCCCGCTTTTCAGGCAGGTGCTGACCCCCCGGGAGCCCTGGGTGATCACCAGCTTTTCTGGATATTTCTTCATCATTTCCTCAAAGGAAATGTCCCTGCCGAACAGGATCACGGCCTCATGTTCGTTGGGGGTCAGGTAGGTGACCTTCTCCAGGGTCTCCTGCTTCACCGGTCTTGCCGGTCCCGGATTCAGGACTACCTTTACGCCGCTGTCCGCACAGAGGGCAATGACATACTCCACGGTCTCCTGGGGGATCTCGTGCTGAAGCAGGACGATCTCACACTCCAGAATGGAATCCTTCACTTCGTTCACATAATCAATGTCTACATGGTCGTTTGTACCCGCGACTACAATGATCGTGTTGTCATTCTCCCCGACCGTGATCATCGCCAGACCGGTAGGCACCCCCGGAACCACCTTGATGTGCCCGGTTTCTACGCCTGTGTCCCGCAGGTTCTTTACCAGGCTTTCCCCGGCCGCGTCGTCTCCCACGCATCCGAACATCTCCACCTCTGCCCCCAGCATTGCCATGGCCACTGCCTGGTTGGCGCCTTTTCCCCCCGG
>Ga0137309_101893_pt1 | contig 13461 bp, 25 predicted proteins | sample NAcewiD2O_June_FD_97179 | JGI IMG/M metagenome (GOLD analysis project Ga0137309, IMG submission 97179) | Mouse cecal microbial communities from Vienna, Austria - N-Acetylneuraminic amended D2O_June | ecosystem: Host-associated > Mammals > Digestive system > Large intestine > Cecum | place... | reverse complement strand
CTGCCCTCGGCCCTTCTGCAAGCTCATAATGTCAAATCCCACGGTTTACCCCTCCTGTTCTTTCAGCGCCGCTTCTGCCGCTTCCCTTGTGGTAAATATGGTTTTGCCGACTTCGCAAAATTTTACCGGGAACACTCTTCCGTTCTTAAACTGGATATGCAGGAACGGCTCTTTGCTTAAACCGATGAAAACGACTTCGCACGGATACGGTTTGTCTTTCTCCCGCAGATAGTCGCCACGCAGGGCGAAATTAGCGTACACTGTTCCGCCCAGCCTACACGGCAGCTCTGCCAGCCTGCCTTGAACCTTCGCCTGCAAAATGGGCAACGCCTCTTTTTTGAGTTCCTGGTTGCTTGCCTGCAACGCTGTGACTTCCTCCGGCGTCAGTCCTGTTTCTCTGTAGTCTTTTAGTTCATCCGTCCATGCGCACAGTTCATTTATGGCTTCTTCCTGCTGTCTCGCAATCCTGCACGCTTCGTCGAATTTTTCCGCTTCGTCGCAGGCGCGGTTAATAGCTTCCGCAACAGTCAACTTTACCCCTCCTTCCCCTTGCCCGAATCGGTCAAGGCTAGATACTCCGCCGTCAGCTTCTTGTACTGGATAGCGGCCCAGGAGCGGGGCGCGAACACGCACAGCGGCATTTCCTCCAGCGTGCTTTCCGGCACCTTCGGATTGTAGCCGATAGCCGTCTGGAACACGGGGCAGATACCGCTGCCCTCCAGTGACCGGCGGGCCTGCCAGAAGGTTTCCCGGTTCTGCCAGTGGGTAAAGAACGCGCCCCGTAGCGTCAGCCCCGGATTGACGGCCTCCCGCACCCCGTCCATCTGCTCCACCAGGTCCAGCAGACCGGAAAAGGAAAACTCGTCCGGGCGGATAGGGATAAGTACGTCGTCCGCCGCCGCCAGCACGTTCAGCGTCACCATGTCCACCGCCGGGCCGTTGTCGATGATGCAGAAGTCGTAATCGTTCCGCACCCGCTCCAGCGCCGCCGCCAGTTTCCCAGACGTATCCGCCGAATCCCCATACAGCTCCCGGTCCGTAGTGTAGAGGTCCATGTTGGACGTGATGATGTCCAGGCCATTGTACCCGGTCCGGTAAATGGTCCGCTCCACGCTCTCCGCGTCCAGCGCGTCCGCCAGCAACAGCGCCGCCGTCCCGTCATGCTCCCCGTACACCTGGAAATACCGGGAGGCACTGCCCTGCTTGTCCGCATCCACCAGCAGCACTTTCTTGTGGTGGACCGTCGCCAGGATGTGCGCCACGTTTGCCGCTGAGACGGTCTTACCCGTCCCACCCTTCAAGTTGACGATTGCAAGCGTCCTCATTCCTGTCCCTCCGTTTCCTTGTGCCAGGCGCACCCGGTACAGTCTTTCATTTCCTCGTTGGGATTGTCCATCGGGCATCCTTCCTCGTCGGCCCACTCCGGCCTCCCGCAGTATCCCTTTTCCATTCTTCTGTCACCCCTCCCAGTTCCACCAGCCTTGCCGCCCACGGGCGGGAATCGGTGTATCGAACATGACCGGATTTTTCAGGACCCAGGCCCAGCGCCCCGGCGAGTAGTCCCCCAGCACCTTTTCCTTTGGCGTGAGGCTGTCCACGACTTCCTCCACGGGGACGCAATCAACGATTTCCACAGTCCCCAGCACCGCGCCGTAGTGCAGTTTCTTTCCTTCGCCGGGAACCACAACCACACGCATAGAATCAAGCGTTATTTTCTGCTTCCCAGCGTGGACGGCGACGCGGCCTCGTATGTTGGTCCGCCGGGGGCGCGTCTCGTAGCCTTTCAGGCCCGCTACAATCGCGTATGCGTAGGGCTGGTACACGGTAAATGCCCTCATTCTCCCGCTCCTTCCTCGGCGTCTCCGCTCTCCCGGAACAACGGGCCTATTGCCTGGAGCTTTTTCTTTTCCCGCTCCCGCTCTTCCTGTCTCTCTACCGCCACGCGGCACTTGTATGCCAGCGCCTCCAGTTTCTCCACAAAGCCCAGCCTGATCGTGTCCACCGGCATGATGATGGCGGCAATCTCCATCCCGTTTTTCGCCACGATGTACTTCTGCCCGGTAGTGTCCACCCGCTCATAGAACCGGAGATAGTCCGCCATATCCTCCAGTGGAGACAGGTATGCGGTCTGGATAAACAGCATATCATCGTTTGTGCTAAGGGGCTTTACCACATACCCGTTATGCTCCACCGTGGGCCACTCGTCGTCTAAGGCCCGCTCACCCTGCTCCCAGTCCTCCAGGTTGAGATTGTCCGGCACCGGCTGTCGCTTGCTCCGGCACTTCTTCCGCTTCTTCTCAGGGATGTCGAACATAGCGCACACGTTGTTCTCGTCCAGGAGCGGCAGGCCGGACAGGAGGTAGATGGAATACCCGTCCCCCAGCCATTGACGGATTTCCCCGCCCCCCCGGTTTTCATCGAACAGGATAAAAGCTCTGTTGGCGCCGCACAGCACCGCGACCTTTTTCAGCTTCATGCCTTGCTCCTTCCTTTCCGCCGCCGCGCCCGCTTGTCCCTGATCTGCCGCCACCTGGGCGGCGCTGCGGGCGTGGGCTTCTCTTCCGGCTCCGTGGCCTCCTGCACGATCTCCAACTCCTCCACGTCCTCCGCCCGGAACTCAAAGGCCATGCCCGCCGAATACTTCCCTTGCAGCCAGTCCAGCATGAACTTCTGCCGGTCGTCCGTATACCGCCGGTCCGGGTGGGTCTGCTCTGCCTCGTAAACGGCGTCCATGATCTTCATGTTTTCCTTGGGCCACGCGGCGACGTGGTACACCGTCCCGCCGCACCGCTCCCGCTTGAACAGGTTGATCTCCTGCCCGTCGAAGAGGTCAAAGGCCCGCTGCAAGCTCTCAAAGCCGCGATAGGTTAGGCCCTGGCCCGTGTACCGTGCCTTGATCTCCTCCACGGTCCTTCCGCCCGTATGCAGGCGGCCCCGAATCTCCATCGGTCTATACATGGTTCATCCTCCCGTAAACCTTGAGTGTTACGCCGCCCACGGGCTGGTTTTGCCCCAGGATTTCCCCCGGCTTCACATCCGGCTCAATCTCCACGTCATACCCTGCTGTCGCCAGTCCTTCTATTACGGCGCTCTCGACCTCGTGGCTCTCTAATCTGATCGTTTCGCACAGCACGCGGACCGTCCCCCGCTCGGTACAATCATTCATTTCCCTGCTCCTCTCCGTCCGGCGCATAGGCCGCCGAAATAACGGCGTTCTGCGCCTCGTCCTTTGTGGCGTTCTCAATGGTCGTATGGATGCTCCTGCCCATTCTTACCACCGTGACCTTCCGGTTGCGGCGGCAGGCTTTCACCAGCTCGATCACCCCGCCGCCGATCATGGACACCAAGATAACGAACCCCAGCCACACCCAAAAGCTCGAAAAGATAAACCGCAGAAACTCCATGATGCTAAACCTCCCAAATTTTTCAATAAATGCGCTTTTCACGATATACCACATGTAGTACACAGCGTCATACCTCCCGGATGTCGATGTCGAAACGCTCCTTCATCAGTTTGCGTTTCAAGATATACTCCTTCGTGCGGGTGGCGCGGCTCTTCACGTCCTCCACAATCATAGGCCACAGCTCGCCCTTCATATCTTCCGCCCGAATCGTTCCGGGCGCGTAATGCCGTTCACGCCTGTATGTAAAGTCCGCCCTGTACCGGATGGCCTGCACTCGGTTTCCCTCGCTGTCCGTGTAGGCTTCCTGCAAGGTGAAGTCCACCTGCATCCGCAGGTCCCGGATTCTTCCGGCCCGCTCCAGCGCGGCCAGCTCGTCATACCGACGGGCCTCCTTCTGGCTGTCGAAATGCAGGATGGCCCCGCTGGCCGTCACCCGTTCGGTGGGCTTGTTGTGATACTTGGTTGGCTTCCCCGTCCCGGTATCGGCTGGGCAGGGGAGAGGCGGGCGCTTCTTCCGCTCCTGTTCCGCCCATTTCCGCAAAGCCTGTGCCTGATAGGCGGGCGGCAGGTCCTTCACGTCAATCCCCATATTTCACTCCACCCAGTATAGAACAATCGGCCTCAAACTGTTTGCATTTGCTGCAACGATCGTCGCCCTTGCGTTCACTTTCGATTCAGAAATGTCAAACCAGCTTTCCCATCTGATGAAACCGGATTCTTTGATTTTCTGCATCAGCATTTCCATCAAGCGGTTTTCGCAAAACTGCTTAATGTCAACCCCGTTGCACAGGTCCCGTCTCTCGACGCTGATTTGCACCTGTATCTTCTCTGTTGGTACGTCCGTTGTCTGCGCGACTTCCCGCCGTATCGGCGTAAGTTGTTCGGTGTACCCACCCAGCTTTTTAATCAGCCAGCGGCGCAGGCGGTCAAGCATCTTTTTCATTTCCCGCTCCTCCTCCCTTTTCTTCCCGCTGTCCCTTCTGCGTGGCGGTCATGTCCGCATCATGGAACGCAATCACCATCGGCCAGCGGAACTTCGCGTAACGTCTGGCGTCCTTGTATGCGTAGCTCCCGGCGGCTTCGTCATACGGTCCCATGTGCCAGCGGATAGCCAGCGCCTCCTCGTCAGTCATGCGCATAAATTGGGAGATCAGAAATACAGATTTTTCCCCGTGCCCGAATGGGAATTGGTCAATCACTTGGTACAGCGTCTTTCCGTCCCCATCCATTCCGATTTCTGCGTAGTAATTCGCCTTGCAAACATCGTGCAGCAACGAGCAGATCACCATGCTTTCCGTTGACGCGCTTCTGTTGATGTCGGAGGCCATCAGCTCCCGGCACACATTTAGGCTGTGCTCCAGTAGCCCGCCGGGGTAGGCCCCGTGGTACTTCGTGCTGGCCGGTGCCTCGAAAAAGTCCGTGCTCTCCAGCCACGCCAGCAGCTCTGCCGCCCCAGGCCGTTTTACCCATGCATTGAAAAGCTCCTTGAATGTCTCTCTGTTTTCCACGTTGATCTCTCCCTTCTTAATTCCGCTGTTTCGGTTTTGGGCGAATAAATGTTCCGTCCTTCTTGTAGAACCTCGCCACAAGGTAGCACCCGCCGTTCACGTCGTTGTGAAAAGCCTCCGCCGCCGACATGAGGTAGCCGGGATACAGCTTTTCAAACTTCGTGTTATCCTTGATGTTCTCGGCCAGTTCCCGCGCTTTCCTCCCGGATATGCGCTCGTCCCTTGTTCTCGGCTCCGGGTCCACCAGGTTTTTAGAGGCGGACCACGCTTTCCCCCCGACGGGAGACTTCACGATGTAATGCCCCAGCCCGGCCAGCCCGTCCTCCGTGAATTGCAGGCGGCGGGAGTTTGCGTAGCCGTGCTCCCACATGCTTTCCAGGGTGTCCCGGTCTATCCCGCCGTTGATCGTGATGTGGTGGTGATACCGTCCGCCCCGCTTGCCCCGTTCGGTGACGGCTATGTATTTCAAGGGCGGCAGGCCCATCTTTTTTCGCAAGCGCTGTATCCGCCGGATGTAGTTGCGCAGGAGGCGGGCGGCCTCCTCGTCGCTCCCCGGCTGGATTTTGTGGGTCAGGTGGATTTCCAGGTCCTCCGGCGTGAAGTTGGCGTGAAGCAGGCGTGTCAACTTCTCCTCCCGGTGCCGCTGGTTGAGCTTCTTTTGGGCCTCCGTGGAGGGCTTTCTTTTTGATCGCTTCCCGCCCCTGTGCTTCCCGATCTGAAAGACAGGGTAGATAAACACGTCCAGGTATTCCCCGCAGGTATACTTCTTTTCCCGGTACACGGTACGCATACCGGCAGCACCCCCTCCGTGGTCGTTAAGTTACTATCCCATACAAGCCCGATACGCGCCGCCGCGCGTTGTTTTTCGCTTGTATTTGCCCCCGGAGTGTGGTACAATATCTTGCGTACTCGATATGGCACCCTCCGGGGTGTCCGCCCTGCGCAAGCTGTAGGAGGCTTGCGCAGGGCGCTTATTTTTTGGCCGTTCTATTCCCCGGCGGGCCGGTCCCCTCGTCCAGCCAGTTCAGGTGCTTGCACCGCCGCATCACGCACCCCCTCCGCCGTATGTAAACGTCGTTCATCAGCCGTTCATGCAGGGCACACCAGGCCGTGGCATTGGCGGGCGGCTTGCTCCTTTTCTTCTTCATAGCAACAGCGATACCCCGTGCGCATTGTCAAGGCCCATCCTTTGAAGCTCTACCAACTGGGCATCCGTCAGCTTTTTCCCTTCTCCCATGCCGACGCTGTATCGCTCTCTTGCCTCCAGACCTTTGAATACCTTTGCCCACCCAAGATTTTCAAGGTGGCGCTCCGGGTCGCGTATGTCCCGAATCTCTCCGACAATCCGCCTGGCCTCGCTGGTATGGCCTCCGTATCCGCACCCAAAGAATCGCCCATCTGGCGCAATCCATCCGAATTTTGTTTCCGGCTTCTGCTCTACCGGAACATCGACGGGCTTGTGTGCGTTCTCCGGCGCTGGCTCGGTCCCGTATATTTCCTCATTGATTTTTTGAAAATACACGTCAGAAAGCCCCTTGTGGAATTTTTTCCACACCCAACGGAAGAGTATCGGGGCGTAAGCTACCATGACCGTTGCCGGGTGTACGCCTCTGTTCAAAAGCTGCACCAGGAACCCGGTATACTGCTCTTCTTTCACGGCCTCCCAGCACCGTTTCCCATCCGGCTCTTCCCACAAAAATACAACACTTGTCACGCCGACACCGCTCTTTCCAGCTCTTCCATCGTCCGCAGCTTCTTCCCGCACCACTCCGGGAGGTTGGCCCGCACGACGGCCTCTGCCATAGGCGGACATACCGCGTTCCCGCAGCGCGCCACCTGCTTACTTTTCCCGTAGGCCCGGCCTGTGTAGTCCCGGTCGATGATGTAGTCAGGCGGAAAGCCCATAGCGTTGTAAAGCTCCCTCGGCGTCAGCATCCGCAGGCCGATGTCCGCAACGAAATAGGCGGTCCCGCCCATGTCCAGCGTCAGCACTTCGTTCTCTTTCAGGTCGTAGCCGCAGAAGCGATTCAGCAGCGCCCGCACCTCCGGCCAGTGTCCCATATCCGCGCCCGGCTCGTAGGTCCGCACCTCTGTACGGATTTCCGCAAACTCCCCGGCGCTGGCCGTGACGGTTTGCAGCGGCTCCCGCTCGTCCTGGCCGATGTTCTGCCCTTTGAATTTGCAAATATGCGTCAGCGTCAGGGCTTCCCGGTCGTGGGAGGTCACGGTCCGCATCGGCTCCGCCACGTTCAGCGGGTTTCCGTTCCCGTAATACTCCACCAGGTTTGCCGCAATCAATCCGTAGCGGTTGGAGGCGTCCACGGTCCGCAGCGTCTCCGCCACGCTCTGCCCCCGCACGTTCTCGCTCTGCTCCGTGTGGTATTGAATCAGCGCCGGGGAAAGAAGGAGCTGATTTCCCGCCGTGGTGACGGTATGGACCGGGGCCGTTACCTGGCTTCCCACCGAATTACAGGTGTTGGTCACAGTCCACGGCACGATGTATGGCGTCTTGGCCTTTATCACGAACTTGTCCACCCCGCGAATCACGCGGCGCATGGTGTTGTCGGCCAGCGGCCTGACCACTGTGACGCCGTACCGGCTTTTGATTTCCTCCTTCGTGGCAAATATGGAGTAGCACGGCTGGCTCCAGTCGATAACTTCCGCCGCCGCCCTCCACTTCGGCAGGCCGTCGGCCCCGTCTTTGTTGTGGGTCCGCTCCGGCCACGCAATAGGCCGTCCGTCACACCTCGCCACCAGCACAAAGCGCTTGCGGGTAGTCGGCGCTCCGTAGTCCGCCGCCACCAGCTCCCGGTGTTCGATGGTATACCCCAGGTCTGATAACTGTTTTTTCCACCGCTGGAAGGTCTGGCCCGCCTTTTTCTTGATAGGCTTCCCCCGTCTGACCGGTCCCCAAGTCTGAAATTCCTCCACGTTTTCCAGGATAATCACGCGGGGGCGGACGGTCCCAGCCCAGCGCAGAACAATCCACGCCAGCCCCCGGATATTCCGGTCCACCAGGGCCGCGCCCTTTGCCTTGGAGAAGTGCTTGCAGTCCGGGGAGAACCACGCCAGCCCCACCGGACAGCCGCCGCACTCCTTCACCGGGTCCACGTCCCATACGGAGGCTTGCAGGTGCCGGGTGTGCGGGTGGTTGGTCTTGTGCATTAAAATAGCGTCCGGGTCGTGGTTGATAGCGATTTTCACAATGCGTCCCGTCGCCAGCTCCATCCCCGTTGACGCGCCGCCGCCGCCCGCGAAATTGTCCACGATGATTTCATCCGGCGCACCAAGTCGAATCTGTTTCAACGCATTTCACCCCTTTACCGTCTGCTTCCCCGGTCCTTCGCGTCCCGCACGATGTCCCGGATGGTCGCCGCCCCGCAGTAGTAGAACACGGGCAGCAGGAGGGCCAGCCCCTCGCCGCCGACGGCGAAATACCCCCGCTCCCGCATGGCATAGGCCGCGCCCAGCTTATACAGCAGCACCCCGGCCACCGTCAGGAACGCATACCACACCACGGTCCAGCAGTTCAGCCGCGCAATCCACGTCCGCAGGCTCACCCACCGACGCTTCGGGGCTTGTCCCACTCGGATTTTGATGTACTTTACCTTCTCCACGGTTTCATCCTCCCTTCTGCCGAAATTCTCCCTTGCAAGGGCAGGTCCGCCAATGCGGCACGAACCCCAGCGGCGTGTTGATTTTGGCCTCCCTGGTCTGCACTTCCTCCGGCGTCGCCCGCCGCCCGGTAAGTACGCCCTCTTCCTCGGTGTAGAAGCTCTCGTCCCCGTCTCCCTCAATGACAAATTCCGGCTCCGGGTCCACCGGGATATACCGTCCTTCCGCTGTCTGCATCCAGTCGATTTCCCGGCCACAGTCTTTGCAGTAGCTCACTGTTCACCACCTGCTCTTCCCGTCGAACCGCCGCCGGGTAACGGCAATTGGAAACTGTTCAATCTCGCTGGCCCATAGGCAGGTCCCCGGCCCGTTCAGCCGCTCCCATATCAGCGGGAACCCGCCGATACCGTCAAAGAGACTTGCCATCGTGGCATCCCGCTCATAGCAGGCGCAAAGCCGTTTCAGCACCCAGGACCACGGCGGCAGGGCTATGGAATTGCCCAGGGCCTTATAGCGCAAGGAATCCGCGCACGGTACGGTTATGACCTTCCCTTTCTTGTTCACCTTTTCCCACGGCCCTATGTCGGTCCACCCGTCCGGGAATCCCTGGAGGCGTTCGCACTCCAGCGGCGTGAGGCGGCGTACCTGTCCGCCTACCACAAGCGTTTCCGAGGCATGGCGCGTCCCGTTGTGTGCGGTCAGCGTTCCCACACCCTCCCGGTATTCTCCGAAACTGTGCTGGCGCATAACAATTGCCGTGTAGTCCGTGACCCGGCTCTTGTGGTCTCCGGTCAGGGTGCAGGCGGTTTTCCCGTCGCCGTTCCCTCTGGCATCGTATATATACCCGCACACCGTTCGGCCACCGCCTCCGTCACTCCCTGCAAGGGTTGGCGTTACGCCTCGCGTTGAGAATGCCCGCTTTTCCTGATTGTCCCAGCCGGTCAAGTAATCTGTTCCACTCCGAAAAACTGCCATCGGTTTCCCAGTGTCAATCGTCGGCGCTTTTTCTTCCTCATACCCGATACTTCCCGCTTTTGCGCCCGCATGAGGCTTGAACCCAGCACAGACCGCATGGCGGTCAATCGTGTTCAGCGTGAACATTGGTTCTTCTGATATGCCCAGACCGTTCATTTTCGCTTCCCGGTCTACGGCGTTTCCTTGCAGGCACCACACTGTGCCAGCAGCGCCGCCTCCAGCTCCGGCGGCAGTTTCTTCCCCCGCCGCTCCGCTCTCCGCAGTATCCCCGCACACGCCTTGGCGGACAAAGAGTATTTCGGGTGCGGCGTGTCCTCCAAAATCTGCGACAAGCGCGATTCTACGGCGTCGCTGGGGGACTCCCCAAAACTGGCTGTCGAGAACTCGGTAGGCGACGGACCATCCATCCCCCATCCAGCAGTCAGCCAGCGGCCACTTTCCCTTTGCAGGTAATGGAATGTCGGGCGCTTCCGGGTCTGCAACGCGGATTGTTTCTTCGAGGACGGCGCGGAAGTCGTCTCCTTTGTTTGAGCTGAATGCGCCGACGACGTTCTCCCACACCATGAATCGGGGCCGAATAAACTTTCCTGTACGGCCTCTGCGTACATCTGCCTCCCTCATTTCCTTTATAATTCTGATTTGCTCCATAAACAGGCCACTCCGCTCCCCTGCGAGGCCCGCCCGCTTCCCTGCCACAGACAGGTCTTGGCTAACACGGTGAACCACCAATGACTACATCCACAGCAGGCAGTGCGTACCCGTTCAGCTTCGTAATGTCTCCTAAATGCTCCACCTAAACCACCTCCTTGACCCCGTTTCAGGGCCGAACATTCAGAGATTTTGCCAGATATATTTCCGCCACACTTTCCCGTATGGCATCCGCCCCCGCACAAAGTCCGCCAGCCGTTCCGCATAGTTCCGGCTTATCCCCTCGGACATCATCAGCTTAATAAACCGCTTCCGATTCTTGCAGCGCCAGCGCTTCGGCGCTTTGATGGTAAATGCAAATTCCACTTCCTGGAGCGGTAGTACGCTCTCCAGCTTCAGCGCATCCGGCGGCAGGGTGATTTCCGCCAGTCGGATTTCTCCCCGCGCAATCGGTGTGTCGCCCAGGTACAGCGTAACGTCGTTCAGGTCAAACCCGTTTTCCGGTCCCATCGTCCCCCTCCTTCCCCTGCATCTTCGGACACCACGCCGGGACATAGGGCAGGAGGTAGGTAGTCCCCATGTGATAGCCCTTGTGTTTCCCCGGCGCAAAGCATCGAAAAGCTATGGTCTTTTCGCTGTAGCTTCCTTTGACCGGCCACGGCTCTGTCCGTATGTACTCGCACCCCTCGCAGGTCCGGGAGAAGTCCGCCCCGTCGCTCACTTTTCGACCTCCAGGCTGTTTATACAGTCCCGCGCCTCTTCGATTGCATCCAGCGCTTCGTCAATAGCCTCCTTCGCCAGCCGGTATTTTTTGTCCAGCCTTTCCAGCAAATACGCCTCAAAGCCGCCCTCCGCAACTTCAACAATGCAGGCCGTTCTTCCGTACTGCTTGCGCTCGTTGTACTTCTCAATCTCGACGGCCAAATCTTCGCCGGTAATCTGCATCGGCGCTGGATGGTGGTTTACGATTGTCCCGTCGCTGTCTCTATAAACGATAAGCGTCACGGCTTTCCCACCGCCTTTTCCATTTCCGCCCGCAGGCTGTCCTTGATGTAGTAGTCCAGACCCAGCTCCCGGCACATCATTTCGGCGTTGCGGCCAAACTGTCCCCAGTCGATGTCCGACGGGTGGTAGTTCAGCTTCCCGACTTTTACTTTGTCGATGAAGTACGCGCATCCATAAATACACGCCAGTACGGCTTCCGGGTCAAGGACCGGCTCGAACGATACCCATGTGTTGATCCCCCTGCGCTTCGCTTCCTCCAGGTCATACAGGCGGCTTTCCAGGCTGACCGCTCCGGGCTCCGCCGCATCTTCCATAGGCCGCCCGCAGGATATGGTCACGCCGTACCAATCCCCGCCGTCCAGCAGGTCAAAGTCGCAAATCCCGCTCCCTTTGGTGAGAATCTGGACGTGGTTCCCGAACTCCTTCAACGTCTGAATGACCTCCCGCGTGGTGGTCGTGTCGCATCCGGTGGGATACGGGTCACAGGTGAAGCACAGGTGGACCAGCTTCCCGGTGATTTTCTCCCGCTCCAACTTCCGCCGCAGCTCCGGCACAATGTCTTTGCGCGGCTCCACGCAGGAGTGAAACGCTTCCCGGTCCCGGTGGAGGACCTGGGGCGCGAAACAGTAGTAACAGCGGTGGGGGCATCCGGTGTAGATGTTCACGGCATAGTCGCCGTACTCCGCCGCCGCGCCCTTCGGTTTGTAGATGGTGTTCATGTCCGCTACCTCCTGTTCCACACTTCATCAATCCGTTTGTGGCAGGCGTCCGGGCCGATGTCTCCCACCCAGGTTTCCAGCGCCTCGCGCTTCTCCCGGCGCTCGTACTTGTCCATCACGTCAAAGTCCGGCTCCAGCGTCTCCCGGTTGAAGTAGCCGATGCAGGTATGGCTTGCCGTACACAGCCCCGCCCGTACCACGATGCACCCGCTCATTCCCAAGTCCGGGCTGATGGATATGCCCATGTTCCCCATCCGCATAGTGAAGAACCCTTCCAGGCACGTCCCCCGGTCCGGCTCCAGGTCCTTTGCCGTCCCGAACTCCTGGACGGCCAGCCGCCGCGCCGTCGCCAGCGTCAGCCGGAAGCCTCCAGGGTATGACTTTTTCCTTGCCACTTGTCAGCCCTCCTTTTCAAATCTTATTTTCATTTGCGCCGGGTATAGGTCCACCTCCGGGCGGCGCTTCCCGGTCCACCGCAGGCCCCCGGCCTGTCCCACGCATTTCCATCCGGCGGCGCGGAGGCTCGCCCCGTTCTCGCTCTCCAGGATGTAAGTCACCAGTTTTTTGTATCCCATGGCACGGGCCGCTCTCCACGCGGCAGCGTACAGCATGGAACAGGCGTTGCTGGTCCCGTCCGTGCAAAGCCGGTTGACCTCCAACGTCCATCCGTCGTCCAGGTGCCGGGCAACAGGACGCCCAACAATGGCGACGCCCACGATTTTCTCCCCGTCTGACAGGCCAACAGAAAACTTGTGGCCCACAACCGGCCCGTGGTGTCGGTGGTTCTGCTCCACAAAGGCGTTTGCCTCTTTCAGTGTCATAGGTACAACTTCAAGCATTTTTCCGCCTCTTCTCCCGTGGCTCAAAGCACGCCTGGGTAAGCGGTTCCGGGCGTTTCCCCTCGTCCTCCCACAAGTGACAGCACGGGAACGGGTTGTACCCCTCCTTCGTAACCATCACCGTGTAGAAGTGACGGCACTTCTTACACTTCACGCCTGCTTCTCCCGCTCCGCCGCGTTCAGGCGCTTCACTTCCGCCATTGCGGCCTTGTAGTCGTCGTAGACCTTTATGGTTTTCCCGTAGTCCCTGTATACCATGTCGTGGAAGTCCGATTGCCGCATCTGCAAACTGCCGCCCCACCGCTCCGTGCTGTTTGTCTGATTGAATGTAAGCGATAAGCCGTACTGGTTTACACTGATACTTTCCAGCACCCACTTTGCGACGGAGTAGACCGTCGTTGTGCCGACAACCTCTTTCTCGCGCCAGTCTCCCTTGCACCTGGGACAAGCGTACTCGACGCCCTTAATGGTCACTTTCCCCGTGTTGTCACAGCAGACGCATGGCGCGCGCGTCTCCTTCTGCTTCCCGGCCACGGTGTAATACTCCCGGTCCCACAGGATAGGGAACGCCGCCTTGACCCTGATGGACAGGCCTGGCACCTCGCCCTGCTTCTCGCCCAGTTTCAGCCACCACAGCGGATTGTTCCGCTCCGCCTTGTGCGGGCAGCGCTTCCCGTCGCAGTTCTTCCGCTCGCATTTGGCGCAGAACGCCTTGTGAAATTCCGCGTCCCACGGCCCATCCGCAACA
>Ga0137309_101891_pt1 | contig 13466 bp, 15 predicted proteins | sample NAcewiD2O_June_FD_97179 | JGI IMG/M metagenome (GOLD analysis project Ga0137309, IMG submission 97179) | Mouse cecal microbial communities from Vienna, Austria - N-Acetylneuraminic amended D2O_June | ecosystem: Host-associated > Mammals > Digestive system > Large intestine > Cecum | place... | reverse complement strand
GCAGATTGACGAGCCCCGGCGTCCGGCCAGCACTACGGTGGGCAGCTCCTACTCCTTCTCGTCCTTTGTTCCCCGGGAGCGGGACTATTCCGACAATAAGGTGGTCAACATCAACGCCAAAACCCAGCTGCAGGTGGTGGTATGCAAGCCCACCGCCTATGGAAACGAGGTCTGCTCCATTGCCGATGAGCTGCTGCGGCGGCACACGGTAGTGCTGAACCTAGAGAAAACAGAAAAAGAGGTAGCCCGGCGCATTCTGGACTTCTTAAGCGGCGTAGCCTATGCCAACAACGGCAAGGTCAAGCGTATTGCCACGGGGACCTATATCATCACGCCCTATACCGTTGACCTAACGGGCGAAGGCGTTTTGGACGAGCTGGAAAACAACGGGCTGTTTGTATAAGGAAACTATGGGAGAGCAACGGGAACTGCTGGCCGCGAAACTGCGTGACTGTTTGAAAATTTCTTTGGGAAGACCCTGCTTTTTGGGTTTTCTGGACGAAAGCCAGGCGGCGTACTGCCAGGACTGGCTGCGTGGGGAGCGAACCGCCCATCTGCTTTGGGGCGGCTATGAGGACGCCCAGCGGGTAATGCTGGGATTTTTTCCAGACTATATGGAGCCGGATCCCACCGCCTTTCCGCTGTCGGCTGTTACTTTGCGGTATAGGCCGGAAGATAAGCTGGGACACCGGGACTTTTTGGGCTCCTTCATGGGGCTGGGCCTCCAGAGGGAGGTTATAGGAGACATTTTAGTGGGCGAGGGGCGGACAGTGGCATTTGTCCGCGCCGGGCTTTGCGGCTATTTTGTGGACAACGTAAAAAAGATCGGCCGGGTGGGCGTGAAGCTCCAGACTGGGTTTGAGGAGCCGCTGCCGCTTGCAGTAAGTTTTAAAGATATAAGCGGAGTCATTGCCTCCGAACGGCTGGACTGTATGGTGGGGCTGCTAATCCACACCAGCCGGGGCAAGGCGGCGGGACTCATCTCCGCCGGGTTGGTGGCGGTGAACCACCGGGAGGCCTTGGAGCTTTCTGGTAAGGTGCAGGAAGGCGATATCATTTCCGTGCGGGGACACGGAAAGTTTATTATAGACCGGCTGGGACCCTTGACTGGCAAGGGCAGGCTGAATGTGAAATGTAGGAAATATCAATAGGGGAGGAACGTCCGGATGCTTACGGTGAAGGAAATCAACGAGGTGAGTTTTGGAAAGGCCGGTTTTTCCGGCTATAAACCAGAGGACGTAGACAATTTTATCGATCAGGTGGCCGCGTCCTTTCAAGAACTGCTGACGCAGCGGGACGCGGCGGTGAAGCAGGCGGGCGATCTGGCGGCGCTGAATTCAGAGCTGGCGTCAAAGAATTCCGACACCCAGAAGAAACTGGCGATTTTAGCTCAAAAGGTAGAGCTGTACCGTCAGGAGGAGGAAGACATCAAAGAGGCTATTTTAAACGCCCAGCGCATGTCAAAGGATCTGGTGCAGGAGGCCCAAAGCAAGGCGGACGCGATTTTATCAGACGCCAGGGCCAAATCGGAGGCCAGGCTTTTGGAAGCCGATGAGCAGGCCCGGCGCATTACCGCCAACGCGGAGGCCGATGCCGCCAAGGCTGCCAAAGAGTATGCCCAGCAGGTGGAGTCCAAAAAATCCGAGCTGGAAGAGGTGAAGCGGCAGGTTACCGCTTTTCGGGGCTCCCTTTTGGAGATGTATAAAAAGCATCTAGAGTGCATCGACCATATTCCGGTTTTCCGCAGCAAGGAGGAGCGGCAGGAAGCCCGCCGCCAGCCTGAGCCGGAACCCGCCGCGCCGGTGGAGCCGCCCGCTCCCGCGTCTCTGCCAGAGCCAGAGCTGAAACTGGAGCCCTTTGTGCCCCCACCGGTGGAGGCTCCCGCTCCTAGGGCGGTCTATGTGGAACCGCCTCAGCCGGCCCCAGTTCAGCCCCCGCGCCCCGCGCCCCGGCCCAGTCCGGTGGAACGCCCCCGGCTGGACCCCGTTGCGCCGGAGCCTACCTTGGACGACCGGATTGACTATGTGCATGAACAGTTGCAGCCAGCCCAGCCGCCGGAAGAATATTATGACGACCTGACCTCGGTGGGGATTGATTTAGCGGCCCACAGCAACATTCCCGAAGCCCTGCGCCGGGAGAAAAGCAACCACTACAGCAATTTGGAATTTGGCGATGGTGTGGAAATCGATGGACGGCGGCGAAAAAAGTAGAGCGCCGCGCCGGGAGGAATCAATTTGAAGAGATGGAATGCAATGCCTAAAAAGCTGCTGGCCCTGGCTACTGCGGCGGTTTTGGTCTGCATCGACCAGGTGGTGAAAGGACTGGTGATGGAGAACCTGCGGGATTCCGGCATAGGGAAGATGGAGGTCATCCCTGGACTTTTGGAGTTTGCCTATTTGGAGAATACCGGTGCGGCCTTTGGCCTTTTCGGCGGAATGACTTGGGTGATTACCCTGTTGACCGCCCTGGTGGCACTGGGGTTGGCCGGTGTGCTGGTATTTTATAAAAAGCACAGCGCTTTCAGCTTCTTTTCAGCGACTCTGCTGCTGGCTGGAGGCGTGGGCAACCTGATCGACCGAATTCTTCGGGGTTATGTGGTGGATTTCATCCACATTACCTTCTTTCCTTACATTTTCAATGTGGCGGACTGTTTTGTGACCATTGGCGCTATATTGCTGGTGTGCCACTACCTGTATGTAATGCGTTCCGAGGGAAAAGCCCTAAAAGAACCCCCGCCTCAGAAGGATGGGTCTTTATGAGGGACCAGGTGCTGGAGCTGCGGGCGGAATCTGGCGGGATTCGCTTGGACAAATTTTTGGCAGGGTCTCTGGAAGGCATGAGCCGCTCGGCCATTCAGGGGCTTATCGCCCAAGGCTTGGTGACCAGCGGGGAAAAGCCTCTGGCCAAAAGCGCGGTGCTGGCAGCGGGGCAGATGGTTCAAGTGGTTTTGCCGGAGCCCAAAGAGCTGGAGCTGGTCCCAGAGAACATCCCGCTGGACGTGGCCTATGAGGACGGTGACCTGCTGGTGGTGAATAAGCCCAAGGGCATGGTGGTTCATCCCGCGCCGGGCAACCGCTCCGGCACTTTGGTCAACGCCTTGCTGCACCACTGCGGGGAGAGCCTGTCCGGCATCAACGGCGTGCTGCGGCCTGGGATTGTTCACCGGATTGATAAGGACACCAGCGGCCTGCTTTTGGTGGCAAAAAATAATATGGCCCACCAAAGCTTGGCCGCGCAGATCCAGGCCCACACTCTGACCCGGGAGTATCGGGCGGTGGCCTATGGAGGCTTTTCGGAGGATGCCGGAACCATTGACGCGCCCATAGGCAGGCATCCTGTGGACCGGAAAAGAATGGCGGTGCTGAAAGAAGCGCCCGCCGCCCGTCAGGCGGTCACCCACTATTTTGTAGAAGAGCGGCTTCGAGACTTCACCTATTTGCGGCTGCGGCTGGAGACAGGGCGTACCCATCAGATTCGAGTCCATTTGGCCTACCTGGGCCGCCCAGTGGCCGGAGACCCGGTGTATGGGCCTAAAAAGGTTTTGACGGAGCTGCACGGCCAATGCCTGCACGCGGGGCTGCTGGGCTTTTGCCATCCCCGCACGGGAGAGTACATGGAATTCTCCCAAGACTTGCCCGCGTATTTTCAGAAATTTTTACAAAAGCTTCGCAGGGAGGCGTTTTGAGATGATTGAGATTTTACCCATGACGGACCGGGAACAGGAAAAAGAGCGTCTGGCCCAAGTGCCGGACGCTACGGAGAGCACCCGGGTTTTGGCGATGACGGAACGGGGAGAGACCCTGGGCTGGGCTGCTGTGGACCTGACGGACGGGGTTTTGACCATTCGCAAGCTGGCTGTGGAGGGCTATGACGCCAGCCGGAAGCCCCAGGGGGAGGAGGTCTTTATTCTGGACTCTCTCATGCGCTCCGCAGCCTCCTATGGGGAGACGTTTGGCGCAAACCAGATTGAGACCAGCTTCCCCGATTTTTTTGATTTCTTCCGGGCCAGGGGGTTTGATGTGGACGAAATTCACGCCTTTACGCCAATGAGCACCATCGTTCACTATCATTTTCCGGGGCAGCGGCTTTAAAAAAGGCCTTTTTCTTAATATTCTGTGAAATATTTGGAAAATGAGTTGCATGAACGGCCAGTAAATGGTAGAATCTTTAGTTGAGGATTTTACCATTTATTAGATTGGGATGATTGCGTTGCTGAGAAGTATGACCGGCTTCGGCCGGGGCGAGGGAACAGTCCAAGGCCGCCACATTGTCTGCGAGTTTAAGTCGGTAAATCACAAATATTTCGAGCTGAACGCCCGGATTACCCGGGGTTACCTGTTTTTGGAGGACCGGCTGAAAGCCTATCTCCAAAGCCGTCTTTCCCGAGGGAAGGTGGACGTCTTTTTGCAGGTGGAGAATTTGGAGGAAAGCGGGGCCCAGGTTCAAGTGAACCACCCGCTGGCCGAGGGTTATTACAATGCCCTTATGGAGCTTAAGGAGCGCTGCGGCCTTTCGGACGAGCCCAGCCTGTCTCTTTTAAGCCGCTATCCCGATGTGTTCACCGTGCACAAGGCCCCGGAAGACGAGGAGGCTGTGTGGCAGGCAGTGCTGCAAGTAGCCGCCCCAGCGGTGGACTCCCTGCTGAAAATGCGGGAGGCGGAGGGGGCGCGCCTGCGGGCGGATATTGCCGCAAAGGCGGGGAACATACTGGCTTTGGTGGAGCAGGTAGAACATCTGGCCCCTCAAGCGGCTGCCTGCTACCGGGAGCGGCTGCAAAACCGCATCCAAGAGCTTTTGGGCAGCAACCGCTTTGACGAGCAGCGGGTGTTGACCGAGGTGGCGGTGTTCGCGGATAAATCCGCGGTAGACGAGGAAACGGTACGGCTGCGCAGCCATTTCGCCCAGTTGGAAAAGCTGATGGACTCCCAGGAGCCTGTAGGCCGGAAGATCGACTTTTTGGTTCAAGAGATGAACCGGGAGGCCAACACCATTGGTTCCAAGTCTCAAAACACGGAGATCGCCTATTTGGTGGTGGATATCAAGTCCGAGATTGAGAAGATCCGGGAGCAGGTTCAAAACGTGGAGTAAGGAGGCCGGAGGGTGAGGCTGGTGAACATTGGGTTCGGCAACATGGTGTCCGCGGAGAAGGTGCTGGCGGTGGTCAGCAATGAATCCGCTCCCATTCGGCGCATGGTGCAAGAGGCCCGGGAACGGGGCTCGGTCATCGACGCCACATTTGGGCGGAAGACGAAGGCGGTCATTGTAATGGACAGTGGGGCCCTTGTGCTCTCGGCCATTATGCCGGAGACTGTGGCCGGACGCTTCAGCGGCAGAGAGGATGGCGCTGGGGATCCGGAGGAATGAAAACCGCCGCCTAGTTTAGAGCTAGGCAGGGTGGTTTTAAAAAGCAAAGAGTCTAGATGGAAGAAAGGCGGTCATATGTATGAGCAAAGGCCTGTTGCTGGTGGTTTCCGCCCCCTCGGCAGGGGGGAAGGGGACCATTCTAAAAGAGCTGCTGCGCACCGAGGACAGTCTGCGCATGTCGGTCTCAGCTACCACCCGGCAGCCGCGTCCTGGGGAGGAGCACGGCAAGCAGTACTATTTCATCAGCCGGGAGGAGTTTCAAACCCAGGCGGCCCAGGGCATGATGCTGGAATACGCCGAGTATGTGGGCAACTGCTACGGCACGCCCCGGGGCCCGGTGGACCAGTGGCGGGAGGAAGGCTTGGACGTTGTGCTGGAAATCGAGGTGCAGGGCGGGGCTCAGGTGAAAAAGCTGGCCCCAGACTGTGTCACAGTGTTCATTACCCCGCCCTCCATGGCGGTGCTGGAACAACGCCTGCGGGACCGGGGTACAGAGGATGAGGCCGCCATTCAAAACCGGCTTGAAACAGCCTTAGTGGAGCTGGGGCACGCCCAGGAGTATGACTACATTGTGGTCAACGACCGTTTGGAGGACGCCGTGGAAGACATGCGGGCCATCCTCCGCAGCGAAAAGCGCAAGTATGAGAGAAACGCAGATTTTATAAGAAAGGTGATCACACATGCTGAAACCATCCGCTAACATTATCCATACCCCTCATATGAACCAGTATTCTTTGGTCATCGCCGTGGCCAAGCGGGCCCGGCAGATTGCCGTGGAAGCTGAACAGGACGGCATGCGGCTGACGGACAAACCGGTGGACTTGGCCGTGCAGGACTTTGTGGAGGACAAATACAGCATCATTGAGCCGGAAGACCTGGAAGGATGACCATGCTGGCCCAGGTGGCGGTAGAGAACACGGTCTACCATTTTGATAAGCTGTTTACCTACCGGGTGCCGGAGCATCTGCGTGGTCAGGCGGCTCCGGGAACCCGGGTGCTGGTCCCGTTTGGGGCGGGCAACCGGGAGCGGGTAGGCATGGTGTTTTCTCTAGACGGCCAGCCGGGAGAGAAGCTCAAGGAGATTGTTCAAACGCTGGACCGGGAGCCGGTTTTGGACCCCTGGCAGCTGGAATTCGCCCTGTGGATGAAGGACCGCTGCTACTGCACCTTGTTTGAAGCTGTCAAACAGATGATCCCCGCGGGACTGCATCTGCGCTTAAAGGACAGCTACTTGCTGGACAGCGGCTTTACCAATTTTGACCGGGAATGCTTTGACGCGGTCTCCTGGCAGATTATCACCACTTTGCGCGCCGCCGGAAGGGCCATGCCCTTTGAGAAGCTCTCTCAAAAGCTGGGCCTCGACCAGGGCTGTCCGGAGTTCCAGGCTTTGCAGGAACAGGGGATCGTCCGCAAAGTTAACCTGGCCACTGGGCGGCTGAAGGATGCGGTGGCCCGCATGGCGCGGCCCATTGAGGGCTTTTCCGGCAAGCTGACTCCCCGGCAGAAGGAGGTATACCAGGTCCTTCTGGACGTGGGCGAGGCCTCCGAACGGGAGCTTTGCTACTTTACAGGAGCTTCGCCCCAGGTGGTGAAGGCGCTGGTGGAGAAGGGCGCGGCGGAGGTCTTCGAGTATGAAGTGTACCGCAGGCCGGAGAGTACGGCGTCAGAGGAGCCGCTGGAGATGCCGGAGCTGTCGCCCTCCCAAGCACAGGTGCTGGAAGCGCTGAAAGCGGAATATGACGCGGGCCAGCGGCGCTGCGCCCTGCTGTATGGTGTCACTGGCAGCGGAAAAACCTGGGTCTTCCTTCAGCTAATGGAATATGTGCTCCGTCAGGGCAGGGGAATCATTGTCATGGTGCCGGAAATCTCACTGACCGCCCAAACGCTTTGGCAGTTTCAGCGGATTTTTGGAGACCAAGTGGCGGTGTTCCACAGTGGGCTTTCCCTGGGGGAGCGCATGGACGAGTGGAAGCGGGTCCGCCGGGGCGAGGCAAAGATCGCGGTAGGAACCCGCTCGGCAGTGTTCGCTCCGGTGCGGGACTTGGGCCTCATCGTAGTGGACGAGGAGCAGGAGCACACCTACAAATCGGAAGCCAGCCCTCGGTTTGACGCCCGAGAGGCGGCGCGCTACCGGTGCGGTCAGGCTGGGGCGTTCTGCCTGCTGTCTTCGGCTACGCCCTCGGTGGAGAGCTTCCGGCAGGCGAGAGAAGGACGGTTTCTGTTCCACCAGCTGGAGGACCGCTTTGGTTCCGCCCAGCTGCCCCAGGTAGAGCTGGTGGATATGAACCTGGAATCTTTTCCCGGCAGCCAGCAGGCCATTGGACCCACCTTGGCGGAAGCCTTATTGGAAAATTTCCGCCAGAAGCGGCAATCCATTGTGCTGCTGAACCGCCGGGGCTACCATACCTTTGCCAGCTGTACATCCTGCCACGAAGTGGTCAGCTGCCCCCATTGCAGCATTTCTCTCACCTACCACAGCGCCAACCGCCGGTTGATGTGTCATTATTGCGGTTATTCTATCCCCATAACAAAAAAATGCCCTTCCTGCGGCAAGGAATCCATCACCTACCAGGGGCTGGGCACCCAGAAGGCGGAGGAACAGCTGCGGGAGCTGCTGCCCCAGGCCCGGGTGCTGCGCATAGACACCGACGCGGTGGCCGCCCGTTATTCTTTAGAGCGCCGTTTAGAGGAATTCGCCCGGGGGGACTATGATGTAATGGTAGGCACACAAATGGTGGCCAAGGGCCTGAACTTTGAAAACGTCACTTTGGTGGGGGTGCTCTCGGCGGACCAGTCTCTGTTCAGCGATGATTTTCGGGGAAACGAGCGCACCTTTGACCTGCTGACTCAGGTGGTGGGGCGGGCGGGCCGGGGAAAATATCCCGGCCGGGCGGTGATTCAGACCTTTGCCCCGGAAAATCCGGTGCTGCATTTAGCCTCCCGGCAGGATTACTTTGGCTTCGCCCAGCGGGAGCTGGCGTTTCGCCGGGCCATGCTGTATCCGCCCTATGTGGACCTGCTGGTCATCGGCTTTGTGGGCGGCGAGGACGCTTTGACCCGTCAGGCGGCGGAATACTTTCTGGCACAGCTGGGCAAGCTGGCCCAAGCGGAATATCCCGACCTGCCCCTGCGGGTGCTGCGGCCCTCTCCGGCGGCAGTGGTCAAGGTCAGTGGAAAATACCGCTACAAGCTGATTGTAAAATGCAAAAATACGCCCCGCCTGCGGGAAATGGCCGCCCGGCTTTTGCGAAGCTTCGCGGCGGCGCGGGAGTTCCAGACGGTGACGGCTTACGCCGACCCAAATCCCAGTAGAATTTTATAGCGAACAGTAAGGAGTAGACAAAAGAAATGGCAATTCGGAACATTGTGCAATTTGGGGATGACGTTCTTAAAAAGGAATGCAGGCCGGTAGAGAAGTTCGACCGGAAGCTCCATCAGCTGCTGGACGATATGCAGGATACTCTGTACGAGGCAAACGGGGCGGGCTTGGCGGCGCCCCAGGTGGGCATTCTGCGGCAGGTATGCATTGTTGATGTAGGCGAAGGGCCCATTGAGCTGGTCAACCCGGAAATCATCGCCACTGAGGGGGAGCAAAGCGGGCCCGAGGGCTGCCTGTCCCTGCCCAACGAGTGGGGGATGGTCACCCGGCCCATGAAGGTGACGGTTCGGGCCCAGAACCGTAAAGGTAAGTGGTTTGAGATGTCCGGTGAGGAGCTTTTGGCCCGGGCGTTCTGCCATGAGATCGATCATCTGCACGGAACCGTTTTCACCGACGTGGCTGGCCGGATGCTCAGCCGGGAGGAGATTGCGTCCTACAAACTGAACCAGTAAGGGGGGAATAGCATGCGCGTTCTTTTTATGGGTACGCCAGACTTTGCCGTACCGTCTTTGCAGGCCTTGCTGGACCGGGGCCATGAGATCTGCGGTGTGTTCACCCGGCCGGATAAACCCAAGGGCCGGGGGCATAAGTTGCAGGCAATGCCTGTAAAGGAGTTGGCTTTGCAGTACGGCCTTCCTGTTTACCAGCCCGCCACTTTGCGCAGCGAAGAGGTTCAAGCGCAGATTGTGGAGATGCAGGCCGACGCCATTGCGGTTGTGGCTTATGGAAATATCCTGCCCCGCGCCGTGCTGGATGCGCCCCGGCTGGGATGCGTCAATGTGCATGGCTCACTGCTGCCGGAGTACCGGGGAGCCGCGCCCATTCAGCGGGCGGTTTTGGATGGCCGGGAGCGAACGGGTGTTACCACCCAGTTTATGGCCGAAGCCGTAGACGCCGGGGACATTCTGCTCCAAGCGGAGACTGCCATCGGCCCGGAAGAGACCGCCGGAGAACTGTTTGACCGGCTCAAAATTCTGGGCGCGGACCTGCTGGTGGAGACGTTAGAGAGGTTGGAGCAAGGCCAACTGACGCGCATTCCTCAGGACCATGAGAGAGCCACCATGGCGCCCATGCTGAACAAGGCCATGTCCCAGGTCGATTGGACCCAGCCTGCGCAACGGATACACGACCAGATTCGCGGCCTAAACCCCTGGCCTTGCGTTATTGTGGAGCTAGATGGGCGGAGGATAAAGCTGTTGGCCTCCCAAGTGCTGGAACAACTGCCGGGTGCCCCGGGGGATGCGGTCCGTATAAAAGAGGGCCTAGCTGTGGTTTGCGGCCAGGGAGCCCTGCTGATTACCGAGCTGCAAACGGACAAGGGAAAGCGCATGAACGGAAAGGATTATCTGCTGGGCCATCCCTTGCACCCAGGAGCCAAATTCGTGTAAAGAAGCTTGCCTTACAGCTTTAGACTAATCTGAATTGGGGAGAAATATGAGCCCATCCAACATCACGGCCCGGACAGCGGCGCTGCAAGCCTTATTGGCAATGAAACAGAATGACGGTTACTCCAATTTGGTATTGGACGGAACCCTGGCTTCCGCTGGGCTGGACCGGCGGGACCGGGCCTTGGCTTCAGCTCTATTCTATGGTGTGCTGGAACGCCGGTTGACACTGGACTATTATCTGGCCCAATGCCTGCGGGATCCTCGAAAAAAGCCGGACCCAACGGCTCGGGAGGCTTTGCGCTGCGGGGCCTATCAAATCCTCTATATGGACCGGGTGCCGGACGCGGCGGCTGTCAATGAGACAGTCAACGCGCTAAAAGCATTGGGCGGAGAAAGGTATTCCGGCTTTGTCAATGGGGTGCTCCGGGGGCTCATCCGGAAGAAAAGGGGCCTGCGCCTGCCGGAGGGAACCAGCCCCCGGGCCTTGAGCCTGCGGTACTCGGTGCCAGAGGAGCTAATCCGTCTTTGGCGGCGGGGCTATGGTGAGGCCGTGGCCCAGGAGCTTCTGGAGGCCTCTTTGACAAGGCCAGAGCTTTACGTTCGTGTCAATCAGACGCGAACCACTGGGCCGGAGCTGCAAGCCAGCCTGGAACAGGAAGGGCTAACGCTGGCCCAGCTGGAAGCCCCAGCGGGCGCGGCGGTTTTAGCCGGATGCGGGGATCCGGCGGAACTGCGGCAGTTTCAAGAGGGACTGTTTCATGTTCAGGACCTTTCCGCCCAGTGGGTGTGTGAAATCTTAAATGTCCGCCCAGGAGAAACGATTTGGGATTGCTGCGCGGCTCCTGGCGGCAAGGCGTTCACGCTGGCCCAAGCCATGGGCGGCACCGGTATGGTATACGCCACAGACCTGTACCCCAGCCGGGTTAGGCTGATGGAGGAAGGGGCCCAGCGTTTGGGCCTGGAAAACCTTACAATACTGGCAGGGGACGCTACACAAGAGGTACAGAATGTGCCGTTGGTGGATAAGCTTCTATGCGACGCCCCTTGCTCCGGCTTTGGGGTGATCCGCCGCAAACCGGAGATTCGATATAAAAGCCTCGCCCAAGTCAAGGAGCTGCCCGCCTTACAGCGGGCCATCCTCCATAGGGCCTCAGAAAAACTCAAGCCTGGCGGCCTTTTGGTCTACTCTACATGCACCTGGAATCCAGCGGAAAACCGGGCGGTGGCGGAAGCCTTTTTAAAAGAACATGCCAGCTTTTTGCCAGAGAAAATCGAGATTGGCGTGACAAGAACAGTGGAAGAGCCGGACTATATGCTGACCATGACTCCCAAGGCCGGAGCTTCGGATGGCTTCTTCGCGGCGGCATTTCGAAAAAAACAGGGATAGGGGCAAAGTTTTGGATAAGATAGATGTAAAGTCTATAAACTTTACTGAGCTGCGGGAGGACCTGGGTAGCCTGGGCCTGCCCGCATACCGGGCGGATCAGGTATTCCATTGGCTGCACCAAGGGGCGGAAAGCTTTGGGGAGATGACGAACCTGCCGAAGCCCCTGCGCCTCCAGCTGGCGAAGCGGTATGAAGTCGCCTGTGCCCGGGTGGTGCGAAAACGCGTTTCAAAGGATGGCACGGTAAAATATCTTTTCCGCATGAACGATGGGGAATTGGTAGAGTCTGTGCTGATGCGGTACCATCATGGAATTTCTATTTGCATTTCTACCCAGGTTGGGTGTAAAATGAATTGCAGCTTCTGCGCCACAGGCCGCAGCGGGTTTTCCCGAAATCTGCTGCCCTCGGAGATACTGGCCCAGATTCAGTCGGCCCAGCGGGACGCGGGGGTGCGGGTTTCCAATATTGTGCTGATGGGCATGGGGGAGCCGCTGGATAATTATGACAATGTGCTGCGCTTTTTGCGGCTGGTTTCCTGTCCGGAGGGAATGAACATTGGCATGCGGCACATTTCCCTATCCACCTGTGGGCTGGCCGATCAGATATACCGGCTGGCGGATGAGAAGCTTCAGCTCACACTCTCGGTGTCCCTTCACGCTCCCAACGACCAGATCCGCAGCCAAACTATGCCGGTGAACCGCCGCTGGAATGTAGAATCGCTTTTGAAGGCCTGCCGCTACTACGCGAAGCAAACTGGGCGGCGTATTTCCTTTGAGTATGCCATGATTCGAGGGGTGAACGATTCCGACAGCTGCGCCCGGGAGTTGACTGAGCGGCTGCGGGGCATGCCTGCCCACGTCAACCTAATCCCGGTTAATGATGTGACAGGCACGGGCTACCAAAAAAGCAAGATGGAGCGGCAGAGAGCTTTTGCCGCCATTCTGGAAGCCGGGGGCTGTACCGCCACGGTGCGCAGGACTTTGGGGTCGGACATAGAGGCTTCCTGCGGGCAGCTTTGCCGGAAACATGAAGGAGGGGACGGAGATGAGGGTTGATTACGCCACGGACACTGGGCCGGTGCGCAGCTCGAACCAGGACGCCTGCCGGTGCGGGCTTTTCTCAGAGAGATCGGCCTGGGCGGTGGTGTGCGATGGCATGGGCGGAGCCAATGGAGGCAATGTGGCCAGCGCCATCGCGGTGGAGCAGATTGAGGCCCATTTGACCGCGCTGTACGCGGAGGGTATGGCCGCTGGCAGCGTGAAGAGCCTGCTGGTCAACGCCATATACCGGGCCAACCGGGCCATCTATCAGAGAGCCAAAGAGGAGCCCGCCTTGCGGGGCATGGGCACCACGGCGGTGGTACTGCTGGCGGCGGAGGAGAGGCTCCATGTGGTCCATGTGGGCGACAGCCGGGCCTATTTAAAAAACGGCCGGGGCCTGACTCAGATTACGGTAGACCACTCCTATGTGCAGGATCTGGTGAATTTTGGACAGATCACCAAAGAAGAGGCCAGGACCCATCCCCGAAGGAACATTATCACCCGGGTGCTGGGTGTGCACGACTATGTGGAGGCGGACTACTCCATGTGGGACTTTCTGCCGGGAGACATTGCCCTGGCCTGCACAGACGGCCTAACCGGATATATGGAGGACGGCCTATTGGAGGAGTACATCACGGGCCACGGTCAAAACGGAAGAGTGCTGACACAAAAACTCATCGATTTTGCGGTAGAAAAAGGCGGAACGGATAATATCACCATCGCCGTGGTCAATAATACTTTGATATAGAAAGTTGGGGATACTATGGATAAATTTGTAGGCAAGCGTCTGGACGGAAAATATGAGATTCACAACCTGATCGGGGTTGGAGGCATGGCCTATGTGTACCGGGCCTACGACCGGGTGGAAGACCGCTGGGTTGCCATCAAAATTTTGAAGGAGGAGTTCTC
>Ga0137309_101886_pt1 | contig 13495 bp, 6 predicted proteins | sample NAcewiD2O_June_FD_97179 | JGI IMG/M metagenome (GOLD analysis project Ga0137309, IMG submission 97179) | Mouse cecal microbial communities from Vienna, Austria - N-Acetylneuraminic amended D2O_June | ecosystem: Host-associated > Mammals > Digestive system > Large intestine > Cecum | place... | reverse complement strand
TCCCACCATTTCCGCGATCTGCCTGACCGGCAGTGTTGTGTCCTGGAGAAGCAGGGATGCTTTGTTCATACGGACACCCAGCAGATATTCATAGGGCGAAACGTGAAGAACCTGCTTGAATATCTTAGTCAGGTAGCTGCGGGTGATCCCGATATAAGTGCACATGTCATTGACCTTTATATCTCTGTGATAATTCTGTTCAATGTAGGCAACCGCATAGTCCACATATTCCTGCTGGTGATATTCTCCGAAAGGCTCCCGTGAGACGTGCGTACTTTGATACTCACAGATAATATTTGCCAGAAACAGGGTAAGCTGGCTCTGGCGCACCAGGTCATTGGCATAAGTAAGCTGGTGGGCTGCCAGCATGGCATCCACACAGGCGGTAAGTTTCTCCTCCTGCTCGAAACGTACCACCCGCTGGCTGTCAGAAAACCCGGCGTGTTCCAAACACTCGTATGCCCGGATGCCGTCAAATGCCACCCAGACATAGGACCAGGGCGTTTCCATATCCGCCCGGTACACAGTGGTCTCCTCCGGCATAATGAGAAACGCATCATGAGCGCTCAGTTCTCTGGTCTTTCCATTTGCTGTAAAGGTGCCTTTTCCGCTTACTACATAATGCAGAAGATATTCCTTCCGGGCGGCAGGGCCATAAGTATGCCCTGCCTCGCAGATTTCCCTGCCGCAGTAAGCCAGATAAAGCTCCACAGAGTTTTTTCTGAGAAATTCCAGGCATTGATACTTGGGGGATTCCGTGTATTTCACCTCGGTGTCCTTATGTAGGCTGTCCATTTTGAATCTCCTCCTTTTCACCCTCATCCATAAGATCTGCTATAAGTATTATAGCATTATGCTTATCCGGTGAAAAGGAAAATGTAATACCAACGGATGTGCCGAACATCCATAGTTACTGTTCACAGACTACTGTCCCGTAAGTTATTTTCTCCGGGGGATGCTGCGCCTTTTGCACCCTGAGGGGCGGAGCTATACTTTAACATGCCGTGAACAGCAGCCATCCATAACAAGGAAGGAGTAAATGTATGAAAAGAAACAAGAAAATCCGTAAGTCCCTGTCACTGCTCATGGCTCTGGCCCTGACCGCAGGAAATCTATCCCCTGCCACAGTCAAGGCAGAACCCGTAATCGTGGATAAGAACATCCTTGAAGGACTGGTTCCCACCACAAATGCTGCCGGAGGCATTGCCAATCCTGAGGCAGCAACAGATGGTATCAAAACTGACAGCAATGTAGACATGAACAATACCCGCATCGACGCCGGGGAAGAAACCGGCGGGGACGACAATGGCTACTCTCAGTGGAACCAGGTGTATCTGCAGTATGATTTTGGTGATGAATACAGTGTAAAAGCTGTGGATATATACCGCAACACCTATGATATCGCAGTCTCCACCTTCAAGGACGTTAAAGTGGAGCTGTCAACGACCGAGGATTTTTCTGAAAGTATTGTCCTTTACGGTGAACCTGACGGCGAAGATATAGGGGAAACCATGGACACCAAAGGCACCTCCCAGTACCTGGAGACAGACAACACAGTGGATGCCCGCTACCTTCGTGTATGGGGAAAAGGACATTACATTGAAAATACCGTGGGTTCCTGGAAGGGCTACAGCAACGGCGTCCTTTTCAATGAGATCGAGGTTATTGCCTCTGTTGAGGAGGAATCTACAGACCCCGGCGGCGATGAGGAGATGGTGGACGCCAACATCATGACAGGTCTTCTTCCCACCTCCAACTCCCCGCACCAGATTGTAAGCGGTGACGCCACCGTGCCCCAGGTTCAGATCAAGAATCCGGAAGCTGCCACAGATGGTGTCAAATCCGGCAGTGACGATGACTCCAACAACACCAAAATAATCGCAGGAGAAGAAACCGGAGGCGCTGACAACGGCTATTCCGGCTGGGACCATGTGTACCTGCAGTATGATTTCGGCAAGCTCCGTGACGTAAAAGAAATTGACCTGTACCGGAACACTTATCCCAACGCAGTCTCCACCTTCAAAGATGTCAAAGTGGAACTGTCCGCAGATGAGGATTTCTCAGAGAACACCATCGTATACGATACTGCTGATCATGAGGAGACCACCGACAATAAAGGACAGCCCCAGACACTCGTTCTGGAGGAACCCGTATCTGCCCGGTACATCAGGATCTGGGAGAGAGGACACTACATCCAGAACACCAACAGCGCCTGGAAAGGTTACAGCAACGGCATCCTCTTTAATGAAATCGAAGTAATTGCCAGCATTCCAAAATCAGAAGTTCCCGCTCCGCCGCCGGAGGAGGAGTCACAGAATATTGCCTTGGGAAAAATCCCATACGTGCGCGGTCTGACCCCAACCAATATTGAGGCCATCACAGACGGCAATGTTGACGACAACTATGCGGTACACAACAGCACCGGAGAGCGCTGGCTTCAGTTTGAGTACAGAAATAATTACCAGATGAAAGAAATCCGCTTCAAACTCGAGGAGGGCACATACCAGTCCGTAAAGGTTTCCGTTTCCTCCTCCCCCACCAATGGGGGACAGACTGTATTCCAGCAGAAGAACTGGACACAGGGTGCTGACATGCAGACAATAACCCTTGACCAGCCTGTTACGGGAAGATATGTACGTTTTACTGTAAACAAGGATAACAACAGCCCCACCAAATATTCAGAGGTGGAAATCTGGGCCACAGGCAAATCTTACGATGAGTCCAAGCCCGAATACGTGGCACCGGATTCCAAATATGACACCCTGGTATGGGCAGATGAGTTTGACGGCGACAGCATTGACGAGACAAGATGGAATATTATTGACGGTATGGCAAACCACGCCGCCATCTACAACAGAGACGCTGTCAGCATAGTAAAGGATGGAGAGAAAAGCTACCTTGCCATCAACTCCAAGAACTACGAATCCACAAAGGCCCTTATTGATGCGGTAGGCTGGGATCAGTACGGTTCACAGCAGCTCGCCTCCAAGGTCACATGGTCATCCGGCCGCCTGGAATCCAAAAATAAGTTTTCCTTCCAGTTCGGACGCATGGCAGTCCGTGCAAAACCCAACGATTCCCAGGGTATCTGGCCTGCGATCTGGATGCTGTGCCAGGATGAGACCGGACATGATGAGATCGACGTACTGGAATATCTTGGTCAGGATTCCTGGTCGGCCTGGACCACCAATCATTTCGGTATTCTGAGCTACAATAAAGGCTCACACGGTATTGCCACCAACAATTATGAGGCATGGTGCCAGGACTTCCACGTATTTGAAGTAGAATGGGACCCTGAGGCTATCACCTTCTTTATTGACGGCAATCAAGTACACAAAACCAGCCAGGCCAGGGATGACGGCAGAGACGGCATGCACACCCGCCCCATGTTCCCCATTCTGGAAACACAGGTGGGCGACGGCTGGGTCGGTGATGTGGACTACAGCAAACAAAACACAAAACAGGACAGCGATTTCCTGGTTGACTGGGTTCGCGTATACCAGACCGAAGATCAGGCAGTTACCCGTTTTGACGACCTGACCAAAATTTCAGGGGGAACCAATGACGATTACTTTATCAGTGCTTCCTCGGCAACAGACGGGCTTATGGCACTCACAAACGGAGAAGAACCTTATGAGGACAAGGACAATTTCTATTACGGCGGGCAGCCCAGATATGAGGACAGCAGAATCGCTGTAAAGGAAAATGCTGAGGACCAGTCCTTAGTATACAAAATCCCGGGCGTAAATGATGTGCATCTGACCGCCTATTACCAGACCCTCAGCGATGCGGCCCAGTGGGACGGCGGGGCAGGTTCCTACAAAGGCGCATCCATCAGAACCACGCTGAAGGATAATGCAAATATTGATTTCCAGGTATTTTCCTCACCTGACGGAAAGAACTGGACAAGGTTTGAAAATATTAAGACTGTAGATAATTTCCCTGAGGCATATCCAAGCTATGCCAGGATCACATTTGACGCTTACGGACTTCCGGAAGGCACAAATTATGTGAAAGTTGCGTTCCCGGACTATAAAGGTGTCAGCTACGCTCTTAAATCAGGGGATGTGAAAGAGGTTCAGAACACAGATATCCAGCTTGCAAAAGTGACCTTCCTTCAGGATCAGCAGGAAACTGCAGACAAATCCCAACTGGAAGCAGTCATTGCAGAAGCGGAAGCATTGACTGCCCATGATTATACGGCGGAGAGCTGGAACGTATTAAGGGAAGCGGTGGATGCAGGCACAGCTGTCATGAACGATGAGACCGCCATTGCACAGGATATGGCGAATGCTGCCACAGCCATCCGAAATGCCATCGACAGCCTGGAGGCGGCACCGGAAGCAGACAAAACAGCGCTGAAATCCGCACTTGATAAAGCAGCAAAGCTCATCGAAAGCAATTATACCTCATCCTCCTGGAAAACTCTGACGGAAGCAGTCAGCGCGGGCCAAAAGGTATTTGATGACAAAAAGCATCTGACAGTGATATCAAAAAAGCTGCAGAGGTCATTCAAAAGGCAATAGACGGGCTGAGAAAGATAACAAAAACAAATAAAACAGCATTAAAAAATGCCCTTGACAAGGCATCTGAACTGAAACAAGACGACTATACCGCATCCACATGGAAGAATCTCACAAAAGCAGTGGACGCAGGTAAAAAATTACTTAGCAACAAAAACGCTTCCCAGAAGGACATTGACCAAGCTGCCAAAAGCATCACAAAAGCTGTCTCTGACCTGAAAAAGGAAGTAAAAGGCACATGGCAGAAAAATGCCAAGGGCTGGTGGTATGACTACGGCAGCGGAAAGTGGCCGGCAGGAAAATGGGAGCTTATCGAAGGGAAATGGTATGCGTTTGACGGGGACGGCTATATGCGGACCGAATGGTTCCGGGACGGAAATACCTGGTATTATCTCACAGGTTCAGGCGCTATGGCTACCGGATGGATCAGAGTCGGAGACAACTGGTATTATCTCAGAGATAACGGCAGCATGGCTACCGGTTGGATGAATGTAGGCGGTACCTGGTATTATCTCTCCGGTTCAGGCGCCATGCTCACCGGATGGGTGAAACTTGGCCAAACCTGGTATTACCTGAACACTTCAGGCGCTATGGCCACCGGATGGATCAAACCGGGCAATGACTGGTATTATATGACTTCCTCCGGCGCTATGGCTGCCGGATGGATCAAACTGGACAGCAGCTGGTATTATCTGAACGCTTCAGGCACTATGGCTGCCGGATGGCTTCGCCTGGGCAATAACTGGTATTACCTCAATGCATCAGGCCGCATGGCTACCGGATGGATCCGGCTGGGAAGCAGCTGGTACTACCTGACAAACTCAGGCGCTATGGCTACAGGATGGTTGAAAGACGGCAATAGCTGGTATTACCTCACCGCTTCAGGCCGCATGGCTGCCGGATGGCTCAAACTTGGAAATAGCTGGTACTACCTGACAAACTCAGGTGCTATGGCTACAGGCTGGATCAATGACAGCGGCAAATGGTACTACCTGACCGCTTCAGGCGCTATGGCCCAAAACACATGGATTGACAATTATTATGTCAACTCAAGTGGTGCCTGGACACAAACACATTCATTCATTTCAGACAGCACACACTCACTATAGAAAAGGGGCCGGTATCCACAAAATGCCGGCCCCACAAAATTATGAAACATATCAGTACACCACTACCGGCACACCTTTTTCTATATTATTATAAATCTTCTCCGCATTGGCCGGAGGCGTATTCACGCAGCCGTGGGAACCGTTGTTAATGTACTCAGAGCCTCCAAAACTTTCTCTCCAGTCTGCATCGTGGATGCCCGTATTCGCATAAAACGGCATCCAGTACTGAACCGGTGAGGAATAATTCTCGCCAACCAGTGTGGCATTTCTCTCTTTATACATAATACCGTAGATTCCCGTATGGGTATCCCAACCCTGGTTATGGTTGCCTGTTACAACATCCGTGCTCACCAAAAGCTGTCCATCCTTGTAGAACCACATATGCTGCGCCTGCAGACTGATCTCCACGTATGTATTTCCAATATCATTGGTATCCCGCACATAGCCTCTGTAAGTATACTCAGGCTCCATGGTCTGGGACTGGCCGCTCTTTATGGCCTCAACAAGCTTTGTGGTAGTGTCGTTTCTGGCTATCAGCCATCCATAGTCTCCGCCGCTGACCGTGATGGTCTCTCCCGTGGAGGTTACAAACTGGCGGGGATAACCAAAGGTATCATATTTCTTGGCCATTTCCACCACGTACTCTTTTGCTTTTTCCTCGTCCAGGACCACGTCCCCGTTCTCATCTGTGGTAAGCCAGTTCTTGATAACATCCTTGTTCACCGCTTCCTGTCTGTCCGAGAAGTCAAAGGTCACGGTAACACCCAGAAATACATTGCTCTGGTCACGCTGCTTGATCAGATTCTCATCCGTGCTGTATACTGTAGGCTTCAAATAACACTCTTCCGCTTCCAGGTCCAGCTCTGTCTTTCCCTCATCAATGGCTTTCAGGATCTGTTCTTTTACCTTGTCCTTATCCAGGGCATTTCCCATAACTTCAGGCACGATCTCGTATCCGGTGTCTGTATCACCCAGATAAGCATCCGCCGGCTGTGTTATATTTGCTTCCTGGAACGCATCCAGGGCATCTATAGCACTATACAGCATGTCTTTGTCATAGGTGGTCGTGGCTGACATATCGTAGTCATTCTGATGTGCAAATGACAGGAACCAGAGAAACGGGTTCTGCTTGTCTTTCAGCTCCTGGATCTTGCCGTCATCCACATACTGCATATTCATCTGTGATGCCACTATGGATTCCGTCTTACCGTCCCGCTCCTTCAGATGCAGCGTGTAGGACGCAATCTCATCCACTATGTTGTCTTCCACATCCTCCACGCTCTTGCCGGAGGCATTCATTCCGTTGATCTGGGAACCCAGATAGAAATGTTTGGTAAAGTATACGACACCGGCTATGTACCCAAGCACCATGAGCGCTATATATCCGATCAAAATACCCAGTACTATCTTTTTTGCCTTCGTATACTTTCCTTTCTTCCCTTTCTTTTTTTTCATAACCTCTACCCCTTATGTTATAACTTTGTTTATCCGTAACGATCCGGTCGCCTGTATCGCTACGTGTATTCGCCCATTATAAATCGCTTTGCAATGGGGCAAATACCTGCTGCCGCTGCTCTTTTGTACGTTCAACGCAGTAAGCCGGGCAGTTACACCTATCCTTCGTTTTCTATTCTATTTCATTTTGATTGTCGAAGTAAAGTGTTTTATGCAAAATTCATTAAAATATCACATTTCTGTAATTCATCCGATAATTATCCGATAATTCCGTAACCAAATAGAAATAAGGCGTTATACAATAAGGCAGACCTTCTGCTTTTCTGCAAAAGTTCTGCCTTGTTATCTCACTTATGTGGTTTCCCGCAGCTATTTGGCAGGTCTGCACCTTTAAAGGGCCATTACTCTGCCAGAAGCTTGTCGATACTTACCAGTTTCACACTGAGTACAAAAATCTCGGTTGCAAGCTGCAGTTCCTCCGGTGTGGGGAAACTGGGTGCAATACGGATGTTGCTGTCATAAGGATCAATACCATATGGGAAGGTAGCGCCCGCCTCTGTCATCTTCACGCCGGCCTCCGCTGCCTTGGCAACAATATCCTTTGCACAGCCTTCCATGGAGTCAAAGGAAATGAAATATCCGCCCTTCGGTGTGGTCCATGTTCCGATCCCCGCTCCGCCGATCTCTTTTTCCAGTGTCTTCTCCACTGCCTCGAATTTCGGACGGAGGATCTCTGCATGTTTTCTCATATGCTCATGCATACCTTCAATATCCTTGAAGAAACGCACATGCCTTAGCTGGTTGATCTTGTCATGACCAATGGTCTGGATCGCCATATGTTTCCTGAAATCAGCCAGGTTTCTGGGTGAGGACGCAACAGCAGCGATACCGGAACCCGGGAAGCTTACTTTTGAAGTGGAGATGAATTTGTAAGCCAGATCCGGATTGCCCGCTTTTTCACATTCCTCCAGAATCTCCAGCAGGAAATCCTGTTCCTCATATAAATGATGGATGCAGTAAGCATTATCCCAGAAAATACGGAAATCCTCTGCCGCCGGTTTCAGTCTGGCAAAGCGTTTCACTGTCTCCTCAGAGTAGGTGATGCCCTGTGGGTTGGAGTATTTCGGAACACACCACACGCCCTTGATCGCCGGATCAGAGCTTACCAGCTCTTCTATCATATCCATGTCCGGTCCGGCAGGAGTCATGGGAACAGTGACCATCTCAATACCAAAGTATTCGGTGATCTTAAAGTGACGGTCATATCCCGGTGACGGACACAGAAATTTTACTTTATCTAATTTACACCACGGAGTGCTGCCGCAGACACCATGTGTCATGGAACGTGAAACTGTGTCAAACATAACGTTCAGGCTGGAGTTGCCGAAGATCACAATCTGGTCTGCAGATACCTCAGTCATGGCTCCCAGAAGTCTTCTTGCTTCAGGAATACCGTCCAGCAGGCCATAGTTACGGCAGTCAATACCTGTTTCACATTTCAGTTTGTCAGTGCTTTTTAACTCTTCCAGCATATCCATTGCCAGCTCAAGCTGCTTCTTGGACGGCTTTCCTCTGGACATATCCAGATTCAGTCCTTTTGCTTTTACTTCCTCAAATTGTTTTTCCAAATCGGCTTTCATAGCCTGCAGCTGCTCTCTGCTCAGTTCTTTGTACGGCATCATGGCTCTCCTCCTGGTGATTTTCATAATTTGTAACTGTTTTGTTCCTTCGCGGGTAACTTTTCAGTCGGGCTGCGAATACTTACTGCCACGGTAAAGCATGCCGTGCAGCTTCTTAACAATTATGCTTCGTTATGTGGTATTGTATGATAGAATATGACTTTATGTCAATACCCTCTTGCATTTTTGGTAATTTTTTCCCCTTTTTACCGGGTTTATAGCTTTTTATATGCAATTTAACAAATGGAATCCTGCATTTTCCTCACTGTTTTTTTCTATTCCCGCTGATAAGCCTCGGAAGCAGCAGAATCTCATGCATAAGAAGCGGAATTGCGGAAATCCCCAGCAGCCAGCGCCATTCTCCAAAGGACAGCTGCACCGTCTGAAATGCCCGGACAAAATACGGCACCTCTGTGACCATAACCTGAAGGGCCAGCCCCAGGAAAAACGCCAGTATCATAAACGGGTTATCCAGATGGTTCATCCGAAGTACCGACTTATCCCTGTCCCGCATTCCAATGGCGTGGAAAAGCTGCGACACACCCAGCACGGTAAAGGCGTAGGTCTGGCCTCCTTTGTGAAAGGCGTAGAGGGTGATCGCGCTGATCAGCATTCCGTAAAATACGGTGAACAGCCACCCTCCGTGGGCAAACAGCCCTTCATTGGGGTCCCTGGGCTTTTTCCTCATGAGGGATGCCGGGTCATTTTTGTCCACGCCCAGGGCCAGGGCAGGCAGGGAATCTGTGATCAGGTTTACCCACAGAATATGACTTGCTTTCAAAGGCGTTTCCAGGGAAAGCAACACAGCCACAAACATGGTAATGATCTCTCCGAAATTGGAGGACAGCAGGAACAGAATGGATTTCTTGATGTTCACGTAAATGCCTCTGCCCTCTTCCATGGCCTTCTCAATGGTGGAAAAGTTATCATCTGTCAGCACCATATCCGCAGCATTCTTTGCCACATCCGTTCCGTTTTTGCCCATGGCGATCCCAATGTCGGCGGCCTGCAGGGAGGGCGCGTCGTTGACTCCGTCCCCGGTCATGGCTACAATCTGCCCGTTTTTCCGGAAACGGCTGACAATCTTTACTTTATGTGCAGGGGTGACACGGGCGAATACCCGCAGGTCTTTCATCTTCCTTGCAAAACGCTCCTCGCTCATGTTATCCAGCTCTGCGCCGGTGACGCACTGGTCCATGGAGTCTGCTATGCCGATTTTTTTTGCAACAGCTAATGCCGTGTCTTTGTAATCCCCTGTGATCATAGCCACCTGTACCCCTGCCTTTTTCAGGATGCGGATAGACTGGGTGACTTCTTTTCTGGGCGGGTCCATCATGCCTGCCATTCCTGCAAATACCAGATTGCCTGTGAGGGCGGACTCGCTTTTATCTTTCACGTGTTCCTTAAACGCCAGAGCCAGCACACGAAGTCCGTCCTGGGCCATTGCCTCCATTGCCATGCGGATTTTCATGCGCTGCACTTCTGTCATAGGGACCGCATTTCCACGGATTGATACAAACGCGCAGCGCTCCAGCAGATAATCACAGGCTCCTTTCACGTAGACGGTTTCGTTGCCGCCGTCTTTGTGTACGGTTGCCATGTATTTTCGTTCAGAATCAAAGGGGATTTCATGGGTACGTGGATATTGTTCCTTTAATTTCTCCCGGTTATACCCCATTTCCTCTCCCATGTGGAGAAGTGCAAGCTCTGTGGAGTCACCAATCTCCTGTTTTCCCAGCATACTGTTGTTGCACAGGAGAAACCCTTCCATCAACCGTGGAAATTCCCTGCGGCGGATTTTTGACAGGGGAAGTTTGCGGTCATCACCGTAAATCTCCACCACCTTCATCTTGTTTTCCGTTAGAGTGCCTGTTTTGTCGGAGCAGATGATGCCCACGGACCCGAGGGTTTCCACTGCGGGAAGCTTCCTTATAATGGTGTTGACTTTAACCATGCGGGCAACACCCAGGGCAAGGACAATGGTCACCACTGCAGGCAGACCTTCGGGTATAGCCGCAACTGCCAGAGAAATGGCAACCAGAAGCATCTGCAGAATGTTGCGGTGCTGGACAACGCCCAGAAGGAAAAGGGCAGCGCAGAGGACTACAGCCACCACGCTCAGCATTTTTCCAAGATCGCCCAAACGTTTCTGCAGGGGCGTCAGCTCTGTGGGGGTGTCGTTGATCATTCCGGCTATTTTGCCAAGCTCTGTCTCCATGCCGGTGGCCACCACGATTCCCTCGGCGCTTCCCTTCATGGCTTCGGTTGACATAAATGCAATGTTTTTCCACTCTGCCATGGGGATTCCCTGGGGCAGCACAGTGTCTGTCTTCCGGACCGGCATGGATTCGCCGGTGAGGGCGGACTCATTGGTCTGGAAACCTTGTACTCTTATCAGGCGGATATCTGCCGGTACCTGGTCTCCTGCCTCTATCTTGACCAGGTCTCCGGGAACTACGCCGGAGGCGGGGATTTTCTTGTAGATACCGTCACGTTTGACTACTGCGGACGGGGCAGTCATTTTCTTTAAGGCATCCATGGCTTTTTTAGCTCTGCCCTCCTGGATGACGCCTACGGTAGTGTTCAGGGCTATGACAACAAAAATGATCGCGGTATCGCTGAACTGGCGCAGAAGCATGGAGATTGCAGCGGCCATGAACAGGATGAAGATCATAGGGTCGTTGAGCTGTTCCATGACCATGTCCAGAATTGTCTGGTCTTTGCCTTTTTTTAGTATGTTTTCTCCGGTTTTACGGAGTCTTTCGGCGGCCTCGGCGGAGGGGAGACCGGTGGATTGGTGGGTGTGGAAGGTTTCTTCTAATTGGGGGGTTGTGAATGCTTCGTACATGGCTTCACCTCCTTGGATAATGTATGCTTGACTTTTGGGGGTTAGACTAGTTATAGTTATATGGGACGGGAGCTTGTACGCGGGAGGGGCGGGGATGCAAACACCATCCCCGCCCCTCCCGCGTACAAACTCCCTGGCTACGATAAACGGAAGTGGATACAGATTTTGAGGGCGGTTGGCTGTATTAGGAAACTGAGGGTGAAGAAATCAGGATGGTTTGAGGGCTGTGCCGCTGGATACTGGGAACAAAAAACTTATAGGATTAAGTGTTCATTGATTAAGAAATTAAGGATTGAGAGGAATTTAATGTATGTGGATCGCTGATGGGTGGAAGGATTATGAGATTATTGATACCTCTGATGGGGAGAAACTGGAGCGGTGGGGGGATTATTTGTTGGTTCGGCCGGATCCGCAGGTGATTTGGGATACGCCCAGGAAAAATGCCGGGTGGAAGAAGATGAACGGGCATTATCACAGGAGTAAGAAAGGAGGAGGGGAATGGGAGTTTTTTGATCTGCCGGAGCAGTGGTGTATCCGGTATGGGAGGCTTACATTTAACCTGAAACCTTTTAGTTTTAAGCATACAGGGCTTTTTCCGGAGCAGGCGGTGAACTGGGATTGGTTTTCGGATAAGATCAAAGGGGCCGGAAGGCCGGTTAAGGTGCTGAATCTGTTTGCCTATACGGGCGGGGCTACTTTGGCGGCTGCGGCTGCAGGAGCGGCGGTCACGCATGTGGATGCTTCTAAGGGGATGGTTTCCTGGGCTAAGGAGAATGCTGTGTCCTCAGGTCTAGGGGAGGCACCGATCCGGTGGCTGGTGGATGACTGTGTAAAGTTTGTGGAACGGGAGATCCGCAGGGGGAATCATTATGATGCCATTATTATGGACCCGCCTTCTTATGGCAGGGGGCCTAAAGGTGAGATCTGGAAGATTGAAGAAGCGATCCATCCGCTGATCAAACTGTGTGCACAGCTTCTCAGTGATAAACCGCTTTTCTTTCTGGTGAATTCTTATACCACCGGGCTTGCGCCGGCAGTGCTGACTTATATGCTGGCTACAGAGCTGAAGGGCTTTCACGGGAAGGTGGATTCCCAGGAAATCGGACTGCCCGTAAGGGAAAGCGGACTTGTGCTGCCCTGTGGTGCTTCCGGCCGCTGGGAATGTGATGATAAATAAAGGGTTATGAGTGACAGCCTTGGGTTTAATGCAGAAATATCAGATGCCATCACAGACCAGCACTAACTGCTGAAAATAGAACCGGACGGAATTGTTGTCCAAAAGGCAAGAAAGGTTTTCAATGCCTTCCATGAAGCTTATGATGCGGTAAGAAAACTATAGATACACGCAAAGACAAGGGAGGACTCCTGTATCAGGAAATCCTCCCCTGTCTTTGTTCTTTAATGGCGCTCCTGGCTCCATTCCAGAAGATCACCGGTGGCAGCGTCTATCTCAAATTCATATTCCGTACCGTTATAATAGATATCGCCTTCATAAACCAGCTTGCCGTCATCATCATCCAGCTTTATGCGCAGGTCCTTTTCCTCTGCCCCCGGAACCTTTGCAAGGGCTGCCGCGGATGCATCCTCCCGGCTTACTGCCGGAGTCAGGCCGGATGCATTTTCTCCGTCTTGTTTAAAATCATCATCAATATCAAAATCCGAACTCAGAATGCTGCCTGTGGAAGCGTCAATTTCGTAATCATATTCCTTATTTCCGGAATAAAATTCCACATCATATACCTGGCGTCCATCCTCATGGTCTTTTTTCACCCGGATCCCCGTGATCTCCTCCTCCGTCACTCCCGCATCAGCTAACGCTGTGCTTCTGGCCTGCTCCTCGGAGACAGAAGACGCAGAATCCTGGCCTGCGGCATTCTGCGC
>Ga0137309_101883_pt1 | contig 13507 bp, 7 predicted proteins | sample NAcewiD2O_June_FD_97179 | JGI IMG/M metagenome (GOLD analysis project Ga0137309, IMG submission 97179) | Mouse cecal microbial communities from Vienna, Austria - N-Acetylneuraminic amended D2O_June | ecosystem: Host-associated > Mammals > Digestive system > Large intestine > Cecum | place... | reverse complement strand
CTATTGTCTTTAAGACTGTGGCTGACCCCTTTATCGGAAAGCTCTCTTACATTAAAGTGATTGCTGGCAAAATCTCTACAGAGTCCCAGCTTGTCAATATGCGCACCGGCGCTGCGGAGCGGATAGGCAAAACCGTCATGCTTACCGGCAAGAAGCAGGAGGATGTGAAGTACATCGGCGCGGGGGACATCGGCGCGGTGCCAAAGCTCTCTGCCACCAACACGGGAGACACCCTGTGCGCCCCTGCCCGCAAGGTCACCCTGGACGGGGTGGATTACCCCGGCGCGGCCCTCTCCATGGCCATTGTGCCCAAGAAGAAGGGCGAGGAGGATAAGGTGGCCCAGGGTATGCTCCGCCTTGCTGAGGAGGACCCCACCCTGCACTTCTCCACCAATAACGAGACCCACGAGCTGGTCATCAGCGGCCTGGGCGAGCAGCACCTGGATGTGGCTGTCACCAAGCTGAAAACCAAGTTCGGCGTGGAAGTCACCCTCCGGGACCCCAAGGTCCCCTACCGGGAGACCATCCGCAAGACTGTGCAGGTTCAGGGACGCCACAAGAAGCAGACCGGCGGCCACGGCCAGTTCGGCGACGTGTGGATTGAGTTCTCCCCCTGCGACAGCGACGGCTTGGAGTTTGGCGAGCGGGTCGTGGGCGGCTCAGTGCCCAAGGGCTTCTTCCCTGCTGTGGAAAAGGGCCTGCGGGAGTGCATTGTCAAGGGCCCCCTGGCTGGGTATCCGGTGGTGGGCCTCTCCGCTGTGCTGTATGATGGCTCTTACCACCCAGTGGACTCCTCGGAAATGGCCTTTAAGACCGCGGCTTCCATTGCCTACCGGGACGGCTTGCCCAAGGCCAGCCCAGTGCTTTTGGAGCCCATTGGCCACCTGAAAGCCACTGTGCCGGACGCCAACATGGGCGACGTGATGGGCGAGGTGAACAAGCGCAGGGGCCGTGTGCTGGGCATGGAGCCCGCAGGCGCAGGCCGCCAGACAGTAGACGCGGAGGTGCCCATGGCGGAGATGCACGACTTCTCCACCTTTATCCGCCAGAGCACCCAGGGCCGCGGCAGCTTCAGCTTTGAGTTTGAGCGCTATGAGGAGGCCCCTGCCAATGTGGCCCAGAAGGTGATTGAGCAGGCCAAGGCCGAGAACGGCGGGGACTGAACCCCCAAAACATAAAACCCGCGGGTAGATAAAAGAACCACCCCCCGGAAACCTTCCGAGGGGTGGTTCTTTGTGCTTTAGTCTTGTCTTACATTAAGGGATAATCAAGCCGGGCTTCTTCCATGCGTCAGGGATAATAACATTGATGATGGGGTTATCCGGCGTTCCTGTAACCCGGACAGCAACTGACAGGGGGTTATCCATACGGGCGTTGTAGCCAGCGTCAGAGAGGCCGGGGAAGAAGGTGACAGAGGCACCAGAGGTACTTTGGCTGGTGCCGGAAGAGAACTCAATCGTAAAGCTGGTAGCTTGCTTGGGCTTTTTGGGATCACCATTAGTAGAAAGAACAATCTCTACGCCGGTACTCTTGCGTTCAACGATATATTGTGAGCTGACAAAGCCAGAAGCTGGATCTGGAGACGGGTCATTGGTAACTTTTGAGAGGTTCTGCTGTCCTCCAACGTCATCTTGCAAATACCACAAGGGCTCGTCAAAGGTAAGTACCAGTTCACCCTCTACCATCCACTGCTTTTTTTGGGTATCATAGGTAGCATTAAGCGTGTTGTTCACCGAATCAATCACAGGCGCTTCATCGTCTGTTACCTGGAAGGGATAAGTGGCTCGGAAAGCATCACCGGAGCCAACTGGGCTGCGGCCAACCACCAGGAAGGCGTAGTTTACGCCTGGGGTCAGTTCCCAGTCCTTTGCGCACTGTATCACCACAGAACCCTTGGCAGGCACTGTCACCGTGCCTGTGCCCAGGATAGAGGAACTGTTGGGCGTCGAGGTACGGATATAGTCCGCAATGTTGTCCTTTGATATAGGTGTGTTCGTGTCAAGGTCATAACAGTCGAACCAGGAACCAGCGGACTCTGTGCCGGAGGTGAGGTTCTTACCCATTGCCTCATACACCTTCATTTTCCCACCGGGGTCAGGCAATCCAGAACCATCAGGCACCACCAACTGAATCTCTTCTTTTATAACTTGATCCATAGCGGTGTCAGAGTAGGGCACAATCATGTAATCCACAACCGCCTCAATATTGCTGGATATGGTCACATTAGACCCGCTGGTGCGCAGGGTGATGATAGGCCGGGTGATAGGCTTAGTGGTAAACTGGTAAACCTTCACCTCAGAGAGCACGCCAGACGCACCCTGGGTAACAACATAGAAGTAATAAGTGGTTTCAGGGGCCAGGCCAGCTATCTCCAAAGGCTCGTCAGCAATGCCGATGTCTTGGCTGCCAGTTTTCAGATAGGGGCTGTTCAAGCCAGTGCCCCGGGGATTCATGATATTCAGGCTGTTGGGATACACGAACTTATAGCGCTCAACAGTCTCCTCAGGGTCTGTGTTCATGGTCTTGCCATTGGGTGTGCCATTGGGGTCATATTCCCCATCCGCACTGCCGTTCTGGGTACGAACACCTGCACCACTGGTGGCAATGTATTTTTCCAGAATGTCTGTAGATATACTGGAATGGTTCGCATCGCTGGGGGCGGATACAGCCGCACCCGTGGTTTTATCCACAGGGGAGAGCACATAGAACACAGTGCCGGGCCGGTCCAGCTGCAGAGTGGCGGTCACGCCATTATCAGTGGGCTCAAACCGGGGGGTGTCGTTCACCAGCTGGGGCGCTTTGCCGTCTGAGAACTGCTTGGTGAGCTTCCGCTCCGGCCTTTCCAAATCCTTGGGCATGGTGATTTCCGTGACGTTGTTTTTGTTGTTGATAACATTGTCGAACGCGGAGGAAGTGGTCAGGCTGTTGGCCAGGTTACTCAATGTACTGGCCGAGCCGGTCACATAGGTCACCTGGCCGTTGACAAGTTCACTGAACGTAGAGCGGGTGGTGTTGTTGCCGATGCGCACGAAGTGCAGGGCATACTCATAAATCGAGTCTTCTGCATCGTTCAGACCGCATTCGGTGCCGCCGTTTTTATAGTCTTCATTGATATAATGATACTGTGTTTTGCCCAGGTTTTTAATTACGCTGGTGCCCCGCAGGCTGGTGGCATTGTCCTCCACATCAATGGACAGGGTGGCGCCATCGCCGCCTACTTGAGCCCAGGCTTCAGTGCCCTGTTGGCGGGTAAACAGCTCAAATTCCACAGAGGTGTCGAACCAGAACAGCATATCCCAATACACGCCGTCCGCTGTAGTGCTGGTAGAGCGGGGCTCTGCGGTAAAGGCAATATCGATGGGGATATCGGGCGTTTCATCGTCGTTGTCCCCATTGGAGGTGATTTGAGTGCTGGTAAATTCATGGTCTTCGTCCAGCACAAAGGCGTTCAGGGTCAAACCACCCTCAAACGAGCCAATAATTACCTGCGCCGACACCGTCTCGAACACAGGCAGAGAGGTGGTGTTCATCACGTTGTGGCTCTCTGACTCGTCCGCGATGTTTTTCAGCTGGAAGGAGTACCTGGCGCCGCTCTCCAGGTTCAGGGAGGAGTTCTCCAGGTCGCTGGAGTTAATGAAGCTGACCACCAAAGTCGCGCCCTCCCGGAAGACCCGGACATTGCGGTAATCCACGCCCCAGTCCTCATTGGGGGCCGAGGCCGAGGTGCGCTCCGGCAGGGGACGGTGGTTTGCCTCACTATAGAGGATAATCATGTCCCGCAGGGCGCCGGTGTAAAGGGCCTCTGCCTCTTTGGTCTCCGGGCTGTTGGGGTTCAGCTTTTTGGCTTCGGCATAGTTGGTGTACAGGGCCAGCAGGTTGGGCTCGGCATAGGGCTCTGCCGAAGAACCGCTGGGCTGCTTATAGCGGATATCCTCACTGAAAATAATGTTGATGGTGGAGTCCGCGTAGGGGGTGTTGGGGCTGTCGTCCGGCACGTTTTCAAATTCCTGACGGGCTGTGGGAGGCGTAGAATCCAGGGTGTGGGCCGTGAACTTCTGGATGGGGTCAGAGCAGTTGTTGGCCGCGTCCACTGCCACATAGTACACGTCATACGCGCTCTCTTTGGCCAGGCCCGAGATGGTGATGGAGAAGTCCACATTCTCCTTGGCCGTGAGCTTGCCGGACTTGAATCCGCCCCGGCCGTAAATAATCTGCATCTTGGCGTACTCGCTGCGCAGGAACTCCGGGTCCGTAGAGGAGCCGGTCTCAGGCTTGGGATATTCCGCGCCGCTGGGTACAGCCACCCAGTAAACCGTGCTGTTCTCGTTGACAGAGTTGGACAGCTTGACAGAAGTGGCCTGGGTGGTGGTCTGGAACATATCCCCGTTGAACTTGGGCGGGGTGATGTCCTTGGTTTTTACAGTGTGCTTGGTGATTTTGGAGGACTTGGAGCCGTCCGCGTCGGTGAGCCACAGGTACAAGTCATAGGAGGTGTTCTCCTCCACCTCACCCAGGCTTTCCACCACATCGTCCAGGTTCAGGTCAACCTCATTGATTTTGAAGCTGTCCATGGTGTTCTTAATCAGGTGGATGCGGCCATAGCCGTAGGGGTCCACAAAGGAGGCGGACAGGAACTCGCTGGTCTGGGGCGCGGTGCTGCCAGAGGCCAGAAGCACATAGTACAAATCACAGGTCTTGTTGGCCATGACCGTGGCCTGCAAATCCACAATCTCCCCAAAGGGCAGTTCCGCGTTGGCGTCTGTACGGGTGGGGGTGCGGTCTGTGAACTGAGGAGAGCCGGTCAGGGCCGGGACAGTGCCGTCCGGGGTGAGAATCTTCTGGGCCTTCACCGGGCTGTACCGGCCATGGGCGTCCACCAGCATGGCAGAGAGGTAATAGGTGCCGCCGGCCTCCAGGCCAGTGATGCGGGTGTTATACTCTGTCTTAGAGGTTTCGGCCTTGATGCTGCCGAACAGCAGCATACCGGAGCCGTACTCTGAGGGGGAGATAAGGCTCTCCGCGTCGTCATCGGTCAGGGCGCCGGTGGCCGCGTTGGTCACAGCCCAGTAGATGGTGCCGGCCTTGTTGACAGAGAAGTAGCCGTCCGCTGTGGCGGGGGCCACGTTCCGCACTGCCGGATAGCCTGCCAGCAGGCGGGGGTCAGCGGAAATCTCCTTGGCAATCTCAGAGTCCACGTTGTCCATATCGCCAATAGTGGTAGTCACGCCTGGGCGCACAGTGACCTTGTCGGGCAGAATCTCACAAGAGCTGCCATTGGTGGTCACGGTCAGTTCGCCGATATCACCTGCACCGGTGATTTTGGAGGCAGTATCCAGGTTGACCTTATCCACAGTGGCGTTGATTTCCAGGTTCAGGGTGGAGTTAACGGCCTTTTCGTCAACGGTGACGCTGGAGACGCTGCCCTGGCCCGTATCGCCAATGGTCAAGGTAGAGCCGGGGGTGCGGTTCACAATATTTTTCAGGTTGCCCGCCAGGGTGAAGGCAGTGTCTTTGGGGCCGTCCAGGTAGATATTGCGCAGGCCTTTGCTGTTGTCCCGCACATCATCCTGTATGTAGGCAGGCCCCTTCACCAGGGTTTCCCCGATGTTGGTGCTGCCCAAGGCCCGGATGGACACTATCTGCCGGACGTTGGGGTCAATCTGGAGGACCTGGGCTTCTACATTGTTCAGCAGAATGCTGTCCTCGCCCAGCTGGGCCTCGCCGCCGCCGGCCACAATGATTTTGCCGTAGACCCGGACATTGTCCAGGCACACGTCACCCAGGCCCACGCCGCCGGTAAGGTACAAATCCCCGGCAATGACCGTGTCCCGCAGGGTGACATGGGCAGTGTTGATGGTCACCCTGCCGAACACGCCGCCCAGGCTGTGGTCGCCGGGCTTGTTAATCAGGGTGCCCAGGGCGTTGTAGAGCACGCAGGCTACCTCGCCCCGGGTCATGCCGTCCTTGGGGCCAAAGCTCCCGTCCGGCCTGCCGCTGATAATGCCGGCCAGCAGGGCGGAGCGGGCATAGGGCGCGCTCCAGGGGCTGAAGTTCCTGCCGTCAGTAAACTCCGTCACCTCGCCAGTGCTGGCCTCCAGCCGCATGGCGTTGGCAATCAGCAGCAGGGCCTGCTCCCGGGTCACGGGCATGTTGGGAGAGGCCTTTGTGGAGGAGGTGCCGGACATAATCCCTTCATTATAAGCAATGCAGATATCCTGGTAGAACCAGGCGCTGCGGGGCACATCGGTAAAGGGGATGGGCCCGGTGCGCTGGAAGCCGTAGGCCCGGTTAAGCATGGTCATCAGCTCGGCCCGGGTAACAGTCCGGTTCTCGGCCATATTGCCGCCGCCTGTGCCGGACATGATGCCCCACTCCTTCATCTTGTCCACATAGCGCTTGGACCAGGAGGCAGAGGCCTGGGGTGTAAGGCCGGTTTCCATGGGCAGGATGCCGGCCAGGATGATGGCGCACAGCAGCAGGGCGACAATGCGCTTTCCGTTGTGTTTCAGTCTATTCATTGCAGTCCCTTTCTCATGTGTTTAGAGATTGTTATCTCAGATTCAGAAGCCAGTAGACGAAAAAAGCCGCCGTTTGCGGGCGGCAATATCAGGCTGCAGCTCACCTCCCTCTCAGACCCAAACCAGTCAAATTTATGCTGATATCTAATTTTATTCCATTTTTCCGTGAAAATCAACCACAGGGGCAGGATTCCCAGCATTTACCGGCGGGAGCGCTGGTGGGTCAGCAGCTGTACGGTAAACACTGCCTCCCGAATCATGCTCTCCTGCTCATTGAGGATGTCAATAAACTTGGCAGCGTAGAAGGTGGAGCCCTCCTCCGGCCGGGTGCGCAGAATCTGGCAGGTCAGCAGCAGGGGGGCTGTGCGGGTGATGGGGATGACCACCTCAACCAGCTCGCCGGAATTCAGGGGCGCGTCAGAGTAAAAGCTGATGCCGCCGCAGCTCAAATCATTGCCCTGGGCAATCCAGCGGCCCTCCTTGCCCCCGGTGGGGTATAGGTAGGTCTCGAAATCCACAGGCATCCGCAGGTTTTCCCGGACCTCATTGCCCACCAAATCCCGCAGAACCTCCAATACCACCAAGTCCCCCTTGCGCTGGATTACATGGCCCAGCTTGGGGTGCAGGTTCTCGTCAGCGGGAACAATCTGGACGCTGTCAGCATTGACCACGGCCAAAATGTCCCCTTCAAACACAGTGAGCTGAATGTTCCGCCCCTCAGGCGGGCTGTCTGAGGAGCCCCGGGCCAGCACCCGGGAGGTGCCGCTGTCCAGCAGGACACAGACGTTTTTCGGCTTGGACTTTTTACTAAAGAACATGGATTATCCCTCCTGGTTTTCCTGGTTCTGCAGAGCTTCCTCCTCAGGGGCGGGGCGGGCATCCCGGCCCCTGCGGCGGCCCTGGCCCTGGGTTTGGCGCTCAAAATCAAAATTAAGGAAGTAGACGTAAATCTCCACCACTGCCCGGTAGAGCTCCTCTGGAATCTCCTGGCCCAGGTTCAGCTGAGACAGGATGGTGGCCAGGGAGTTGTCCTCATAAATGGGGACGCCGTTTTCCTGGGCCACGTCCAGGATTTTTTCCGCCAGATGCCCCATGCCGGAGGCCACAATCACCGGGGCGGAATCGCTGACGCCGTACTGCAGGGCCACGGCCCTCTGACGGGCGGGCCGCTGGCTGTTTTGCTCAGACCTTGACATCGACACCGCTTTTCACCTCCTGGAACAGTGTTGGGAAAGCATCGGAAATATTCATAGGCTGGCGCATGGCCGCCACCCGGACATCCCCGGGGGTCAGACCGTTGCGGGTGAGAATTTCGGACAAATCCCGGGAGATGTCCCCGGAGAAAGCGGCCATCTGCCGGGGGCAGGCCACCTGCAGAGAGGTGCGCCCACCCGCCTGGTCAATAATCAAATCAAAGGCGCCCAGGCCCTCAATGTCCATTTTAATCAGCAGTCTGGGGGCAGGGTCCTCCCTCCCGCCGCTGTGCTGGGCGTCCGGGTCCACCCACATCTCTGAAAACACTGCCTTGTCCTCCCACTGGAAGGGGAGAAGCAGATGCTGCAGGGGCATATAGACGCTTTCGTTAATCAGGATAGAGCTGAGCAGGCTGCGGAAGATTTCCTGGGCCGCGGTGCCTCCCTCGCCCCGTAGGGAGCGCAGGGCCAGCTGAGTAAACCGCTCAGCGAAATTGTCGGCCTGGGCGGCTTTGGCAAAATCAGTCTCGTTCAGCATCCGCAGGATGCTCTCGTCAGACAGGCCGCCCAAATCCCCCTTAAAGATGTTATAGTTGCCCAAGTGCCGGAAGGACTGAATCAGGGCCTGCTCGTCACCGTTCTCATAGCGGACCATGTCCAAAGTGAGCAGGGAGAGCAGGCTGCGGGCCATGCCGTGGTCATGGGTGCGGGTGACGTAGTCCGCAATCAGGGGGAAGACCTGCCCCCGCAGGATGCTCAGCCCCTCCTGGCGGTCCCCCGCGGCAAAGGCGTTTTCCATGCGTCCGGCAATGTCTGTGAGCTGGTTGGCCCAGTGGGAAGGCAGGGAGCGGGTCATGTCATACAGGGTGCGGAGCATCCGGGTCTGCAGGTGGCTGGTAGAGGAGTAGTCGCTGTACTGGCGGAGAAACTGGAGAATCTCTGTGCGGAACATTTCTGAGCCAGCGTTCTGATAGGCTGTGCGCAGGGCGGAAAACAGGGCCCCGCCAAAGCGCATGCCGCTTTTCAGCTGGCCCTGGAGAAACTGGGCCAGCTGGGCCTCGTCCATATTCAGCAGCTCCAGGAAGCCCTGAAGCTCTGCCGCCAGCCCGGGGCTGATGCCCGAGGAGACCTGCAGTCCCTGGCCCTGCAAAAGGCGCAGAAAAGCCGACGCCGTGTCTGGGGCGTTGGCCAAACGCTGAAGGAATGTCAGATAATTGGATTCATACCGCATCCGGTGGGAAACAGAGGCATCTCCCGCCTGCTGCTGCTCCGAGCGGGAGTCCCCTCTGGTGACCCGGGTAGGGTCTATCACATTCTGAATATTCCGGTTGGGGTCATTGGGGTTGATAGGCTGATTCCGGCTGCCGGTATTGTCATAACCAGGGACCGGATTTGTGGGTCTCAATATCTCAGGCATAGGCGAATCGCTCCTGTACTGAATCGTAAGGATATGTATACTTATAACCAGTATAGCAGATTCCCTCCCAAATGTCCACCCCCAGCGTGAGGCGGGAGTGTCCGCTCCGAGGAGTTTTTCGTGTTCCCCCGCCCGTAGGGGGGGGGAACATAGATAATTATCTCTGTGGTTTGGACAATCCCCGTGAGGCTGGGCAGGGGTTTGGACAAAGGGGCCGGGCAGGCAGGACAGAGGGAAAAGCCCTCTCTAAAAGAGGCATCCAGGAAGCACGGGAGAAAAATTCACAAAAAATTCACAATTTTTCGTGTGGGGCCGAAGCCCTGCCCGGCAGGGAGTTTTTTTGGAAAAAAGCGAAAATTTGTGATAAGATATGGGCCCAAATCTCGGGCAGGCCCTTATTTTTCTCCCGTTTCCAGCCGAAAGACTTACGGGAGGGAATATGTTTTTATGTTGCGAAACTTCCAGCCCTGTGTTATAATAGTACGGACGGGGGGCTGGATACCCCCGGCAATCTATGCAGAAAAGGTGGAACATGAAGTATGGGCAACGACATGATGGAAGCCTATCTCTATGAGATGAACACGCTTTTGGAGTCCCTGGACGAGATGGTGCTGGGGGCGGAGGACAGGAAGACCTTCTCGCAGGACGACGTGAACGAGATATTCCGCATTATGCACACGATTAAGGGCTCCTCGGCCATGATGGAGTTTGACAACCTCATGACGGTCGCCCATAGAATCGAGGATATGTTCTTCATCATCCGTGACAAGGGAATGGAAGCAGTGGCGGAGGATTTGCGCCCCGAGCTTTTCGATTTGATTTTTAAGGCCATAGACTTCTTTAAGGCCGAAGTGGAGAAGCTGGAGAACAGTGAACCTCTCACTGAGGATATCGACAGTATCCTGGCGAATATTAAGAGCTTTTCAAATAAAATTCAGGGGGGCGGCCAAGAGGAGGAGGAGCCTGCCCAGGAGGCCGCGGCAGGGGGCTCTGCCGCTGGCCCGGGGGACGCGGCCAGCTTTGGCAGCAGCCAGTTCCCCTATGGCATCCGCGTGACTTTCGACGAGGGCAGCGGCATGGAGAACCTGCGCTCCTTCATGCTGGCCACTGCCGTAAAGGACGCGCTGGACGGGGACGACCAGTTCGACTTCTATCCGGAGGACGTGGGGAGCAACTCGGAGACCACGGCCTTTGTGGTGGAAGAGGGCTTCTTCCTGCGCTTCCTCACCCCCGAGCTGAGGGAGGCCGCTGTGGCTGTGGTGAAAGACGCGGGCAGCGTGGCCGACTATCAGCTGTTTGACTATGCCGAGCCCGAACCCGAAGAGGCGCCGGCCCCCGCCGCCGCCCCTGTCAGTGACGCGCCGGCCCCCGCCGCCGCGCCTGCGGCCGCCCCCGCGCCTGCCGCCCAAAGCGGGAAACAGCAGCAACAGCAGCAGAACAACCATAGTAAAGAAAGCCTTATCAGCGTGAACCTCTCCAAGCTGGATGAACTGAACGCGGTGGTGGGCGAGATTGTCATCACAGAGTCCATGGTCACCGCCTCGCCGGATTTGAAGGGGCTGAAGCTGGATAACTTCACCTCAGCGGCCCGGCAGCTGCGCAGCCTTACAGACCAGCTTCAGGATGTGTCCATGTCCCTGCGGATGGTGTCCGTGTCCGCCACATTCCAGAAAATGCGCCGGATTGTGCGGGACATGAGCAAAAAGCTGGGCAAAGAGGTCAACCTGGTGCTGGAGGGTGAGAGCACAGAGGTGGACAAGACCATTGTGGACAGCATCAGCGACCCGCTGATGCACATTGTGCGCAACTCTATGGACCACGGCATCGAGGAGAACGTGCAGGACCGCGTCGACGCCGGGAAGAACCCGGTGGGCCGCATCACCTTGGCTGCCCGCCAGACCGGCGGAGAGGTCATCATTGAGGTGATTGACGACGGCCAGGGCGCGGATGACGACGCCATCCTGGCCAAGGCCCAGCGCCAGGGCCTGGCCATGCCGGGGGTGGAGTATTCCCACAAGGATATCCTCAACTTCCTGCTGATGCCCGGCTTCTCCACCAACACGGAGGTTACGGAGTATTCCGGCCGGGGCGTGGGCATGGACGTGGTTAAGTCCAATGTGGAGAGCGTGGGCGGCACAGTGTCCATTTCCAGCGAAAAGGGCAAGGGCATGACCACCACCCTGAAGATTCCGCTGACCATGGCGATTATGGACGGCATGGAGGTGTCGGTGGGCGAGTCTGTGTTCACAGTGCCCATCAACAATATCCGCTCTATCCAGAAAATCACGGAAGGCGATGTGATTCATGACGCGGCCAAGGGCGAGATGCTGCGGCTGATGGATAATTTCTATTCCATTGTGCGGGCCAAGGAGTTCTTCCAGATGGAGTACGGCAAGGACGATTACGGCGAGGGCATCATCCTTTGGGTGGAGTCCGGCGACAACTCCTTCTGCCTGTTTGTGGACGCCCTGATTGGGGAGCAGCAGGTGGTGGTAAAGCCCCTGCCGGACTATGTAAATGAGTACGGCATCCGCAACTATGGGGTGATTGGGTGCACCATCCTGGGCAATGGGGACATCAGCCTGATTTTGGATGTGGCGAATATTTACGCCGCCTCTCAGATGTAAGCATATAAGGCAGAGGCCCGGTGCGTGGCCGGGAGATACTTAAATACAGAAACAGCAGCGGCCGAAGCCCAGCGGAGTACCGCGGGCGGCCGGGGAAAGGATTTGGAAGCTATGTCAGAAGAGACCATGGCGGCCCAGAGGGCTGAAGACGCGGATTTGGACGTGCTCGGCGAAGTGGTGGAGCCGGAGAAGGATAAGTATCTTATCTTCCTTTCCGGCGGCATCTACTACGGCGTGGATACCAAGTATATCAAAGAGATGATTACCCAGTGGGAGACCTCCATCACCTGGCTGCCCATGCTCCCGCCCCATGTGAAGGGAGTCATCAACCTGCGGGGCGGGGTGGTGCCCATTGTGGACTTCCGCCTGCTGATGGGCCAGATGCCTGGGGATAAGTTCTGCACCGTCATTTTGGATATGGGCGGGGTACAGATTGGCATTCTGGTGGACGAGGTGGACCAGACAGTGGATATTGACCCCCGCGCCGTGCTGCCCGTGCCCTATCAGAGCGGGGTGGAGACCCAGAAGATGGTCACCGGCATGTACAGCCTGCCGGACAGCGGCAAGACCCTGATGGTGCTGGACTGCACCCAATTGCTGCAGGGGCACTGAGCATGGAGAAGAAGGATATCAACGCGGGGACAGGCGCGGCATTGACCATCAGCGAAAAGGATTTTATCCGGCTGGTGAACTTTGTACACAGCAAATACGGCATTGATTTGCACCAGAAGCGGCAGCTGGTGACCAGCCGATTGTCCAGCACAGTGAAAAAGCTGGGATATTCCAGCTTTACCCAGTATGTAGATTATCTCTTGAAGAGCGGCACAGGGGATGACATCAACCAGCTGCTCTCCAAGCTGACCACCAATTATACTTATTTCATGCGGGAAGTAGAGAGCTTTGACTACTTCACCCGGGTGATTCTGCCTGATATTGTCCGCCGGCATGAGCGCGACAAGTGCCTCTCTATCTGGAGCGCCGCGTGCTCCTCCGGCGAGGAGCCCTATAATGTGTCCATGTATATTATGGATTATCTGGGCGCCCAGGCCTCTGCCTGGGATACCCGGATGCTGGCCTCGGACATTTCCCTGGACGCGCTGAACAAGGCTAAGCGCGGGGTGTATGAGCTGCCGGACACTATCCCTCCCAACTGGAAGCGGGACTATTTTAAGCCCGCGGGGGGGAAAATGTATGAGGTGGCGCCGAAAATCAAGAATAATGTTATCTTCAAGCAGTTCAATCTGATGGACCCCATCCATTTTAAGCGGAAGTTTGACGTGATTTTCTGCCGGAACGTGATGATTTACTTTGACCAGCCAACCAAGTCCGCGCTGACCCGGCGCATGTATGACGCCACTGTGCCCGGCGGATACCTGATTATCAGCAAGGCGGAGAACCTGCCGCCTGATACGCCCTATGCCCGGGCGGCCACGTCCATCTTCCAAAAGAAATAGGGCCTGCGGAGAGACGGAGTTCCTGTGAGTCAGACCAGAAGGAATGAAACGAGAACTAGGAGGGGTCAATTTGCCGAAAATGATACGGGTACTGGTGGTGGATGATTCCATCATCGCCCGCAAGACGATTATGGATGGGCTCAGCAAGTCGCCGCTGATCGAGGTGGCGGGCTATGCCATCAACGCCATGGACGCCGAACATAAAGTAAAGCAGCTGAACCCGGACGTGATGACCTGCGATGTGCAGATGCCCGGTATGACTGGAATCGAGTTTCTAAAGAAGCTGCTGCCCCAGCAT
>Ga0137309_101882_pt1 | contig 13508 bp, 13 predicted proteins | sample NAcewiD2O_June_FD_97179 | JGI IMG/M metagenome (GOLD analysis project Ga0137309, IMG submission 97179) | Mouse cecal microbial communities from Vienna, Austria - N-Acetylneuraminic amended D2O_June | ecosystem: Host-associated > Mammals > Digestive system > Large intestine > Cecum | place... | reverse complement strand
GTGAAACGGTTGTAATAGCAGTTAATAATGATGATAATCAGGCCTCCATGAGTCTGCCTGTGGGTGCCGCGGCGGCTTACATGGATGTGCTGTCAGGAGAAAAGGTAAATGTTTCCGACGGCCGGATCAATATAACGGTGCCGGCAAACAGCGGCGGAATCTGGGTCCCGGCAGACAGTGGCGGGGAAAACAGCCAGGATAAGCCGGAGGAAGAGGTCTTTGTATGCAGGGCCGGGGAAACGAGCGTGGAACCGGAGGCTCCTCTGGCTGGGAAGGCCGTCCGGGAGCAGTCCGAACCAGAACCCCTGGAGTCCGGAAAGGAGCAGCCGCCTTCGGATAAAGAGAAGTCTGAAGAGCAGCAGGTGACTGCAGCTTCCCGGCAGCCTGCAAAGCCGGAAGCAGATACGGAGAGGAAACATACTTCCAGGGAGAAGAAATCCTGTGAGGAGATGACCATTGAGGAGCTGCAGCAGGCAATCCTGGACAGAATGGCAATGAACGGTCCTGTTACTGACCGGATGCGGCAGGATGTAATGGAGAATGTGTACCATGATTCTCTCATTAACTGGATAAAGAGTTTCCGGTAAGTCAGGAATTTCATATTGACATTTGATTCCTATCCCGGTAAAATAGAAATAATTCCTGATATCTCCGTGGCAGATGTGTATTTCCACCTTCCACCAGGACCCAGGAAGAAAAGATAACAGAAACATGCACTGACACGAGGAAAATTCCGGGGTGGAAGGCTATGGATACAGAGGGCAGGCAGGGCTTTCTTTGTGTGCCTGGAATCAGTGTATTTAGTGCATCCTTTTTAAGGGTGCATTTTTGTTTGTGCAAATATTAGTGGAGAGGAGTATTGGCTATGGCATTGAACCAGACACCGGCTTCTGAGAGGATCCACATCGGATTCTTTGGCCGGAGAAATGCGGGAAAATCCAGCCTGCTGAATGCGGTGACCGGGCAGGAGCTGGCTGTGGTCTCGGAGGTAAAGGGAACTACTACAGATCCGGTATATAAGACCATGGAACTGTTGCCCCTGGGGCCGGTTATGATGATCGACACCCCGGGGATTGATGACGAGGGAGACCTTGGCAGTCTCAGGGTCAGAAAGAGCCGCCAGGTTCTCAATAAGACAGATATTGCCATTCTGGTGGTGGACGGGGCTGCGGGCATGACAAAGGAGGACCAGGAGATGCTGGTCTTGTTCCAGGAAAAGCAGGTGCCCTGTCTGGTGGTGTATAATAAGGCGGATCTGGCCGGTTCCACCGGCGGAGAAACAGGGGTTCTGGGAGAGTCTGTTCTCTATGCCAGCGCCAGAACCGGTGCCGGAATCGAAGAACTGAAGAACCGTCTTGCAGCCATGCAGCCGGCGGAGAATAAGAAGGATCTGCTGGAAGGTCTGGTGCAGCCGGAGGATCTGGTTGTGCTTGTCACCCCCATCGACAAGGCAGCTCCTAAGGGCCGTCTGATCCTGCCCCAGCAGCAGACCATCCGCGCGCTGCTGGACCATGGCTGTATCTCTGTGACGGTGCGGGAGACAGAGCTTGAACAAACCATCAAAAAGCTGGGGCAGAAGCCGTCCCTGGTCATTACGGACAGTCAGGCCTTTGGCATGGTATCGGCTATTGTGCCGGGGGATATCCGCCTTACCTCCTTTTCCATCCTCTTTGCCCGGTACAAAGGGGATCTGGCACAGTCTGTAGCAGGTGTCCGGGTGCTGGATGAGATTCAAAACGGGGACCGGATTCTGATTTCTGAGGGCTGCACCCACCACAGACAGTGCAATGACATCGGGACTGTAAAGCTGCCAGGATGGATCCGGAGCCATACGGGGAAGGAGCCGGAGTTTTCTTACACTTCAGGCGCGGGCTTTGAGGAGGATCTGACTCCTTTTAAGCTGGTTGTCCACTGTGGCGCCTGTATGCTCAATGAACGGGAGATGAAGTACCGTCTGGCCTGTGCCAGAGACCAGGGTGTGGCCATGACCAACTACGGGATCCTTATTGCCTATATTCATGGTATTTTGAAACGCAGTGTGGAGCCGTTTTCAGATATCGCGGCATTACTGGAATGATGGGCCTCAGGCGTTGCGCCAAGACGGTTCTTGGTATTCTGATCCTTCTGGCAGTCTGGCAGCTGGCGGCCGTCTCCGGGATCTGGAGTGCCTATGTGTTGCCGCCGCCGGTCAAGGTGGCCAGGGCACTGGCGGCTATGATCGAGAGCGGTGTTCTGCTCCGCCATATTCTGGTCAGCAGCAGACGGGTGCTGGCAGGCTTTTCCATTGCCTTTGGCCTTGCCATGGCAGGCGGTATTGTGGCCAGTCAGCTTAAGGCTGCGGAGGAATATTACGGAGGTTTTCTGGAGTTTATGAGAAATGTTCCGCCTATCAGTCTCATCGCTCTTCTGATCTTGTGGTTTGGGATCGGGGAGACCTCCAAGATCATTATCATCGTCCTGGCCTCCTTCTTCCCCATGTATTTAAATATCCGCAAGGGCTTTGTATCCGGCAGTCAGAAGCTGCTGGAGGTGGGGCAGGTATTTGGGCTTACGGTCTGGCAGCGGTTCTGCCGGATCGTTCTGCCCTCTGCGGTTCCCGATATCCTGGTGGGGATGCGCATCGGCCTGGGCTATAGCTGGCGGGCCATTATAGGCGCGGAGATGATCGCGGCGGCCAGCGGTCTGGGCTACCTGATCCTGGATGCCCAGCAGATGTCCCGGTCTGATAAGGTCATTGCCGGGATCTTGACCATCGGTACAGTGGGGATCTTGTGTGACAGGCTGTTCTCTCTGTTGATCCGTCAGGTCACGAGAATAAGAGAATAACCGTGCAGACGTCCGATGCTTGCTGACGCAGCCGGACAAGAGGCACAGGACACCTTGTGGATAGTAAGGTCTGTTACAGAAAGGCAGAGCATCCAATGAAGATTAAAGAGCTTAGAAAAAGTTATCAGGTATCCGGGCATATGATCCAGGTGCTTAAAGGGCTGAATCTGGAGCTGGATGACCAGGGAATCACCGTGATCCTGGGCCGGAGCGGCTGCGGCAAGACCACATTGCTGCGTCTGGTGGCCGGACTGGAGAAAGCGGATTCCGGGACGATCCAGTGGACGCATCAAAATGGCGCAGATGGATGGCCAGAACACTCAGGAGGATCAGAACGGTCGGAAAAGCCGGAACATTCAGGAGCCCCCAGACAGCTCCAGAAAGCTGCTGGCAGGATCGGCGTTATCTTTCAGGAACCGAGGCTGATGCCCTGGCTGACTGTGGAGAAGAATATCCTGTTCGGAGTCAGGGACAAAGGCGTCGGTCAGGAGAAGCTGGGGCATCTTCTGGAGCTTACCGGTCTCGCAGGCTTTGAGAAGGCCCGGCCAAACCAGCTTTCCGGAGGGATGCAGCAGCGGGCGGCCCTGGCCAGGGCTCTGGCTTATGAACCGGATTATCTGCTGATGGATGAACCCTTTGCGGCTCTGGACTACTTTACCAGGGCCCAGATGCAGCAGGAGCTTTTGAAGATCTACCAGACAGAAAGGAAAGGAATCCTTTTTGTGACCCACAGCATCGAAGAGGCTCTGACAGTGGGAACCCACATCGTGATCCTGGAGCATGGCGTCTGTGGGAAGGAGTACAGTCTGGAGGCGGTAACATTTCCCAGGGATCTGTTGTCTGAAGAAATGATCCGGCTGAAGCGGGAGCTGATCGCCCAGATCCAGGAGCATTAGACACTTCTTGTGCGTCGCTGTTCCGGCTTGTCCGGGCCAGGATACTGACTATATAGAACATAGAATCTGGAGGAGATTATTTATGAAAAATAGATGGATCGCACTTGCATTGACAGGGGTTTTGGCTGCCATATCCCTGGCTGGCTGCGGAGGGCAGTCACAGACACCGGCGACGACAGCAGCAGCTGCTGCCGCCCCGGACACCGGCGCTGTTAAAGCAGAAGAGACAAAAGAGGAGACGGATGCGGACCGGAAACCGGAGACAGACATGACAGGAGCAGTCCTGACAGAAGGAAACGGGACTATCTCGGTCACCTATGTGAAGTCTCCCTTAAATGTGCCGTCCATTGTGGAGAGGGATCAGGAGATCTTTGCGAAAAAGTTTGGAGAACTGGGCTACGGTCTGTCCTATTCGGATCTGACTACCGGTCCGGAGCAGACCCAGGCCCTGGCTTCCGGAGATATCCAGTTCCTTTACGCAGTGGGCGCCACGTCCGTGATTCTGGCAGCTGCCAATGAGGCGGATATCAGGATTATCAGCACCTACAGCCGGTCTCCGGAAGCCTTCCGGCTCTTCGGCAGGGATGATTCCATCCAGTCCCCGGAGGATCTGCGGGGCAAGAAGGTGGCAGGCCCCAAGGGAACCATTCTTCACGAGCTTCTGGTTGCCTATCTGGCCAGTGGGGGTATGACAGAGGATGACATTGATTTCCTGTCTATGGGAATCCCGGATGCCCAGGCGGCTCTGGCTGGCGGGAGCGTGGATGCAGCCCTTCTGGCCGGCCCGGTTGCCTACAATATGGAAAAGGACGGCTTTCCTGTCATCACAGACGGTACTGGTCTGACGGAGGCCACTATTGTAGTAGCGGCCAGTGGGACCTATATTGAAGAGCATCCCCAGGAAGTGAAGGCATTCCTGGAGGCCCAGAAGGAGGTTCTGGATGCTATCGACGCAGACCAGGAGGCAGCCATGGAGGTCACGGCTGCAGAGACCGGACTGACTGTGGAGGCTGTGAAGGAAATGTATCCCATGTATGATTTTGACATGACTATCCATGATTCTGATATCGAAGCCATGAAAAAGACGGAGATCTTCATGAAGGACAATGGGATGATTGAAAATGATGTGGATATTGAAGGGTTGATCTGGAGAGCGGAGTAGATTATGTGAACGTGGCGGGTGAGCCGGGAGTAAAGGGCTGTCTGTGAATGTAACAGAAAGCCGGGAGAGCGAAGGTTTTATGAAAGTAACAGAAAGCCGGAGGACAAAGGTTTTATGAATGCGGCAGAATGACAGGAGGACGGATTGCTATGAACATGACAGAAAGGTCAGGAAATGAAGCGGTTTTCATGGGTGCGGCAGAGAAGCTGGTCAGCGGCTGTCATATGACCAGGCAGGACTTTACAGAGCTCTTATCCGGCTATGGAGATCTGCGGATCACTGAATATCTGGCCCAGGAGGCAGTCCGGGTCCGCAGACAGTATTATGGGACAAAGGTATTTACCCGCGGACTCATTGAATTTACCAATTACTGCAAAAACAACTGCCACTACTGTGGAATCCGTGGAGGTAACCGCAATGCGGTCCGTTACCGTCTGACCAGGGAGGAGATTCTGGAATGCTGTCAGGAGGGGTACAGGCTGGGTTTTCGCACCTTTGTTCTCCAGGGCGGGGAGGATCCTTTCTACACAGACGAGAAGATGGCAGACATTGTCCGGGAGATCAAGAGTACCTTCCCGGACTGCGCCCTGACCCTTTCCATCGGTGAGAAGTCTTATGAAAGCTACCGTCTGCTGCGGGAAGCCGGGGCGGACCGTTATCTGCTGCGTCACGAGACAGCAGATGAGGCCCATTACCGCCTTCTGCATCCGGAGCCTATGAGTCTGTCTGTACGGAAGCAGTGCCTGTATGACTTAAAGGCTCTGGGCTATCAGGTGGGGGCAGGCATGATGGTGGGAAGTCCGGGCCAGACCTGGGAGACCCTGGCGGAGGATCTTATGTTTCTCCAAAAGCTGCAGCCTCAGATGGTGGGCATGGGACCCTTCATTCCCCACCATGACACCTGCTTTGCCGGGGAAAGGGCAGGCAGTGTGGAGCTGACCTTGTATCTGCTGTCCATTGTCCGGCTTCTTCTGCCCAGGGTGCTGCTTCCGGCCACCACAGCCCTGGGTACTATGGACCCCAGGGGCCGGGAGAAGGGGCTGGCAGTGGGGGCCAATGTGGTCATGCCCAATCTGTCTCCTGTTAAAAACAGGAAGAATTACGATCTTTACGACAATAAGATCTGTACCGGCGATGAGGCCGCCGAATGCCGCATGTGTCTGGAGCGGCGGGTGGCCTCTGTGGGGTATGAGCTGGTGACAGAGCGTGGGGATTATCTGTGGCAGGAAACCTGATTTATGTCAGGCGGCTGATATGGCTTACCGGCAGCCTGCGAAGATCCGGTGAATCACGTATGCTCCCACGCAGATACAAGCCAGATACAGCAGATGGGCAGGCAGGATACCTGCGTGCATGGCGAATTCATGAAAAAAGAACTGGGTGCTGGGATGGTAGGGGGAGATATAGAACATATCGGCCTGCCCATGTCCCGGCGCCAGTACATTGATCAGGGTGGCGATGAGACAAACCAGGACAAATACCGGCAGGGTGGCCAGGAATCCCCCGGGGCTCAGATCCGTCCTTCCGGACAGTCCCAAAAGCAGCCCGGTCATCACCAGCAGAAGGTGCCATACATACCCGTGAAGGGTCAGAGACCAGTGGATATGACAAAAGCCCTCTGACACGATCAGGGCGGCCAGCCCTCCCAGCAGGGAAAAATCCTGCATAAAGGTGTAGATAACAGTTTTCGTCCGCTTTTGCCTGATCAGGGGCACTGCCAGACACAGATACATGGGCAGACTGCAAAGCTGGAACGGAAAAAACCACCAGTCATACTGCCCGTGGTTGACGATAAAATATAAAAATAACTGTTTGTAAATCTCACAGGCTGTCAGAAACAATCCACAGCCAAACAGAATTCTGTCTATAGTCCGGTCTGACAGGGACCGGAGTCTTAAAACCAGGGAATCCTTCATAATCTCCATTACCCAATGAGCCGTCCGGCGGCAAATGTACCGGCATTATGGCATGTTGCAGTTTTCCGCATCGGGCGTCCTCCCGATACTTCCTGCCTGGCGCAGCCAGACAGGAAGATGCACCCCGTGAACAGTAACTATAGCATATGCAAATTCTTTTTGCAAGATTATAACCAATTGCGTTTAGGAATACTTTGTGCTATCTTTATTATTATGAATCTCCATCGCCCCAGGCGATAGAATTCTTCAAAAGGATGAGGAGCGTATCATCATGAAAGAACAGCAGAGAATAGCTTATGCATATCTTTTATTAACATTCTTTCTGTGGGGAAGCCTGTATGTTGTCAGCAAATTTGTACTTGGGAAGCTTCCCACCTTTGCGGTGGCATTTGGGCGGTATCTCATCGGTTATCTGGCGCTGACGGTGATCGTGTCCCAAAAGCCTAAGGAGACCATTGCCCGGAAAGATTACGGATATATCTTTATTATAGGATTTCTTGGATATTCTATTTCTGTGGGCATGCAGCTGATGGGGACGAAACTGGCAGGACCTTCCCTTGCATCTTTGCTTAATTCCACCAATCCCATCACGATCAGTATCATGGCAGCCCTGATCCTGAAGGAAAGGCTGACCTGGCCGAAGATTGCGGGACTTATCTTGTCTTTGTGTGGGGTATATCTGATCATTGGAAATGCCGCAGGCGTCAATATCGCAGGGGTCCTCCTGTCTTTTGGCTCGGTGATTCTCTGGTCCTTCATGTCGGTAATCACAAGAAAGGTGACCAGAAGCTATAACCCGGTCACTATAACCAGGGCGGCCATGGGCATCACCGTGGTCTCTAACCTTCTGATCTGTATTCTGGAGCTGTGTGTGACCAGTCAGCCTGTAGAGATGGATCTGATGGTTTTTCTGGGCCTGTGCTACATAGGACTTTTCTGTACGGCGCTGACCCTTGTACTGTGGAATAAAAGCCTGTCCATGCTGGATGCCAGCGTGTGTTCTGCATTCTACCCGGTGCAGACCCTGACATCCTCGACCCTTGGGATACTTTTTCTCCATGAGGCGGCAGGCTGGCCTTTCTTTGCCGGTTCGGCCCTGATTATTGTGGGTGTGCTGGTAAGCCTTCTGGTGAAAGGAAAGAACTGTTAGAGCGTGTCTGAAAATCCATTCCCGGCATCTCCACAAGGGACGCCTTCGGTGTGTACGTCCCACTTTGCGGTATATTTGGGCCAAATTCAGGTCACATAGCCCACTATGCGCCCTTCATTTGGCCCCAATTCCCACAAGGGGCGCCTTCGGTGTCCCACAAACTGTGACGCACATCTGCCAGAAAGCAATTTTGAGACACACTCTAGAAAATATGACCGAAAAGGAGCATTTCCTCTATGAAAACACAAGACAATTCTTCTGGAATTTCACAACGGCTGTCTTCAGCCAGACACCTGCTTATCGGGCTGGGGGAGGAGTGGCAGATCCGTCCGGACCAGGAGCCGGAAAGAGTGGAAAAGATTGAAAAAGCCTATGAATCTCTTTACCAGATTCTGGCAGATAAGGATTATTTTATAGTGACCATGGCTACTGATGCCAGGATCTATACTACCCGGCTGGGCAGCGCCACAGAACGGGTGGCAGATGTGGAGCCAGAGACAAAGGAGGCCTTTTCCTGCACCGCAGACCCGGAGACCATGGCCCGTATGGACCGGATTTTTCCCCCGGTGAATCGTCTTTTGGACGTAAGAGAGCGCAGGATCGTGGCTCCCTGCGGCAATGAGACCTGGCGTCAGTGTTCCCGGGGATGTACGAAGGACATCTGGGAGCCGGGGGAGATTCCGGATGATATCTGCCCCCACTGCGGGGCGTCCCTTACAGGGAACACTAAGGATGCGGTTCCCTACATAGAAGAGGGATATCTGCCCCAGTGGAATCATTTCACCCGGTGGCTGTCCGGTACCTGGAACAAGGAGCTGCTGATTCTGGAGCTGGGCGCAGGCTTCCGGGATCCGTCGGTGATCCGTTTCCCCTTTGAACGGACTGCCTATGTGAACCAGAGATCACATCTCATCCGCGTCCACAAAAAATTCCCCCAGATCACAAAGGAGCTGGCGGAACGTGGGGAAAGTGTCCGGGAGGATTCTGTAGACTGGATCCGTAACAGTTCAAGGGGTGTCTGAACTGTAAACCGGGGTCTGGAACAAAATCAACAAAATCTTGAGCATTCATAAAAATTATGTTAAAGTTAATGGGAAAGCAAAAGGAGATACACATGACAGCGATCATCGATTATGACGCAGGGAATCTGCGTAGTGTAGAGAAGGCTCTTCTGGCCCTGGGGGACAAGCCGGTCATCACCCGCGATCCGGAGACCATCCGGAGGGCAGACCGGGTGATACTGCCGGGGGTGGGGGCCTTTGGAGATGCCATGGCCAGACTCCGTCAGTATGGTCTGGTGGAGGTGATCCGCCAGGTGGCCGGCAGCGGGAAGCCCTTTTTCGGCATCTGCCTGGGACTCCAGCTTCTGTTTGAAGAAAGTGAGGAGAGTCCGGGGGTGGAAGGTCTGGGACTTCTTAAAGGGAAGATCCTGCGGATCCCCGACTGTCCAGGGCTCAAGATCCCCCATATGGGCTGGAACAGTCTGGCGGTTCGTCCGGGTTCCCGGCTTTTTGCGGGGATCGGGGATGGGGCTTATGTATATTTTGTCCACTCCTATTATCTGAAGGCGGAGCGGGAGGAAGAAGTGGCGGCTTCCACAGAGTACAGCACCCGGATCCATGCGGCTGTGGAGAAGGGCAGTCTCTTCGCCTGCCAGTTTCACCCGGAGAAAAGCAGTGACACAGGACTTCAGATCCTCAAAAATTTTATCAGCCTTTGATGGGATAGGGCGGACAGGAGTGGCATATGTTTACTAAAAGAGTGATCCCTTGTCTGGATGTGCATAACGGAAGGGTCGTAAAGGGTGTCAACTTCGTGAATCTGCGGGATGCCGGGGATCCGGTGGAGATCGCCAGGGCCTATGACCAGGCAGGCGCCGACGAGCTGGTGTTTCTGGATATCACCGCTTCCTCCGATGACCGGGAGACGGTGGTGGATATGGTACGGCGGGTCGCGGAGACGGTGTTCATTCCCTTTACAGTAGGCGGCGGGATCCGTACCACCGCAGATTTCCGCAGACTTCTGCGGGAAGGAGCAGACAAGATTTCCATCAATTCCTCTGCCATCAATACTCCAAAGCTGATCTGCGATGCGGCAGACAAGTTTGGCAGGCAGTGTGTGGTGGTGGCTATTGATGCCAGACGCCGTCCGGACGGCAGCGGCTGGAACGTATACAAGAACGGCGGACGGGTCGATACAGGCCTGGACGCGGTGGAGTGGGCCATGGAGGCAGACCGCCTGGGAGCAGGTGAGATCCTTCTGACCAGCATGGACTGTGACGGAACCAGGGCAGGCTATGACACTGAGCTTACGGCCCGGATCGCAGAGGCTGTCCGTGTACCGGTGATCGCCTCCGGCGGCGCCGGGAGAAAGGAACATTTCTATGACGCCCTGACAGTGGGAAAGGCGGACGCGGTTCTGGCAGCATCCCTGTTCCACTATAAGGAGCTGGAGATCCGGGAACTGAAGGAGTATCTTCAGGGGCGGGGAGTTTCTGTGCGGCTGTAGTGCTCCATCCGACCAGGATAAAAGATACTATAATAAAGTGAGGAAAAAACAATGGGAGCAATTGCAAATGACTGGCTGGCGCCATTAAGCGCGGAATTTAAAAAACCATATTATAAAAAGCTGTATGAGACAGTAAAACATGAATACGAGACAAGGCAGATCTTTCCGGATGCCAATGATATCTTCAACGCATTTGACTTCACCCCCCTTTCCCAGGTGAAGGTGGTGATTCTGGGCCAGGATCCCTATCACAATGTGGGGCAGGCCCATGGGCTCTGCTTCTCGGTGAAGCCGGATGTGGATATTCCGCCGTCCCTGGTGAATATATACAAGGAGCTTCATGACGATCTGGGATGCGAGATTCCCAATAACGGCTACCTGGTGAAATGGGCAAAGCAGGGGGTCATGCTCCTCAACACAGTGTTGACCGTCCGTGCCCATGCGGCCAATTCCCACCGGAATATGGGCTGGGAAGAGTTCACCGATGCTGCCATCCGGATCCTCAATGATCAGGACCGGCCAATGGTATTCATCTTGTGGGGACGTCCGGCACGGATGAAGAAATCCATGCTGAACAATCCAAAGCATCTGATCCTGGAGGCGCCTCATCCAAGCCCCCTTTCCGCACACAGCGGCTTCTTCGGCAGCAGGCCTTTCAGCCAGACCAATGCCTACCTGGAAGCCAACGGCATAGAGCCTATTGACTGGCAGATCGAAAATGTCTGACAAGGATACATGGCAGTTCAGGGTATCTGAAATGCTGCGATACAAAAACATTTAGAAAGGGTGACTTACGAACGTGATTGAGATATTAAAGGTGGTGGTTCTGGGGATTGTGGAGGGTTTTACCGAATGGCTTCCCATCAGCAGCACAGGCCACATGATTCTGGTGGACGAGATCATCCACCTGAATGTGACAGAGGATTTCAGGACCGTGTTCCGGGTTGTGATCCAGCTGGGCGCGATTCTGGCGGTGGTGCTTTTATATTTCCAGAAGCTGAATCCCTTTGATTCCGGCAAGACATCCAAACAGAGACAGCTGACCATCCAGCTATGGATGAAGATTGTGGTGGCCTGCATACCGGCAGGAGTGTTCGGTATCCTCTTTGACGACTGGATGGACGCGCATCTGTACAATGGCTATGTGGTAGCTGCCATGCTGGTCCTTTATGGAATCTTTTTCCTGCTTGTGGAGAAACGGAACCAGGGGGTTGAGTTCCGGATCCAGCGGGTTCACCAGATCTCCTTTCAGACAGCTTTCTATATCGGTCTCTTCCAGATCTTGTCACTGGTTCCGGGGACGTCCCGGTCTGGTGCCACGATTCTTGGCGCAATGATTCTGGGATGTTCCAGGGGGGCGGCGGCGGAGTTCTCCTTTTTCCTGGGAGTTCCCGTGATGTTTGGGGCCAGCCTGCTAAAGATCGTTAAGTTCGGTTTCCACTTTACGGTCATGGAGGCAGTCTATCTGATCCTGGGGATGGTCATTGCGTTTCTGGTCTCCGTGTATTCCATCAAATTCCTGATGGAGTATATCCGGCGCAACAGCTTCAGCTTCTTCGGATATTACAGAATTGTTCTGGGAGTAATCGTACTTTCTTATTTCGGAGTGACGGCGCTGCTTGGATAGCTGCATAACATGTATCTGGCAGCAGTCATCTGGCGGGATAGCAGAGTTGTTCCAGATGCAGAACTATATAATGGAAAGGTGTTGGGTTTATGAAATTTCGTTATTCTTTGAGCAGGAAGCAGAGTTTCCTGCTCCTGAGTGTGATCCCCCTTTATTTCATCTGCTGGGGGCTGGCGCTCCAGCCCTTTGGAAGTATCGTGGAGGGGCTGATCCGGATTGTGTGGGAGCCGGATTTTCTGATTACGGATTACTTTGTAGTGGGAGGGTTCGGTGCGGCCTTTATCAATGCCGGACTTCTGGCCCTGGTCAGTATCGCGCTCATCTATTTTTCAACCATGGACATGTCGGGGCATACCATCACCTCTGTCTGTCTGATGTTCGGCTTTTCGCTTTTTGGAAAGAATCTTTTAAATATCTGGCTGATCTTAGTCGGTGTTTTTCTGTATTCCGAATATCACAAATCCCCGCCGGGGAGATATCTTTATATCGGATTATATGGGACAAGTCTTTCTCCAATCATCACCCAGCTGATGCACATCGAGAATACCCCCTTTGCGGTCCGGCTGGGGCTGTGCGCGGCCATAGGAATCATCATAGGCTTCGTGCTGCCGCCGCTGTCTACCCATGTACATTATGCCCATAAGGGATATTCCCTTTATAATGTGGGTTTTGCAGGCGGCATCATCGCCACGGTGATTGTGTCCCTTTTCAAGTCTTTCGGCTATTCCGTAGAATCCCGGCTGATCTGGTATACAGGCGGAAACATTCTGTTTGCCGTGATTTTGTCGATCCTCTTTACAGGTATGATCCTCTTTGGCCTGATCTTTGGGGATCACCCGGTTGAGCATTACAAGAATATCTTAAAGTCCCGGGGCTGCGGCGGAACCGATTATCTGGTCAGCGAGGGGGGCTGTGCCACCCTGATCAATATGGGAGTCAATGGACTCTTTGTTACATTTTTCCTTCTGGCGGTGGGCGCGGACATCAATGGCCCCACCATCGGAGGCATCTTCACCGTAGTGGGTTTCAGCGCTACCGGAAAGACGGTCCGTAATATCGCCCCGGTGATGATGGGCGTCTGGCTGGCCAGTCTGGCAAAGCTCTGGTCCATTACGGATCCGTCAGCGACCCTGGCTCTGCTTCTTTCTACCACTCTGGCGCCCATTGCCGGAGAGTTCGGAGTCATAGCCGGACTTCTGGCCGGATTCCTCCACTCGTCGGTGGCCCTGAATGTGGGCATTGTCTACGGCGGCATGAACCTTTACAATAATGGTTTTGCAGGTGGTATCGTGGCTATCTTCCTGGTGCCGGTGATCCAGTCCGTCAAGGACAGGCAGGCCCGGGCACGTGGAGGGATCTCACTGTAGCGTAATGGTTCAGGCATTCCCTGAACTGTTGCAGGGCAGCTGCATTTCTGCCGGTT
>Ga0137309_101873_pt1 | contig 13521 bp, 15 predicted proteins | sample NAcewiD2O_June_FD_97179 | JGI IMG/M metagenome (GOLD analysis project Ga0137309, IMG submission 97179) | Mouse cecal microbial communities from Vienna, Austria - N-Acetylneuraminic amended D2O_June | ecosystem: Host-associated > Mammals > Digestive system > Large intestine > Cecum | place... | reverse complement strand
GGCGGACGACATTTTCGGTCTGAAAACCATTTTCATCTCGGAGATCACGGAGATCATCCTCTACCTCCATACCGAGGATTCCCAGTACACGCCGGTGGTGAAGCAGATCATGGAGGAGGTCCGGAAAAATTACAAAGAGGACATGAATCTGAAAACGCTGGCGTACAAATACCATATGAACGCGTCCTATCTGGGGCAGATTTTCCAGAAGGAGGTGGGGTGCTCCTTTACCCAGTATCTGAGCAACACGAAAAATAAGATCGCGAAGGATCTGATCCTGAATACGAATATGAAGATCAATGACATTGCGAAGGAAGTGGGGTATCCGGATACCAGTTATTTTTACCGGAAATTCAAGCAGTGCTACGGGGTGTCTCCGGCGTCGCTGCGCAATATGAAGAAATATTGAGACATTCGGAAGGCGGGGACTCAAAAGTGGGGGATGGCCTTCCGAAGGTTTGGGAAAAAAGTCGGATCAAGAAAACCGGCTTTTTCCTCAATGCCTTTTGGCACATGAATGTGATTTGCTTTTGCAATGGCACACAAATCATAAATTTTGTGAGTATACATTTTTCTGGGATTGATATCAGGATTTGCTTTATATATTTCAGATTTGATGATTTTTTTCAACTGCCTGCTGGGCGTGGTAGGCTGCAATTCCCTTTGTTGCCTTTTCATGCAGCCTTCTTAGAAATTCCTGATACCCTTTATCTTTATACAATTTTGAACGGGGTGTATCGCTGATCACCAGCATATCGACATCAGAATCTTCCGTACATCTGCTTTCGATTACAGAGCCAAACAGAATGATCTGGCAGATTCTGGAACATACGCCGGCTGCTTCAATGATATTTTCAACCACTTCTTTTTTTATATCAGCTACTTCAATCTCGGTATTAAAATTTGTTTTGACATTTACCAGTCGGCACATATGTCTGCCCCCTTTCGAAAACCAATCCGCCTCCCATGTTTGTGCTGCTTTCATTTTAACATAGAAAAATACAAAATTACAAACCGGACTCAAAAAAATATAATCCTCCCCCTTTTTTCTCGTTACAGGTCACACCTTGACCAGGCGTGCCCTGTAACAAAGAGAATGGTTGATCTTTTACTGCCGTTCAAAAAGGTTGACAACGTAAAAGGGAGACAATATACTAAAAACCAGGAAACAAAAGGACTGGGGGTGGACGTTTCAATGCAGGCAAAAGATGTGGATATTCAAGCTGCCGCAGAACCCTCCGTACAGGAGCTTCGGGAACGTTCTTATGAATTTGGACTGCCGGATTACCTGCAGCATGATCTGGACGCTTACAAAGAAGGTCTGGAAAAAGGATCTTCCTTGCTTGACTGCCTGTGGGGGGAGTTATACGGGAGTATCAACACAGCAGAGATCAGCGCCGGCGCAATCACTCCGGAGCATGCGGACTATCTGCGGAAAAAATTCCTTTGGGGAGGCCAGGAGAATGGGCGGAATTGATTTTACGGATTGCCGGCGTATTTTTGGGAAAGCGTATAATGGCGCAAATGGGAAGAAAATCGCGGTAGAATATAACGGGGCTATTTATATGCTCAAATTTCCGCCGTCTGCGGAAAAAAAACCGACCGCGTTATCCTATACGAACAGCTGCCTTAGCGAGCATATTGCCAGCACCATTTTTCAAATGCTCGGGATCTGCGCTCAGGAGACGCTGCTCGGGACTTTCCAGATATCAGGAAAGACAAAAATCGTCTGCGCATGTAAAGATTTTACGGAAGACGGAAAAATACTATATGATTTTTGCTCCATAAAAAATACAGTGATTGATTCCGAACATGGGGGAACTGGTACGGAATTGTCGGATATTATGGAATCTCTTGAAAAGCAGCAGTTTGTAAATCCGGAAAAACTAAAAGAACACTTTTGGAATATGTTTATCGTCGATACCTTGCTTGGGAATTTTGACAGGCATAATGGTAATTGGGGATTCCTGATTGACAACAAGCGGCAGTCTGCGGAGACTGCGCCTGTTTTTGATTGTGGGAGCTGTCTGCTTCCGCAGGCTGATGAAAGTATTATGAATACAATCCTGCGGGATGAAGACGAGCTCAATGCCCGTATTTTTCATTTTCCTACGTCTGCGATCCATGAGCATGGCAGGAAGATCCGTTATTATGATTTTTTGATGAAAGGTGAACATACGGAATGTATGGACGCGCTTTTGAGGATTTTACCGAGAGTGGATATAGAAAAACTGAAAGCTTTTATTGCAGGCGTCCCATATCTTTCTTCTTTGCAGCGGGAATTTTATCAGACCTATATAGAGGCAAGGCTGGAAAAGATTCTTTTACCGGCTTATAAGAAAATACATTGCTGATCACATTAAGACATACAAAGGAACTGGAAAATTTCCAGTTCCTTTTTTCAATTTCACATATAATTTTTCCACTTTCCCATGTCTCCGCCATAGAATTTGTGCATGGAAACTGAAAGTTTTCAACTAGGAATCAAATCTCCATCTGGTATATAATGTAATTGTTCAGAACAGTTCAGGACGTAGAAATGATTTCATAAAGATGACAGAAAGAAGCCGAGGATCGTTATCGTTTATTCATGGGCCGTGCACTGCGCTGCACGGTCACAGGCCAGCATAGTATTGGGGTTGGAATCCGGCCTCTTGCCGCAAGGCAATTTTAAATAGGCCGGATTCGCTGCTGTGAACATCGCGGATGTGAACAGCAGCCGGCAATCTTCCGTTATCCGCCGCATCTGCGAGACAGCCGATGCGGGAGAAGCATCTGACACCGCAGGACGTGCAGATCCCAGCGGTGAAAAACTATCTGAAAGTGAAGGAGGTTGTGATTTAATGCACGACAAAAAAGTAAAGAAGAGGGGATTTTTTTCGAAGCTTAAGACCAACAAAGAGCTGCTGATCCTAAGCGCCCCGGGTGCAGTCTGGTTTTTTCTGTTTGCCTACCTGCCTTTGTTCGGGATTCTGGTGGCATTTAAGAAATACAGGTTGTCGGGCAATTTTTTCCAGAGCCTGATCTCCAGCGAATTTGTAGGGCTGGACAACTTTAAATTCCTGTTCAGCAGCGGGGATGCCTGGATCATCCTGCGGAATACGGTACTGTACAACGTGGCGTTTATCGTTCTCGGAATCGTACTGCCGGTGATCGTGGCCCTGCTTTTAAATGAACTGAAAAATAAAGGAATGGCGAAGATCTACCAGAGCTCCATGTTCCTGCCCTATTTCCTGTCATGGGTTGTGGTCAGCTACTGCGTGTTTGCGTTCCTGAACCCGGAAAAAGGCTATTTCAACGCAGTGCTCCAGCAGTTCGGCCAGGACAGCGTTTCCTGGTATACAGAGAAAAAATACTGGCCCTTTATCATCATTTTCATGAGCCAGTGGAAAGGCGTGGGCTACAACACCGTCGTATACCTGGCGTCCATCTGCGGCATTGACAAGACCTATTACGAAGCCGCTGTACTGAACGGGGCCACCAAATGGCAGCAGATCAAGTACATCACCCTGCCCCTTTTGCGGCCGGTTATCACGATCCTGCTGATTATGTCCATCGGAGGCATTTTCAAGGCAGACTTCGGGCTGTTCTACCAGCTTCCCAAGGATTCCGGCCCTCTGTACCCGGTGACAAACGTACTGGATACCTACATTTTCCGGGCGTTGAAGACCAGCGGCGAGATCGGGATGAGCTCGGCGGCGGCGCTGTTCCAGTCTACAGTCGGATTTGTACTGATCATGATCGCCAACAAGATCGTGTCCAAAGTGGACAGCGAAAACGCGTTATTCTAAGAAAGGAGATAGGAGAAAATGTCATTACTGAATTTAAAAGAGCGTGCTTATGAGAAAAAGCTGCGGAAGCTGGAAGACGCGCAGTGCAGCTACAACTCCATAAAAAGCTCCACCAATGTACTGTTTAATACGATCCTGACGATCCTGTCCCTTCTGAGCGTGATCCCGTTTATCTTCGTCATCATCATTTCGCTGACGGACGAGGAAAGCCTGGCCATGAACGGCTACCGGTTTATCCCGGAAAAATGGAGCTTTTACGCATACGAATACATCGTCAGCGCGGGAGAAAATATCATCAGAAGCTACGGCGTGACCATCCTGGTAACGGTGACGGGAACGCTTCTGGGGCTGCTTCTGACCGGAACCTACGCATACGCGCTTTCCAGAAAAACCTACGAGTTCCGCTCCTTTTTTACAAAGGTGATCACGATCCCCATGCTGTTTTCCGGCGGTATGATCGCCAATTACCTGATCGTGACCAAGGTGCTGATGCTGAAAAATACCATTTGGGCGCTGATCTTGCCGTTGTGCCTGAACTCCTACAACATCATCGTGCTGCGGACATTTTTCAAAACAAGCATTCCCGATTCGGTGGTGGAGTCGGCAAAGATCGACGGGGCGTCGGAGTGGCACCTGTTCTTTAAGATCGTCATTCCCATGGCGCTGCCGGGGCTGGCAACCATCGGACTGTTTTTAACATTGGGCTACTGGAACGACTGGTTTAATGCTATGATGTACATGGACGATAAAACCTGGATCCCGCTGCAGTATTTGCTGATCCAGATTGAGAGCTCCATCGACTGGCTGGTCAGCAACAAGTCCATGATGGGCGTGGACGGCATCCAGGCAGCGGCCAACCTGCCCAAGGAAACGATCAAGATGGCCATTGTTGTAATCTCCACGCTGCCGATCATCTTTGCCTATCCGTTTTTCCAGAGGTACTTTGTAAACGGGCTGACCATCGGGGCGGTAAAGGAGTAAGAGCAGGCCGGACAGCGGATTCTGCATTTGAATCATGGAAGAAATATGGAAGAAAAACTGACAGCCACGGAATCCCGCGTCATTTGCCGGATGCGGGATTCAGGGAAGGCATAATGATACCCCAAAGGGCATTCCAAAACTTAAGCCCCTGAGGGGCACAGAAAATAGAAAAGGAGAATTTGATCATGAGATGGAATAAAAAGTGGATGGCACTGACAATCGCATCCGCGCTTGCGGCCGGAAGTTTAGCAGGCTGCGGAGGAAAAGGGGAGACCAACGAGAGCGGAGAAGAGATCACGGAGCTGACCTGGTACCAGGTGGGGGATTCCCAGAACGACGACCAGACGGTCCTGGACAAGGTGAACGAGTACACCCAGGAAAAGATCGGCGTGAAATTAAACATTGTAAAAGTAGGCTGGGGAGACTATAATCAGAAGATGCAGGTAGTCATCAATACCGGCGACGCATGGGATCTGTGCTTTACCTGTTCCTGGGCCAACGATTATCTTCAGAACGCCCAGAAGGGTGCATTTCTCGAGCTGGACGACCTGATCCAGGAGCAGGAAATGTACGAGCGGATCGACCCGCGTTTCTGGGAGGCGGCCAAGGTAGGCGGAGTGACCTACGGTGTGCCCAGCGAGAAGGAGATCGGAAACTGCCCCATGTGGGTATTTACCAAAGAATATGTAGACAAATATCATTCCATATGAAGAGATCCATTCCCTGGAAGACTTAGAGCCCTGGCTTAAGCTGATCAAGGAGAAAGAGCCGGATGTGGTGCCGCTGTATCTGACCAAGGACTATACGGCGCCTACCTATATGGATAAGATCCAGGACCCGGTGGGCATCGAATACGGGGACGATTCTCTGACCGTGAAAAATGTTTTCGAAACCGAGAGAATGAAGTCTACGCTTGCAACCATGCGCAAATATTATACGGAAGGCTATATCAACAAAGACGCGGCTACCGCTTCCGATGACAAATCCATCAAGCGTTTTGTCACAAAGGGCGACGGCCAGCCATACGCGGAGCTGATCTGGGGCAAGGACCTGGGGTATGAAGTGGTGGCTACCCAGATCATGGATACGAAGATCACCAATGCTTCTGCCAGAGGGGCGCTGACGGCTGTCAACAAAAATTCCGAGCATCCCGAAAAAGCGTGGACCCGGAGGAATACCTTCCGCAGCTTCAGAAGAAGCTGGAGGCAACCGGCGTGCAGGATGTGATCGACGAGATGCAGAGCCAGATTGATGAATGGAAAGACGGAAAGTAAAGCTGTTTCTTATAAGCGGCCGGCCCGGCCGTGAAAAACAACTGTAAATGCGCCGCTTCCGCTGAGACATGCGGGAGCGGTGAATCATGCGAGAGGAGCGATGGAACAATGAAAAGAAGTGAGATCAACCAGGCCATCAAAGGCATGGAAGCGTTAATCAAGGAGCACGGTTTTGAGCTGCCCCCATTCTGTAAATGGACGCCCGGGGATTGGGCGGAGAAGAATCACGAATACGATGAGATCCGCGACAACATGCTGGGATGGGATATCACAGATTACGGACTTGGAAAATTTGACCAGGTCGGATTTGCGCTGATCACCCTGCGGAACGGAAATCTTAAAAATGACAAATATACGAAAACCTACGCGGAAAAGCTCTTGATGGTCAAGGAAGGCCAGATGGCGCCCATGCATTTCCACTGGAATAAGATGGAGGATATCATCAACCGGGGCGGCGGCAATGTCCTGATCACGGTTTACAATTCCACGGAAAATGGGGAGTTTGCGGATACCGACGTGAAGGTGAACTGCGACGGCAGGGAGTTTACCGTGCCTGCAGGAACTCAGGTTCGGCTGCAGCCGGGGGAGAGCATCACGGTCTATCCCTATATGTACCACGATTTCCATGTGGAAGAGGGAACCGGGGCGGTTCTTCTGGGAGAGGTCTCCATGTGCAATGACGACGAAAACGACAACCGGTTCTACGAGCCCATCGGACGGTTCCCGGCCATTGAAGAGGACGAACCGGCGTACCGGCTGCTCTGCAACGAGTATCCGGCGGCAGAGTAGATACAGATTGGCTTGATGATAAGGAATTGTCAGGGCAGCAGACGGGGCAGAGGTCTGCTGTCCTGGCTTTTGCGGTGATGATTGGAGATTCCACTGCTTGCTCTGGGATCTAGAGAAGAAGGAGGATGCTGCATAGATGGAAGTGAGAACATTAGATCAGAATTGGAAGATGCGCCGCGCGGGCGGAGAGGAATGGCAGGAGGCTGTGGTTCCCGGATCGGTCTATACGGATCTGCTGCGGAATCAAAAGATGGAGGATCCGTATTGGAAGGACAACGAGGATCAGATCTGCGCCCTGATGAATGCGGATTATGAGTATGTCTGTACCTTTGAGGAATCGGAGATCGATCCATACTCAGAAGTATTCCTGCGTTTTGAGGGCCTGGACACAGCGGCGGAGATTTTCCTGAATGACACGCTGATCGGGGAAGCCTGCAATATGCACCGGATATGGGAGTTTGACGTCCGTTCCCTGCTTAGCGCTGATGAAAAAAATGTTCTCCGGATCCTGCTCCGGTCTCCCTTGAAATATATTGCAGAAAGCTACAAAAAATATGGAAATATTGGAAATGAAGATACTTACGAAGGCTTTATGCACCTCCGGAAAGCGCATTATATGTTCGGATGGGACTGGGGCGCGCATCTTCCGGATGCCGGGATCTTCCGTCCGGTCCGGCTCTGCAAGGTGAACAAAGGAAGGATCGACAGTGTCCGGATCAGCCAGACCCACCGGGACGGGCGCTGCATCCTGGATTTTGACGCGGAGTATGCGGCAGATGCGCGGGAAGACTGCAGCATCCGGATCCGGGTGACTGCTCCGGGGGATGAGAAAGAGGATACGGATTTTATAGCGGACGATCAGCAGTTTGAAACCATACTCTCCCCGGACGGAAAAGGCAGCATCCTCATAGAAAATCCCCGGCTCTGGTGGGTCAACGGCCTGGGCGCCCAGCCCTTATACGAAGTAGAAGCCGTCCTATTTTGCGGCGGCGTACAGGCGGATTCCTGGACGCGGCGGATCGGCCTGCGCAGCATGACCATGCAGCGGGAAAAAGACACCTGGGGCGAGAGCTTTGCACATGTCATCAATGGAAAACCATTTTTTGCCATGGGCGCGGACTACATTCCGGAGGAGCATCTCCTGGGGAGGCGAAGCCCGGAGAAGACCCGCCGGCTTCTGGAGGACTGTAAGCTGGCCAACTTCAATGTGATCCGTGTCTGGGGCGGCGGCTTCTATCCGGACGACTGGTTCTACGACATTTGCGATGAGCTGGGGCTGGCCGTCTGGCAGGACTTTATGTTCGCATGCTCGGTGTACGAGCTGACGCCGGAATTTGAGGAAAATATCACCCGGGAGTTTATCGATAATGTAAAGCGGATCCGGCATCACGCCTGCCTGGCGCTGTGGTGCGGCAACAACGAGATGGAAATGTTCGTGGATCAGAGGTGCTGGGTGACGAAGCCCACGGAGGTGCGGGATTATCTCCTGATGTACGAGCGGATCATTCCCGGAGTCCTGAAAATCCATGATCCTCAGACCTTTTACTGGCCTGCGAGCCCGTCCTCCGGCGGGTCCTTCGACCACCCCAACGATCCGAACCGGGGAGATGTGCATTACTGGGAAGTGTGGCACGGAAACAAGCCCTTTTCCGAGTACAGGAAGCACTATTTCCGCTATGCGTCGGAGTTCGGCTTTCAGTCCTTCCCGTGCAAAAAGACCATCGAGACCTTTACCGACGATCCCCGGGACTGGAATATTTTTTCCTATGTCATGGAAAAGCACCAGAGGAATTACGGCGCAAACGGAAAGATCATGAATTATCTCCAGCAGACCTACCGTTATCCCACCCGCTTCGAGGATGTCCTGTACGCCTCCCAGCTTTTGCAGGCAGACGCCATCCGCTACGGGGTGGAGCATTTCCGGAGAAACCGGGGGCGCTGCATGGGGGCAATCTACTGGCAGCTCAACGACTGCTGGCCGGTCATTTCCTGGTCCTCCATTGATTACTGCGGACGGTGGAAGGCGCTCCACTATTACGCGAAACGGTTTTTTGCGCCTATACTGATTTCCTGCGAGGAGCAGAGCTGGCTCACCCAGGAAGCCAACATGAACCGGCAGCATTTTGAATTTGAAAAATCCATCCGTCTCAACGTGGCCAATGAGACACAGGAGGACAGACGGGTGACGGTTCGGTGGAACCTGAGAAACGTATCCGGCGAAAGCCTCCGGGAAGAAGAGGCGGAGGTGCTGGTTCCGGCGCTGTCTGCCGTCTGGCTGGAAAAGACGGAGCTGCCGGAGGTGGACGTATTTTCCCAGTATGTGAGCTATGAGGCATGGATCGGCGGGGAGAAGGTTTCGGAAGGAACGGTGATCTTCTCCTATCCCAAGTATTTTCGGTATGAGGACCCCAAGCTTTCTCTGGAAACGGACGGGAAGCGGATCACAGTCACGGCCGCGGCTTACGCAAAGAGCGTGGAGATCCAGAATGAGGCGGAGGATCTGGTGCTGTCGGATAACTACTTTGACTTAAACGGCGGCAGCAGGACGGTGGAGATCCTGAGAGGAGAAGCGAAGGGGCTGCGGGTGCGGAGTGTGTATGATCTGTAGAGGGATCCGGGCGTTGCCGGCTGTGACGCCCTGCTCGGAAGGATGGTGTTGTTGTCAGATTTACTCAAAAACCTAAATCCATAACAGGGGCGGAAATGAAAGAATGATAGATTGCAATTTGAGGAAGAGAAATATGCGAGAAGATATTTTGAGGAATTTGCAACAGGAAATATATGATAGATGCCAAAAAGAATCGAATAAGTTTGGGATAGGATGTTACTATCATATTGAAGCTGTAGTTAAAAATGCAGAAAATCACAGAGGAAGCGTAAGCTTAACGAAAAATACTCCTGAAGAATTGTGTGTTGCAGATGCCGATGCAATTTCACACTTCGATAGTGTGCCCAGTTTATTGTATTTAGCTTATGTTGAAAAAGGAATGGGAATTAAAGAGGGGAAGGAATTTGTAAAAGCCAAATTAGCAAGAAGCTTTCGAAAATTATCTATAGAGAGCAAAAAATATTATCAGGACAAGTTTGAAAAAGTCATGGAAGTCTTGGGGTGACAGTGTCCGATTTATTGTAGAGACAGCAAAGCCAATCGAGCCAGTCAACGGTCAAGATGAACGGCGCAAATGCGACGTCTGCTGTCAGCAGCCCATCTCGCTGCCAGCATGTAGTTTCTTGTAAACTGACCCGAAATTTATGTAAAAGAACACGTTTATTCGTTGGAATAAATGCGTTCTTTTACATTATAATTGACGAATGGGAGCTTGAAGCGTATAATAAACAAGAATAAGAAACTGACTCAGAAAGGCAGGGTGGGCGTTATGAAGAGAAAGATCATGGAAAAATTGCTGCAATGGAGAAACCAGCGGACGGACCGGATGCCGATGCTGCTCTATGGGGCAAGGCAGGTGGGGAAGACATTTGTCATGCGGGAGCTGGCTGCGGTTGGATTTCAGAATACGGTTTATGTGAATTTCGAGGAAGACCAGCGGATTGGGGAATATTTTCGTGGCAATATCAAGGCAGATGAGGTTCTGTCTGTTTTGGAAACATATTTCCATACCCGGATCATTCCGGATCAGACATTGATCATATTTGATGAGATCCAGATGTGCGAGAGGGCGCTCACCTCTTTGAAATATTTCGCGGAGGAGGCGCCGGAATATCATGTGATCGCGGCGGGAAGCCTTTTGGGAGTGGCATTGAAGCGGGAGCAGTTTTCATTCCCGGTTGGCAAGGTACAGATGCTGACCCTGTACCCCATGGACTTTGAGGAATATCTGTGGGCAAAGGGGAAGGAGCTGCTGGCAGAGGAGATCCGGAAGCATTTTGCAGAGAATACGGTCATGGCGGCGGAACTGCATCAGGATGCCATGCAGGAATACCGGCATTACTGTATCACAGGAGGGATGCCTGCCGTAATAAAGGCTGATATCGCCAGGGACGCGGTACTGACCCAGGAGGAGATCCGGCAGATGATCTTGAACGCATATATTGCGGATATGGCAAAATACGCGCAGGAAAAAGAGACTGTGAAAATATTTGCGGCCTATGATTCGCTTCCGGTACAGCTTGCGCGGGATTCCAAAAAGTTTCAGTACAAGCTGATCAAATCCGGAGCCCGTGCTTCCCAGTATGGGGACTCCATCGACTGGCTGGTGCAGTCCGGGATTGTATATAAATGCGGCAAATGTACCCAGGGCTTTCTGCCTCCGGCTGCCTATCAGGATCTGTCCGCTTTCAAATTATATTACAGCGATCTGGGACTTTTATCCGCCAGGACCGGCATGACGGAGCAAAGCCTTCTTGCCCGGGAAAGTGAAAGATTCCGGGGCATTTACGCAGAAAATTATGCGGCATGCGCGCTTCGGGCCAACGGATATGAGCTGTTTTACTGGGAATCGGAGGGCACTGCTGAGGTGGACTTCCTGATCGTCCGGGAAGGGCGCGTGATCCCGGTGGAATGCAAGGCGGGAGATCATGTGAAAGCAAAAAGCCTGATGGTGTACCGGGAGAAGTATGACCCGGCATATTGCATCCGGATCTCCGGAAGGAATTTTGGGATGAAGGACGGGATCAGGTCGGTTCCGCTGTATGCGGTGTTTTGTATCTAAATCAGTGCCCGGAATTTTGGTACAGAGCAAGAATCTTCCGCGCCTTTTCCTTTAAAATATTCCTTGCTTCCACCGGTTCAATAATCTCCACATACTCTCCAAAAGACAGCAGATACAGGAAGGTCCAGTCGCTCAGCTGGTACCGGAATGTGACCTCCAGCGTACCGTCGTCCAATTTTTTAATGTATTTTTCCTGAAATTCATCATAGACCTTATACGCGATCTTTTCCGAAAAATGCAGTTTGAATACGGGGATATCGTATTCTTCCTTATAAGCGGGATTCAGTGAAAAATCCGCCGGCAGCTCCCGGTCAAACAGCTCACTGGTGATCACAAGCTCCCGCATGCGGGACATTTTATAGGTGCGGATTTCCTTTCTGCGCCGGGAATAGGCGATCAGATACCAGGCGTGTGATTTGAAAACCAATTTCAGCGGTTCTGCAGTTTGCTCAGTGACCGTCAGCTCCGAATTATAATACGTAAATGTGATCACATATTTGTTGATGACCGCGCGCTCCAACGCCGTGATATTGTTCCGCTCCTTTTCCGGACTGCCCCAATAGGAAAAATCAATCTCCAGCCATTCGGACTGCAGATTGTGGCTGAACAATCCGGCAACCTTGTTCAGAGTTTTTTCCGCATCCGGATAATTCGACGATTTCAGGATCTGCAGCGCCTGCACAATATTGCTCTGCTCCGCCTGTGTGAAATAAGTCTTGTCCAGTGAGAAGCCCTCCAGCAGAGACAACCCTCCTCTGTATCCCTTCTGCGACAGGATCGGGATGCCGGCAGCCGACAGGATATTGATGTCCCTGTAGATCGTGCGGGCAGAGACACCAAGCTCCGCTGCCAGCTGCTTTGCTGTAATATTTTCATGACTCAGCAGGAGAAAAATAATCTGGATCAGTCTGTCTATCTGCATCGTTTCCTTCTTCCTTTTTATAGTTCTTTCCCATTTTTTGCGGCAAGCTGTTTTAAATGGTTTAGAAGATCCGGCTTTTCTCTCAGGTATGTTTCCAGGATAGAGCAGGGAAAGCTGCCGCACTCGGCGCAGCTTTGGCAGGATTTTTCCATCCCGCAGTTTCGGATCTCACAGGCTGCGCACATTTTTTCTGATACCGTATCAGAATGACAGCCCAGGCAATATAGATCCTCTTTTTCAAATTTACAGGTCTCCGTGGAATATTCTTTCGCCAATCGCGCCTGTTCTTCCGTATTCTGGCTGACAGAAGCAAGATAAACGGCGCATTCCTTACAATTCAATCCGCAGTATGCGAATTCCATGAGATCAGCTCCTCTCCTAAGTATTTGTCATGGGGAACGATCAGGCACTTGTCAATCGCCTTCCAATAGGTTCCGTAAAGGTTCTTCTGGGCGGTTCCGTAGCTTTCTTTCGTATCAAATTCCCAATACAGCACATATTTCACGCTTTTTACAATGCGGGTGAGCTCCAGAGGGGGAAGGCCTTCTCTGATCTGCTCCATATCGATGCGGTATCCCCGTTTGATGAGCCGGAGCAGGAGCAATCCCTCCTGCTGTTCCAAAAAGGTTTTTGCTTCCTGCATCAGTGCTTCAAATTCCTCCGCTTTTTGCGGCTTGACCTGATAAATGCAGGTTTCACTAAATGACATATCTGGTTCCTCCTTTGTGTGATTCCTGCGCTGGAATGCAATATCCAGGCAGACATGGATATTGCATTTCAGTACAGTCATTCAGAAGAGCAGAGTGTGGAATTGCCTGCTGGTCTGAAAGGTTATATTTTATCTTATCATCAGAAATATGACATCAGCGTGTCGTATTTCCCGGATTTTTCGCGGATAGCAACAGTGGATTTTATTTTATCATGTACTTTAGATTCTGTCACGATTTTTGTTTCTTCAAAAGTATTCCGCATACGATGACTGCAGCAAAAAAGACAAGGATCAGATACCAGAGATTTTCAAGACAAAAGCCATGATCTAACATCAACCGGTATCCCCAGGAAGCGGGGAAAATACGCCCTGCCGTTTCAAGAAG
>Ga0137309_101869_pt1 | contig 13535 bp, 10 predicted proteins | sample NAcewiD2O_June_FD_97179 | JGI IMG/M metagenome (GOLD analysis project Ga0137309, IMG submission 97179) | Mouse cecal microbial communities from Vienna, Austria - N-Acetylneuraminic amended D2O_June | ecosystem: Host-associated > Mammals > Digestive system > Large intestine > Cecum | place... | reverse complement strand
CACCCAGGCCCGCGAGTATATGGCACAGAGGGCTGAACTGCTGGGGGCTGTCCGTCTGCCCAACAACGCTTTTCTCGCCAATGCCGGGACGGAAGTCGTGGCGGACATCCTGTTTCTGCAAAAGCGGGAGCGGCCTGTTGTTGACCTGCCTGATTGGGTGTACACGGAAAAGAACGCTGATGGGTATGCTATCAACAGCTACTTCATCGACCACCCGGAAATGGTGCTTGGAACTGAAACCTCACAAAGCACCCGATATGGCAGCGATTACACCGTTGCCCCCAGCCCCGGCGCTGACTTGGGGGAACTGCTGGCAGAGGCCATCACGCATATTGATGGGCAGTACATGGAGGCCGAAACCGTCCAGGTTGATGAGGAAAAGAAACAGGAAACCCTCCCCGCCGACCCGGGGATCAAAAACTTCACCTATACCATTATAAAGGGTGACGTGTACTACCGGCAGGATTCCGTTATGGTCAAGATGGAGTTAGGCGCGACCGCCAAGGCCCGGACCATGGCCCTGATCGACCTGCGTGACTGCACCCAGCGTCTTATCAGTGAGCAGTTGGAGGACTATACCCCGGAGGAAAGCATACGCCATACTCAAGAGGAACTCAACCGGCTCTATGACAATTTCGCCAAGAGATTTGGCCTGATAAATGATAAAATAAACGAGCGGGCGTTCTCCCAGGATTCCTCCTACTATCTGCTGTGTGCCCTGGAAATCCTGGACGATGAGGGCAAGTTTGTCCGGAAATCGGATATGTTCACAAAGCGCACCATCTACCCTCACCAGGAAATAACCCATGTGGACACTGCCACCGAGGCTCTTGCTGTGTCCCTGGGAGAACGTGCGCGGGTGGACATTCCGTTCATGGCGGAGCTCACAGGCAAAACCGAGGAAGAAGTTATCAGCGATTTGCAGGGCCAAATCTACCGTGTCCCTCTGAAAGAACCGCCTGTGTACCAGACCGCAGACGAGTACCTTTCCGGCAATGTGCGGGAGAAGCTAAAATTCGCGGAGGCGGCGGCAACCGCCGACCCTACCTATAATATCAATGTCAGCGCTCTTGAAGCTGTACAGCCCAAAGATTTGGATGCTTCTGAAATCGCGGTTAGGCTGGGTACGGACTGGATCAATCAAGAATACATTGAGCAGTTTATGCACGAGGTGCTGAAAACGCCCGCCTACGCCCGTGAATACGTTCATGTACAGTATTCCCCTATCGTCCATGCTTGGAATATCAGCAACAAGACCCACATCCGCAAGGACGATGTGGCGGCGCACGGCACCTACGGCACCCCCAGGGTCAGCGCCTATAAGCTGTTGGAGGACGCGCTGAACCTGCAAAATACCAGGGTATATGACACAGTAGAGGATGCGGAAGGAAACGAGAAACGTGTACTCAACGCCAAGGAAACTACCCTTGCCCAGCAAAAACAGGCGATGCTCAAGCTGGAATTTCAGGACTGGATATGGCGTGACCCTGACCGCCGGGAAAAGCTGGTGCGTAAATACAACGATGAGATGAACTGCATCCGCCCCAGGGAATATGATGGGAGCCACCTTGTGCTGGCTGGCATGAACCCGGAGATACAGCTTGAGGAACATCAAAAGAACGCTATTGCCAGGGCAGTATACGGCGGCAATACACTGTTCGCCCACTGTGTGGGGGCGGGCAAAACCTTTGAAATGACCGCCTCCGCTATGGAAATGAAACGGCTGGGGCTGTGCTCCAAATCCATGATTGTGGTCCCGAACCACCTGACCCAGCAGTGGGCCTCGGAGTTTCTCCGGCTCTACCCTAACGCCAATATCCTTGTCACCACCAAACGTGATTTTGAAAAGGACCGGCGCAAAAAGTTCTGTTCCCGCATAGCTACCGGGGAGTTTGACGCGGTTATCATCGGCTACTCGCAGTTTGAGAAGATCCCCATCAGCAAGGAGCGCCGGCTTGCGCTTTTGCATCAGCAAATTGACAGTATTGTGGCTGGCATTGCTTTGGCAAAAGCTGAAAGCGGCCAACATTTTACGGTGAAAAACTTGGAGCGTACTAAGCGAAGTTTAGAGGACCGTCTAAAGAAATTGCAGGCAGACCACCGTAAAGATACCGTCATAAACTTTGAGGAATTGGGCATCGACCGGCTGTTTGTGGACGAGTCGGATTCGTTCAAAAATTTGTTTCTGATAACAAAAATGCAGAATGTGGCTGGGCTTTCCACATCAGACGCGCAAAAATCCTCGGATATGTTCAACAAAACCCGATATCTGGATGAGATCACCGATTATAAAGGCGTGATTTTCGCCACAGGTACGCCCATTTCCAACTCTATCACAGAGATGTATACCGTCCAACGCTACCTACAGTACGACGCTTTGAAAGCTATGCACATGGAGCATTTTGACAGCTGGGCCAGCCGGTTCGGAGAGACAGTTACCACCATGGAGCTGGCACCCGAGGGCACTGGCTACCGCCCCAGGGAAAGGTTTGCCAAGTTTTTCAACTTGCCGGAGCTTATGAACATTTTTCATGAAGTGGCTGACATCAAGACCGAAGATATGCTGAACCTGCCCACGCCTGACGTGGAGTTCCACAATATCGTGGCAAAGCCTACAGAGTTTCAGAAAGACTATGTGCAAGAGCTATCTGAGCGGGCTACCGCCGTGCGCAATGGAGATGTGAAACCCACTGAGGATAATATGCTTAAAATAACAAATGACGGTAGGAAATTGGGGCTGGACCAGCGGCTGATTTCTCCCTTTGCGGAGGACGACCCGGCCTCAAAGCTCAACCTGTGTGTGGAAAACATCATGAAGTTTTGGGAAGAAGGTAAGGAAGAAAAGCTCACCCAACTTGTTTTCTCTGACCTCTCTACCCCGAAAAAAGACGGTACTTTCAATGTGTACGATGACATAAAACGGAAACTCATAGAACGCGGCGTCCCGGAAAATGAGGTGGCTTTTATCCATGACGCGGAATCGGAGGTCAAGAAAAAGGAACTGTTCGCAAAGGTTCGCGGCGGTAAGGTGCGGGTGCTTATCGGCAGTACACAGAAACTCGGCGCGGGCACTAATATACAAGACCGCCTCATAGCTTTACACCACCTGGACGTGCCCTGGCGTCCCCGCGACCTGACCCAGCGCGAGGGCAGGATAAAAAGAAGGGGCAATCAAAACCCGCTTGTCCACGTTTACCGTTATGTAACTGAATCGACTTTTGACAGCTATTTGTTCGTGCGACACGCCGTCGCGTAAATCAACTGTCTGGCAAAGACCAGACCTGCTGTTCCATCAGCAGTAGCCTACCATCACCAAAGCAGCTGGTAACGGCTGTGAGGGAGCATGATGGAAAAAGAGTAGCCCTCCCCGAAAGGGTTAAGCGAAAGCCGTGAGGTGGACGCGATAAGCTGCTAGCACAATGCGGTTGGGGAGCTTGGCTTGTGTGGTATACTTTCCAAAAGACGAGCGTGCAAAGCCGCTATCTTTTGGAAAGTATGGTTAATGTAATGTAAACCGCTGATAAACGTCGTTAAAGCTGAACAGGCTAAAGTTGCTGATAAGCCTGACCCAAAATGGGAAAGCAGTTGGTTACCTCTTTGGACAATAGGGGTACATGGACACCGAACTGCCGGCGGAGAGGCGGAACCTAACCCACACCGTTGTTTACGCGGAACGTGGTAAGCCCGTATTTTCTCCGGCTAATGCCGGAAAGCCGACCGTAAGGGGAGCCTATGGGAAATGCGGGTAAGGAGCGATGGAAAAAGCGAACGCCGACCCTGTAATGGGGGCGGATAGGGGTTGAATAGTTGATATAATCAGCTATGACATCACCTCACGCGAAAGCGAGCAGACTTCCATCTGGTCTTTCTTTACGAGAGAATTTACAGAACTTTTGAAGGAGGAAATCGCAAATGAACGGGAAACCGTGTGCATCATCCGACCGGGCATTTAGCTGGGAATCCATCGACTGGAAACGGGCAAATGCTTACGTCAAAAAGCTGCAAATGCGTATCGTAAAGGCTCAGAAGGAAGGTCATTACAGCAAGGTGAAATCGCTGCAATGGCTGTTGACCCACTCGTTTTACGCCAAAGCCTTGGCGGTAAAGCGGGTGACAAGTAATCAAGGGAAAAAGACAGCAGGCGTTGACCATGAATTGTGGTTGACGCCACAGGCAAAATGGAAAGCAATCCCGAAACTAGGCCGCAGGGGTTACACCCCGCAGCCGCTCAAACGGCACTATATTCCCAAGAAGAACGGGAAAATGCGCCCATTGAGCATCCCTACCATGACCGACCGTGCCATGCAGACGCTTTACAAATTCGCGCTGGAGCCTATCGCGGAAACCTATGCTGACCCAAATTCCTACGGCTTTCGCATAGGCAGAAGTACTCACGACGCCATAGAGCAGTGCTTTACTGACCTTAATAAGGGGAAGTCCCCAGAATGGATTTTAGAGGGCGATATCAAGGGTTGTTTCGACCATATCAGCCATGAGTGGCTATTGGAGAATATCCCAATGGATACACAGATTCTTGAAAAGTGGCTGAAATGCGGATTTGTGGAGACACAACGGCTGTTCCCCACAGAGGAGGGTACGCCTCAAGGCAGCACCATCTCCCCCACGCTGATGAATATGACGTTGGATGGCCTGGAACAGGTTTTGCAGGAAAGATTCCCAACCCGGAAAAGAAAATACAAAATGAATTTTGTACGCTACGCAGATGATTTCATTATTACTGGTGAATCGCCAGAATTTTTGCGCGATAAGGTTTTTCCTATCGTAAAATCTTTCTTGGCAGAGCGTGGCTTGCAGCTTTCGGAAGAAAAGACAGTGATTACACATATAGATGACGGCTTTGATTTCTTGGGCAAAAACATCCGCAAATACAACGGAAAATTACTCATAAAGCCCTCTAAAACTGCAATCAAATCTTTTCTCGGCAAGGTGCGGGATATCATTAAGAGCAACAAGTCCACCAAGCAGGAAACGCTTATCCACAAGCTGAACCCGGTCATTCGCGGCTGGGTGAACAATCAGCGGTTTGTGGTATCGTCAGAAATTTTCGGCAGGGCGGATTACGAGATTTACAAATGCCTGTGGCAATGGGCCAAACGCAGACACAAAAAGAAAGGTCATAAGTGGATTGCCGCGAAATACTGGCGGCATCTCGATAACCGGCAGTGGACTTTCGCTGCCCCGGTCAAGATGGCTGACGGCACAGAAACCTTTGTCAAACTCGAATATGCAGCGGACACGAAAATTATCCGTTTCAAGAAAATCGTTGCGGAAGCCAATCCGTTTGATGAACGGTGGACGGACTACCTTGAGGAACGCGAGGGTGAGAAAATGCTGAACAGCACAAAGGGCCGGGAAAAGCTGCTGACCATCTGGCGGCGGCAGAAACGCCGCTGTCCTGTCTGTGGGGATATCATCAATTCTGCAACCGGATTTAAGATACATACACCCTCTGGAAAAGGTCAAAAGAAGATGATGGTACATCCGGAATGCCATGCAAAATTACATACTTTGATTACTGATTTTGAGCCGGGTTCCCGATAAGGGGGCCTTCTGAAAGGCTTGAGCCGTGTGAGGGGAAACTCTCATGCACGGTTCTTAGGGGAGGGATGGGCCGTAAGGTTCATCTCTTACCCGACCAGACCGTTGAGAAAAAGCAGCAGTTTATAGGTCAGATAATGACTTCAAAATCCCCCGCCCGGACCTGCGACGATGTAGATGAGGCGGCACTGTCCTATGCGGAGGTCAAGGCCCTTTGCGCTGGCGATCCACGCATAAGAGAGCGTATGGAGCTGGACGTAGACGTGGCAAGATTGCAGGTCATGCAGGCCAGCCACCGCAGCCAGCAGTATAATTTGGAGGACAAGCTCAGAAAGTATTTCCCCCAGGAAAAGCAGAGATTGGAGTGGCGCATTGAGGGAATCCAGAGGGATATGGCTACCCTGGCGGAGCACCCACTGCCTTCCGAGGGGTACATAGGGATAGAACTGCTGGGCCAGCGCTTTGATGAGCGCAAGGCTGCTGGTACTGTTTTGCTGAATGAGTGCAAAAAAGTCCAGGTGTACACCACTTCGCCGGTTGGGGAATATCGCGGGCTGAAAGTGTTTGTTAAGAAGCATAATATGCTTAGCGATGTGCAGATCGTCCTCAAGGGGGCGGTGGAATATACCTTCACTGCCAGCGATTCTGACATAGGGAACATCACCCGCATTGACAATGCCCTGGAACGCCTGCCAGAGGAATTGGAGAAAGCCCAGGCCAGCTTGGAGAACGTCAAACAACAGATGGAGAGCGCACAGCAGGAGGTCGGCAGGCCCTTCCCCCAGGAGCAGGAGCTCCGGGACAAGCTGGCGCGGATTGCCGAACTGGACATTGCGCTGAAGATGGTGGATAAGGAAGCAGAACAGAGAGTGACGGGAAGTGAAGTACCGGCTGTTTCCGCTGACGAAATCTCGCGGTAAGGCCGATCAGCCGTTCACAAAGCGTCCTTGATTCGTCCACTTTTTTCTGCTATACTAAGTATTGTAAAAGAGCGCACAGAGGCAGGCCGGAAACGGTCCTGCCTCTGTGCGTTTGATTTTTTGTAAGGGAGCGATGCCATGAACGAAGAATTAAGCCATGAATTGTACGAAAAGATGAAAGCGGAGCAGGAGGCGTACCGGGTCCAACTGCTGGTTATGCCGCCGGAAGAGATTCTCAACCATACCTGGGAATACAGCGCCAGGGAGGATATTCTTGAGGCCGCGGATAGTGGAGCTCTGCCGGAAGATCAGGTGAAAGCGCTGCTGAAATCCCCCAGCCCTCTGGCCGATGTGGTCAAGGAATACCGCGATCTGGACATCCCGAACGAGGATATTCTGACTGCGGTAGAGAGCGCCGCCAGCCTCCACATGGCGCCGCCCATCTATCGCCAGACTGTGCAGTACGCCATGGAGCATGGAGAGAAGGACGCTTATTTTGCCTCCCGGAAAGCCTATGTGGACTGCAAAAACGCAATCGCTGATTCCATCAACAGCCATTTTGATGGTATGCACTTGGGCAAGGATTGCCTTACGGAAGTCATAGAAAAGTACGACCCGGAGCGCTTGGCGGACGTGCTGGCCTGCACTATCCAACAGAAAGAATGGGACGCGCGGTTTTCACGGAGCAATCGGGAATGGGCTATGCAAATTGACACTTCCCACATGGGAAAAGAGCCGTATCAGTTTGTGTGCGAGAGCCATCCGGCAGTGCTGGACGGCTTTATCTCCATATTCCGCAGAGAGGTTTTGGAGCAATCCCAGGGTGAAAAAAGCACGGAAAAATCTTCGCGCAAGCCCCCGGAAAGGAGTGACGATTTTGAACTCTGAAAACATATCCACCGCCGCCAGAGCGCCTCCCTGGCGGCTTTTTTCTTTGCCATTATATCATGAAAGCGAGGTGGAATCTATAGCTAAAAAAGAAAATATCGTGAGCTTTTCGGTGCCGTACCCTGCGGATAAGTATGAGGCCCTGGTGTTCCATGCCGACGAGCGCGGCGAAAAAGTGGAGGACTATATGGCTGAATCCCTGGAAGATTGGTATCGGAAAAGAGTACCGGTTGGCATTCGCAAGTACCTGGACGCGAAGTATGAAAAGGAGTTCGGCAAGCCGCCGGGGCCGCTTAATATTCCTGCACCCGAGCCGGAAGGGAGCATTGACATCCCCTCCTGGGAGAGCTGACTGAGGGCAAAAGTGGGGCCGCAGGCCCCACAAGTGCTGAAAGCGTCCGAAGGGCGTTTTCAGTACCAGCCAGCATCGCATTTGTATACACGGTTGTCTACACAACCGTCTACACAAATGCCACTGGCCAGGGTGCTCCCTGGAACCCCGATTTTAGAGCGCTCCGCGCTCATTATTTGAAAGGAGGACGTTTCTTGTGGTTTAACTTTCGCATAAGCGAAAAAGAACATAAGCGGCTCAAGAGGCGGGCCAAGTCCTGCGGCCTGTCCATGTCGGGCTATGTCCGGCAGATCATCAACGGCTATAAGCCCAGGGAATCCCCGCCCGCCGATTACTTCGCCATGACCCGCGAGCTGAAAGGGATCGGCAACAACCTGAACCAGCTTGCTTTTGTGGCCAACGCCACCGGCCTCATAGACGAGGCTGCGTACTATGAGCAAGCGGCCCACCTGCGGGACAGCCTGCGGCGGATCGAGAAAGCTGTGTTGGGTGTGTCAGATGGCGCAGACGAAGATATGGAAGATTGACAACCATTTGGCAAAGTGTATTCGCTACATCATGAATCCCGCGAAAACCCAGGACGGAAAACTTGTATCAGGTGTGAATCTTCTTGTACCTCAAAACGACTGGAAAACGCCTACACAGCAGATGAACGACACCAAGGCCCGCTTTGGAAAACAGGGCGGCAGGCTGGCCTACCACATGGAGCAGAGCTTTTTGCCGGGGGAGGTTTCGCCGGAAACTGCCCACAAGATAGGGGTGGAGCTGGCAAGGGAGCTGTTCGGAGAGAAGTATGAGGTAGTGGTCGCTACCCACACTGACAAGGAGCATATCCACACACATTTCATCCTTAACTCCGTCTCCTTTGTGGACGGGCGCAAGTTCCATCAGCCCAACGCCGTGTATTACGACCGTATCCGCAAAGTGTCCGACCGGCTTTGTGAGAAGTACGGCCTTTCCATTATAAAGGAGGCAAAGCAGTCACGCTATGAGAGCTACCCTGCCCAGCACCATCAGGAACCGCAGCCCGCCCCTACCGTCCATTCCATTATGTATCAGGATATAGACCGGGCGATTGATTCTGCAAAAGACCTTGAGGAGTTTTACCGCATACTAACTCGGATGGGCTACAGAGTTAAGAGGGATGGTAAGTACCCGGCTATTGCCCCGGAAGGGCACGGTTTTTTCCGGCTGTACAAATTCAAAGACGGATATACTGAGGAGGATATTCGTAAGCGTATTGCCGGGAAGAACCACGACCCCCGCCAGCCAAAAAGCAAGCAGGTTTACGGCGCGTGGAAAAGTCCAGCGGAACAGCAGGCGTACAAGAAACGCTACACCGGCTACTATGCCCGGAGATATGACCACCGTGGGCTGAACTACACCTATCTGCATTACCGCTATATGCTGATAAGCATACGGCGGCAGAGTTATCCGCGCTACCCAACCATCGAGCAGCGCAAAGCCCTTGCCAAGCTGGACAGATACTCCCAGGAGGCGCGGCTGCTGGTGCAGAATAAGATTCGGACTGGAAAGGAGTTGAGCGCCTATCGTGTTTCGTTAGATGAAAGAATCCATGAGTTACACAAAGAGAGGTGGTATCTGAAACGGGATTTGCAGAAGGGTCCCACTGAGGAGGAAAGGCAGGTGACAGACCAGAAGATTGCGGAGATCAACCAGCGGCTGAAGCCGCTTTACCGGGAGCGGAGCCTTTGCAAGGATATTGCGGAGCGCTGTTCTTCGGTGACGGCGGCGGTGAACCGGGAAAAGGAGGTCGCGCGACACGAGTTAGAGAGGAAAAGAGGTGACGATTTATCGACAACACATCAGAGGCAATAGACACTGTGTTCCGGGTCACATACAAGGGCATCGCCTATGTGTTCCGCATGATCGAGGAGGCGGCGCAGATGGCGAACCGCAATAACGCACGGCTGGCAAATGTGATTGCCGGGATGAACCAGCAGGACTACAGCACCCGGAGCGCTATGGAGATGGAGCGTATGCTCCAGCAGGGCAAGGGCTTCTGCCAGTTCGACCTCATGGAGAAGGACTATAAGACCTTCTACGATGCGGCTATGGCGGCAGGTGTGCGGTTCTCCTGCGTGAGCCTGGACAAGATACACCCGGAAGGGGAGCGGCTGTTCACTATCTTCTGCTCCCCCGACCAAGCCGACATCGTGAACCGCATTATCGAAATCAACGAGTTGAACGGTGTGAAGTCAGCGGACTACGAGCAGGAATCGGCCCGGGAAGTAACGCCCCAAAAAGTAGAGGTCATGACCGAGGACGAGCTGCGCCAGCGGAATCAGGCCATGAACGCTGACTTCCTTACGCAGTTTATCGACGAGGTGCAGCCCCACGCCACCCCAAACCCTACTACTCTGGCGGAGCGCGGGAACGCTGCTCCGTCAGGGGGCTTGTCAACGTCTACCGGCAGCGGGCGGCAGTCGGTGAGGGCCAGAGTAGCGGCGATCAGGCTGGGAGCCGGTAAAGAGGTACTGGGCCTGCCCTCTGTGGCGGGCAGCACTCCCAGTCGGGACGATGCGGCCCGGAATTTCTATGAGGAGAATATGCCCAATTTGAGTACGGCTACAAGAGAAATTTAGAAAAGAGAGGATGTCTTTATGAATCAGAAAATTGAGTTCAGCCAGTTTATCAACAACCAGAAGCAGCTCCGGGAGCAAACCGGCAAGCTGACTGCCGACACCGTGGAACGGGTATGGGGCGATATGGAGGAGTTCCCCCGTCTGCTGGACGTGGCGGAGCGGTTCAATCTCGCAAGCGGCACACTGGGCGGGGGCAGCGCCAACGCTCTGCTGATCTACGCCCAGTGCCCTCATGCCACCCGGCTCGGTTCCTTTGAGGACTGGAAGAAGGAGCAGGCGTACATCCGCAAGGGCGAAAAGGGCCTGCGCATATATGTCCGCTCTCCCGGCAAGGAGGACCCCAAGACCCACCGCACGAAGTATTACTACAATGTGGAACACCGCTTCGATATCAGCCAGACCAACGCCCACCTTCAGACAGAGGACGTTTCCTGGACGGAACCCCTGGACATAATCAGGGCCATTGCCAAGACCGCCAGTTTCGGTATTCAGTACGACCCGGAGATTCCTGACGGCGTGAACGCCGCCTATATTCCCGAGCTCAACGAAGTTCGGGTACGGGACGGGCAGGACGCGGAGCAGATGTGCATTTCCCTGCTGACGGAGTTTTGCCACTACGAACAGCACAAGCTCATGGGCAAGACCTACGAGCGCAACCCCAACACGAACTTTGTGGCCCTTTGCGGCGGCTATGTGCTGGCGCGGCGGTTCGGGGTCAGCACTGAGAACGTCCTGTTTCAGCGGGAGGTATTCCCTGAAATCCCCGGCGAAAACATGCAGGAGAAATGCGGCGCGGTCCGCGATCTGCTGTCCCGTATCATCCGGGCCAGCGGCATGGCGGGGCAGGAGATTCAGAAAGGTATCACGGAGCTGGAGCGGGATATGGGCCTGTATGTTGCCAGTCCACGGTATAGGCCGGAGGAAGCAAGAGCTGGCGCTTTGGCGGTATGAAGCCTGGTCAGAGCAAACTTCCGGCAATCGTGATGGGCATAGCGGGCGGAGTGGTTGCGGTTTGGCTGGGTATGGCGGTCGCGCCGGGAGCAAGTGGCGGCTTATCCGGAATTTTCGCGGCGCTCACCAACGCGATAGATGAGCCTCTAAGGCTGCGTATGGTGGCAGAAACCCCGCGCTGTGTGCTGGTGTGTCTGTTCATTTATGGCTTGGCTGTGCTGATGTTCGTGTCCTCAGGCATGAACTTTCGCCGGGGAGAGGAATACGGCAGCGCCAAGTGGGGCAGTCCCCGCTCCATTGACCGCAAGTACCGGGACCGTAAGAACCCCAGCGCCAACCTCATCATGACCCAGCACGTTGCCATCGGCAGCTCCCAGGAGAGTATGTACCGGCACCGGCGCAACCTCAACACCGTGGTGATCGGCGGCAGCGGCTCCGGCAAGTCCACCACCCATGTGTTGATCAATCTCTTGCAGGCCAGCCACTCCTATGTCTGTTTAGACCCCAGCGGCGAAATGCTCCGAGCAACCGGGAACTACCTCAAGGAACATGGCTACACCATCCATGTGTTGAATCTGGTGGAGCCGGAGCGGTCGGACCGATTCAACCCGTTTCTGTATTTGCGAAACGACGATGATGTAGAGCGCATGGTGAGTAACTTCTGGAAAGCGACCTCTGAGCAAGGCGCACAGAAAGGGGAACAGATTTGGGACGACATGGCCAAGGAGCTGCTTTCAGCTCTCGCTTATTTTTTGTACTATGAGGCACCTCCTGAGGAGCAGAATTTTCCCACCATTCAATTCCTGCTACGCAATATGGCTCTGGTGGAGGGGGAGAAGGATTCCAGCCCTGTTGAGCAGTTGTTCTCAGAGCTGGAACAGCGGGAGCCGGAGCATATCGCCCTCAAGCATTACCGAGCCTACCACTCCGGCGCGACCAAGACCTTGCAGAGTATACAGATCACCTTGCTGTCCCGGCTGGGAAAATTCAATCTGGAATCCATAGAGCGGCTGTCCACCACCAATTCGGACGATTTAGGGCTGTTGACCGCGCCGGAAGAAAGGACGGTGATTTTTGCGGTCACGCCGGTAGCAGATTCGTCCTTCAACTTTTTTGTGAGCCTGCTCTATGGGCAGCTCTTTGAGATACTCTATGACTATGGTAATAAGCATGGCAAGCTTAAAGTGCCCATGCACATCCTGATGGATGAGTTTGGAAACATAACGTTGCCAAAGGATTTTGAAATGCGCCTTGCCACCTTCCGCAAATATGGTATCTCGGCCTCCATCATCCTGCAAGACATGAGCCAGCTCAAGGCCCTCTATGAAAAGCAGTGGCAGGCCATGATGAATAACGCCGACCTGCTGCTGTATTTGGGCGGCAATGAGAGCGGCACTCATGAGTATCTCTCCAAGCTCCTGGGCAAGCAGACCATCCGCACCAACACCTTTGGACAGTCCAAGGGCCGCTCCGGGAGCTTTTCCAAGAACGAGCAGCAGTTGGGGCGGGAGCTGTTGACCCCGGACGAAATACGTATGCTGGACAACAAACTGGCCCTGCTGTTCGTACGCGGCGAGCGGCCCATCCTGGATGAAAAGTACGACTTCAAGCGCCACCCCCACATCAAGGAGACCACCTACGGCGGGGCCGCGCCCTATGTCCACAACGAGCTGTCCCACGTTGCCGCCAGCTTTGAGCCGGTCACGGACTTGACCCAGGAACAGGTCATGGCTATCCCGGAGGCAAAGCCTGTGTGGTTTACCTTTATCGACAAGATTGAACCCAAGTAGGAGCGGTACAGATGTGCCGTTCCTATCATTTTTCAACGAAAGGATTGATTCCGTGAATCAGAAATCAAGAAGATTTTTTCAGAAAGCAAGAAAGCTGCTGGCGGTCCTCGCCGCCGTTATGGTCCTTATGGGCTGCAACCTTATCCCGGCACAGGCGGCGAACGCGGAGGGTCTTACCGTTCGCCCCCTCACCACCGGAGTGACGGAAGTGGACGCCATGCTCACCAACCTCAACGAGCTTATTACCGGGCTGGTGAAGGTGATTGGCGGCATCCTCTGTATCTACGGTATTTTGCAGGTGGGTATGTCCTTCTCCGGCCATGACCCCAGCCAGCGCATCCAGGGGCTGATGTGCATTGCCGGGGCCATCATCATCTTTTTCTCGCCGGAAATCCTGACCGCCATTCAGAAATAGCCCATGTTTATACAATCTATTCTCGACCTCTTTGGCTTTGCCACAGAGACGAGC
>Ga0137309_101865_pt1 | contig 13548 bp, 9 predicted proteins | sample NAcewiD2O_June_FD_97179 | JGI IMG/M metagenome (GOLD analysis project Ga0137309, IMG submission 97179) | Mouse cecal microbial communities from Vienna, Austria - N-Acetylneuraminic amended D2O_June | ecosystem: Host-associated > Mammals > Digestive system > Large intestine > Cecum | place... | reverse complement strand
GATGGAAATATTCTTACCTATTTTCGAACTCTTGATGTCAATCGTTCAATTGTTTTTGATATGGAAAAAACCACAGCTGTCAAAAGATTTATTTTCTTTCCACGTAATGATGATAATTATGTTTGGCCGGGAGACGAATATGAACTTTTCTACCAGGATGGAATAAATGGATGGAAAACACTCGGTGTTCAAACAGCAACCGGATGGGAACTGGAGTATCGCGTACCGGATAATGCATTGTTATGGTTACGTGACCGGACTAAAGGGCGTGAGGAACAGGTTTTTATTTATAAGGATGGAAAACAGTATTTTACGGTTGATTTGTGAAATGTAACGATATATAAGAGACTCATTCCTCATTGTGAGTGGAGAATATGGACAAAAATAGGAATTAATTAACAATAGATTTGTATTTTTGCCTGAATAATAAAACGTAAAGACTTATGGCAAAGATATTAGTAACCTACGACATGTTCCGCGAAGGGTTCACCGAGCTGGAAAGCAATTATGACGTGACTTTTCCCGAAGGAAGAGATTTCACCTATGAAGAAGTGTTGGAAATGATTCCGGAATACGATGTTCTATGTTCCATGTTCGACTTTCCGGTGAATAAGGAACTGGTCGACCATGCCCCGAATCTGAAGTTGGTAGCCAACTACGCGGTGGGTTATAATAATATAGATGTGGCGTATTGCCTGGAAAAAGGTATCACCGTAGCCAATACTCCCGACCCCGTCACCGCCCCTACCGCCAACCTGGCTTTGGGACTGATGATCGATACCGCCCGCCGTATCACCGAATGCGACCGCAAACTGCGTACGCTCGGCAAAGAGATGAAGGTGGGTGTACTCGAAAATCTCGGCGTGAATATTACCGGACAGACACTCGGTATCATCGGCATGGGACGTATCGGAAAAGCGTTGGCCAAACGTGCGAATGCCTGCGGTATGGAAGTGGTTTACCATAACCGTCGCCCACTTTACGTGGAGGAAGAGACGAAACTGAATGTGATGTACGTCTCTAAGGAAGAGCTGTTGGCGAAGTCCGATTTTGTCTCCCTGAATGCTCCTTATACTCCCGATACCTACCATATCATCGGCGAAGCGGAACTGAAGCAGATGAAACCGTCGGCTATCCTGATTAATACCGCCCGTGGCCCGCTGGTGGACGAACATGCGCTGGTAAAGGCCTTGCAGGACGGAACGATTCATGGCGCCGGACTGGATGTATTTGAATTTGGCGACTATCCGCTGCCCGAATTGCTGGAAATGGAAAATGTGGTACTGACGCCTCATATCGGCACGCAGACGATGGATGTACGTATCGTTATGGCACGTACCGTTTGCAACAACGTAATCGGATTCCTGGAAGGCGACCGTCCTGTGTCACGCGTCATGCGTCCATGACGGCAGCTTTTGTGTTGAGCGAACTTCTCTCGGTGGCGAATCCGGAGAAGGCCGCTTTCCTGCAACGTTTTTTCAAGACGGGGCCCGGTGAGTATGCCGAAGGAGATGTGTTTCTCGGGCTGGTCGTTCCCCTCACCCGCAGTATTGCAAAAGCGAATAAGCAGACGCCTTTATCCGAGTTGCAGCTATTGATTGAAAGTGAATACCATGAAGCTCGCCTTTGTGCCCTGCTGATTGCGGTCGAGCAGTTCAAGAAGGCCTCTGAGGCCGACCGTAAGAAATTGTATGATTTCTATCTGGATAATGCCCGGCGCATCAATAACTGGGACCTGGTAGACGTTACCTGCCCACATCTGGTAGGCCTTTACCTGCTGGATAAAGACCGCACCCGATTATATGAACTGGCGGATAGCGACTGTTTGTGGGAGCAGCGGATTGCTATGGTTTCTACCGTCACTTTCATCCGTAACCGCGAATATACCGATACATTGGCATTGGCAGAAAAGCTGATGACGCATACACATGACCTGATGCATAAAGCGGTGGGTTGGATGCTCCGCGAAGTCGGCAAAAAAGACCGGGAAACATTAACCGACTTTCTCGAAAAACACGCTACACGCCTCCCCCGCACAGCTCTCCGTTATGCCATCGAACATTATCCGGAGGAACAACGGCAGTATTTCCTGAAGAAGAAGTAATGTATGAATGAAGAAATAAAAGAAAAACTCCGCCGGTGGGCGAATGAATATAATGTTAGCGGTTTTATCAAGGACGATCCTGTCCAGTTTCCCCATCGGTACACGGAGAAAAGGGATATTGAGGTGTCTGCTTTTATTACCTCCTGGATTTCTTACGGACGCAGGGAACTAATCCTCCGGAAAGCGAACGAACTGCATGATGCAATGGGCCTTAGTCCTTACCGTTGGATTAGGAATGAAGGATATAAGAACTTGGCGGGAAATTCGGTAGAACTCGGTAAGAGAGATACTTTTTACCGTTTCTACACCTACTCCCATCTACGTCAGTTGTGCGACCGGCTGAAAAGTATTTATGAAGAATATGACTCGCTGGAAGATGCTTTGTCTGCCAGCCCTTATCCGAATCCGGTGACAAAGATACAGGATATTTTCTCAGGAATCGAAGGGATTCCCGTACTGACGGGGACGTCTGCCTGTAAACGTCTTGCCATGTTCCTCCGGTGGATGGTCCGGAAAGATGGTATTGTCGACTTCGGCATCTGGGAAACAGCCATCAAACCGCATGAGTTAATCATCCCTTTAGATACCCACGTCCATCAGATTTCGCTGGAACTGGGATTGACTGAGCAAAAGAATGCTACCCTCAAAACCGCCGTCGAGATTACCGAAGCCTTAAAGAAGGTATTCCCTGATGACCCGTGTCTGGGGGATTTCGCTTTGTTCGGGTATGATATAAACCGGAGGTAAACTATATCCAACCCTGGCATCTTTTAGCGTCAATTAAGGGAGAAACTAATCCTCGGGTCATGACTTTGTATTATTCCCTGTACACCCTGGCTTATTAAGGTGTACACCTTGCGTAACTATCCTGTACACCCTGATCGATTATCCTGTACAGGGTAGTTTTAGTGGGTAAGGACTTTCGGGCTAGTTCCTTATTACTTTGAAGTTAGTTGTATACTATATTCGGGTTAGTTCTTACCCGGAGCATCTGTGTTGGTGGCTGATGACAGATAAGGTTGCAGATGAAAAGAATGTATCTGCAACCTTATATTTGTTGATTGATCGTAGTTTATGGGAAGAGGTGACAGATGGCAGATTGTTTCCAGAAACTTTATGTAGAACTATTTAATCTCTGCGCAATTCACCTGCGGTGTCCGGATACCCGGCTTCAGTTCACCGTTGACGATGATCAGGCTGTCACCTTTCAATACGGCTCCTGCCCCGGCACGGGCTAACTGTTCGTAATCTCCCTGCTCGGTCCATTCTTTGGTAAATGTGTTGTATTGTAAGAGGAATGTATTGAATTTGTACCATTCCACCGGATAATGCATGTACTCTTTTCCCTCTTTTATCAGCCTTTCGAGTCCTTCGAACTCTAATCTTTCTTCGGCCCGCTCCATATAGATGGAACGGTTGAGGGCTGTTAAGAAACGGCCGTAGTTGACGCCGCCCATAAGTAGGATTGAACTGTCGCCGTAAGCAATTGCGCAACCTCCGGTGAAGGTACGCCAGACTTGGCCCTTGACTGAAGGCAATTTAGTCTCCGTAGTCCAACTTTTTGTAGCCGGATGGTATGAGAGCATATCTGAAGAGACAATTGCATCTACATCCTTTCCATACGCATCCTTGGAAACAGGCTGAAAGCCGCTCGACAGGTAAATACGTACTCCGTCGGCCGACTGTTGGGCGGCTAAGACCGGTTGAAGGCGCGTCTGACCGGGGAAGTCCGGCAGTTTTTCCCAGTTTCCATCGAGGTTTTTGTTCAGTTTCATTGAATAGAAGCTATGACCAGGTTTCCCGTTCTCATTTCCTCCGGCTACATAGATCGTGTGGTCGATATAGGCCGCAGAAAGATTATCCATCGATACGGGAAGTGTATCCAATTTGCAAATGTGTGCCTTTTCATCGGACCTGGACATGGACAGCAGATAGACATCGGCTAAAAAATCGGTGCTGTTGTTTCCCCCTATGCAGACGATACCTTCCGGCGTCGTGACGGAGGCTCCGTAGGCAACTGGAAGAGGCAGGTTACCGGCTTTCTGCCATTGGGCGTTTTTGTCTGAAAGGTCGAGGGCGAATATATCGCTGTAATATCGTTTGGCTCCTCCCTCGGTGACCGGTTTGTCGGGGAAATTACAACCGCCGGCAACCAGCAGTATTCCGTTACTGATGCCGACAAAAGGGGCTGAAACCCCTAATGAGGCGGTGTCTGCCATGCCCGGCAAATCGGGTAGTTTATTCCAGGTACAGGTAATCATATGATTCGGTTTAGATGTTGGTGGCTGACTGCATCCGGCTAACATGACTGCCAGCAGGAGAAGACATCCGGTTAATATGGATTTGTTGTGCATGATACTATTGTTTCTTTGTCCTGAATGTTGAAGCCGGGAGTTCATCGCTGTTGACCAGGTTGGCACGGGTGAATGGTTGCCAGCCGTAGCGGACCAGCTTCGGATTCGTAACCTTCTCACTGCGGATTATCACCTTTCCATCGATTATTTCGGCCTGGGCGGGGAAGAATAACCCGTCGTGTTCCGCTATTTCGAATGTGCGTATCGGCTGCCCGTCGGAGGTGTGCAGGCCGTCGGCATAATCGAAGGTGATGTAGGTGGCGTTGTCCCTGAATTCGACTGAACGGAATAAAGGACCTGACGGAGTGAGTGCATGTCCGTATGTCTTGTTGAGTGCCCAACGGGCCAGGCGTTCCCCTATTTCGCGTTTGTATACCGGATGCACATTCAACGAATCTCCCCGGTCGCTGCTGACGGCCATGCCGCTGTTCGGAATCGTCTCCATCAGTTCACGTTGGCTGTTGCGGAACCAGGTCCAGCTCGGACGGTCGATGCTCGATAGCTGAACGTAATAGAACGGAAACTCTTCTCCCCAGTTTTTGCGCCAGCTTTCCACCAGCAACGGGAACAAACGTTCGTGTGTTTCGATATTCTGGGCATTCGATTCGCCCTGGTACCAGATGACTCCTTTGATCGGATATTGTTGCAATGGCTGGATTCCCGTTTCGTACAGATAGCAAGGCTCATACGGATGGCGTTGCAGTTTGTCGGATGATTTCTTCGTGTTGAGAACCGCACGACCGCGTACCCAGTCCTGGATAAAGTCGTTCTGTGTCCAGTTGTACAGTATATCGGTAAATTCGAATTCCAGTGTTTTCCGGTCTATCCAGGCTTCGGTACCCGACCCCCCTATGGCATTCAGGACGAGTCCGACCGGAACTTGCAGGCTGTCCGACAACATCCGTCCGAAGGCAAAGGCTACGGCCGAGAACTTATCGGCTGTCTGTTCGTTGCATGGTGTCCACCGGGTGTCGTGGTAATATTGCAGGCGGTTGAGGGAATCCATGGCAGAAATGTCCCATTCCACCGCATTCGTATACCAGCGGGGCTGCATATTGAAGAGACGTATCTGTGGCTGGCTGTCCGCATATTCGAGTAGTTCCTTACGCTGGCTGTCTGCCAGTTCGTCTACCCGGAAAGCCATGTTGGACTGCCCGGAACAGAGCCATACTTCGCCGACCAGTACCTCTTTATAGGTCAGTTTCTGTGAAGCCGGTGCTTTCTTTTTGCTTTTCTTTTCAGTGGCGGGCGAGGCTTCGATGGTCAGTTCATAAGGACCTCCTGCCTGTAACGGGTCGAGCGTGACAGACCATTTGCCGTTGGAGGCGGTTACAGACTCTTTCTTTTGTCCGGCAATCTGCACGGTTACTTTCTCACCGGCATTGGCAGTCCCGGAGATGAGTAAAGGTTTTTCCCGCTGTAAGACCATATTGTCGGAGTACGTAGCAGGCATACGGAGACCTCCGTAGTTGCCGGTCAGTTCCCCGTAAACCGTTTTGGCGAGGATACCGGCTCCTTCCGTGTTCGGATGAAGGGCATCGGGTAACAGGTCAGGGCGGTTGTACAGGCCTTCCTGCAAGTCAATCAGTCCGGTGTTGGCCAGCCGGGCTATTTCTTCGATTGTCTCCTGCTCCAGCCAGTACCAGTCACGGGTACCCGATTTGAAACGCGGATGCCGGTGTGAGATGGGGGTCATCCGGCAAATCCATATCCGACAATCCGGATTAGCTTTGCGGAACGACGCTATCAGGGAAAGATAGTCTTTCACGAAATGATCCCGGTAGTTGGGCCAGTTGCGTGGGTCGGTATCGTTCAGTCCGAGATGGATGACTACCCTGTCGCCGGCAAAGTCGAGTGCCGCTTTGTATTCTTCCTGCTCGCAGTAAGGGCGATGTCCTTTGTTGAGCAGCGTGGCACCGCTTTTACCGAAATTCACCACTTCGTAGTCGTCTCCCAGCATGCGTTGCAGTTGAGCCGGGTAAGAATTGACCTCCCGGTTCTCTATGCCTGCACCGTATGTCACGCTATTACCTACACAAGCTACCTTAATCTTATTCTGACCGTAGGCAGTTGTGCAAAGTAACAGGCATAATAGTAAAAGAGTTTTTTTCATTGTATGATAGTCTGTTTATTTCTTTTTATCCGGTGAATAGACCAGGCCGTCTACCGCCTTTTCACCATCCGGGGTGACAAAGACGAATGTGAACATCCATTTGTTTAGCCTGACTTCGGGAAGCGTGAACTTTCCGACGGGAAGTTTCAGGAAAACCTTGTTCCATCCCTTTTGCAGGTGTACTCTGAGTGGTTCCCTGGCAACACAGTTCTCATTCCCCAGCGCGATTTCATTCGATTTTACGGTATGGGTCGCAGTCCATTCCGGCGGAAGCAGTTCTTGGTCGTTCAGCCATACGCGACTACCTTTGTAGTCCCACTTGCCCTGCGGTGGCGCCAGGTCCATTTCCGAACGGCCGTAGTTCTGGAATTCTATCCAGGCCCCTGCTTCCTGGTCTTTGGGCGAATATACCCAGGTCCAGGCATAAGCGGTATGGTTTTCTTTCGGGTCTTTGTAAAAGCCGGGAACGAGTGTGCCCCATACGTGGCGCAGATAGATTCCGGCACCGATCGTTTCGTTTGTTTCGTAGGTTTTCCCGTCGTAGGTATAGCTGTTTTGCAAGGCTGTTTCGGGCGGGAACACGCTATTCAGGTCGCCGTTATTGGGGAATGCGTCGGTGATGCGCCATTTCACGTTTGTCTGTTTTACGTATGAAAACGGATAACCTTTGAAATGATGCTCTTTATGCCAGAGCATTCGTTGTTCGAATTCGGCAAAGGAAGTGTATGCGCGGCTGTCTTCGGAAGACAGGTTGGTCCCTTCTTTATCGAAGTATTCGTAGCCTCCTCCCCGCCAGGCACGGTCGGCTATGGCGAGCATGTTGGGATACAGGTGGTTTTCCCGTATCATGTTTTCTTCCGGTTGTACCAGGCGGTCGTTCCAGACGGCCAGGATGACACCTGCCATATCATCGCTACCTTCGGTATCCCCGTAGACGGTACTGTTGTATAAAGCACGGATGTCGGCAAAGGTATCGAAATGGTTCAGATAATGGAAACGGGAGTCGATGGCCGGTATTCCCGATTGGGCTTTTCCCCGGTAACTCCACAGGTGTGTCATATCTATTTCACCCGGTTGGTAGTGCCAGCCAGGGTTCCAGGAGATTGCTTTTTTGCCTTTCGACCGGACGAATGCGACCATCTCCGGCACAAACCGGGAATTGGTGAACTCCACTTCGTCGGTCCCGATATGCAGATAAGGCGTATCGAATGTTTCGCAGACTTCTTCTATGAGCAGTTTCAGTATTTTCATCCCTTCCGGACTTTGCATGTTGTGGCGGAAGGTCCGTTCGAAAGCGGCACTGTGCCCGGGCATGTCGAGTTCAGGTATCAACATCACCTGGTGTTGTTTGCAGAAAGAAACGAGTTCTTTGGCCTCTTTCAGGGTATAATATTTGCCTGGCATGCGGGTTGTGTTGATGCTGTCGTTTATCATCGGAAAGACTTTGCTTTCCAGGCGCCAGGACTGGTTCTCGGTGAGATGCCAGTGGAAAACATTGATTTTGTAACGGGATAAAATGGCTATTTCCCGTTTCAGTTCTTCCAGGGAGATATAACTGCGGCCTACGTCCTGCATGAATCCGCGGATACGGAAGGCAGGCCAGTCTGTAATCCGACATCCCGTGATATGGGCTCTGTTTCCTTTCTTTTCCGTTAGTTGGCGAAGGGTCTGGATGGCCCAGTACACTCCCTGTTCCGTGGTGGCTTCGATGGTGATACCCTGGGAGGATACTTGCAGTTTATAGGCTTCGTTTGCGTTCAGCTTTGCTTCCGGCAGTTCTTTTACAAGTTTTATTTGTAATTTGTGTTTGCTGGTGGGGTTGATGCCGATGTTATTCTCCTGCAACCAGGCCGTAACCATCTGCTCCGTATTTCCTTCCGCCAGGAGGGCGATTTCTTTTCCGGAAAACGTTTGCTTGTTCCAGTCTACCTGTTGCGGCCAGGGAAGCAAGTGCGGAATACCGGCAGCATAGGCCACCGGTATCCATACACATAATATGAACGTTATGAACAGCTTTTGTTTCATCGTATTTATTTAATCAGGTCTGTTAGTTTGACAGCCTGGAAGGTCATGTGTGCCACACTTGACTCGTAGAAGATACCGACTGTTTCCTTGTCGATCATGGACAGGCAGGAATATCCCCATCCTTCGTCTTCGTCCAGTAATACCTGATGTTCTGCCGGCCAGGTCAGACCACCGTCGAGACTGGCTTTGATCGTGATATGGTTGCGTCCTTTCGTAGTGTTCGGATTGGAGAACAATAACAGTTTCTTTCCGGTGATGTTGTCTTTCGCATCCACTTTGATGAGGCTTGCCATACAGACCGGTTCCTGTAAGGCGCTGCGGCTTGAAGGATGCTCGGTCCAGGTCTTGCCCAGGTCTTTGGTAACGGCTACGGCACGGCTGCCGCCACGGTTATCGCGCATGTTGAGCATGAGCACGCCGGGTTCAACTTCTGCCACCTGTGCTTCGGTGGTATTGGTGCGTGCCAGGTTATGCAGATGCCAGGTTTTGCCACGGTCTTTGCTGTACATCACGCCTGCATTCGGTACACGTGTCGCGTCGATGAACTGGATGGGGAAAACCAGCGTGCCGTCCTGCATGGTGATGCCGCGTCCCGGACCCTGCAACAGGAAATACCAGGAAGGGTCTTTCACCTGCGAAGTGATGTTGATAGGTTCGCTCCAAGTCTTTCCGTCATCTTCGCTCTTGACAAGCATCAATTGGGCCGTTTCATCGGGAGTCATGCCCGGCATGGAGTTCCACCAGGCGCGTCCGTTACCCATTCCGTGAGTCCAGGCGGCAACAATCCAGATGGTGTTTGTCTTTTCGTCTACCAGGATGGACGGGTCACCTACTCCGTTTTGTGCATGAGGCAGACCGCCGGTTTCACCGAAGGTCATGGCTACGCGCATCGGCTCCCAGGTTTGTCCCTTGTCCGTACTGCGGCTCACGCCTATGTCGACCATTTCCTGTAAGTCGACACTGCTGTTGTAACGGATATCGTAAACGCCGAGAAGCGTGCCGTTGTTGGTCGTAACCAGTCCCGGGATACGGAAGGCTGCCGAGCCGTCATCGCCTGCCTGGCGTACGCCGACGCCTACGCGACGGGGTGTTTCTGCTTTCCCTTTCCATTCGATGGCTGCGGGTTTGTTATTGATGGTGGCCTCCGGCATCGTGAAGGATACTCTCGACAATAAAGAGGTCTCCGGTTTCATTTCGATGCTTACCCAGAAGTAGTTGGGACCTTTAATCATTGGTTGTTTGGAAGACAGCCTGATTGTCTTTGCCGGGGCGGTAACTTCATCTTGTTTGACAGAATAAGAAGGGTTCGCTACCCGTGTCTTGCCCGGTGTATAACTGGTAATGTATGTCACCGGGTTGAAGTGCGTACCTTCCCTGGACGGTGCTTCCGTGCCGCTATAGAATAACCGTACGGCTTTTATGTCAGACAGGTTCGTCTCTTCTCCGAATTGGAGTGTGAAATTATTTAATACATCTCCCTTCTGAGCGGGAATACGCATTTCCAACAGTACATTGTCCGTACGGTCTATCAGAATAGGAATCTGCTGTTCCCTTACGTACAAGCTGTCTGCTGCAAAGGCGGTTTGTGCGATGAATAGAAGACAGAGATAAAAGATGCTTTTTTTCATGGTGATTGTTCTATATGTGTTGTTTGTTAAATACTGAGTCAAATATAATCATATTATTTTCAACTAATCCGTCATATTTGCCACTTTCGGTCGAAGGAAGCAAATCTGAATGAGTAAAGCGATTGCGACAAGTCCTGCCAACATGGCAAAGTCGTGCCCCAGGTTGCCGGCATCTGTCGATCTGCCCAGCAGGTCTGTAATGGCTGCCCCGGCAAATACACCGGTCATATTCATGATACCGTAAGCCGTAGCCCGGTAACGTGGTGAGATGAACTGGCAGAGTATCGGCATATTATTGGCATCAAAGATACCGAAACCGATACCGAAACACAAGCCTCCGCCTACAATCATCAGGAAGTTATGTCCGAAACCGAGCAATAACAGCGATGGAATGGTCAATGCCAGTCCGATAGCTCCGGTATAAACACGGCCGCGTACGTTGGTCTGTATCCATTTATCAGATAAGATACCGCCTGCAATGACTCCGATAAACGAAGATAAAGCGATTGTAATCGTTGATAACGGACCTGCTTCCGACATGTCGATTGACAGATTCTCGGAGAATAATGTCGGTAACCAGTTCTTGGTAGCCCAGCCCGGTAGACTCGGTGTAGCAAAATAAAGCAGGATAATCCAGAAAGAGATGTTCGTAAATAACATACCCATCCCTTTGAGAGCCCCTTTCACCGGATTCTCGACGGCAGCACCCGCCTCTTTGATTTTATGAACGATATGGTCTTTTTTATCTTTCAGGAACAGAATAAGAATCACACTGTATGCAATACCGACAATCCCGAACCAGTGGAAAGTCGTTTCCCAGGTAAAGGCGTTTGCCACTGTCGCACCGAAACCGCCTAAAGCCTGTCCGGTGTAAAGACCGGTCATGTGGATGCCTACTGCCAGCGAACGGGTTTTCCCCTGGTGGTAATCGGTTATCAGCGACAATCCTGCCGGGATATACAAGGCTTCGCTTACCCCCATGAGGGCGCGCAGGAAATAAATCTGGTTGAAAGTGGTGCAATAACCCATCATCAGCGTGACGAACGACCAGACGAACAGGCTGCCGACGATCAACCATTTGCGGTTTACCCTGTCGGCTATCATTCCCGCTACAGGGCTCATGAATCCGTATATCCACAGGAACACGGCCATCAGGCGGCCGAAGTTGGCTGCCGATTCCAGTTCGGTGATGTCTATCATCATCGCGTCTTTCATGGTGGAGAGCATTTGCCGGTCCATATAGTTCAGTAAGGCTACGCCCCACAACAGGCCGACAACTACCCAGGGATAGATTTTCTTATTGCTCATATCGTTTATTTTGAAAGCATTTCTTTACAAAGCAGGTTACATTTCAGAAGCATCCGGGGGATGTGGAACGGGCCTTTATACATATTACCTTTGGCCGGCTGTGACAATGTCCCGTCATAATGGAAATAGCCGTACCATTCCCCATATTCCCTGTCCGGGAAACGGGCGTATGTGTATTCATTAATCCTCCGGTGCATTTCAAGGTATTTCTTGTCGCCGGTAGCTTCATAGGCATAAAGTGTGGCGATGATGGCTTCGCATTGCGGCCACCAGAATTTCATATCGTGCCAGTATTCTTGCTGCGGAAGGTTCTTGCAGTCTTTGAAATAAGTGATTCCACCGTATGTTTTGTCCCAGCCCCATTCCCAGGCCCAGTTGAGGATAGTCAGTCCCATTTCTTTCAATTCCGGGTCCCAGTTGCGGTACTTGGCTTCTTCCAGGATGAACCAGGCTGTCTCGATGGAATGGCCCGGATTGATGGTTCGTCCGGGGATGGAGTCGATGAATTCGCCATTCGGTCCGACTGTTTCGAGGATTGTTTTGAATTCCGGCTTCATGAAGTCGCGACGGAGTTCGCTGATGGACTCGTCTATCTGTTTTGTCAGTATTTCATCGTCGATAGCTTCGCGGATGCGGGCAGCCGTATCAATCAGTATCATGCATAAGGAATGCCCTTTGGCGACGAAGCCTTCGCGGAATTTAGGTTCAAGCAATCCCGGTGTATTTTTATAATGAAGGACTTGTTTGAAGAGGTTGACTGCTTTCTCCGCATAGCTTTTGTCTCCCGATGCGATGGAATATTGCGCCATGGCGATAGCGGCAAAAGTTTCGGAAAAGACATATCTTCTTTTGCGGACCGGAACGCCGGTTGCCGTCACCTCATAAAACATGCGGCCATCCGTGTCGAAGCAATATTTCTCGATGAAATCAATGCCATTCTTACAAGCCTGCAACCATTCTTGACGTTTCTCTATATGATTGTAGGCATAGGCCAGGATGAAAGCGAAACGTCCCTGAAACCATACCGATTTGTTCGAATCCATCAGGGAACCGTCCCGGTTGAGGCAGGTGAAATAACCGCCGTTCTCTTTGTCGATGCCGTATTTCAGCCAGAAAGGCATGACATCGTTCACGAGGTCGTTTTTGTATGTTTCTTCCCAGTAACCCAGATATTCTGCCGGTTGGGATATGTTTGTTTTTGCTTCCATAGTCGTTAGAATTTGTTACATCTTTCAAAGAAATTGATAGCTTCGAGTTCAGCTTTCATAGCCGCTTCTTCGGCATCGGTCATATTCTGGAACGGTGTACGGTTTTTGCCCAGGTCCAGACCAATCAGTTTCATGATACGCTTGCCTCCTACGATGTTTCCGCGGTAATGACAGATTACGTTAATCACATCCTGTGAGAAGTTTTGTTTTTCGCGGGCTGTTTCCAGGTCTCCGGCTTCCCAGGCTGTGATGATGCCGACCAGCTCCTTACCGTTATAGTTGGTTGTTCCGCCGATGCCGCCTTGTGCGCCACCCATAGCCAGGCAGGGCAGAATAGTTTCGTCCTGTCCGTGAAGCATGTCGAATTTGCCGTCTTTATATAACCTGCACTGGTTATATTCGTAAAGGCTTTCATAGGTATATTTGATTCCTGCGAAATTAGGGATGCGTCCGTCTACAGCTTTTAAGAAATCTACCATTGAAAGGAATGCGCCGTTGAATGCCGGAATATGATAATAATAGAAAGGCAGTTCCGGTGCCCCGCAAGCAATTTCTTCGCAATATTTCACCAGTTCTTCCACACGGTTTACTTTAGGGAACGGAGAAGCCATGGCGCCTATCCCCCATGCTCCGATCTTTTGTGCGTGGGCAGCCAGGTTGCGGCTGGTCTTTACACAAGTACTACCTACATGTACGATTACTTTGAACCCTTCCGGCACAACTTCCATCCATCTTTCGGCCAGTTTAATACGCTCTTCTTCCGTCAGCATATAGCCTTCGCCCGATGAGCCGTTGATGAAAACACCTT
>Ga0137309_101863_pt1 | contig 13556 bp, 20 predicted proteins | sample NAcewiD2O_June_FD_97179 | JGI IMG/M metagenome (GOLD analysis project Ga0137309, IMG submission 97179) | Mouse cecal microbial communities from Vienna, Austria - N-Acetylneuraminic amended D2O_June | ecosystem: Host-associated > Mammals > Digestive system > Large intestine > Cecum | place... | reverse complement strand
CGCCGATAACGATGCAGACCGGGAACCGGCGCACATCGACGCCCTGCGGAGAGTAGGCGCTCACATACTGAGGATAGATGCCGAGGCAGCCGTAGTAAATCATCACCTCGCCCTTGTCCGGGTCGTAGGCGTACACGCCGAACTCCCTCAGCCAGAAGCCGTGGTCCAGACCGCCGTTCAGGTCGGACCGATACTCCACAATCATCCTCACCGTGTTCTGGTCATAGACCGGCTCTGTGGAGGTCGCCAGCGCCACCGGCTCCGACAGGTCCTCCATCTCTCTCGGATTGCCGAAGTCAGGCACCCCGCCGGTCCCGACCATGATTTTTGAGAGCTGGAGCTGCTGCCCAGCGGTCAGCTTCGCTATCAGCTCCCGGCCATTTCTCGTGACCACGAATCCATAGAAATCTTCCATGCGTCATTCCTCCATTTCTGGCAGTTTTGTCTGCGTGATATTCCTGAAGGCCGGGATGGGCCTTACCGTGTCCTCTAAGCTCTCGGCCACCGGGATTTCCGGCAGGACGGTTGAGGTGTACCCCCGGCCCATCAGCCCTTCGACGGTGAGTAAATCCATCATCTCCGGCGATTCTGTTCGGGCGATGACCTTGATGCCGACGCCAGCCGCCTTGATGAGCGGGGCGTTCAGCAGCTTCGGCACATCGTCCTCCGGGGAGAGCATATCTGTCTCAAACACCATCGTTGCCGGTTCCGAAGGGTCCTCCCGATAGTACAGAGGCTTGGGCCAGAACATCCGCAGGGCCTTGATTACATCGTGATAGGTGCAGTTGTTCGTGTTCTTCCAGACCTTGAAAATCAGGTATCGCCGGTAACTCTCGTCATCCAGCACATACACCGATTCATTGATGCAGGCCAGCGCCCCAGCCTCCAACCGGCTCAGGACAACGATGTCCCCTATCCCGTCGAGCTGCTGGCCCATCGAAGTCTGGAGTCCCCGGCGGTCCCGCAGGTCTTCGTAGAACCGCCGCACATCGTTAAGCTGCTCCCCGATAGCTGAGACCAGAGCGTCGATGACCGGCTTTTCCTTGAACTGGGCAACGAGGTCTCCCCTCAGCAGCTCCACATAGTCAGGCATCTATGACCACCTCGATTCTGTTCTCGTCGGTCACAGCCCTTTCTCTGGGAGAAACAGAGACGCTGCGCTGCGTGTATTCCTCCGGCATCGCCCCGTCCTCAGTAGTCGAGAACATCCAAACGTCGATGTAGTCAATACCCGACACCTGCAAATTGAACTTCTGCGGGATGACGCTCTCGCCGGATTCCAGCTTGCCAACCTTCTCCAAAATCTGCTCTTTGATAAGCTCGGCGTAGTTGATGGGCGGATTGGTGTTCCGGCTCAGGGTCACGCCGACCTTGAACCAGACCTTGACGTAGGTCGGGCGGTTGAAGCGCACCACGATTGGCTCCCCATACTCGCCGGGGAGAGTGACCTCCTCGGTGCCGAAGCTGCTGATACCCCCGGATTTCTTGTCGAGAATCTGCTGGGCTATCTCCGTAGCGTCGCCGCCGTCCACCACCACCTCGATGCTGTGCGGCCAGCGGCCCATGCTGTCCACCTCGTTGCTGTCATTCTCATAGGGGGCAACGCTCAGGACGCCCTGCACATTCTCCAGAATGGCGCTCTTGATGCTCTCCAGCATGGAGGATGAGCGGTTATAGATTTTGTCCGCATAGGACCGGCGGAACTCCACGTCCGTTTCTGCGAGCTGTCCGGCGATGTGGTCCCCTACATTGACCACCTCCGTCAGACCGGCCACCGCCTTCACCACCTTCGTGACTACCCCGTTCGGAATCAGGATGTCCCCGTCGTCCACGGTGGCGAACGTGATAACGCTGCCGACCGAGGCCGTGGTCAGGTTCTCCGACAGCACCATCACATTTGAGCTGGTGGGGTCAGCGGCCTCGATGTGGAGAGCATCCTCCTTCATGCTCACCGTGAAATCCGGGTCGGTGATGACCTCCCCTAATGCCGCTAAATTCTCGCTGACGCTCTTTGTGGCGTCGGGGGTGATGGTATATAGGGTTCCGTTCAAAGCCACCCCCAGCGCCGCCGTAGCCCCCGGAGAGGCTAAAATGATAGCCGCCTTGTTGAAGGCGGCACGGGTAATCATGGAATCGCTCGGCAGCGTCAGGTTCGTGGCCGGGCTGGTGTCCGTCGCAATCAGGGTCCCCGCCGGAATCACTGTACCATCTTGGCCGGTGCAGAGTATGCGGTAGTAGGACTTCGCTGGCATCTCACGGGTGGAGCCGCCGAACTGAGCGGCGTTGTCCAGACTGACGCCGGTTGCGCTGGACGGGTACTGCGAGTAGTAGACCTCCTCACCGAACTCCCACAGCTCCGCTATCCTGTCCGCTGCGTTGGTCAGCAGGTGATTCAGGAAAGACTGCGTATTCTGCCCGACGTTGACGCCCAGCTTCTTCGTCATGCTCTCCTGCATCTCAGCAAGGATGGCATCCAGCCGCTTGATGTTCGGGCCTCTGTCTGTCAATCCGTACTCTGGCATAGTTTCACCTCCTCCCTAAAGGTATCTTCATCCGTCGTGAACGTGACGGCAATAGCCGCCTGCCGGGTCTTCTTGTCTATCTGGAAGGTGATTTCTGTGACATCGGTGACGCCCTCCACCGCCATCACGGTCTCACGAATCAGATGCCGCAGCTTCATCTCGTTCGGGTTCTTCACGAAGAGATGCTCGAAGTACGGGAATCCCAGCTCAGGCCCCAGCCTCCACTCCTCGAAAAACCACAGCAGGCAGATTCTCACCGCCTGAGCGATGCTGTCCGTAGGGATAACGTCTCCCGCCGCTGACAGCTCCAAATCGCCGTTGCTATCAAGTTTCAGGTCTATCATCACATCACCCTCCTATGAACACGTCCCCACTCCCGCCTTGGACTGCCCCACCGATGGAAACAGCGTCGCCGACACGGGCAGCAGGCTTCCCGTTGATAAAAACCGTGCTGCTCCCGGCGGCAATCACATCTTGGTGGCTGGAATGGGTCACGCACCCATGCGCCGAGTAGTGGTCGCCCATGCGCCCGGCACCCCGCCCGTTTATCTTCACATCCGGGCTGCACTCCACCAGCGGAACAGGCGGACAGGCATCATGCCCGGTGCAGTTGTCTCCTTGCCGTGTGGCCTGTGCCATTCTTCTCCCCTCCTAATTCAGATTCACGATACCTCCGCTCACGGTGAGGTTGCCGGTGATGAACACGCCGTCCGCCCTCACCTTCAGCACCGTACTACCAGCCTTCACCACGGCTGCGTCCTCAGCGCAAGCCGTTTGCATAGCGTCCCGCCCTTTTGGAGAGATACCGGGGATAGCGATAGCATTACTCAGGTCGAACTTCAAGGCTGTGTCCGTCTCTTTGCCGTACATCCAGTAGTCAAGGGCGGACTCAGCGAACACCAGCAGGCAGCCATCGCCCTCTTTGATGGGCCATGCGATGGCGACGTTGGCGCTCTGAGGGAATACCACGGGGACGCCGGAAACGACCGGGAAATCCATCGTCTCGCCGTTCGGCTTTTTGAACTTCGCCACCGGCTTCACCGTAGCAAGGCCGGTTCCGGGGTCGAACTTCTCAATCCTGCCGGGGAGAGCCGTGTGCATCCCCTCTGTTGCCTTCCTCGCTGTCCTGTTTATCTGGTCTACAAGCTCCTGCATCATCTCAGCTCACCTCCAACAGCCGGGCCGTGCAGGTCCACGACCCTTCCATGTTGTCGCCTTCCACCACCACCGAGTAGACCCGGAAATATCCCCGGACGTACTTGCTGTTCAGGTACACAAAATCGTCGATGTTGATAGCGGCGTTCATCAGGTACTCCACGTCCCAGCCATAGCTGAAGCTGCCGTTCTCCTCTGAGATTTGCACCCGCTCAGGAGTGCCGACGAGACCTGTCTCAGCGGACAGCTCATAGACCTCCCGGCTCATGGTGTCCCCCGGCTTCTTCACCTGAAGCACCCCGTTGTTGATGCTCCAGACAAGGCCGCTGGTCTCGCAAGCCTTCGTCAGCACATTCCGGGCCGGGCCGACGTAGCTGTACCCGTTCGGAATCTCCTTGAAAGTGGCATTGTAGGCAAACGAGACCGTCACGCCCATCTGGTCAGCGGTGTCCTGAATGAGCGTCTTGCAGTTGACGGCGCCGGTGTAGCTGACCGAGACGTAGGTGTCTCTCAGCTCTATGCGGTTGTCTACCAGCTCCAGCTCCGTCAGCTCATCGCTGCCGTCCAGCTTCGTCTTGGCAAACGTCACCACACCAGCAAAGATGAGGGGCATGACTGAGCCGTACCCCGCCCGGAGAGCCACCACGCAGTCATCCTTGTTCAGCTCCGCTTTGTGCGCTGGGCTGAGGTTCCACAGGGAGACCTTGGCTGTGTTTGCGCTGTCCGTGTCCGCTTTCTCCACCGAGAATGAGATATGCAGGGGGCGGGGGTCTCCGCCTATCTCGAATCCCTGCGACCCGGCTTTCCCGGCGGCCAGCCGGTACTGCCTGTCAAAATTTTTCACTCAGGGTCCTCCTTCCGCATAAGCACGAAAAAAGAGCCGCATCGCTGCGACTCTCTTCCCGTGATGTATTCAGTTTATCTCGTTTGGAGCAACTCCCTCTTCAGGAGCGCACATTCAAGGATGATGGCATCCAGCCGGTCCAGCGCCGAGCTTCTGGCCGAGGCTTTCGCTTCCGGGAAGTCTCTGGGCTGCTGGACAGGAGGGGCCTCTTCCTGCTTCCGGGGTTTGTCAGGCCATTTCATGTAGCCTCTGGCTACCTCTTCACCCATCTCCTTGACCTTCGGAATCACTTCGTCCTCAAACCAGCGAATTGCTGCATACGGGGCCGGTCTCCTGCACAGGAACTTGACGGCGTTCTCGGCGCTGAAGCAGGTATGCTCACACCGCCCTCTCTTCATGCCGTTGTCCCACGGCACCTTCCTGAGAACCGTCTCGATACGGTTTACCCCCTGATTGCCGCCGGTGACTGCCTTTCTCGGCATCTCATACCCGGCAATCACGGCGAGGTCTGACCCGCAGAAGAAAGCCACGCCGTCCGGGTCAAAAACGACCCGTAGCTCCTGCCGGTCGGCGGTAGTGAAGATAGCGCAGTTGTCACGCATCCTGACCACCTCCCCCATAGAGGCAGGACCTCAGTCCCTCATACCTGCTGCTGAAAATCTCCTTCAGGATGAGGACAGCCCTTTCCACCTTGTCGCCGTCCATGTCGGCGATGCAGGCGTCCATCATGTCAATGGCTGTGCCAACGTCGCCCATGCGAACCACTTCCGTCTCAATGCTTGCTCTGTTCATCAGTCGAAACATCCTTTCGCAAAAAAGTCTCTTGCGATGTTCCGGCGGATGTGCTACAATAGGAACCGTCGAAACACCCTTCAAGGGTGGACATCAGCGGGAACGATGCTTGCTTTCTGAGGGCGGGGCATCGTTCCCCTTTTTCCTGTCCACATTCTCATTCTAACTTACCGTCTCGGTAATGTCAATTCAAGTTACCAATGACATCACGCCTTTTTTGCAGCTCAACCGCAACGGTAAGTCTGAGCGTAGCGAAGACTTACAAAAAGGTCTTTTAAGGTCTTGGTACGGTACGGTTTAGGTACGGTACGGTTACGCTGAACATTTCGCACACCGTTCTTTACACTGTGCGTCTTTTGTGCGGCGCACAATGTTTGAACAATGCGTCCTCACGCTGGAATGAACACAAATTGCACTGTGCCATTCTGGAAATCAGCACGTCCGATACTTTCCTTCTCGGTAAGTGCTGCGAACACGCCCACAGGAAGCTCCTGCGTCCCATAGAACAGGTTGAGCGGGAACTGCGGTACAATCCTCACCCCAATAAGCAGGGGCGCTCCAAGGGCGTCTGAGAGGCCGAAGGTCCAGAATCCGCCGGTGTCGTTCCATGTGAAGCGAATCTGGTACTGCTTGCCCCGCAGGGTGATTCTGGAGGTGCTGTCGTTCATGTCCGGCACCTCGATGATGATGTAGTCCATGCTGCACCTCCTCACAGCAGGCCGAAGCTGCTGGCGGCGTTGTAGAGGATGGAACCGCTCTTGCCTGAGCCGCCGGATTTTCCAGAGCCTCCACCGCCTGAACTGCTCGACCCGCCACCAGAGTTGCCGGAGCCGGAACCCCCGCCGGACGAACCAGACCTTGTGTTGGCTGTTCCGCCGGAGGCCCCGGTCTTGCCCGACTTGCCGTAGCTGGCCGGAATGGTGACGGTTTTGCTCTCTGTCACCACAATCTCTTTGAATGAGATGGGGATTTCACGGGCATAGCCGACCTCGGCGGTCTTCTTGATGCTGAGGCTGGTAATCGCCATGTTGGAGTAGACCGCATCGGAGGTCACGACCTCGACCGGCAGCTTTTTGAAATACATCTCCTTCAGCCGCTTCACAACGGCCTCGGTCTTGCCGGGGCCGGAACCGAGGCGGCCTTTCCACGTTACGGGAGTATCAGTGACGAACAGCGTCATGTTCAGGACGGTCGCCTTCAGCACGATGGTATCGCTGACCTTGAAGCCCTTCTCCGTGGGGTACTCAGGGACCTCGGACTCATAATTCTCCTCGGAATCTATGAGGGCGTCGAACTCGACGCCGCCGACGCTGACCGGTTGCTTTGCTCTTGCCATCCTATCACCTCGCTGTCGCCAACGCCCGTGCCATGGCGCTGGTGGAATCCTCCGAAGCCTTATCCATAGCCTCGGCGCTCTTCTCCTGCCCGGCACGGTCCCCGTTGAATGTGTTGTTGATTTCTACCTTCTGCGTCACGGTCCGGCTGGAAACGCCGGTGCCGCTGGCAGTCTGAGCGGTGCCTTTGGACACCACGCTTGACTTGGCGATGACGGACATATCGCCCGTCACCAACTCCAGAGCGCCTTTTACCTTCTCCTTCCCTGCGGTGATGCCCTTCGTCATCAGGTCAATCATATCCGGCATATAGGTGTGGAAATCGCTCAGGGGGCCTTCCTCTGGCTCTGAGAAGCCCAGAAATCCCTTGATGGTGCTTGCTACTCCCGACACCGCATCGCCTATCCAGCCGATGGCACTTTTGATGCCGTCAACAATTCCTTGGATGATGTCTTGGCCCCACTTAAACGCTTGTGCAGGCAAGGCCAAAATCCAGTCTATGGCAGCCTGAAAGCCGTTGACTATGGCGTCCTTTATCCCCGTAACCTTCTCGACGATGACATCCCACGCCGCTTGGAAGAACCCGCCGAAAATCTCGGCCAGCTTATTCCAGATGGTGCAGATGTTATCCCATGCGGTGCTGAGGATGGTCGTTATCATCTCCCAGATGGCGGAGGCGATGTCCTTAATGGCGTTCCATGCGCCTTCCCAATTTCCTGTGAAGACGTTTGCGAGGAAGTCGATAATACCGGCTATGGCGTCCAGAAACGGCTGAATCAGCGAGATGAGCATATTCCAGATGTTGCTGAACACCGTGATGATGGTCTCACCCCACACGTCCCAGAACGCTTTCAGCGCACTAAAGATGGTCTCTGCTGCACTCTTCAGGGCGTTCCACAGAGTCTCGCAAATGGTCTTGATGCCTTCCCATATCTTGGCGAAGGATTCTTTGACCTGTTCACCGTTCTCCGCCCACCATGCGGACAGAGCGCCGAAGATGGCCTGCGCTGCGCTCTTGATGACCTCCCACACCCGCAGCAGGAATCCCTTGATGGCTTCCCACGCCTTCAGGATGGTCTGCCGGGCGTTGTCTGCCCCGATTCCTGCTTTGTCGAACAGGGCGCCGATGACGCTGTTGTCTCCACGCATGAACGCTATGAAGTCCTGAATTATCAGGGCAATCAGCAGGAAAATGGCGAAAAACAGCAGCGCCTTTCCTGCCCCCATTCCAAGCGCCTTCGCCAGCTTTTGGAAGCCCTCTACCGCCCCGGCGATTTTCTTCACGTTCATCACTAAAAACGTGGCGGCGAGAGCTGCGGCCAGCACCTTCAGGATTCGCTCTGCCCCGCCTACCTTGGCGGCGAAGTCAGAGATTTTCTGGATGAGGTTCCGCAGCGAGGTTAGGCCCCGTGTGCCGTAGCTCAGGACCTTCTGGAATGTCGGCATGAAGAACTGGCCGATGAGCTGCTTGACCTCCTTCAGCTTGGAGTTGAACCGGCGGACCGTACTCTCATAGGAGCCGAGGCTGCGCTCGCAATCTCCGATGGCGTCCGGGCTTTGCATAAGGATGGCCTGATAGTTGACCTGCATCTTCGTGAGCTGGTCAAGGCTGTTGTAGGTCCCTGACAACCCCATCTGGAGCATGGCCTGCTCTCTGGTGCTGTCATTCAGGACAGCGCCCAGCGTTTTTGCCGCCTCCGACTCGCCCATGATGGCCTTCGTCATGGCGTTCACAGCCACCGTCTCGTCGATATTGCCGAAAGAGGCAAGGTCGAGGGCCAGCGTGGTCATCTGCTGGGACAACTCCGCACCGGCCTCTCTGGTCATGCCAAAGCCGACCAACAAATTCTGCTGGTCGGCCAAATAGGTCTTGATGTCGTTCTTGTTCCTGCCGATGGCATCGGAGTAGTCCTGTGCCCACTTGTCAACGTCATCCCGGATTTCTCCGAACACCACGTCGAACTTGTTCTCCATCTCCTCCACTTCGGAGGCGAGGGCCACGCAGTCTTTGATGCCGCTGGCGATGCCAGAAATCGAGAGAGTGAGGCCGATGGCGCCCAGCGCCTTTGCCGCCATGGATTTCAGCGACTTCACGCTGTCCTCGACCTGATTCTCCGAGTTCCTGTCCACTCTGTACCCGAACAGGATGCCAATGTCTCTAATGGTCATGTCATCGGCCCACCTCCTTCGCTATGTCATCAGCCCGACCTGCCTCCACATCCTGCTCCATGCGGAACAGGGCGTAGAGCTTCAGCGCCTCATCCAGCGTGTAGACGTTCTTCAGCTCCCACATGGAGGCCAGCCGTGCCTTTATCAGCAGGTACATCCTGAGTTCAAGCTCAGTAAAGCCGCTCAGGTCAAGGTCGCCATATTTTCTTGTCTCGGCGTCCCCGTCTTCGTCAGGCCCTCGATGAGAGAACCAAATCGGCCGCCGAGCTTCTTGAAAAAACCGTTGTAGTTGGTACGGATGACCTCGAAGGCCAGCAAAAACATATCCTGCACATCCTCGCAGAACACCTCGTTAGCAAGGTCCTCCGTCAGCACCCTCGGCTTCTCATCCTCCGGGGTCTCAAAAGCGATGTTCTTCCCGGCAATCAGCAGGTGCTTCAGGATGGCCTCCAGCTTATCGCCGGAAAGCGAAGAAAAGGCCCCCGAAATGGCGGGGGCCGCATCCTCGATATTCAGGTCCATCAGGCCCTTTCCCTCCTTGCCGGAATCCACCTTGTCCAGCAAAGGGGCAAGGCCGGAAACGATAGGCAGCACAAGGGCTGCCAACTCGCCGGTCAGGTTGGCCGCTTTGAAGGCCGGAAGGGGCCGGATGTAGAACTTATTCTCGCCGACTGTCACGGTTCTGGGTTCAAGCTGTTTCATGGTTTACCTCCTCATTCCTCCAGCGTAGCTTCGCCGGTCTCGATTTCCCACTCACGGTTGTTGGACTCCTTGCCACGGGTGACAGCGGCTTTCTTCGTACACCACGCAGCCTCGGTGCTGAACACCAGACCGCCTTTCAGGTCTTTGATGAGCAGAGGGAACATACCGTCGCCGGTCTCCCGGTCTTGGTCCACCTTCTGGCTGAAGTAGGTGTTGCTGTCGCTGGTCTGCAACAGGGCAATCTTCACCTTGTAGGTGCCGTCGGGAGACACCGCACGGACAATCTCGCCGTCACAGCCCACCTTCTTCGTGATGCCGTCTCCGTTAGCCTCAATGGTGACGAAGCTGTCATCGGCGATGCCGGTCACGATATGCGGACCGGCGGAGATGACCACTTCCTTCGGGTTATAGGTCTTGATTTTGGAAGACATTCATGCTACCTCCCTTACAGATTCTCATAGGTCAGGCACCCGGAGATGTTGACCACATGGATTGCCCCGGCCAGCCGTGCGGAGAACCGGCAATCGCTCAGGACACGGGACGACTTCTGGACGCTGGTGAGTTCGGAGGCCAGCGGCACAGAGGTCACATAGCCGGGGTTGGCGTTGCCGTCAGCGTCGTACTCAGTAGGAGCGATGCCGCCGTACTTCTGCCCGTCCTTCAGCGAGGCGAGCATCTGGTTATCCACCAGACCGATGCCCCCGTCGGTGTACGGGATTTTCGGGTTCACCACCAGCAGGTTGACCACCCGGACCTGCATATCGTTCTGGAGCCAGTCACGGAAGCGGATAACGTCAATCCACTCCCCGGCGTTGGTCTTGCCGCCCTGCGTCAGATTCTTCGACGCAACGGTGGTCAGGTAGGTGATGTTCGCCGCCTCCAGCTTCTTGATGAACGTGGACTTCAGCTTGGCCGGGTACACGGCGGCGAGCTGCTTCAGCGCCCACGTCTCCTCCCCTGCGTGGTAGTGCATGGCCTTTGCCGCCAAAGCGACCGCCATGCCGTACTGGTTCTCCACCGGCACCTCATGGTCGGGCTGGTCGGCGGTCTCCTTGGCGAAGAGGGGGAAGCTGCGGAAATAGAGGCCGGGCTGCACCACGGGGTCGTCCGGGTCGTTGTCGATGTACCCGCAGATTTTGTTCTGCGTCTCGGTCCACTGGATGACCTCCACCACCTGCGACCTCTCCAGACCGGCGGGGCAGATGCAGTACCAGCCGTTGATGCTGAGAGCGTTGTCCAGCGTCTCGGACACACTCCACGGCTTGCCCTCAGCGACGGCCTGCTCCAGCTCCTCCTCCGAAGGCTCTTCGGGGACGGGAACGGCGTCGGCCATGACCGCCACATACACCTCATGCGGCCGGGGACTCTGGGAAAAGGCCACCCGTGCAGCCACGCCAACGGGGTCAGCGTCATCGCCGGTGGCAACGAAGCCCAGCTCCGTCAGCTCATTCAGGCTGTTATACACGCCCACAGCGGGGATGTCCTCCTTCTGAACTTTGGGGGCCGGGCCGAGAATCAGGATGTTGTCGAAGCTGGCCTCGTTCGCAATCGGGCTGGCAAGCGAGATGTCAACCGTACAAATCCTGTCAAGATTTGCGCTCATACTAATTTTCCTCCTTCACGGGTTTGTCATTTATTTCGACGTTGGAGAAGTAGCCGCCCTCATCGGCAGCCATGTCCTCGTTACCGCCGCCGCTGGGCGTCGGCTTGATGGCAGGCACCAGCTCCGAAACGTCGTCCGCTTGGATGTCCCCGCCTTCGTACTCATACGGCTTTTCCTCGCCGGTCTCAGGGTCAACGGTGGTTCCGCTGTGCTTCACGCTCCCCGCCTCCAGCGTCCCGGTGTAGCCGATGGCTGTCATGGTGAAGTAGACCGTTATCTCCATCATGGCACGAAACTCGAAGTTGGTATCATGGATGAGGCCGGTAAGGTCCTGCACCGTCGGCGGCACCACGATGGCGATGTCCCGCTCATGGCACCACTGGACAACGTACTCCGAGTTGAGGAAGCTCGCAAAAGCAAGCATATCGTCCTCTGCGGTGTTCTCTGCTATGGGTGTAAAGCCCTGCTCCACCTCTTCCTGCGCCCCATTCGTGAACAGGTCTATCTGGATTGACGTGGAGGCTGGATAGAAAGCGACAGGGCGCCCGTCAATGATTTTGACAGGCGGATTCATGGGTCTGGACACAGGGGCCATTGAGAGCGTCACAAGCGGCCCTGTGGGCTTTGCACGGAAGCTCTGTTTCGTGAACGTCACTTCTGCCCTTTTGAAATACAGCTTGGTCAGTTGGCGGAGTGCCACCTTCAGCTCACTCAGCGTCATCAGCACCCTCCTTTCCGCCCGGGCCAATTTTCGGCCGGGGGACCCGCCTTGCCTCAGCCTCCGACACGATGACAAACTCGCTGCGGCAATGACTGAGCATCGTGTGGTCCCATCCGAGAGAACTCACGCACTCATACCAATGGCCCTCTGGGTCCATCTTCCCTTGATAGAACAGCCAGTCTCCCCGGCGGCCGGTAGACTGGTCTGCGGTGGTGAACACAAGGTCTCCGAACGCTTTCATGCGCTTGACCCGCTGCTCCCCTTCGGGGAGGGCTTGAATCTCGTCCTTTGACAAGGGCTGCACATTCAGGTGTACTACCGTGTCCGTAAACGGCGCCACGCCGTAGCCGTCGATAAGGCGTTCCTCACCGAACCGGCGGATGACGAACGACCGTTTGAAGATGCCGAAGCCCATCGTCAGCTCTCCCCCCTTCTCTTGATGACGTATTTCACCGACTGCCTCATGCGGCCGGTGTCGATAAGCGGTTTGTCTGAGCCTTTCTTCCTTATGGTAGACTCAGCGTTCGGCTCGAAGCTGCCAGACCCGATTTTCTCCTGCACCAGCCGAACGCCGAGGGTGCCGACTCTTCGCAGGATGGTTTCGGCGGTCCCGCCGCTTTTCAGGCTTTCCAGCTCCCGGCCGCAGGTGGAGTTGATTTTGTCCTCATTCTCATCCACGCTCATTCGCAGGAAGGGCCGGGACGGAGCCGTCGATGTCCCCAGCTCATTGAACATGGCGATTTGAGCCATGTCCACGCCACGGTCATCGGCGGCCTGCCCAGCCTGAAAGCCGACGAACACCTGCTGCTCCTTCAGCTTCTCAATCTCAGCGAAGAACCGCTGGCCTTCCGGCGTCAGCCGGTCCCAGCCGCCGCTCATCTTGCCTCACCCGCCGACCTGATAGGGATGACCACCAGCCGCCGTAGGGACAGGTATTCGAGGCCGTAGGGCGTCAGGGCCAGCTCCGCATCGACCAGCAGGTTCGTCCCTTGATTCACGGTAAAGCTGACCGAGGTTTCACCTTCGGAGTAACTGCCTATCCTCAGCGTGTCGCCTACCGTCCCGTAGGTGCTGTCGCCGTACCCGGCCATCTTCAGCCGGTGGGCCGTCAGCAGCGCAAGGGCTTGGTCATAGAGCTTGCCGAACACCTTCTTGCTGATAAGAGGGGCCGTGAGTTCCGACCACGCCATGACCTTCTCGTCATCGAGGTCTTTGAACTCCGTAGCCACCAGCCGAAAAATCTCAATGACGGTCATTGGCGCTCCTCCTTACTCAGCAGTCTTTTCCTTGATTTTCTTTACCAGCGTCTCTCTGGTGTCGTCCTCTGTGGTCTCGATACCCAGCTTGTGGCACTCCTCCAGCAGCTCATCCTTGTTCAGCCGGGAAAGGGTCTTCTTCTCCTCGCCCTGCTGCTGGCTCTGGCCGGGCTGAGTATCTTCCTGCGCTGGGGCCTTCCCGACCACTTTGAGGTTGCCGATACGCTCCATCATCTTGATAGAGGCGTTGGAGGCGAAGCTGTCCGCCACCTCTCCCACCTCGCTGGGGAGGATGCAGAGGCCGCCCACGGAAATAGCCTTGTTGCTCGTGTTCTTCAGTTTCATGGCTCATACTCCTTCACGTTAAAAAAGTGTGAGGGAGACCCGCCTTACACGGGCCTCCCTCGTAGGTTGAACATCAGATGCCGGTCACGATGAGCAGGGACATGGGGTAGTAG
>Ga0137309_101861_pt1 | contig 13561 bp, 6 predicted proteins | sample NAcewiD2O_June_FD_97179 | JGI IMG/M metagenome (GOLD analysis project Ga0137309, IMG submission 97179) | Mouse cecal microbial communities from Vienna, Austria - N-Acetylneuraminic amended D2O_June | ecosystem: Host-associated > Mammals > Digestive system > Large intestine > Cecum | place... | reverse complement strand
CTTAGCCAGCCGGGGCCTAGGATTCAATCAGGAGAAAACCTATATCGCCCATATTAGCGAGGGCTTCACGTTTTTGTCATGGCACTTCCAAGAGAAGAAGGGCATTTTGACAGTCGAGCCGACTGACGGCTCCATTAAGAAGATTGAGCGCGAGTTGGAAAATCTGATTTTGAATTTCAAGGGAACACAAAGGGCGCTGATTGAGAAAATTAACGACAAGCTGAGCGGATGGGCGGCGTACCACCGCAGTACGGACGCCTATATGATTTTCCGTCACATTGACGCTGTGGTTGAGGGCCTGCTTGTCGTGAAGATGTGCCAGAAGTATTCACACTGGCACAGGGAAACCGTACTGCGGAAGTTCTGGATTTATGTGGGCGGGTATCACGTTTTTGCCCTGCCCGATGACCCGACTTGCCGGGTGGTTCGGCTGGCTCCTCTCGCCATCGTTCAGCACAAGCCCTGCAAGGTCAGTTTCAATCCGTATCTGGACAAGGATTATTTCTCTCAGCTTCAGCATCGCCGTGACGAGCAGAAAGCCAACGGCAAGTATAAAGCGGTATGGCAGCGGCAAGGGGGCCGCTGTGCGTTTTGCGGAAATCCTATGCTGGCCGACCAGGAGGTTGAGGTAATCGAGAAGGTGATCGGCAAAGGACGGCGGGTACAAAATCTGATTTACATTCACCGCCAGTGCGCCTACGATATGTTCTCGGATTCGGATGATGCTTTTGAGGAGCATATCGACCTCTTTGAACTGCTGGGAGATTTCGTTGACACCGCCCCTTTGAGGGAGTCTCCCTACCTCGAATTGCGGGAATACTTCCGACTGTCTGACAAATCCCCTCTCACTCTGACTTTTCGCCAGATTGAGCAAATCCTAGGAGACAGCTTACCAGCAGAAGCGTACTTCTACGATGCTTTCTGGTATGAGAATATGCCGGGAATGACCTCGCCCATGTGGCGAGAGGAAGGATACCCTTTCCATGCGATTATCCCGGACGAGATTGACTACTACATTTCCGATTCCTGGACAAGTCAGGGATATGAGATAAAGGCCCTCCACCGCCATGACGAGCGTGTGGTGTTCCGCCGGGTGGTCACAGGTGTGTCCGGCGTAAGAATCCCCAAAGCCCTGACCACCCGGAAATTGCCTGACGCGCTCGTCTACAAATTGGAAAAGCTGCTAAAACAGTTTGTTCGGGAGTATGGGTTGTAGCGTTCTTTTGCATAATTTATAGAACCTAGACAATACCCGATTGATGTGGTATGATAATTCCATGTTGAGAATATGCCGAAAGGACATTTCATTGTTGTTCCAGAGGTATCATCAGAGCGGCGACGCTATGTTCCGATGGGCTTTATGGATGATTCAGTGCTGTGTAGCAATAAGGTTCGGCTGATGCCGAACGCAACACTTTATCATTTTGGCATTTTAACCTCAAATGTTCACATGGCTTGGATGCGGGCGGTTTGCGGAAGATTGAAAAGCGATTATGACTATTCGATAAAAATTGTCTATAACAACTTCCCCTGGCCTACTCCCAGGGACGCACAAAGGGCCAAAATTGAGCAGACCTCCCAGGCGATTCTTGACGCCCGCACCCTCTACCCGGATGCCAGCCTTGCCGACCTCTACGATGAAACCACCATGCCCCCGGAGCTGCGGAAGGCCCACCAGCAGAACGACAAGGCGGTGATGATGGCCTACGGCTTTTGGGGCAAACTGAACTCCGAACCGGCTTGCGTGTCTGAGCTGATGAAGATGTATCAACAGCTTATCGAGGAAAAGTAGGGTGGAGCTTTGCAGACAAAAATACTTATACTGGAGGATGACAAAAGGATTTTAGAAATCCTCGCCTTTGCCGTAGGCCGGGAGGGGTATCAGATCATCAAGGCCAGCAATGGTCCAGCAGGCATCCAGACCGCTAAAGAGCGATTGCCGGATTTAATCATTTTGGATTCCTCATCGAATGACGGGTCTGCAATGGACATAGTTGAAGTCTGTACCTGTTTGCGGAAAGAATGTGTTACCGCTCCGATCCTTGCACTTATCAAGGCTGAGGAGGAAAAACAGGGGCTGCTTAGTGCTGGAGCAGAGGATTTCATCATCAAGCCATTCGCCATGCGGGAGCTGTTGACGAGGGTACGAGCCAATACTTGGCATATCACGGAGGAGCCGGTCAATAACACGGAGGCAAAGGAGTGTCTTGTCTTTGGCCGAATCGTCATTGACCTAAATCAAATCGTAGCACTGAAAGATGATGTGCCGCTCGATTTGACCCAGCTAGAGTTTGATCTACTTGTGTTTCTCGCAAAAGAACCTGGAAAAGTTTTCAAAAGAAAGGACCTGCTATACCATGTCTGGGGTTATACTGGCTTTACAGGTGATGTCCGGGCCGTGGATGTAAGCATTCGCCGTTTGCGGGAAAAAATCGAAGATGACCCAGCAAATCCGGCAGTTATCGTTACGCGGCGCGGACAGGGTTACTTATTCGCTTTGTAAACCATTAAATTCCATGTCTTTCAAAAAGGGGCAAGATGCCCCTTTTTTTGTTGTTCTTCAACAGGGCACGACAAGATTTGACAAAAAATGTAAATGTGATTTGGTATAATGTTGTGTAAGTTTAGATGCTAATCTTTCAAAGATTGCTTACGCTTTCTCTGTCCGATCAGTTCTTGACTGTGGTAGCTCACACCACCAGGGCAGGAGCCGAAAAGCGTAAGGCTCTATATGAAAGGTTTGCATGATCCATCTCCACCCACAAAAGAATAGACGGACATATCTTATTGCTAAGCCTCCGGGTATAGTAAAATATTTCTGTTGCATCACCGCGCCAAGAGAAGAGACACGAAAAGCCATTCGGCTTCTCGTGTCTCTTTTTGCTTTCGACAGTATCCCCGAGAATCCGACAAGAAGCGACATAGAATTTCGAGATAAATCTGCGAATTATAGACACTGCATATCGACTTCCTTTAATTTATACAAAAAAACACTGACATATGCAGAAAACTTTTGCAAAAACACAAGTCTGAGCAGAGTTTGGTATCTCTGCCGTGGTCCCCCTGTTTCGATGCTCCATCACCCTAGCACCACATCGAAACAGGAGGAACGATCATGTTCAATACTCAAAGCGACTATGCCCTGAACAAGCTGGATAAGGACGCCATCGTCTGTCCCAGCGCCACCGGCGTACATATCCGGCTGACCCGTGAGGACTTCGCCAGTGAGGAGGAATTTCTCTACTGGAAGGAGCTCTCCGACAGCGACTACCACAAGAGGGAGCTTGCGGGATGGAATGACAGCCGTAACCTCTCTCTGGAGACCCAGCGGGATTGCCCTCTCATGTCCGCAGAGGATATTGTTTTCGCGCCCTATCTTGCCGCAGAGCAGGCAGAGCAGAGGCGGCGGTTACTGGAACAGGTCAGGCGCTGCCTGACGGAAAAGCAGTACCGCCGCCTCTGCCTTTACTATCTGGAGGGGAAAACAGAAGCCGAGATTGCAGTCCTGGAAGGAGTTGGCCAGCGGCGGATTTCAACCTCGATTACCAGCGGCGCGAAAATTGTCGAAAAATTTTTCGGAAAAATTTTCCGCCGGTAGGGCTAAAACGGGCCTTTTTCACACGCTAGGTGAAAGGCGCATATCCCTGTAACCTTTCGAGCACCTAAAAAACTGAATACACGGTATTGCGGGTACGAAAACCATACAGCAGCGGCATAGGGCGCGCCGCCGGGACGACAGCTTGTGAAAGGGGGACCAGATGGACAAGCTGTCCGAGCGATCTACGTTTCAGCCCTTGTAAACCGGAGCAGCGTCCGGTACGCATTGACCTGTATGGGGGACAATGATACTTCCTCACGGCCTCCTAAAGACTAGGGGGGAACCCTGCGGCGCACGTTCAGAACGGCGTTGTGGAGTTATGACAGCCGCGCCAGCGGCGACCTTGCAATACCCCCTCTCGCCGGGGATGCGTGGCAAATACGGCGAAAAAGCATCGAAACAGGACAAACCAGCCGCGCCGGAGCACCGCCGCTCTATGTCGTGCGGCACCGGCATTTTCCGGCGCGGCTGCATTTTATCATGAGAGCTATCTGCGTTTTGCAGTTTATGAGGAGAAACCAATATGACAGACAACAAGAAGCCCACTACCTCCTACAAAGAGGTCAAGATCGGGAACACGCTCTACCGCGTGACCAGCGTGTTCACTGGAGAGAAGGACCTGGGAAAGACCCTGGAACAGCTGGCGGTCCGCCGCGCTATGGCGGAGCTGACCTCCTGTCCTGCCCGGAGCTGAAAGGACGTGCGCTCCATGGGTTTTTCGTATGTATATCCTATTGTGGTCCGTACCCTTATGAAAGAAGCATCTGAAAATTTTCCGTAGCAATTACCCTCACGGCTGGCCGCATCCTTGCGCGTCACGGACGCTCTATTCTATAATAGATGTTGCCGGAGCAATCCGGCAGGGAGCCATTCGCCGCACAGGGTATGAATCAGGACAAGCCGGGAGGTAAAATGAAAATGGCTGAGAAAACATACAATGTCGGCATCTATTGTAGATTAAGCAATGATGATGAGCGGGACGGGGAATCCGCCAGCATTGAGAATCAAAGGCTTCTGCTTCAGCGGTATGTCCGGGAACGAGGCTGGACTGAGATCGACACCTATATTGATGATGGCTACTCCGGGACAAATTTTGACCGTCCTGGCGTTCAGCGTCTGATTGCGGATGCCCAGGCCAAGCGGATCAACCTCATTCTGGTCAAGGACCTTTCCAGGTTTGGCAGAAACTACATTGAGTTTGGCCGGTATATTGATTATGTGTTTCCGGCCATCGGTTGCCGTTTTGTCGCCCTCAACAACGGAGTTGATACCGCAAATAATGACAGCAGCTTGGATTCCATGTGCTTTTTGAATCTGTTCAACGAGTTTTATAGCAGAGACACAAGCAAAAAGGTCAGGGCGGTAAGAAAAGCCTGCGCGGAAAGTGGTAAGTTTATGGGGCCGCACCCCTCCTTCGGTTACAAGCGGGACCCAGCGAACAAGCATCATCTGGTCATTGACGAGGATACCGCCCCAATAGTCCGGCGGATTTTCACCATGCGGGCCTCTGGTATGACCTACCGTGCGATTGCCGGAACCTTGAATGAGGAGAGCATCCAATCCCCAGGGGCGTACTATTATCAGCAGAAGGGTCGCAGCGATCCCCGGCGTGTCAATCATCTCTGGTCCAACACCACCGTCAAGCAGATGCTTCACAATGAGGTTTATATCGGCAATCTGGTCCAGGGGCGATCTGGAACGCTTTCTTACAAGTCCCGCAAGCATATCGCCAAGGAAAAGGACGAGTGGATTCGGGCGGAGGGAACACATGAGCCGCTGATTTCCCGTGAAATTTGGGATACCGTGATGAGCATTGATGAGAAGAAGGTGGGGAAGTCACCCGCCGCAAAGACGGAGGGCAGCATCTTTTCGGGGCTCCTGTTCTGTGCGGACTGCGGCTGGAAGATGCGATACCATTCGGACCGTCGGAAGTATGCAGACGGGCGGACCGTGCTGGTCAAATCCTTTCTCTGCGGGAACTATTGCAGGAGCGGCAAGGCGGCCTGCACGATACACAGCATCAATGAGAATGTCCTGATGGAGATCGTATTGCAGGACATCCGGGAAAAGGCGCTATATGCCGAGCACGACCAGGAAGGGCTGATCTCACAGATCGTCCAAATGAAGGAGAAAGAAAAGCACAGCCGGGTGGCCTCCTATGAACAGGAGCTGAAAGCTGCCGCCGCCCGTGTCCGGGAGCTGGAACGGCTGATGCAGAATCTCTACGAGGATAAATGTTCCGGCGTGGTTCCTCAGCCCATCTTTCAAACCCTGATGAGCAAGTACGAGACGGAACGTGCCCGTAAGGCCGCTGTCCTGCCGGAGCTGGAGCAGAAGGTGAGGACACAGCTTGAAGCCTGTCACGATGCCAACCATTGGGCCGTGCTGATCCGGCGCTACACGGAAATCTCCGAGCTGGACGAAACGATCTTGTTCGCCCTGGTGGACCGCATTGAAATTGGAGAGACCAAAAAGACCGGCTCCATGCGTATCTGCGATGTGAAGGTGTTCTATCGCTATGTCGGTAATGTGGACGAGGCGCTGACCTCTGAAAATAGGGACGTAGTATGAGAGCGGAGATATACAGAGTTGGAATCTACTGCCGCCTGAGTGTAGACGACGCCTCCAGTTCTGCAAAGGCCGAAAATTACATCCCCGCCGATGAATCTGTCAGCATTGAGAATCAGAGGGAGCTTCTTTCCAAGTTCGTGATGCTCAATGGCTGGGTGGAAACCCGGATCTATGTGGACGATGGATTCAGCGGGGGCAATTTTCAGCGGCCCGGATTTCTGGATATGCTGGAGGATGCCCGAAAAGGCGTTATCAATCTGATTCTCGTTAAGGACCTCTCCCGCCTGGGCCGGGACTATGTGGAGGTGGGGCGGTATACGGACATCGTTTTTCCCAGCCTGGGATGCCGCTTCGTCTCCGTGCTGGACTGCCTGGACAGCGAGGGCGACAATACGGATATGCTCCACTTCCGCAGCCTGATGAATGACTACCACCTACGGGACCTGAGTACCAAAATCAAGTCGGTGATCTACAACAAAAAAATCAGCGGTCAGTACCTTGGCCCTATGGCCCCGTTCGGATATACCAAGAGCATTGAGGATTCGCATAGGCTGGTGATCGACGAGTACGCTGCCGGGATTGTGCGCAGGATATTCGATATGCGGCTGTCCGGCACAGCCTACTCCAGAATCGTTGCGGCGCTGAACCGGGAAAATATCCCGTCGCCACGCTTTTATTGGTATCAAAATCACAGTGGGGATACCGGCAAGGTCAAGCGGATGTGGACAACCGCAATGGTGAAGATCATCCTCAACAATGAGGTCTACTGCGGAATCCTGCGGATGAATTATAAGGGAACGCGGTCTTACAAGGACCGCACCATGGTGGCCAAGCCAGAAGCCGAGTGGATACGCCATGAGGGGCTGCATGAGGCCATCATTTCGCCGGAGGTCTGGAGCGCAGTACAGAAACTCAACGATGAAACCAGACGGCGCTTTGAGAACAGACAGCCCCCATGCCCGAAATTGTTCTCTGGAAAATTGGTATGTGCTGACTGTAAAAATTCACTCGCAACTATCACGTCAAAGCACAGGCTCAAAAACGGCTGTGAGCATAGCTATATCTCCTACGTTTGCAGTACGCATATGCAATCGGGGCAAACCATCTGCTCATGGCATCGGGTAAACGAGCGGACCTTGGCTCAGATCGTGACTGCTGAAATTCGTTCCCATGCCCAGGCCATCGCATTGGATGAACCCGCCGTTGTAGACAAACTCAGGCATCGTCTGGCGCAGTATGATACACAGCGGTTCGCCAGCGCACAGCAGGAAATCCGCCAGCTTCGCCTCCGGGTGGAGAAATTGACGGAGATAACCGCTAAACTCTATGAGGACAAAATCAGCGGAGCAATCAGTGAAGATGCGTTTGTTGTGCTGATGCAGAAAAACGAGCAGGACAGACAGTCCGGGGCGGAGCGGTTGAATGTACTTCTCTCTGAGGTTGAGAGGGCTGAACGGAAGACCGCTGCTGTTTTGAATTGGACAGCACTTGTCCGTAAGCATTTGAATTTAGATGTATTGGACAGGGCGGTTATTGATGAGCTGATCGACCATATTGAGATTGGTGAGCGTACCATCGTGGATGGAGCGATGCAGCAAGACATTAAGATTTTTTACCGCTTTGTCGGTTTTGTCGGTTGAAAGTGATGTTTGAGGCAAACCAATTCCCCACATCGGGGAAAACTTCAAAATTTTCCCTAATAGCTGTTCTCCTTGGTGGACACCTTGCCGCCGTCCTGGTCCACGTTGGTTCCGTCGGCGTAGGTCAGCTTGAAGCGTACCCCGGCCAGAGGCTCCTTGGACACAGCATCCAGTTTCGTGATAACGAGGCCGCCCGCCTTCTTGTTCCAGAAGGTCATGGTCTGGGCCTCACCAACCTTGATCTTGATGCTCTGGGGGGTGCCGTCTAAGACGAACCCTGCCAAGATCTTTGTCTCCCGTGCGGTCACAGTGATCCCCGGTTCCAGATTGGAGATGGTGATGCGGCCGTCCTTATCAGTATAGTAGTAACCGTTGTTGGGGCCGACCACCGCGCCGGAGCTGTCGGTGACCAGGAACTCCACGCCCTTCATGGGCTGGTTCTCGGTGCCTTCCACGAATTTCTGGATGACGAGGGTGGTGGTGGGGTCATTCTCAAAATCGAGATTGTTCCCGCCGCCGGTGCCGGTGTTATTGGTATTACCGCCAGTGCTGCCGGTATTGCCCCCGGTGGAACCGCCGCCTGCGCCGCTGGTCAGGGTGTTGCCCGTCCCGTTTCGGACCACAATGGTCTGGGGCGTGGGATTGAGCACATAGCCCTGGGGCACCTTGGTTTCGGTCACTACCACAGTGCTGCCGGGAATGAGGCCAGTGACGGTCACTGTGCCGTCCTTTCCGGTCACAAACTTCCCAATCAGGCTGCCGTCGCTGTACTTGACCGTAAACTCCGTGTTGGGTACGGGCTTTCCGGTGACGGAATCCACTTTCCGGAGGGTCAAACTGCACAGGGGGTCGTTGTAAAAATAGAGTGTCTGGGTGTCGTCAGGGGCAACCTCCACGGTCTGCGTCCGGTTGGCCTCGTGGATGGTGTAGCCATCAATGCTCTGCATCTCCGTCACGACCAGAGAACCCACCACGCTGTTGAGAATGATCTGCCCGTTTTCATCCGTATAATACAAGCCGTTGGAGCTGATCTTCCCATCCGCGTCCGGGAGGAAGCTGCCGTTGGTGGTGGTGATCTTAAAGGTAACGCCCTCCAGGGGGACCTTCTTATCCGCGGAACTGCGCTTATTGATAATGAGGCAGCCCGTCTTGGCGTTCTCAAAAATCAGACTGTTGGCGACGCCCTGCTTGATCTTGATGGTCTTGGGGGTGGGGTCTTTGATATACCCGTTGGGGGCCTTCTCCTCCGTCACGATGACGATTTGACCGGGCTGGAGGCCGGTGATGGTGATAAGGCCATTGCGGTCGCTGGTGTAGCGGCCGTTGTTGGTGCCGATGGCGGCGCCGTCTTCATCGGTCACATGGAACACCGCGCCGGGCAGCGGGGTCTTGTCCGTGCTCTGCTTCAGGATGGTGAGGGAATTATCCCGCTTGTTCCAGAAGGTGAGACTTTGCACCTCGCCGTCCTTAATGAGAATTTTCTGAGGCGTACCGTCCAAAACGAACCCGTCCACCGTCTTGATTTCCCGGGCGATAACAGTCGTACCCGGCTCCACATCGGACAGGACGATTTCGCCGGCCTTATCCGTAAAATAGATTCCGTCATCCGGGCCTACCGCCGCGCCGCTGCCGTCAATCACCTTGAAGGCGACGCCGGACAGGGGCTCAAAATCTGTCCCCTCAATGTACTTACGGATTATGAGGGTGGTTCCAGGCGTATTATAAAAATGGAGTGTCTGAACGTCGTTGGGGTTGACTACCACTGTCTGGGTCTTCTCCGCCGGGTCGATGGTGTACCCGGGGATGGTCTTGGTTTCAGTCACCACCAGCGCACCGACCACACCGTTGATGGTGATTTTGCCGTCCCGGTCCGTCATATACAGGCCGTTGCTGCTGATCTGGCCGTTTTCATCAGGGACAAACTCCCCGGTGGCAGTAGTCACCTTAAAGGTAACGCCGGCCAACGGCTTGTTGGTGACAGAATCCCGTTTGTCGATGACCAGCGTACCCGCCTTGGAGTTGGTCACCACCACAGTTTGGGTGTCACCGTTGGCCCCAATGACCACATTGGTGCTGGGAGAATCCATGACATAGCCCGCCGGGGCCTTGATTTCAGACAGTACATAGGCTCCCGGCGCGAGATTGGTGATCCGGATTTCGCCCTGGGAATCGGTAGTAAAAATGCCGTTGGAGGTCAGCGTGGATGTGCCGATCACGCCGTCCAGGCCCACTTCGCAACCGGCCGCTGTGGTGATACGGAACTCCGCCCCGGGGAGCGGCTTGTTGGTGGCGCTGTCCCGTTTTTGGACAATGAGCTGGCCCTTGGGCTGGTTTTTCATGGTCACGCTGACCGTCTTGCCAGCCTGGATCACCACAGTCTGAGACTGGGTATCAATGAGGAATCCCGCCGGCGCCTTGGTTTCCGTGATGACCACGCTCTTTCCGGGCGTCAGGCCCTCGATGCGCACCTCGCCATTTTCGTCCGAACGGTAGACGCCGTTGGAATCGCCAATGAGGCTGCCGTCCGAGTAGGCCACCTTGAACTCCGCGTTCGCCAGCGTGACGCTGGGATTGACGCTGCACACCTTCCGAATGAGCAGGGAGCCGGTGGGCTGGTTGCGGAACTCCAGGGTCTTGGTCTCGTTGGACTCGATTTTGACCGTCTGGGGCACGTCATCCAAAATGTATCCAGGTCTGGTCCGGGTCTCCTTGACCACCAGTGTGGTCCCCGGCATGATGTCGGATACCAGGATGGTGCCCGCACTGTCGGTGGTGAAGTAGCCGTTGCCGTTGCCCACAACAGCGCCGTCGCTGGTGGTGATAAAGAACTGAATGTCACTCAGCGGCTCGCCGGTGATGCTGTCCACCTTCTTGACCAGGAGGGACCCGTACTTGCTGTTGGTGAAGGTGAGGGTAATGCAGTCCTGCTCCTTGCCGCTGATGTAGGCCGTCTGGGGCGCGGTATCCATGACGTAGCCGTGGGGTGCTGAGATTTCTTCACACACATAAGTACCTGCGTCCAGGCCGGTGATCACGATATTTCCGTTGCTGGAGGTCGCATATTCCCCAATGATGGTGCCGCCGCTGCCAGAGGTCCCGCCCAGGTAGCGGACGCGGAACCAGGCGTTGGCCAGAGGCGCGCCGGTATCCGAATCAATTTTCCGGATGACCAGGGCGGACTTTGGGATGTTCTCGAAGGTTACCTCCGCGGCGGTGTCATGTTCAACGTAGATGGTCTGCTCGGAGGGCTCTTTGAGCATGAACCCTGCCGGCGGTTCTACCTCAATGATTTTGTACCAGCCCGTGTCCAGGTTGTCCAGGTGGATGATGCCGTTTTCATCGGAATAGTAGTAGCTGTTGGTCAGCTGCTGGTAGGTGCCGTTCTGGTTCTTGTCCTTGGAGACCCAGATCTCAAATTTAGCGCCCTTGATCCCGTCCCCGACGATGGAATCCACCTTATAGATGGTGAGTCCGGGCTTCTTTTCGTTCTCGATGGAAACCTCGGTGGTCTTGCCGGGGCGCAGGTAGACCTCATGGGGTGTGGGGTCCAGGATGTAGCCCGCCGGGGCCTGTTTTTCCGTGATGATATAATATCCTTCGGTAAGGTGCTTCTGGGGGACGGTGATTGTGCCGTCCGCACCTACGGGGAAGTCACCGATCTTCACACCTGCCTTGGTCTTGACCTCAAAAATAGCGCCAGTCAGGTGCTTGCCCGCAATATCCACCTTCACGATTTTCAAGGTGGGCCGCTGGTAGTTTTGGAACTCCACCTGGGCCTCCTTGTTGGGGAACAGGGTTACCGTCTGGGGGGTGGTGTCCAGGATATAATTCTCCGGAACGCTCTGCTCAGTGACGGTATATACCCCCGGCAGGAGATCGGTGATGACCACTTTCCCATCGGGCCCCGTGGGCTTGGTGGTGATGGTGGGGCCGTCCGCGCCCCGCAGCGTAAAGGTCACGCCGGGAATCGGATCGTTGGTGTCCTTGTCCCGTTTGCTGATGATCAAGCTGGGCCGCCTGTCATTTTGCAGCCGGATCTCAGCAGTCTTGCCCGGGGACAGCTCCACATGGTACTCGGTGGTGTCCAGGATGTGGTCGGGCAAGGTGGCTGTCTCCACCACGGAGTAGATCCCAGGCTCCAGGCCCTCCACCAAAATCTCACCGCCGTTTGCCGTGGTACGGTCGATAGAGTGGCTGGCGTCCTCGATCCTGGTGATCTTAAAGGTAACACCATCCAGCGGAGACCCGTCCGCACTGGTTTTGACCAGCCGCAGGCCGGGCTTTTTTGTGTTCGTGAACACAAATTCGGCGGTGTCGTTGGCCCGCAGGTGGATGATGCGCTGGGCGTTGTCCACCACATAGCCGGGGCACTCCAGCTCCGTTACCTCGTAGGAGCCGGCGGGGAGATTGCTCAGGTCGATCTCGCCATTTCCGTCCGTGACAAACTCCTGGGGGCCGTAGCTGCCGTCGATAGCCCGGATACTGAACTTCACGCCGGGAATGGTCTTGTTCGGGTCAGAGCTGTCCACCTTTACCAGCTTCATGCCGGGCTTGGTATCGTTGAAGAAAAACAGTTCCTTTGTCCCACAGCCGGCGGTCAGCTCGATCTCCTGGGGAGCGGTGTCCTTGATGTGGCTGCTGTCGCCGGTGTCCACCTCTACCGCCCGGTAGGTGCCGGGTTCGATGCCGGTCAGCAGAATCTCACCGCTGGCGTTTGTCTCATAATGCCCCAGAGAAACGCCGTCCCGGAAAATCTCAAAGGTGACGTTCGCCATGGGCCTATGGCTCTGCCGGTCATATTTCACCACGCGAAGTCCCACTTTTGCCAAATTCTTGAAAACCAGAGGTCCGGCGGGGATAGGGTTGCCGTTGGCATCCAGTTCCAGCTTGATCTGCTGGACCTCGGTGGTGGGCTCGTAGTTGGGGGGTGGGACCAATTCCGTTACAGCGTACTCACCGGGCTTGATATACTTCCCGGACGCCTCGGTGGGGTCCCACCACTGCACACTCTCCAACACGCCAGCTTCATCGGTGTCAAACTCATACACGCCGTTGGTGACGGAGCTGAACTTGAAGGTGGCGGGGCCGACGCCGGTGTTGGTCAGAGCGTCCCGCTTGAACAGGAGGGCCTTCCCCGGCTCAGGGATGCCGCCGTTCTCAATGCCGCTCGCAGGGCCGACCTGGACCGCACCCGCCGCCGTGCTGTTCTCTGGCGCTTTGCAGGTTACAGTGAAGGGGGAGGCCAGCGGGGTACAGCCTGCCGGTGCTTTGGTCTCCTTGACATACAGGGTCACGCTCCCGCCGTCCTCCACGATGTTGGGAACAGAGGTGCTGGCTGTGCCGTCAGCACCGGTGGTCATTACGGCCAGGGGTGTGCCGCTGCAAGCGGAATCTGCGTACACAGAAAACTCCGCGCCGGAGAGGGGCCGCTTGTCCGCAGCAGAGATCTTCTTGAGCTTCAGGTAGACGGGTTTCTTCTCGGTAATAGTAGTGCCGTTGGTAAAGGTCACCTTAGAGGCTCCGCCGCTGCTGGTAAATTTCTTGGCGGACATATCGGCGGTTCCGCCGGTGCCAGTGATGTCGGTCAGGTAGGTGGGGTCGTCCTCCACTACCTCAAACCGGAAGGAGGCGTCCGCCTCAAACTCAATACGGATGGTTTCGTCGGCCTTCAATGTAAATTTGAGACCGTTTCCGGTACTTGTGACTTGACTTGTGCAGTCTGTACCGTTTTTCTTTGCGGAGAAGCCGGCAG
>Ga0137309_101856_pt1 | contig 13566 bp, 9 predicted proteins | sample NAcewiD2O_June_FD_97179 | JGI IMG/M metagenome (GOLD analysis project Ga0137309, IMG submission 97179) | Mouse cecal microbial communities from Vienna, Austria - N-Acetylneuraminic amended D2O_June | ecosystem: Host-associated > Mammals > Digestive system > Large intestine > Cecum | place... | reverse complement strand
TTATTCTGGGAGAGTATACGGAAGGAGTGGCGGTTATGCTCTTTTACCAGATCGGGGAGCTTTTCCAGAGTTATGCGGTGGGAAAGAGCAGGGGAAACATTGCGAAGCTGATGGATATCCGCCCGGATTATGCCAACATAGAGGTGGAGGGGCGGATCGAGCAGGTAGACCCGGACGAGGTGGAGATCGGCATGCTCATTACGGTCATGCCCGGTGAAAAAGTGCCCATCGACGGTATTGTGGAAGAAGGGGAAGCCTCCCTTAATACGAGCGCACTGACCGGGGAGAGTCTGCCGAGGCAGGTTGGTGCGGGCGATCAGGTCATCAGCGGCAGTGTGAATATGTCGGGTGTTCTGAAGCTGCGCACCACAAAGGAATTTGGGGAATCGACGGTTTCCAAAATTTTGGAGCTGGTGGAAAATTCCAGCATGAAAAAGTCCCGCTCCGAGAATTTTATCACCCGCTTTGCCAGATATTATACGCCGGCGGTGTGCTACGGCGCATTGGTGATCGCTTTGCTGCCGCCGATAGGCAATCTGCTCACGGGATATGAGGCGCAGTGGGGCATGTGGGTGACAAGGGCATTGACTACGTTAGTCATAAGCTGCCCCTGCGCGCTGGTCATTTCCATTCCCCTGAGTTTCTTCGGCGGGATCGGCGGAGCCTCCGCCAGAGGGATTTTGGTGAAGGGATCCAACTATCTGGAAGCCCTCTCCGAGACGAAGTACGTGGTCTGCGACAAGACGGGGACGCTTACAAAGGGCGTGTTTGAGGTGACGGAAGCGAAAGCTGCTGCAGGTTTTTCCGAAGAGGAGCTGGTTGCTTACGCGGCCTGCGCCGAAAGCTTTTCCAGCCATCCGATCAGCAGAAGTCTGCGGGAGGCCTACGGGAAGGAGATTGACACAAACCGTGTGAAGGATGTGGAGGAAATCAGCGGGCACGGTGTCTGCGCCTGTGTGGACGGACGGCGTGTGGCGGCGGGAAACCGCAGGCTGATGGAGCGGCTGCAGATTATGCCGGAGGAGGTTTCCGGGATCGGGACGCAGGTGTATGTGGCGGTGGACGACGTCTATGCCGGTTGCATTCTGATTTCTGATGTGGTAAAGCCGGGCGCAGGGGAGGCGGTTGCGGCGCTCAGGAAGTCCGGAGTGCGTAGTATAGTTATGTTAACTGGAGATGCGAAGTCCGTGGCGGAAGCAGTGGCGGCGGAGCTTGGTGTGGACGAGGTGAGAAGCGAACTTCTGCCGGCAGACAAAGTGGGCGAGGTGGAAAAACTTCTTGCGGCGAAGGGAAAGAAGGAAAAACTGGCCTTTGTGGGGGACGGGATCAACGACGCGCCGGTGCTTTCCCGGGCGGATATAGGGATCGCTATGGGGGCGCTTGGCTCCGATGCGGCAATTGAGGCGGCGGATATCGTGCTGATGGACGATGATCCCGCGAAAATAGCCCTGGCCATGCAGATTTCCAGAAAAACCTTGCGGATCGTCCATGAAAATATTGTCTTCGCGCTGGCGGTGAAGCTGGTCTGCCTGGCCCTGGGTGCAGTGGGCATAGTCGGCATGTGGTGGGCGATTTTTGCGGATGTGGGCGTGATGATTCTGGCGGTGCTCAATGCGACGAGAGCGCTTTCTGTCAAGCGCATGTAACGCCTGCTTTCTCCAAACTTTTGTAACATTTGTTCAAAAATTTGTAATATTTGTTTCAAAATTTACTATGTTTTTCTTGCGCAGTTTGTGTTATTATGAAAAGGATGAGTGGAGGTGACCTTATTTATGAGCACAGATTTGCGCAAGAGAAAGATCACTTATACGATAATATTAACATCCGATTCTCCTGCAGCGAACTATAGGAGAATGCACATCAAGACGGGCGCGCTGGCGGTGGTTTCTTTTGTGATGTTTGTGGCGGTAATCTGCTACGCGGTGTATACGACCATCACTATGGGAGGTTACATAGAGCGGAATGCCAGACAGCTCGAGCAGCTTGTTCAGATGAAAACGGAGAAGGAAACGCTGGAGGCTGAAAAGGAAAGCCTGGCAGGGAAAGTAGCTTCGCTGGAGGAGACGTTAAGCCGCAAGGAGGAGCAGGAGCATGAGCTGGTGGCAGCCCATGAGGAAAACTATATTCCCAAGGGTTTTCCCATGAGCGGCGCGGCACAGATTAAGGAAGAAGATACGGCATCGGAAGACGCGCAGAACGACGACGGTGAAGACGACGAGGACGAAGAGGAAGAAAATACGCTGAAGGTTGAGCCGAAAGAGGAGTGGAAGGAACTTATTTTCGTGGCAGCGCAAGGAACGAAAGTGGTAGCCACCGCGCCGGGCACAGTCAAGGAAGTGCGCGAGGCGGAAGGTGAAGTCAGTTACGTGATCATCGATCATGGAAACGGGTATGTCACCACCTATCGGAATCTGGGCAGTCCCATCGTGGAGGAGGGCAGCCAGGTTGTGAAGGGTGTGGCGCTTTTTCTCGTCGGCGAGGATAACACGGAGACTGGTTACAGCATCCGCAAGGATGACAGCTATGTTGATCCGCTGGAGATGATTGAGATTAAAGGTTAGGGAGGAAGCTATGTTGGGAAAAAAGTCGGTAGAACAGATTAACGCGAAAATCAGCAGCATCATAGGCGCTGATATGGTGGTGGATGGCAACATCCGTGCAAAGGAGGCCGTTCGCGTGGAGGGAAGCGTAACCGGGGATGTGGAGACGGAGGGCGCGCTTATTATCAGCTCCAGCGGTAAGGTGAAAGGGAACGTGAAGGGTAGCAGCATTATCATCGGCGGTTCTCTGGAAGGAGATCTGACCAGCAGCGGCAGAACCGAGGTGGCTTCCACAGGCAGAGTGATCGGTAATATCAAAACCAAGAGTCTGGTTGTGGATGAAAACGCGGTATTCCAGGGACAGTGTGTAATGAACACGGAAGCTATTTCCACTTTGCCGGAGCCATCTGCTCATAAATCCGGGACGGAAAAGACGGAAGAACAGGAGCAGGACTCCCAGAAGGATACTAACAATAATAAGTGGAATAAGAGATAGAGAACGTGGATCAGATATCTTTATTTGACAGAGAAATGCCGCAGCCTCTGGCGGCGAAGCTGAGGCCCGGCAGTCTGGAAGAATATGTAGGACAGGGACATCTTCTCGGAAGGGGCAAGGTGCTTAGAAAACTGATTGAGCAGGATCAGATTTCCTCCATGATTTTCTGGGGACCGCCCGGCGTGGGAAAGACTACCCTTGCAAGGATCATTGCCAATAAAACCAAGTCGTCCTTTATCGACTTTTCAGCGGTGACCAGCGGTATCAAGGAGATTAGAACCGTTATGGAGCAGGCGGAAAAGAACCGCCAGTACGGCGTCAGGACGATTTTGTTTGTGGACGAGATCCATCGGTTTAACAAGGCGCAGCAGGATGCTTTTCTGCCTTTCGTGGAGAAGGGGAGCATTGTTCTGATCGGTGCGACGACAGAGAATCCATCTTTTGAGATCAACAGCGCTCTTTTGTCCCGCTGTAAGGTGTTTGTGTTGCAGGCGCTCACCACACAGGAGATTAAAAGGCTCTTGTCACATGCGCTGACAGATGCCAGAGGCTTTGGGAACCAGACGGTGCATATCGATGATGAGACACTGGAGATGATCGCTGTCTTTGCAAACGGTGATGCCAGAAATGCCCTTTCCACTTTGGAAATGGTGGTATTAAACGGGGAGATGGACGCAGAGGGCGCGGTCACGGTGACGAAGGAAACGCTGGAACAGTGCACCATGCGCAAGTCTCTTCTGTATGATAAAAAGGGGGAGGAGCATTACAATCTCATCTCCGCCTTACATAAGTCCATGAGGAACTCCGATCCCGATGCGGCAGTATACTGGCTGGCCCGTATGCTGGAGGCCGGGGAAGATCCGCTCTATGTGGCAAGGCGTGTGGTGCGTTTTGCCAGCGAGGATGTGGGACTGGCTGATCCGCAGGCGTTACAGATTGCGGTGGCGGCTTATCAAGCCTGTCATTTTCTTGGTATGCCGGAGTGCAGTGTGCATCTGACACAGGCGGTGGTTTATGTGGCTCTTGCGCCTAAGTCGAACGCCATGGAGGTGTCCTACAACGAGGCGAAGGAGGATGCTGTCAAGGATCTGGCGGAGCCGGTGCCCCTTGTGATCCGAAACGGGGTAACGGGGCTTATGCGTGACCTGGAATATGGAAGGGGTTATCAGTACGCCCACGATACGGAGGAGAAGCTGACCAACATGCAGTGCCTGCCGGATACCCTCTTAGGGCGGGAATACTACCGGCCCGCAGGCATGGGTGAGGAAGAAGTCTTGAAAAAGCGTCTCGCCGAGATCAAGGCATGGAAAAAAGCGCACGCAGATAAATAGTTTTACATAAATTTGCGAAAGCATTGATTTAGGGATTGTTTTGCTTTATACTTATAAAGTAAGAAACGGGAGCCGGTTTTTACAACCGGCTCTTTGCATGGGTTCAACAAGGAGGTTATTATGGTAAAAGCTGTAGTGGGCGCCAACTGGGGCGATGAGGGTAAAGGTAAGATCACGGATACACTGGCAGAGCAAGCGGATATTGTGGTACGTTTTCAGGGTGGTGCGAATGCAGGCCACACAATCGTGAATAATTACGGAAAGTTTGCGTTGCACACCCTGCCGTCAGGTGTGTTTTACGGGCATACTACCAGCATTATCGGCAACGGCGTAGCGCTCAACATTCCGATTCTGGTGGAGGAGATCAAGTCGATTACAGACAGAGATGTGCCAAAGCCGAAGATTCTTGTGTCTGACCGATGCCAGATTGTGATGCCCTACCATATTTTATTCGACCAGTATGAGGAAGAAAGGCTGGGCGGAAAGTCCTTTGGCTCCACCAAATCGGGGATCGCGCCTTTTTATTCTGATAAATATGCAAAGATCGGGTTTCAGGTCAGCGAGCTTTTTGACGAGGATGTCTTGAAGGAAAAGCTGGAGCGGGTATGTGAGACGAAGAATGTGCTTCTGGAGCATCTCTATCATAAGCCGGCCCTGGATGCAAAGGAGCTGCTTGCCACAATGCAGAAGTACCGGGAGATGATCGCGCCTTATGTGTGTGATGTATCTTCCTATCTGGAGCAGGCGATTAAGGACGGAAAGACCGTGCTCCTGGAGGGGCAGCTTGGTACGCTCAAAGATCCTGATCACGGTATTTATCCGATGGTGACGTCATCCTCCACGCTGGCGGCTTACGGTGCCATCGGCGCAGGTATCCCGCCCTATGAGATCAGACAGATTATTACGGTATGCAAAGCGTATTCCTCTGCGGTGGGTGCGGGAGCGTTCGTGTCGGAGATTTTCGGTGATGAGGCAGATGAGCTTAGAAGACGCGGCGGTGACGGCGGAGAGTTCGGTGCGACCACGGGCCGCCCGAGAAGAATGGGTTGGTTTGATTGTGTGGCGTCCAAATACGGCTGCCGTCTGCAGGGAACTACAGATGTGGCATTTACGGTGCTCGATGTGCTTGGGTATCTGGATGAAATTCCCGTCTGTGTCGGCTATGAGGTGGATGGTCAGGTGACCACGGATTTCCCGGTGACATGTAAGCTGCAGAAGGCAAAACCGGTATTAAAAAATCTGCCTGGCTGGAAATGTGAGATCCGGGGCATTAAGAAATACGAAGAGCTGCCGGAAAACTGCCGCAAATATGTGGAGTTTATTGAGGAGCAGATTGGGTACCCTATTACTATGGTGTCTAACGGCCCGGGCAGGGAAGATATTATTTACAGGGAAAGTCCGCTGAATAAGTAGGACTGCAATACACGAGGATAAGGGGCAGCGGGGATGTATTTCCGCTGCCTTGTCTGCAGGTGCGCCCGGCGGCGCACGTTTCTAACCGGTGCAAGTCCGGAATCCGCCCGGTAGTGGGAAGGATATAGTCGAAGGCAAGGGTGTTCATCGTGAGGTGGAATCTGAAGGAAGCCGGATATGGGGAACATACTAACCCATGGGCAAATCTCTGGTCTGACGAACAGAAATCACATCAGGCTATGCATGAGGGTAAGACTGCCTCACAAGTTGAAGCCCAATAACTACACGGAATCATGTATGGTAAATGTGGCAGATAGATGGAGAGAAAGAAACGTGTGGTACCCGGGGAGGTCTGTACGATATGTCCTGAAAGGGATAACCATTATCGTGAGATAATATTGAACGTACAGAAGTCAGCCGAGGTCATAGTAGCCGAGAGGCAAAGGACCGAATCAATAGGAGTCTTTAGTACAACCGGGAAAGGAGGAAAGAACATTGGGTGTAGAAAACAAAGACAGCTGCTCACAAAGAGATAGCGCGGAACGCGAAGGGTATGTGAGAGCGCACCGTTCTTTCCGCCGGATATGGAAGGAACGTGACAGTGTACAGCCGGAACTTTTGGAGGAGATACTGAAAAAGGACAACCTTAACAGAGCTTTTAAGAGAGTAAAGGCAAACAAGGGAGCGCCGGGAATTGACGGGATTACCGTGGAAGAAACAGGCGCATACCTGAGGGAGAACCAGAAAGGGCTTATCGAGAGAATCAGAAGGGGAAAATACACCCCCGACCCGGTGAGACGAGTGGAGATTCCCAAGCCAGACGGTGGAATACGGAAGCTTGGTATTCCAACCGTAAAAGACCGCATTTTCCAACAAGCCATAACACAGCGTCTTATACCGGTATACGAACAGCCGTTCTCGGAGAGCAGTTACGGTTATCGCCCGGGAAGAGGTGCAAAAGATGCCATACGAAAGGTAAAGGAGTATGCAGAGCAGGGATATACCCATGCGGTAGCATTGGACATATCAAAATATTTAGACACCCTGAATCATGAGATGCTCCTAAATATCCTGCGCAGAAATGTGAAGGATGAAAGGGTAATCCAGTGGATTAAGAGGTACTTGAAGAGTGGAGTGATGGAAAATGGAGTAGTTATGGAAACAGAAGAAGGTTCGCCACAGGGAGGAAATATTTCACCGCTGCTGGCGAATGTCTATCTGAATGAGTTCGACCAGGAGTACGAGAAACGAGGAGTGGCTTTTGTACGTTATGCAGATGATATCGTATTGTTAGCCAAAAGCGACAGAGCTGCAAAGAGACTGCTGGAATCAAGCACGAAGTATCTGGAAGGAACGCTGAAACTGAAAGTGAACCAAAAGAAAAGTCGTGTGGTGAGCGTGTTTGCAATCCGAAATTTTAAGTTCCTTGGCTTTACATTGGGAAAGAACGGAAAGGGCGTTTATGTCCGAGTTCATGGAAAGTCATGGAAGAAGATGAAGTCAAAACTGAAAGAGCTTAGTTCCCGAAGGTCTTGTCAGAGCATACGTCCTTCATTAAAGAAAATAGAGAGGTACATGCGTGGATGGCTGAATTACTACGGAATAGCAGATATGAAGAACAAGATAGATGACCTCAACTCATGGCTGTACCACAGAATCCGCATGTGTATATGGAAACAGTGGAAGTTACCCAAAACCAAGAAAAGAAACCTGATGAAACTAGGGATACCCGAATATTTTGCACACCAGGCGGCAAACAGCCGCAGGAAATACTGGTATGTATCGGGAATGGGAGCGGTCAACAGAGCATTAACAAAAGAAAGACTGATAAACAGTGGTTTTTATGACTTAGCCACAGCCTATCAGTCTGTACACGTCAACTATTGAAACCGCCGTGTACCGAACGGTATGCACGGTGGTGTGAGAGGACGGCGGTTAATCACCGCCTCCTACTCGATTGACATTATCAGATCCTGTGTGTGAAGCGGATTGGCTTTCGGAAAGTGGAGCACTGGGGAAGACAATATAATACGATAAAAGGAGGGAAACTTATGTTACTTGAGAACAAGGTTGCGATTGTGACGGGCGGCAGCAGAGGAATCGGCTATGCCACAGTGGAGGCATTTTTGCAGGAGGGCGCGAAGGTGGTGCTGTGCGCCAGCCGCCAGGAGACGGCCGACAAGGCGGTGGCAAAGTTGAAGGAGGTTTACCCGGATGCAGTGGTGGAGGGCATCTTCCCGAATCTGTCTGATTGTGAAGCTGTGAAGGCGGCCTTTGATAGTGTGGCTGAAAAGTATGGGAGGATAGACATTCTGGTGAATAATGCGGGTGTTTCCGAGAGCACGCCTTTTACGGAGTATACGACAGAAACTTTTGAGAAGGTGATGGATCTGAACATCAAGGGTGTATTCAACTGTTCCAAGGCAGCGAGCACACATATGATTGCGGCGGGAAGCGGCGTGATTCTGAACACTTCCTCCATGGTGAGTCAGTATGGGCAGCCTGCGGGAATTGCTTATCCCACATCCAAGTTTGCGGTGAACGGCTTTACCCTGTCTCTGGCGAGAGAGCTTGGCCCGAAGGGAGTCCGGGTGAACGCGGTGGCGCCAGGCATCACATATACAGACATGATGCGTCAGGTTCCCAAAGAGGTGATCGATCCGATGATTGCACAGATCCCGCTCAGAAGGATGGGACAACCGGAAGATATCGCAAATGCTTTTGTGTTCCTGGCATCGGACAGGGCTTCCTACATCAGCGGCGAGGTGCTGCATGTGGATGGTCTGGCAAGAAGCTGATATAAGTTATGTAAACAATGAGCCGTATAGGCAGTGTGATTGTATTTTGTAAACTTGTGACATGAGATGAGTTGAGTTATGTTAACTCAAAGCCGCAAAGAGACACGATGCGGTTTGTGGTGAAGTTTTTGACAAGGAATGGGAAGCGGGAAGATGATAACAACAATCATATTTGATATCGGAAATGTGCTGGCGGATTTTACCTGGGAAGCGCATTATCGCAGTTTTGGGTACAGTGAGGAGATCCTGGAGCGGCTGGCCAATGCTACGGTTAAGAATCCGCTGTGGAACGAGTATGACAGGGGTGTTATGAGTGATGAGGAGATCGTACAGAGCTTTATCGAAAGGGATCCCGGCATCGAGAAGGAGATTCGGGAGGTTCTGCGGGATAAGGGATCTATGGTGGTTCGAAACGATTACGCGATTCCCTGGATACAAAAATTGCAGGAGAAGGGATATCGTTGTCTCTATCTGTCCAATTTTTCCGAGAGCGCGGGCAGGGACTGTTCGGCGGCTCTTGACTTTATCCCCTATATGGACGGCGGCATCCTTTCTTATCAGGAGAAAGTCATTAAGCCCATGCCTGAGATTTATCAGCTGCTCATAGACCGCTATGAGCTGGTGCCGGAGGAGTGTGTGTTCATGGATGACACGCTCCGCAATCTGGAAGGGGCGGAGAAATTCGGCATACATACGATTCATTTTCAGAGTAAGGAGCAGGCTGTCCTGGAGCTTCGGAAGCTGGGCGTGGATGCGTAAGGAGAAACACCTGTTGGCTGTGGCTGCAGTCAGCGGGTGTTTTTGTCTGTCTAAAAGTTTTTTGAAAAAATTTTATTTTATGTCAGAAAAATCATTTTGGATGCGAATTATAGGTAAGAAAGCAGATAAGGTGGTGGGTAATGTGGAAATCAGTGAAAAAAATTTTGTCAGGCAGTTAAAAAAGAGAAATGAGCAGGCGCTGTATTATGTCATTGACCATTACGGCTGGGTTATGAAGACGGTTGTAAAGCGGCAGATGGGGACGCTTCCGCATCTGTGGGATGACTGTATGAACGACACTCTGTTAGCCGTGTGGGATCATATCGACAGTTTTGACCCGAAACGGTCAGAATTTCAGAACTGGCTTGCCGGGGTGTGCAGGTTTAAGGCATTGACCTATGTGCGCAAATATATTCATGCGTCAAAAGAAGACCTGGTGGACCAGATGCCGGATTGGGAGGACGAGGCGGCCCAGCGGGAGTTTCTCCGCCGGGAATACGAGGAGGAAGCCTGCCGGATTCTCTCCTGTCTGAAGAAGGAGGACGCCGAGATCTTCCGGCTGGTCTTTCTGGAGGAACTGGATACGGATGAGGTGGCAAGCCGGATGCGTATGAGTAAGGCGGCGATTTACGGGCGTATCAGCAGAGGCAGAAAGCAGCTGCAAAAGTCCATTGCGGAAAGTGAGGTGTAGGAAATGTCCAGAATATATGAAATGTGCAATGACATGGATTCGGAGAGTTTGTTAAAAAACAGGGAGCAGTTGACCGAGGAGGAGAGAGGACGTCTGATAGACAGTCTGAAACGCGGGGGAATCCTTGCCGAACAAGGGAGAGGAAAAAGCAGGAAAAGAATGGGGAAAACAATCGGCTGGGCGGCGGCAGCGGCGGCGTTAGTGCTGGTAATTGTACCCAATACATCCGCCGAGGCAGCGTATGCGATGGAGCAGATTCCAATTCTGGGAGATGTGATCAGAGCGGTGACCATTCGGAATTATCAGTATGAGGACGAGAATTTCTTGGCGGACATAGAGGAAGTGAGACTGGAAAATGTCAAAATGGAGGGAAGCATTCAGACCATCAACGAGAGCATTGAGGAGATGACAGACCGCCTGATTGCCAGATTTGAGGAACAGGTGGAACAGGGGGAAGGGCATAGCGGCATTTATGCGGGTCACGAAGTAGTGACAGATACGGACACCTGGTTTACACTGCGGATCCATGTGACCGAGATTGAGGCAAGCGGCTTCCAGTACCAATATTATTATCACATTGACAAGACGACGGGTGAAATTGCCACTTTGAAGGATCTGTTTAAGGAAGGAGCGGACTATATCACCCCCATCAGTGAAAGTATCAAGGAGCAGATGCGGGAACAGATGCAGGCGGATGAGTCGAAAGTTTACTGGGTCGATTCCAAAGAAGAGATGGGCCATCAGTTTGAGGCGGTGAAAGCGGATCAAAATTTTTATGTAAACCAAAATGGACAGATTGTGATATGTTTTGACGAGTATGAAGTGGCTCCGGGCTATATGGGATTGGTGGAGTTCACTGTAGATGAGGAAGCGGTTGCGGCGATCAGAAAATAATCCCTGCACCGTATAGAAAATGTCTGGGGAGAACGAAAGCACCTCCCCAGACATGAGTCTGCCGTTACTTCGACATCAGCTCTTCCGCCAGCGCCTCGATCTGTGCCACATTTTCCTCGTTCAATGCGGAGCGGATCTGCACCGCATTTTCCGCAAAGGTGATATCCTTACAGCCTTCCAGTCTGGCCCGCATGGCCTTTGCCGCCATAGGCGCCCAGGTGCCGTTCTCCATCAGGGCGATGGTGCGGTTCTGGTAGCTGTGGGAGATCAGCTCGTCGATAAATTCCCGCATGAAGGGGAACATTTCCGCGTTGTAGGTGGTGGTGGCAAGCACCAGTTTGCCGTAGCGGAACGCGTCTTCCACACACTCCGCCATATCTTCCCTGGCAAGGTCAGCAACGACAACCTTCGGACAGCCTTTGGCGGTCAGCTTTTCTGCCAGCAGTTCAGCGGCCGCACGGGTGTGGCCGTAGACGGATGTGTAGGCGATCATAATGCCTTCAGACTCTACGCCGTAGGAGGACCATGTCTGATAAAGGTTTACATAATATTCCAAATTCTCCTTTAAAACAGGGCCGTGCAGCGGACAGATGATCTGAATGTCAAGGGCTGCGGCCTTTTTCAAAAGATTCTGCACCTGCATGCCGAATTTGCCCACAATGCCGAAGTAGTAGCGTCGCGCTTCGCAGGCCCAGTCCTCGTCCGCATCGAGTGCGCCGAACTTGCCGAAACCGTCTGCGGAGAAGAGTACCTTGTCGTGAGCGTCATAGGTGACCATGACTTCCGGCCAGTGCACCATCGGCGCAGCCACGAACTGCAGGGTGTGTGTCCCTAAGGAGAGGGAATCGCCCTCTTTGATGATCTGGCGTCTGTCTGCGTAGTCTGTGCCGAAAAACTGTTTCATCATGGTGAAAGCAGGGGCGGATGCCACGATAAGCGCCTCCGGGTAATTTTTTGTAAAAATATCTATGCTGGCGGAGTGGTCAGGCTCCATGTGCTGTACGATCAGGTAATCCGGGGTGCGCCCGTCCAGCACAGCTTTCAGGTTCTCCAGCCATTCCTCCTCAAAGTTGGTGTCCACCGTATCCATCACGGCGATTTTTTCATCCAGAATCACATAGGAATTGTAGGCCATCCCGTTCTCTACGGTGTACTGTCCCTCAAAGAGGTCGATGTCATGGTCGTTTACGCCTATGTAGCGAATGTCATTTGTGATCTGCATTGTGGTGTCTCCTTTTTAAATATAATATATTCGCAGTGCCCGCCCGCGCAGTTCATGCCATTGGCAATTACTGCTTTGCAGGCTGTCTCTGCCTGCCAGTTTATCTGAATGAATGTGCACTGCTTATTGCCATCGCGTAGATTATATCATAAAATGGATGGCAGGGTAAAATATATTTGGAAAGAATTTTAGGCGATGAAGATGTCCGCGTATCACAGCAATGAGCGATCATAAAAGGAGTATATCAATGCAGTCCGCTGATTTTTCACAGGGTAAGGTCTGGCAGAATATTGTTGCACAGTCCCTACCTTTGATTTTGGCACAGCTTGTACAGCTTTTATATAATGTGGTAGACCGTATCTATATCGGGCATCTGCCGGGGGCCGACAGCATGGCGTTAACCGGCATTGGTCTGGCGTTCCCGCTGACGACTCTGATTGCGGCGCTCACCTTTTTGTTCGGGACAGGCGGCACGCCGCTCTTTTCCATTGCCAGAGGGGCAGGACAGGAAGAACGGGCGGGGAAAATTCTAGGTAATACGTTTTCCCTCCTGCTTGGCACATCGGTGGTGATGTTTTTTCTCTGTTATCTGTTTCGCAAACCGGTGCTCTATCTGTTCGGCGCAAGCGATGCCTCCTATGTGTATGCTGATGCGTACCTGAAAATTTATCTGTGGGGGACGCCGTTTACCATGCTTGCTACGGGGTTAAACGGGTTTATCAATGCGCAGGGATTTCCCCGCATGGGCATGATGACCACCCTGTTAGGAGCAGCGTTGAATCTGATACTGGATCCCATTTTTATCTTCGGGCTTCACATGGGTGTGGGCGGTGCGGCGCTTGCCACGGTGATTAGTCAGGCCGTTTCCTGTATCTGGGTGCTCTGGTTTCTGACCGGGAAGAAAGCGCTGCTTCCCATGGAGAAGAAGGATCTGCGGGTAGAAGGGAAACTGGCAAAGGAGATCATGGCGCTTGGCATGTCCGGATTTATCATGCAGGGGACGAACTGTCTGGTGCAGGTGGTTTGCAACGCAACGCTGAAAATTTATGGCGGCGATCTTTATGTGGGTGTAATGACGGTGATCAATTCCACCAGAGAGATTCTTGCCCTGCCCGTCAGCGGGATCTCGAGCGGCGCGCAGCCTGTACTGGGATATAATTACGGCGCGAAGGCGTATGAAAGAGTACGGCAGGGGATTCGGTTTACTGCCGCTCTGGGAATCCTATATACGCTCCTGGCATGGCTTTTGGTGATCCTGAGTCCGCATCTGCTGTTATCAGTATTTACAGAGGATCCCGCCATGATCGAAGCGGGAGTGGGAGCCATGCGCCTATATTTTTTCGGCTTCTTCTTTATGGCGTTTCAGTTTACGGGACAGTCCGCATTCACGGCACTGGGGGACTCGCGCCACGCCATTTTTTT
>Ga0137309_101852_pt1 | contig 13607 bp, 13 predicted proteins | sample NAcewiD2O_June_FD_97179 | JGI IMG/M metagenome (GOLD analysis project Ga0137309, IMG submission 97179) | Mouse cecal microbial communities from Vienna, Austria - N-Acetylneuraminic amended D2O_June | ecosystem: Host-associated > Mammals > Digestive system > Large intestine > Cecum | place... | reverse complement strand
GCCCCACTCTCCGGCAATTCTCTTCAGCTTCTCGGGATCCTTGACGGTGTAATTGCCGCCCTCCTTGGTCTGGTACAGGGTGTGGCAGATGCTGCGGCCATGGTCGGAGTGGGTGGCCGCGCCGCCCGCGGTGAAGCGCAGGTAGTTGCGGGCCACGATGCCGTGAACGTCACAGCCGCAGATGCCCCGGGGGGCCTTGGGGGTCACGCGGCAGGGACCCATGGAGCAGATGCGGCAGCAGACGCCCTCCTCGCCGAATTTACAGTGAGGGGTCTGGTTCTTGACGCGCTGCTGCCAGGAGTCCGCGCCTACCTGACGGCCATTTTCCAGCAGCCGTTCGGTAGCGGCTTCCATTTGCTCGACAGTGATCAGTTTCATAGTCGGAATGTGGAAAGCGCACGGTTTGCGCTTTCTTTGCTCCTTTCTCTCAAATAGATGATCGGGCTATGGTCGTATTGTCACATTTTTCACAATACAGTGCTTTTATCATAGCAAAAACGCGGACAAAAAGCAAGTGTAAAATCCCCCCATGGGGGACTTTTTTTCGTGATTTTCCGTGCCTTCGAAAAATTCGTCGGAATGACCAAAGCGGACGCGGCCCGGCTGGGCGGAGGGACGGAAAAATGCCGGATCGAAGGGAAAATCGGAATCTTTCATTCCAACCTGGAAGCCCAAAAGGCAAAATCGACTTGCAGAGTATGCTGGTAATTTCTTGTCTATGTGAAGATGATGTCCTTCCCTACAGAAATGCCCTCCAAAAATTCAAAATTCGCTTGACTTTATGACGTCGTTAAGTTATTATGCTTTTAGTGACCCCACAAAGTGAGGTGATATAATTGAGGGACAAAAAAATGGGGCGTCCTACAGACAATCCCAAGGATACTTCACTGAAAGTATATTTGGACAAGGATACAGCAAGAAAATTGGATGAGTGCATCACAGAACTTGGTGTGTCCAAGTCAGAAGCTGTTCGGCGTGGTGTCCACAAGTTGCACGACGGGCTCAAGCAGAAATAAAACTTTAAGAACCTGCATTCACAAGCGTTGCACGCTGTCTGGCCAGTCTTTCTCCCGTCATACTGCGTCGATTTCCCTTGCCATACGGCAGTATAGTTACGTGGGCCCGCCTGCGGTGGGCTTAGCGCTAAAAGCGCCGCTTCACGGGAAAACCTCCTTTTCTGACGAGAAAAATCCTCGTTCATCCAGCATCCCTCGATTATGAATACAGGTTCTAACATTTGCGGTTGCACAATCTGCAATTGACAAAATCATTTTTGATATAAAGCGGGAGGAGCGCCGCAGGCGCTCCTCCTATTTTCTTTGAGCGCGGAGTGATTTTCGCGCGAAGAGGAGTTCGATTTTTCGTCCGTAGGGCGCGACGACCCCGGCGCGCCGTTGGTATGATCTGCCCAGCAGCGGCGCGCCGGGTCGTCGTGCCCTACCAATGCGGCATTGTTTTCGCAAATTTGATTTCCCTGGGATTGACCGGCGCGCGGCTCCATATACTAGGGCAAAGTACAGGATCGTTACACTGATCCTCAAAAAAGATGGGGAACGTCCGGAAATGACAAAGCATGTATTGGCTGAACTGCTCCTCCCGTTCGTGGGAACGTCGCTGGGCGCGGGGTGCGTGTTCTTCTTAAAAAAGGGACTGGACCTGATGGTCCGGCGGGCCTTGACCGGCTTCGCGGCGGGGGTCATGGTGGCGGCCTCCGTCTGGAGCCTGCTGATCCCCGCGATGGAGCAGGCGGCGGACATGGGGCGGCGGGCGTTCCTTCCGGCGGTCACCGGCTTTTGGATGGGCGTTCTGTTCCTGCTTGTGCTGGACAGGACGATCCCCCATCTGCATCAGGGCGGCGATGAGCCGGAGGGGCCCCGCACCCGCCTGGGGCGGACCACCATGCTGGTGCTGGCCATTACCCTTCACAACATCCCAGAGGGGATGGCGGTGGGCGTGGTGCTGGCGGGCTGGATGGCCGGGAATGAGACGATCACGGCGGCGGCGACCCTGGCCCTGTCCATCGGCATTGCCATCCAGAACTTCCCGGAGGGCGCGGTCATCTCCATCCCCCTCAGGGGGGAGGGAATGAGAAAGGGAAGGGCGTTTTTCTACGGAGTCCTGTCCGGCGCGGCGGAACCGGCCGCCGCCGTGCTGACCCTCTGGGCCTCCGGGCTGATACTGCCCGCCCTGCCCTATCTTCTCAGCTTCGCGGCGGGGGCGATGCTCTATGTAGTCGTGGAGGAATTGATCCCGGAGGCCTCCGCCGGGAAGCATTCCAACCTGGGGACGCTGTTCTTCGCGGCGGGGTTCACCATCATGCTTGCCCTGGACGTGGTGCTGGGCTGAACGGGCTATGCCCTCGGAAATGCCGAAAACGCCTCTTGACAGATCAGGCGGGCTGTGTTAGCATAAAACCGAAGTGAATAAATGCCAGCCCGCGCCGCCTTTGCGGCACACGGAATAGGGTGAGACGCCCTGCGAGTCGGTCACTGTGATGCCTCTTTTGAGGATAAGTCAGATACGTGACGGCTGGCCGCATTCTGCCGGAACCGGAAGCGCGTTATCTGATCCGGCCTCGCCATCTTCTGGCGAGGCCGTGTGCGTTCCGCGCCCTCCGGCCCGGGACGCTTTTTACTGTATGATTTTTTAGGAGGAGACCACTATGAGAAACCGGAACAAACTGCTGTCCCTGCTGCTGGCAATGATCCTGGCCCTGGGCTTGACAGGCGCCGCCTTCGCTGCGGAAAGCAAAGGCTATACCGATGTGGAAAAGCATTGGGGGAAGGAGTACATAGACGCCGTCACGGAAAAGGGCCTGATCGACGGCAAGACCGCGTCCTCCTTCGCCCCTGACGAGAACATGACCCGCGCTGCCCTGGTTCTGGCTCTGTACCGCCTGGCCGGTTCCCCCGACGTCGCGGCGGACGCGGAAGCTCCCTTTGCGGACGTACCCGATGACGCCCCGTATAAGGACGCCGTCCTCTGGGCCTACAGCCAGGGCATCATCGCCGGAAAAACGGCGGATACCTTTGCCCCTGACGGCAGCGTCCTGCGCCAGGAGATCGCCAAAATTCTGAACGTTTTTGCTGCCAAGCAGATGAAGAGGGACAGCCTGACCAACCGCGTAGACGAACTGTCCGGCTATCCCGACGCCGCCGATGTGGCCTCCTGGGCCAAGGAGTGCATGAACTGGGCGGCAGCCAGCGAGTTCATCCAGGGAACCGGCGAGGGCAGGCTGGACCCCAATGGCACCGCGACCCGTGCCCAGGTGGCCGTTATCCTGTGCCGGTATCTGGACGATAACGCCACCGGAGACGCCTCCAAGGACAACCCCCGCAACCAGGACTGCACCAAGGAGAACGAACTGCTGGTTGTCAGCTTCGGCACCAGCTTCAACGACAGCCGGGTAGCCACCATCAAGGCCATTGAGGACGACCTGGAGAAGGCTTTCCCCGACTATGACGTCCGCCGCGGCTTCACCGCCAACATCATCGTCGAGCATGTCTACCGCCGGGACGGCGAGCAGATCGACGATGTGAAGGAGGCTCTGGACCGCGCCGTAAAGAGCGGCGTAAAGAACCTGCTGGTCCAGCCCACTCACCTGATGAACGGCTATGAGTACGGCGACCTCCGCAATCTGCTGGAGAAGAAGTACGCCGATAAGTTCGAGTCCATTAAGATCGGCGCGCCCCTGCTGACCAGCGATGACGACTTTGCCAAGGCAGCCAAGGCCATGGCGGACGCTACCAAGGATTCCGTCAAGGACGGCAAGACCGCCGTGTGCTGGATGGGCCACGGCACCTCCGCCGATTCCCACAGCATCTATGCCAAGATGCAGCAGGTACTCAAGGACGCCGGAAACGTCAACCACTTCATCGGCACCGTGGAGGCCGCGCCTCTGGCGGAAGACGTGGTGAAGATGGTGAAGGACGCGGGCTATGAAAAGGTCATCCTCCGTCCCATGATGATCGTTGCCGGTGATCACGCCAACAATGACATGGCCGACGAGAACGATCCCGAGTCCTGGTACTCCGTTTTCACTAATGCCGGACTGGAGGTAGTCGAGTGCCAGATCAACGGCCTGGGCGAGATCAAGGCCGTCCGCGATCTGCTGGCGGACCATGCCAAAGCCGCCGTGGATCTGAAGGACGCCGGCATTATCAGCCAGCCGAACCCTGAGAATCCCGACAACGAGGAGGAGCCCAAGGTTCTGGCGGACGGCGCCTATAGCATCGAGGTGGAGTGCGAGCAGTCCATGTTCAAGATCGACAGCTGCGAGCTGACCGTAAAGGACGGCCAAATGACCGCCAAGCTGGTCCTGGGCAGCGAGAGCTTCGACAAGATGTTCGCGGGCAATAAGAACGCCGCCAAGCTGGCCGCTGAGGGCGTGGTAGAGGGCGTTGCCGCCGATGGCAAGACTACCTTCACCCTGCCCGTGGCCGAGCTGGACAAGGCGCTGGACTATGCCGCCCACAGCGTGAAGAAGGACGAGTGGTATGACCGCACCCTGACCTTTATCTCTCCCGAGGCGGAATAAATTGATCCATGCCCAGAGCAGCGCCGCGCCGTCAAGAGCCAGCGGCGCTGCTCTAAAGCAGTTTTTGATCCAGGAGGAAATGTACAAATGAAAAAGAAATATCTTGCCCTTTTGACCGCGTTCTCTCTTCTGCTGACCCTCTTGCCGGCCTGCGGCGGCAAAAATCCCCCGCCGCCCCCGGAACCGGCTCCTGCCGGGATCGAGGAGCCGCCGTCTCCACCTGCTGACCCGCTCCCCCCGCCCGCCGAACCGGAAGAGGAACCGGAGACGGAACCGGAATCTTCCGCGCCCTCCGTTCCCGCTGAGGCCCCCGCCGCGGAAACTCCGGATGCGGATGCCGGTCCAGCGGACGCCTCCGCCCCGGAGCCCCAGCCGGAGCCCCAGCCGGAACCCGAACCGGAGCCCGAGCCGGAACCCGAACCGGCGGAGACCGTTCCGGAGGACGGGGCCTATACCGCCGCCGTGACGCTGGAGGGCGGCACCGGACGGGCGAAAGTGGAATCTCCCGCAGCGCTGCGCTGCGAGAACGGGCGGTTCTGGGCGACCATCGTCTGGAGCAGCTCCAATTTTGACTACATGAAGGTGGACGGGGAGAAGTACGAGCTGATCAGCGAGCCGGGCGGCAATTCCACCTTTGAGATCCCGGTCGCCGCGTTCGACCAGAAGCTGGATGTCATCGCAGACACCGTGGCCATGAGCGAACCCCACGAGGTGGAGTATACCCTGCTCTTCGACTCCGCCACCCTTCAGAAGCAATGAGGAGAAATTCCCTATGAAGCGTTGGAAGATTTGCATCCTGCTGCTGGCCCTGTGCCTGTGCGCCTGCGGCCGGAAGGAGCCTGCGCCCCCTCCGGCGGAGGTCCCCGCGCCGGAAGCCGGAGACGGTCGGGCGGCCTGCGGCTGGGAGGACCTGGCCTGGGAGGACCAGCTGGAACTGGAGTACGCCCAGAGCTTTTCCGTGGATTTTTCTGAGGGCGGGTATGCCCGTATCCGGATCGATCAGGAGACCTATCTGCTGTGCCCCGAGGGCCTGGAACCTCCCGCGGACACCCCGGAGGAGGTGGTGGTTCTCCGGCAGCCCCTGGAAAATATCTACATGCAGGCCACCGCCGCCATGGATTCCTTCTGCCAGCTGGACGCGCTGGACGCCGTGACCCTCTCCGGAACCAGGACGGAGGGCTGGTACATCCCGGAGGCCCGGGAGGCGATGGAGGAGGGACGGATGGTCTACGCGGGAAAATACAACGCGCCGGACTATGAGCTGATCCTGTCCCAAAACTGCGGCCTGGCGCTGGAGTCCACCATGATCTACCATGATCCGGAGGTCAAGGAGCAGCTGGAGCGTCTGGGCGTCCCGGTGCTGGTGGAGCGCTCCAGCTATGAGAGCCACCCCCTGGGACGGATGGAGTGGATCAAGCTCTACGGGGTGCTGATGGGAAAGCTGGAGGAGGCGGAGGCCTTCTTCAACGGCCAGCTGGAGCGCCTTGCGCCGGTGCTGGAGCAGGAGAATACCGGCAAGACGGTGGCCTTTTTCTACATCACCTCCAACGGCGCGGTGAGCGTGCGGAAGCCGGGGGACTATATCGCCAAGGCCATCGACCTGGCGGGAGGCGTCTATGTGTTCCATGACCTGCCGGGCGAGGAGAACGCCCTGTCCACCATGAACATGCAGATGGAGTCCTTCTACCAGGGGGCCAAGGACGCGGACGTGCTGATCTACAACAGCGCCATCGACGCAAACCTGACCACCATCGAGGAGCTGGTGGCGAAGAGCGAGCCCCTGGCGGACTTCAAGGCGGTGCGCGCCGGCGATGTCTGGTGCACGGGAAAGAGCATGTTCCAGGAGGCGCTGGGCGTGGGGGATATGATCCTGGACATCAACGCCGTCCTCACCCGGGAGGACCCGGCAGACGGGGACATGAATTACCTGCACCGGCTGACGTGACGGGGGAGGGGACATCGTGAGAAAGGCATGGATACGGTACTGCGCCTGCTTCGGCCTGCTGGCGGTCTTGCTGGCAGTGCTGCTGGTGTGGAACGTCTGCGCCGGGAGCGTGGACTTTACGGCGGCGGAGGTGCTGGCGGCGCTGGCAAGCCCGATGGCTCCGGGGATCATCTGGGGCATCCGGCTGCCGCGGGTACTGGCGGCGGCGATCCTGGGCGGGGCGCTGTCGGTGTCGGGGTTTCTGCTCCAGACTTTTTTTGCCAATCCCATCGCGGGGCCCTTTGTGCTGGGCATCTCCTCGGGCGCCAAGCTGGCGGTCTCCCTGGTGATGATCTTTCTGCTCAGCCGGGGCGGGACGGCGGGGTCCATGGCGCTGATCGCGGGGGCTTTCGCGGGGTCCATGCTGTCCATAGGCTTTATCCTGCTGCTGTCCCGGCGGGTGAAGCAGATGAGTATGCTGGTGGTGGGCGGCGTGATGATCGGGCACATCTGCTCCGCCGTCACCGACTTTCTGGTGACCTTCGCGGACGACTCCAACATCGTCAACCTCCACAACTGGTCTATGGGAAGCTTTTCCGGGACCAGCTGGGACAGCGTGGGGGTAATGAGCTGGGTGGTGTTCCTCTCCCTGGGGCTGGCCTTTCTGCTGTCCAAGCCCATTGGCGCATATCAGATGGGCGAGGTGTACGCCCAGAACATGGGAGTGAACGTCAAGCGGTTCCGGGTGGAGCTGATCCTGCTGTCCAGCATCCTCTCCGCCTGCGTCACGGCCTTCGCGGGGCCGGTCTCGTTTGTGGGCATCGCGGTGCCCCATCTGATCAAGAGCCTTTTCCGGACGGCGAAGCCCATCGTTATGATCCCGGCGTGCTTTTTGGGCGGCGCGGTGTTCTGCTTGGGGTGCGACCTGATCGCCCGGACGGTGTTCGCGCCTACGGAGCTGAATATCAGCTCCGTGACGGCCGTGTTCGGCGCGCCGGTGGTGATCTACCTGATGGCTTCCCGGAAGAGCGGCCGGGTGAGGGGATGAGGATGAGAGAAGTTTATCTGCGTACCGAGGACCTGGCCGTGGGGTACGGCGGCAGGCCGCTGATCCGGGAGATCCGTCTGGAACTGGCCCGGGGACAGATCATGACCCTGATCGGGCCCAACGGGGCCGGGAAGTCCACCATATTGAAAAGCGTCATCCGGCAGCTGGAGCCGGTGGGCGGCGCGGTATATCTGGACGGACGGGATATGGCGGGGCTCTCCGAGCGGGAGACGGCCCGGCGGATGAGCGTGCTGATGACCAGCCATGTCCGGCCGGAGCTCATGACCTGCGAGGACGTGGTGGCCACGGGGCGGTATCCCTACACCGGGCGGCTGGGCATCCTGGGCCGGGAGGACTGGGCGAAGGTGGAGGAGTGTCTGGCGCTGGTCCAGGCGTCCGATCTGGCGGAGCGGGATTTTTCGCGGATCAGCGACGGGCAGCGGCAGCGGGTGCTGCTGGCCCGGGCGCTGTGCCAGGAGCCGGAGGTGCTGGTGCTGGACGAGCCCACCTCCTTTTTGGACATCCGCCACAAGCTGGAGCTGCTGGCCATTTTGAAGGATATGGTCCGCTCCAGGGACCTGGCGGTGGTGATGTCCCTCCACGAGTTGGACCTGGCCCAGAAGATCAGCGACTATGTGGTCTGCGTCCGAGGGGACAGGATCGAGCGGCAGGGAACGCCGGAGGAGATCTTTACGGCGGACTACATGATGGCGCTCTACGGCGCGGCCCGGGGGAGCTACAACGCGCTGTTCGGATCGCTGGAGCTGGAGCCCGCCGGGGGCGCGCCCAGGGTGTTCGTCATCGGCGGCGGGGGGGCCGGGATACCGGTCTACCGGCGGCTGCAGAGGCTGGGGACGCCTTTCGCGGCGGGCGTCTTGCAGGAGAACGACGTGGACTACCCGGTGGCGGCGGCGCTGGCCGCCGAGGTCGTAGGCGAAAGGCGCTTCCAGCCGGTGGGGGAGGATGCCTTCCGGCGGGCGGCGGCGGTGATGGAGCGGTGCGGGCTGGTCCTGTGCCCGCTGGAGGACTTCGGTCCCATGAACGAGAAGAACCGGCTCCTGCGGGAGATGGCGCGGGAGGCCGGGAAGCTGCGGGACGGCGTGCAGGGCCTATAGGGAGGGTGAGCGGTATGTCGCCCTCCCTTTTGCTTTGGAGGAAAAACGCGGCTTTCGGGCTCTTTTGTACGCGCGCCCTTGCAAAATGGCGGGGAGTCGTCTATAATATGGAGGAAAACCCGAGGAAAGGAACGATTTATCATCATGAACGAGATCATTCTCCTCAAGCTGGGCGAGGTGGTCCTCAAGGGACTGAACCGCCGGACCTTCGAGGACAAGCTCAACGCCAATATCCGCCGCCGGCTCCAGCACTATGGCAGCTTCCACATCTACTGCAAGCAGAGCACCGTTTACGTGGAGCCCCAGAACGGGGACTGCGATCTGGACGGCGCGTACGCCGCCTGCAGGCAGGTGTTCGGCATCATCGCGGCTACCAGGGCGCGGGCCTGTCCCAAGGACAAGGACGCGATCTTCCACTGCGCGCAGAACTATCTGGACGGGGAGCTGCGGCGCGCGAAGACCTTCAAGGTGGAGACCAAGCGGGCGGACAAGCATTTTCCCATGAACAGCATGGAGATCAGCCAGTATGTGGGCGGGCTTCTGCACGACGCCTACCCCCATTTGAAGGTGGACGTCCACACGCCGGAGCTGTGCGTCCACGTGGAGGTCCGGGAAAAGGCGGCCTATGTCCACGGTCCCAGCCTGCCCGGGGCGGGGGGGCTGCCCATTGGCATGGGCGGGACGGCGGTGAGCCTGCTCAGCGGCGGCATCGACAGCCCGGTGTCCTCCTACATGATCGCCAAGAGGGGGGTGCAGCTGGAGCTGGTCCACTTCTTCTCTCCGCCCTACACCTCCCAGATGGCGCTGGACAAGGTGGTCCGGCTGGCCCGGGAGCTGACGCCCTGGTGCGGACGGATGAAGCTGCACATCGTGCCCTTTACCGAGATACAGGAGGCCATCCGCCGGGCCTGCCCGGAGGACCATTTCACCCTCATCATGCGGCGGTTCATGATGCGGCTGGCCCAGGCGGTGGCGCGGCGCGCAGGGGCCAGGGCGCTGGTCACCGGCGAGAGCCTGGGACAGGTGGCCAGCCAGACCATGGACGCGCTGGCGGTCTCCGACCAGGTGTGCGGGCTGCCGGTCCTGCGGCCCGTCATCGGAATGGATAAGCAGGAGATCATCGCGATCTCCCGGAAGATCGGGACGTTCGAGACCTCGATCCTTCCCTACGAGGACTGCTGCACGGTGTTTACGCCCAGGCACCCGAAGACGCACCCCCATCTGGACGAGGTGCTGGAGTTCGAGAAGGCACTGGATATCGAGGGCCTGATGGAACGGGCGCTGGCGGGGGTCGAGAGAAGGACCGTCTCCCTGGGAGACTGAGCTTTGATTGATGGATGGAAAGGCAGGGGACCGGTATGGTTGCTGAATTGATCGCGGTGGGGACGGAGCTGCTGCTGGGGAATATCGCCAACACGGACGCGCAGTTCCTCTCGGAGAAGCTCAGCGGGCTGGGGATCACCGTACATCATCACACCGTTGTAGGGGACAACCCCCGGCGGCTGGCCCAGGCGCTGGAGACGGCCCGGGGACGGGCGGACATCATTATCACCACCGGAGGGCTGGGGCCTACGTATGACGATCTGACCAAGCAGACCATCTGCAGGACCTTCGGGAGGGAGCTGGAGCTCCATGAGGATATCCTGGAGGAGATCAGAACGTGGTTCCGGAACAAATTGGGGCGCGAGATGCCGGAAAACAACGTGCAGCAGGCGCTGCTGCCGGTGGGGTGCGTGGTATTCGACAACCCTGTGGGGACCGCGCCGGGGTGCGCCTTCCTGGAGGGCGGGGTCCACGTGCTGATGCTGCCGGGGCCGCCCTTTGAGTGCAGGTACATGTTCGAGCACCGGGCGGCCCGGTATCTGGAGCAGCTGACGGACGGCGTGATCGTCAGCCATGAGATCAAAATTTTCGGCATGGGGGAGAGCTCCGTGGAGGAGGCCCTGCGGGAGCCCATGACCCGGTCGGCCAATCCCACCCTGGCCCCCTACGCCAAGCTCAACGAGTGCATGGTGCGGGCCACCGCCAAGGCGGAGGACAGGGAGGCCGCGGAGGCGATGCTGTCCCCCCTGGTGAAGCAGGTCTGCGAGACGCTGGGAGACGTGGTCTACGGCGTGGACGTGGACAGCCTGGAGGCAGTGGCCTTTGGGCTGCTGCGGGAGAAGGGGCTGACGCTCTCGGCGGCCGAGAGCTGCACCGGGGGACTGGTGGCGAAGCGGATCACCGATCTGCCGGGGGCGTCGGCGGTCTTTCGGGGCGGCGTGGTCAGCTACACCAACGACGTCAAGGCCCAGGTGCTGGGAGTGCCGGAGAAGCTGCTGGAAGCGTTCGGGGCGGTATCGGAGCCGGTGGCGCGTGCCATGGCGGAGCGCTGCCGGATGATCTGCGGGAGCGATCTGGCGGTCTCCGTCACCGGCGTAGCGGGGCCCGATACCGACGACCGGGGCAATGAGGTGGGCACCGTCTACATCGCCCTGGCCTCGGCGGAGGGGACCGTCTGCCAGAAACTCTCCTGCGGGAAGGGCCGGGGGCGGGACCGGGTGCGGTCCGCCGCCGCCAGCCATGTTTTCGATCTGCTGCGCAGGTATTTGACGGGACTGCCGGTGGGCGTGTAAAAAATTAGGGAGGACCAGGCTTCGGCCTGGTCCTCCGTGGTTTGTTCGGGGATATGGTCTTCTTCCCCGCTGGGAGGGACGGGGTCCTCGGGCGGGGGTGCGGGGTCTTCCGGAGGCGCGCCGTCAGGCGGGGCGGGGTCCTCTTCCGTCGCGTCGGGCGGCGTGATCTCCTCGGGAGGGGCCTCCTCCGGCGCGTCAGGAGGCAGGGGGGCCTCCGGGGGGACTTCCTCCGGAACGTCCGGAGGTTCAGAGTCCTCAGGGGGCGCTTCTTCCGGTGTGTCCGGGCTCTCGGGGTCCTCCGGGACCTCCTCCTCAGGCGCTTCCGGCTCTTCCACCGGCTCCGGGTCCTGATAGAGGGGGGCGAAGGTGAAGGTCAGTACCGTGCCGAAGGTATCCGTATCGCTCCAGGCGGAGGCCGGAGAGGGGGCGAGCGCCCCGAACAGGCGGAACCAGCCCTCGCCCTGGGCGTCCAGCGTCAGGACGTTCCCGGCGGAAGCGCCGCGGGGGCTGACGGGGAGCTGGTTGGGCAGGTCCAGGTACGCGCCCTCCCACCAGTCGGGGCGCTCCTGAAACTCCGCGTAGAGAAAGACCTCCTTGTCCTTGGCATCCGGGGCGGGCGGGGCATGGACGAAGACCGCCTCGCTCTCCCGGGGGAGGCTGGCGGTGGCGGTCACGTTGACCGTTACCGGGAAATCGCTCAGGTTCGTCAGCGCCTGGGGCGCGTGGACGAGCTGGGCGGTGGTCTCCACGCCGTCGGGACGCACCGCCAGGCGGTAGGGATTGATGACCATATGACCGGTGCTGGGGACGATCACTTTGATAACTCCCCCGGCGTCCGGGGCGGGAGACTCGGCGGCGGAGGCGGCGGGCAGGCTGAGGGCCAGCAGCAGCGCCAAAAGGGCTGCGATCAGTTGTTTTGTTTTCATGGCAAATTCTCTATTGAAAGAGGGGCCGCGCGGGCAGATGCCGCGCGGCCCGGAAAGTGTTTAGTTATAGATCAGTTGCCGGCAGCCTGCACGGTCGGGGTGAAGGTGAAGGCGATGGTGGCGCTGACGGTATCAGCGCTGGTCCAGGCCTTGGTGGGGCTGGAGGCGGCGTCACCGGCCAGGCGGTAGGCGATGAAGCTGGAGCTGGAATCAGCAACAGCGGGAACGGTCAGCATATTGGCCTTGTTCACAGCCTTGGCGGCGAGGAGGATCTGGTTAGCAGCCTTGGCGTCATAAGCCTTCCAGGAAGCATCGGTGAGGGCGGTAGTGGGCTCGGCAGCATCGGCATCATCACCAGCACCAGCATCAATCACTTCCAGGTACACGAAGGCGCTTTTGGTGGTGACAGCCTTGCCGCTCTGAGTGGAAGCGGTGGCAAATACGGCCTCGCCTGCTACCTTGCCGGTGACGGTGGCGGAAATACTCAGAGCAACATCGGTCTTGTTCTTGATGTATGCAGGGGCGCTGATGATCTGATTGGTAACCAACGCGGAACCATCTTGGTCCTCGCTGACATCCACAGACATCTTGTAAGGGTTGAGAATTACATCACCGGTACTAGGGACGGAAATGCTGATGGTGGGGGTCTGGGTGGTGCCGGTGATCTCGGTGGACTGCTCAAGGTCGGTATCGGCGGCAAATGCGGTTGCAGCCATGGACAGGGCCAGGGTGCTGCCAAGAACGGTGCTCATAATCTTCTTGAAGTTCATGATAAAATACTTCCTCTCTGAAAAATCATATTTGCTGCGGCTTTTGCCGTAGTCAATGAAATTATTCCGTCACGTGGAAATCCATCGTGACAAAGACCTGGGCGTGGATCGTTTCCAAGTCTTCTTCCACTTGCGTATAGGCGACATAGACCCTATGGGTACCGGGGTCCAGGGCATGTTCCAGAGTGATATTGTCAAACGCGCTTCCCGGACGGACAAGCCCTGTCAGCAGCAGTTGATCCGTCAGCTCCTGATCGGCAAAAATCTGCAGATACATGTCGTACTTGTTGTCCACAGAATTGGCGATATAGCAGGAAAAGTTCGTGCCATCCGTGCTGAAAGCGTCGTTTTTATACTCCAGGGCAACCGTCCCTTCCGCTGCTTTGGCGTACATCTCGTTTACCGCCTTCTGCAGCGCGTCCGGGTCCTCTACTGCGGTCACACCTTCCGCGTAAGCAATCTTCGGCGTGCCGTTATCCGGGATATCCGCTGGTTCTCGTCCCCGGGTCAGGACCACGACCAGAACGACAGCCAGCAGCAGGATCACTACGACCAGCAGTGCCGGGACAAGCCATTTCTTTGCCGGTTTTGCGTTTTGTTCCATAGGGTATATAGCCTCCTCATCAAGTGCGCGGGGTGCCCCCGGCGGGACGGAGCCCGCCGGGGAATAGA
>Ga0137309_101842_pt1 | contig 13660 bp, 17 predicted proteins | sample NAcewiD2O_June_FD_97179 | JGI IMG/M metagenome (GOLD analysis project Ga0137309, IMG submission 97179) | Mouse cecal microbial communities from Vienna, Austria - N-Acetylneuraminic amended D2O_June | ecosystem: Host-associated > Mammals > Digestive system > Large intestine > Cecum | place... | reverse complement strand
GATCACCGAGAGAGACCTGGCAAAATCTGAGCCGTCCGCCGCGCCGCCGATCCTGCCGACGTTATTGAACTCGTCTAAGATGAGGTTCACCGGCACGACACTTTTCCACCCGGCTGGCTGTCCGCGAACCGGGTCAGCCTTATAAAAAGAAACGAGAAGAACAGCGAGGAAAGGAACGCCATGGTCGCGTCCTGGTCGCTCAAAATGATGTAGTACGCACACTTGCACTGACCGGGAGCAGTCAGGTTGATGTCTGAGCGAGTAATGATGTTCTGCACCGACTGATTTTGCAGCACCTGCAGCCGGGTGCCCAGCCCCAGCACGCTGTTCTGGGTGAGTGTCTGATAGACGGTCGCCAGGTTCTTGGACTCCGTACCCAGCGTGCTGTCTTACTACGCTTTTCACCGAGGATAGTACCTTTGGCCTTGTCGATCTGGCTGATCTCCACAACGGACTGCATCTCCTTCCCGCTCATCCAGCCAGTGGTGCCGTAAGTCCCGGTGGAACTGGTCTTGAACCCGCGGGGTCAAGGTCTTTCACTCCAAACCGATTTTGCAGCTTGAAGTAGATTACCAGACCACCAGCCACGACAACAACCAGAGCCACGCCTTTCAGTCCATTCAGACTGAAAGCTGCCGGATAGCAGGCGATGGGATTCCAGTCTACCGGCTCCATCTCCGCCTGTGTACATCACGCCGTTTATCTTGATTTGTGTGCCGAAAGGATAGTGGCTGGACATGGCGACCATGCCCTGACTGACTCGTTTGCCGCTGGCGGTGATACCGGCGGCATTCTCGCCGCAGCATAAAGTGCAGGCACAGTAGTGGGTGACGTCCACCTCCAAAGTGGAGATTGGCGTTCCCAGTTCAGTTCCACCGCCGGATACAGGCGCATCGAAATCAACGCCGGAGGGCCGGCGCAGAGACAGGCCAGCCTCATAGCTGGGGGTGTTGAGAATCACACCCTCGCCGCCGGAGGAGTGTACCCACATCCGCTGCCCGTTCTCGCCGTAGCCCGCGAACATGAGAACGTGGGTCCAGTCCTCCCGGCCGCCGAGAAACCCCAGGTCTCCCGGCTGAAGCTCAGCTGCTGAAACCGCAAAGGAGTTATCCCATTGGCTCCAATTCGTCCCATACAGGCTCATTCCTACAGCAGTTTTGTAAATCCAATCTGTGAACCCAGAGCAGTCCAGGCCAAAGGGCTGGATGGTGCCGCTGGTGTGGTCTCCCGCCGCTGTGACAAGCCGTGGCGTGTTCCAGGCGTCATTCCAGCCAGCCTCGGACTTGCCGCCCCAGAAGTAGGGGACCTTGCCCACCAGGGACAGGGCCGTACTCAGGATGTGCTTACGCATATCCGAACAGCGCTGGCTGTTGACGAAAGCGATAAGCGCCTCGTCTGTCAGCGGGACCGATGACCCGGAAACCACCGAGCCGTACATGGTACGCTTGAGGGCGTTCGCCATATTTTCAATGGCCTGCCGGTAGGTTATGCCGAACTCGCCGTAGGGCGCGTCCAGGTCCAGGCCAAAGGCTGCAGCAATCACCGAAGTGTTAAACTGGTGGATGGTACATTTCACATATTTGACGTTCACGGTGGTAGGCGCTGGTGTCGCTCCCGGCGATGGGGAAGGTGCCGGGGTCGCTTGCACCTCCTGCTCTACAGTGCCCTCTCCATCTTTCGTGACGGGGAACATGGCCCCGGTGACGGCGTTCAGCTTGGCGGTCAGGCCGGCCTTGCTGGTGTCTTTCTGCTCCATGGAGGCCGAGTACGCCGCCAGAATGTAGCAGACATCATACCCAGCCGAACTATGGGCATAGTTGCTGAGCGCATCCATGGAGAGCTGGTAATCATAGCCGCCGGAGGTGATGATGTCCTCCACCCCGGCTAGCGCCTGATTGTACCCGTCATCTACCGCCTGGTCCACCACTTCAGCCATCTCGTTATATGTACTCAGCAGTGTTGCGCCGTCTATGGGCTGAACGCCGTCCAGCCCGAAAATGCCGTTGCTCACGATACTGGGCAGGGACACGATAAGTACAATGATGATGAGCAAGCCCAGGCAGGCGCACACCAGCACCTTGAACAGCGCGTGGCGGCTGGCCCAGGCCGCTGCCAGCAGCGCTCCCCAGGGCCCAGCCGCCGAGCCTGCAGCGACCTCCGCAGCAGCGCCGCCTGACGCTTGCGCCGTAGTGATGGCAGCGTTAGCGGCTTGCGTAGTAGCCTGTACCCCCTTACTGACAGCTCTTGTCTGCTTTGCGGCCTCCACAAGTTTTCCGGCAGCTTGCCCGAAGTCGTCCTGTCCGTCTCCGATCTGCTGTTTGACTGGCTCACTCAATAGGCAGCACTCCCTTCTAAATAGAAATGCCGGCTGGAAATCCAGTCGGCTAATGCTTTCTTCTTGGCGGCTTTATTTCTGTCAATGCCCGCGATTGTGGTTTCGCGTACCGTGTGGGCTGGTTCTTATAGCGGACGGTTGCCACCTGGGTTGTCCGCAGCTTGTCCCCGTCATAGACCGGCTTGCCGTTCTCATACACCGGCCTGCGCTCAACGCTGGCCTCGCCCGGGACAGCATACCACTGACCGCCTTTCAAGTCCTCGTAGACCTTGTAATCCCCACGGGGAGCAGCGTACCGGGTGGTATCAAAGAACATGGTCCCCGAACCGTTCTCATGGCGGACCTCGAAGTGCCCGTCCTGCCGGGTAGAGCCGTCCACATTGATGGCCTTCTGCTCGAAACCGGGCATGAAAACCTGGAACTGAGCCTGATTGTAGGCCAATGCGGGCTCGCCGGTCTCAAACTCCGGAGCCTGGGCGTTCTGCTGCATGGCGTACCAGTCCACGCCGTTTGCGGACTGCACGATGGAGTGGGGCGCGTCCGGCTCGCCATAATAGGCCGAGTTGTACCAGAGGGTATTACCCTCTGGCGTGCTGGCCTCCATGACCCCCTCGCCCACTGTACGAAGGCGCGTACCGGCTTCTATGCCGGGGAAGGTCTCAGCCATTTGCAATGCTTCGCTGAGACTGCCAGAGAAAGCTGGCGCATCGAAGAACGCCCCCGCACCAGCGCCGCTTGCCATTTGATACCATTGGCTCCCATCCGAGGCGGTCACCACCGAATAGGGCCCGCTGGGGGTCTCATACTGCGCCGCGCTGAACATGGCGACTTCGGCGGACTTCCCATCCGCGCCCACTGCCGTGGTGCTGATTTGCCCGCCGCTGATGGTTGTGCCGCTGAGCTGATATCCGCTCATTTGCGGGATATAATTGCCCAAACTCCGGTCGGCAATCTCGCCGCCGATTGACCCTGAAACACTGGGCTGGCGGCTGGCAACAGATGAAATGGATTCCCCGGTAAGCATCGCGCCGTTCCGGGCGGCCATGCCCCCAAAGGCACGGCCTACAAAGCCCATACTGCCTCCTGCCCCCAGGGGTGTGCCTCCAGCGACCACCGCATCCCGGACATAGCTGTTTCCCTTGAACTTGCTGGCAAAGCCGGTGGCGAACCCGGCCCCGGATGGACCTGCCGCAGCGGCCGCAGCCGAACTTCCGCCACTGAAAAATGTCTTGCCCGCTGTCTTGGTGCTGCTTGCAGCACCGCTCAACACCCGCGCCGCCATGAGCATCTCCATGCCCATGCTGCTGCCTGTTTGGGCTACATTCAGGCCCAGGCTGGCAAGATAGCTGTCAAACCGCTGGGCAGTCTTGAGGAAGGCCAGGGCGCAGAACAGCCAGAGGAAAATGCTGCCGTTCCCGTTGCTCAGCGCCCCGCCGTTTCCGATGAACTGTCCCACCGAGGTACTGAACCCTCGCAGGAACCAGACGTTCATGGTCAGCAAGAGGAGTTGGGAGCCCACCATCCGGCACCAGCTTCTGAACACCGGCGAGGTGGCCTTAGAGGCCCCCATGGAGTAAGCCAGCGGGGAAGTGTAGCAGAGCACGCCCACCACCACATAACGCTCCACGGTTTCCAGCAGGAGCTTGAAGTAGTTCCAGCCCAGGGCAATCAGCAGGATAAGAATGAGCAGCAGGCCAATAACCGAGGTTATTGCTACAAATGACGCTATGCCGTTGCTCAGGGTCTCCTCCACACCGGCAAAGGTAAAATCCTCCCCGGTCATGGCAATGTCCAGCAGCGCTGTGTAAGGCGCTCTGGCCATATCCAGAGTAATAAGAAAAATGGGCTTTGCGTAGGCAATCAGGACTGCGAACAAACTGCCGCGGGCGATGAGAGTCAGCGGGTTCTCGGCCTCCGTGATAGGCCCGCCAAATACCCGGAAGAGCTGCCAGACGGTGATAAGAAACAGTATGGCCCAGGAGCAATACTGCATCACGGTGAATGCCTTGGTCACAAAGGGGAAATATTCCTCCATGGCGGTCATGTCCGTGCCCAGGGCGTCCAGGAATAGGCCGGACACTGTGTCCATGAGCTCTGATGCTATCCCGGCGGCCCATTTCACAATGCCCTCGAATATCCAGTCGAGCATTTTTCTGCCTCCTTACGTCCCGGTATAGTTGCCTCCGGCGATGAGCGGCTGAAGGTACGTCACAATGAACCCCAGGGAGTTCAGCACAATCCAGGTGATGACGATGCGCTTGAGCCAGCTGGTGGCCTCATCTACCGAGCGCTGATTCCGGGAAACCATCCGCACCAGCAGGGCGATAGCCGCGGCCGTGACTGCCACGATGGTACTGATGGTCACCAGCTGGCCGTAGAAGTCTTTCATGATGGTGGAGAACCGGGTCCAGATGGTAGTCGCCAGTACGGGCTGCAGAGATACCATGACTGCTGTGCCAGCCCCCACCAGCGACCAGTAGGCTGTTGCCAGCCACTGGCCTTTCTTCTTTGGTTTTGTCATTTTTGCCTCCTTTGAGATTTTATTGATGTTTTGCAAAGCAAAACTCAGAGAGTTAGCCGTTTTGCGGCTAACTCTTAGGCAAACAAAAAAGCCGCCCTGAGTTTCCTCAGAGTGGCTTTTATCGCTGCCCCCAATTTGGTACGATACAATCCTAGCACATTTTCATTTGCATGTCCACGGCATAAGTGGGCCAATTTGGCGCCACTTTTGTGCCATATCCAATTTTGCCCTAAAACGGCTCGTTTTTATCTTCAAATTCTTTCTGAAGATAGGCCCGAACTTCCGCTAAAAGCTCCTCCGCGCCTGCGACAAGCGCTTCTGTATCTGATACAGAACAGATATAAAAGTCCTCGTAATCGCTGCGATTGCGAATCAGCGACGCATTGGTGATTAGATTGCTGAATTTGCGCGGCAGGAGCTCCGGCTTGAGGTATAGTAGCATGAATTGCGAAATGACAGCGGAATGCTTTTTGTAGTCCTGCCCGTTTAGGGCCAGCACAGCCCGCATCGAATGGAAGATGCAGTAGTACGCCCGATTGTTCGCCGAGGCATAATCCTCCGCTGTCATGTCGCGCTTAGCGGATTCCAGCATTTCTCCCGCTTTTTGCAGGCGGTACCGCGCAAGTTCCAACGCTGTTATTTCAGGCACTGACGCGCACCCCCTCTCGGTCTACATTACGAAAAAACGGCAGCACCTCAGCATTGGAATAGAAGTATCCCCGGTTCTCGACGATAGGTGAAACCAGCACGCCATACTTCATCAGAAGCTCTGCCGCCAGTTCTCCCAGCTTCCAGTTCCGCTCCATAATTTTCTCCCTGGAGGCGTCAACCAGGAAAAGCACGTCAATATCCGAGTCCTTCTCCGCATCACCGCGGGCATATGAGCCGAACACGATAGTCTCCATCTGCTCCTGCGCGAACATGGCGGACACTCCGTCCCTCAGTTCTCCAACGATTTGGTTTACCTCCTGCGAGCTGCACATACCGCCCACCTCCTTGGCTATCTGGCTATATTATAACCCAGACCAGCCGTATTTGCAAGATTCAGTACAGTTCTTCCAGAAACGAAAGCATATCCAGCCAAAAGCCAGCCTCCGCTGAAGGAGCAGACCACAATCGAAGAGAAAGAACGGTAATGGCCTGCTGTCGAAGGCGTTAGTAGTGCCGGGAAGACATATCCAACCGATAGAGCAGTTCGGTATGACTGAGCTGCTCTGGGGCTATGTAGGTCATGTAAATAAGCCGGTACAGTTTCTTTCCGTTGTTTGGCTTGTGCTCTAGCACGGTCAAAGCGTCGTTGACTCTGTCCAGCAGCAGCCGGGACTTCTTGGCACCCTCCAGCTGATTCTCCAGCTTGCGGTTGCCCATGGCAAGCTGCAAATCCATTTGCTCAAGCAGCTCGTCCACATCCGAGAACGGCCTGTCCAGCTCCTCTGCAACGGTCTCAGGAAAGCACTCCACCACCCAGACCAGTGTGCGGTAGTTCTGCAAAAGCAGAAGGGTGTTGTGGTAGCTGTCACGGTCTTTCTTCTGCCGGGCAGCACGGATTTTCTCATTAGTGACCTTGGGGTTAGCCAAAATCCCACGCTGGGTCAAAAGGTTGATGAAAGCCTGGGACTTCTCCGCAAGCTGGGCCTCTTGCTGCTCGTATGTCATCTTTTCGTTTGGGTTCTGCATAGTCAAAAAACTCCTTTGGTGATTTTGAGAGGTCAATGGGCGCGCTTCCCCCACTTCTCTCATAGTTCTCCATAACTGTAGGATCAGTAGCACAAGAACATTCCTTGCAGTCATAAGTACAATTCTTTCAACTCTTAGGTGAAGAAATATACGCGCGTATTATAGGGGCCGAAACTGCAACGCGATTTTCTGAGCGGGTAACTCTGGCAGGGAAATTCAACTTCCTGCTGAACCAGGCTACCAGCTTTCCAAAGCGTGACTGCCCCACATTTCCCTTATGCGTATTCGTGCCGAGGAAACGTATTCTCTCAAAAATGCGTACAACTTCTTCCTGAGCCGGTAATGAAACCTCCGTACCGGTTGGGTACGTCTTATTAAAAATGAGGCAGCCGTAGTTGCCGGGCAGACGGTACAGAGAAAAGGCATCCCCATGCTTTTTCAGAAATCTCCACACCTTGGTCTTCTCCCAGCCCCAACGCTGCCCCAGGGTTTCCAAAGTCAAGTTCGCGCCATACTTGCCGTACTGAACAGTAGGCGCTAAAAAGGAGAACCCGTTATCCGGGTCCTCCCATACTGTGTGACACCATAAATCCAGCCAGGCGTCTGTTTCTTCAAATTTATAATGTTTCTGTGCGAGCCTTTCTGTGATGTTCCGGGGTAGGCAGAGGAAGCCGTAGCCTTCTGTTGTGCAGACTGTGCCGTTCATGCACTCCTTGCCGGAACACTTCACTACCCAATCGGTGATTTGATAGGTCAGCTTCTTGGTCTCTTTGTCCAACTCATATGTTAGGTAGCCCAGTTGAGTCAGGTTGTCCAGCGTTTCCAGTGCCTTGGCGCGACTCCTAATGCCCAATATACTCTTGAGGCCCACCACACCGCCAGCCCACATACCGGGCTCTACGGCGTTCTCATAGCCACAGTAGGAGCCTATACCCTTACGGAACGCCGCGCGGCTGGCAAGGCGCATCCAGGCTCCCATGAGGCCCTTGCCGGCGGGAAAAGCATTTCTGGGCAGCTTCACCCAGTTGTATTTTTGCAGGCATTTTATGGTGGAACCTCCTTCCCAAAAAGGTAAAAATAATGAGCGGCCTACCGAAAGACCGCCCATCCTAACAAGAACTATTTCAAAATACAATTCAGCGAGGAACAACATTGCTTCACGGCTGACTACCTAGCCGTAAGGCGCTCAAGCAAGGAATGGTCGCTGTCAAGCAGGTACAGCAGGCGATTTGCGGCTCCTGAGGGCTCATTTCTTCCCGCCTCCCATGCCTCTACTGTTCTCGTTGACACCCCTATTGCCAGCGCCAGCCCGCTTTGCGTCAGATTGAGCTCCTTCCGGGTACGGACTATATCCTCCGCGCGATACTCGTGGATAGGTGCGGAAGCCTTGACTTCAACTTCCCTCGCTCGGGAAGAATCCCCATTGGAGAATGCGGCCGCATCCTCCAAGCTGGAAATCAGTTCATCGAAATATTTCTTCTCCAAAGTTCATTCCTCCTTGATAGACTCTATAAGTATTGGCACCATTTTCTGCTGCTCTGGCGAAAGATTGGTTTGGACTTTCTTGGGATAAGCCATCAGCAGGTATATCCTCTCCTTAATGACCACATCGACATAAATTACTCGACCGCCTCCGGATTTTCCCCGGCAATCCAAAGGTATTCTTACTTTTCTGGCTCCACCGGTGCCTTGGATAACATCACCGGATCCGGGATCTTCTATCAACAAATTCTGAAGCATGAACAGTTCGTCATCGCCGAGGCCCATATGTGATCATGATTGCTCAAATCCTTGAGTCATAACAAATGACCTGCTCACGTGTTCTCATCGCTTGAAGTCATTATATACTATTCAATCGTAGTTTGCAACTAAAATTTACGATGGGACGGCCTGCTACGTGAAAGTCTCTGGTAATCCCTATTATCCATATTATCGCAAATATATCACGACATTATTGCAGATTGCAGGCTGGAGACAGGAGTTGCAGGAAACGGATTTACCCTCCGTTGTTCTCCCGCAGGGAAAGGTATCTGCTGTGCGGTGGTCTCAAAAGTTTTCACTTATGGTGAGGTTTTTTTGATGGTATGAGAAGGTGCTCAGGGGACAAAAGGTTCAATAGAGGCACAATATATAGTGTTTTGCGACGCCTCTTGACACATCAACGTAATGATATGGTCGGTTCGATTCCCGCCATCTCCACCAACGTCTTCTATATCTAACCCACTTTCAATCGCGCACTTGGAGTTGCCAAGTGCGCGATTCCCATTTTGGGGCTGAAACATCTTTTTCGTGTTGGTGGTAACATAGATGTCCGGCTCGGTCTGCCGTAACCCGCTACACTCGGCCACAAGATTCTGGAAGTCCTCAAAAGCCACATTGAACTCAACCTCCAAACTGTAGTCCTTATAAACGTACACCGACTTCACAAACTGGGAAACTATCATCTTCTGGGCTTCAAAGGTACACCTTGCATAAATTTCGGCCCAGGTTTCCAGTTGAGCGTATTCCTGCTTTTGAGCCTCTGCCCCAGCCAGACATCTGTCAAGCTCATCCCGTGCGTCTGTGAGAGTAGCCGTCAGACTGACTATTTCTTCTTTGGCTTTTGCAACAAGGTCATTGAGCAGGTCTATACTCAGCTTGCTTTGGCCCCGGATAACCTTGATGGTTTCGGCCTCATAATCGGCCAGCTCGCGCTGTTTCTCGTCGATTTGCTTACTTGCAATGTTGCAGCGCGCCCGGGCCAACTCAATAGCTTTTTCATGGCCCTCGGCTATGATTTTGTCTGCTGACGCGGCCTTTACCTTAGAGGAAAGAGGTCAGTCAAAAAAGACTCATTTTCAATATAGTAGCGAACACCGTACTTCTCACACAACTTATCGAACTCCGGCAGAAAGCTGTCCCGCTCCTTCTGCGTATCGCAGGGGTGGGACAGCGCAATCTTTTTCACCCCGGCGCGAACCATCTCGCAAAAACAGTCTGCCGCACCCAACTGGTATGAAAACTTATCTATCTTCACAGTAAACTGCCTCATTTCTTAAAAGTTTCCTTGATGGCACAAACCTTGTCTGCTACAACGAGAATCCAACTCTCTTTACATTTCGGCGGCGGGAACGTCAGTGGAAACATATGCGTTTTTATCATGTTTCGCTCCGTAGGTGAGAGGGAAAAGTCGCGTTCCGCATTTTTCAGCGCCCGACCAGGGTGGAAGAATCCGTGCAGGCTATGCCCCTCATGCTTGGTGTGCCAATCATAAAGAAAATAATCGTGCAAAAGCGCACCGCGCACCAGCGCCCGTTTGTTCAAGTGCTTTGATAGAAACTTCGGAAGGAAATACGCAATCTGGACGCAAATCAACGCTACCGCCAGCGAGTGCGCGAACACGCTGGTGTCCCCATGCTGCATATAGTTAACGCAGTTCAAAAGAGGCTTTACCTCTTTTGAACCCGGCGGTGCGGAGGGGGACCCGCGCCGCCTTGCTTGAAAATCGGTATGTACCGATTTTCAAATGCGTTTACTATAAACCCCTTTGCTCATTTCCATTCCGGGCGATTCCAGAATATCTCTGCCGTAGTGCTGGACGATCATCAGCGGGTCAATTTTCATTTCAAATCCTTTTTCCAGATACGGTCTTTGGCGTAAGCAATGTTCGCCACGCCGCCGTCCAAGCGCTGAAAACGCTCGTTCTTGGCCTTGGCGTACCAGCAGGGCCTGCCAATACTGACAGCCTCGACCGCGTCATCCGTCCCGGCCATAATCTCATCGCAGAGTTGGAGCGCGTCCTCAATGATAGATTTCTTTTCCGCTTGACCGCCGTGGCCACCCCAGAGCAGCTCAAAAGCATCCTCAAAGCTCTGGAAATGCAGAAGGCTTTCCTTGTATTCTTCAATGGAGGTGGAGAACTCGGTGAACAGCAATGTGTTCCTATTGCAAGCATCGCCGGAGTAAACCACGCCCCTTGCCCGGTCAAGGAAAACCACTGTCCCTCTGGTGTGACCGGGAACAGAGATGGTTTCCAGCTGAACACCGCCCAGGTCGAAAATGTCGCCATCTTTCAGCGGCAGAGTCTTGATGGGGACAGGAACGGTCACATCGTCCAGGCGAGGCTCGACAGGCAGCGGTCTGAACATCGCGCCGCTCTTTGCGAATCCCAGGCGCATTTCCCGGCCGGAGTGCTCATACAGCAGGGCAATGTCTGCCGGATCGATGTAGACCTCGCCGTACTCAAAATCCGCGCCGATGTGGTCGACATGGCCGTGGGTATTCACCAGCGTGACAGGCAGGTCGGTCAACTCACGGACAAAGGCTTTCAGACTGCCAACACCGGCCAATCCGTCAATGAGCAACGCCTTTTTGCTGCCCTCGATTAAGTAGCTCTGCTCGCCGCCCAGACCGGCAATCAAGGTTACGTTGTCGTAAATTTTCTTCGCTCTGAAAAATTTGGATTCCATATTTTTCCCTCCTTAACTTTTTGATATGTCTTCGACGATTTTATCAAAGACGGATTCTCTCTCCGTTGATGTATCGTAAATAGTAAAACCATACTCTGTCAAATTATCAGTCATAGCGCGGTTGAACGGAATGGCGTCCTGTGTAACATATTCCCTCAATTCATCCTCGTTCAAATTGTACGTCCAGTCGTCCTCCGTGTCGTATTTTTTGAAGTCGTTCACATATTCATCAACCGTCTTTTGGCCCTGTACCAAGCCAATCAGTGTAAACCTGTCTTTCAATTCTTCCGTTCCGTATTCCTTCAAAATGGACGCTATCTTCTCAAAATCGAAATAGCCACCTTCCAGCACAAAATGATTTCCTTCAACATGATGCGCACGGAGGTTCAAGTCATCTTTAATCCCGTCATTTGAAGAAAATAACCCAAGAAAATGGCCGATAAAAGGTGCTATGTTTTCTGTTGTTTTATTCCTATTCCAGTTAAGCCGAATGTCAAGCTGGGGATAGGCTGCTTGAAATGTAGTGACCAGCTTATCAAGGCTGATGACGAAATAATTGAATTTTTCACTCAGCCGTTTCGCCAAGGTCGTTTTCCCAGCCCTGGACGGCCCGACAATAATTATATTTTTCATAGCACACCTCATGGCAGATAATTTGAAAAAAGCGGAAAAGTTCACACTGAACTTTTCCGCTCACTGGCGCGCTTGACTGGATTCGAACCAGCGGCCCTCAGAGTCGGAGTTATCAGGCCGTTAAAGGGGAAAGCCTATGATAGCGGTTTTTTTGTCAGGCTCGCACAAAATAGCAGGGTGTTTCCAAGAGCCTGAGAGCCTTAGAAACGCCTTGATTTATGCAGATTTTTGGGTTTTCGGAAAATAGTAGTCAGACAGTAGTCAGAGGGCCTGAAGATCAGTCAAAAAGCCGGGCAGTTCCTCAAAGAGAACGGCGCAAATCAAAGTCCAATTTGTGTTCTCATAGTCATGAACCAGGCGGTGCCGCAGGCCGGATATTTTCGCCCAGGGAATTTGGCCATGACTTTGCTTGAAATCATCCGAGAGGTTGTAGACCTGTTCGCCAATATTGTAAAGCGGCGTTGTTATCGTCCAACGGATCGTTTCCTCTACCATAACTTGGTCTGCCGTGATGGATTCATCTTGCAGAAACGCCAGCAGCTTTTCCGTTGTGGAACGTATCTTCTCTAACCGCTGCTCGTCTGTATACTTCATGCAATTTGCACTCCCTCCGCGAAAATGGTGTTGTAGAGGTCTGAGCCTGCCTTGATCTCGCATAGCTCATACACGTCCACATCTTTTGCTAGAGCGCGGTAAAGCTCATCTGCGATACAAAAGACATCTGTCGGCACAAAATGCTCGCCTCCGATGATGAGAAGGTCTATGTCTGACTGGCTATCGGCCTCATTTCTAGCGTATGAGCCAAACAGGATAGCTTTCTCGGCCCGATACTTTTTGAGCAGAGGAAGGATTGCCAAACGGATCTCGTCGCCTGTTAGAATTTTGTCAGACATCGGTCCTCTCCTCCTTTTTAATGGCGTGGTAAACTTCACTAAAACATAGTATACCATAAGCTGGTCAAATAATCAACTGTCCTCTAACGCAGGATAGAGGATTCCTTTGATCAACACATTTCTGTAAAATGACAGCACAGTGGAATACCAATGAAAGCGGTCAAATGACTTTACAGTGATTGGAACAGTGATATCATATTCCAAGCTCACGTTGCAAGAAATATCAGTTTTTTGATTCCGATAGGGTGAAATATCAGCGGACCCACAATCTGCTGTCAGGAGAATATCACCATCAGATTCATCATCGAAATCCCCGCAAGCATATGAGCCACAGAGATAGGCTGTAATTAATTCGTTTGGCAATATGTTGTGGCAACGCTGACACACTTTATTCAGAATAATGATAGCTTTGGGTTGGCACATCTGGCTCCTTTCAGCCAGACAAAGCAAAAGATTTTTTGGAAATTTACGAAAGGCTGAAATACGCCAGTATTCCTGCGAGTTTCCACATAGATAAATTCCATTTTTGGCTGCGCCTGAAATTCAAAAGTTAAGCGCCTCATTCAGTATTGCTACCTGTTCCATTCTGCGGTATCGCCAACAGAATAAGTTTGCTGTGCTTTTTCTCGCAGTCCCCCTGTGCAAAAGTGTCCAGAATCAGGCCACCAATGCCGTACAGAATGCGAATGCATTCGTTGCTGTCGATTATATTGTGATAGGTTTCTGTCAGCTCGCTAAGTCCCTCTGCGTTCTATACCGGTTCCGGGGAAATGATTGTTCCATAAGGAATGTAGGTTTCAAAGGTGGAAGAGATCGAACGGCCCTCTACCTCTTTTACTTTTGACCTTCTGCGACTGATTTTCGGTAGACAACAAGAGCAATCAAAGCGGTTAAGGTTTCTGCTACCCAGAAAGCATGCCAGACGCCCACGGCTCCCAGCCATCTGCTGAGGAGAAAGGCAACTGGAATGATGATCACCACATACCGGCAAATGGAAATGATCAGAGACTGTGTTCCCTTTCCCAATCCCTCCAAAGCTCCTGCTGAGGTAACAGAAATGGTGGAAACGATAAAACCACCGCTGATGATGCGCAAAGCGACCTCACCTGCATGAATAGTGGCAGCTGTGCCGGTAAACAAGCCCATTAACACT
>Ga0137309_101840_pt1 | contig 13675 bp, 9 predicted proteins | sample NAcewiD2O_June_FD_97179 | JGI IMG/M metagenome (GOLD analysis project Ga0137309, IMG submission 97179) | Mouse cecal microbial communities from Vienna, Austria - N-Acetylneuraminic amended D2O_June | ecosystem: Host-associated > Mammals > Digestive system > Large intestine > Cecum | place... | reverse complement strand
GCGGACGATGCCAATGCGGCAGATGACAGCGCAGCGGAGGGCGGACTTACATACGGCAGCATTACGCTTGGCGAGGATTACACAGATCTCACAGCTTCCATCAAGTTTATCCATCATAAGACAGACCGCGAGCAGGACGGCTCTATGGCAAAATACATCGAGGCATTCAATCAGGAGTATCCAAACATCACTGTCGAGACAGAAGGCATCACAGACTATGCACAGACAGCGCTTTTAAGACTTCCTACAGGAGAGGCATGGGGCGATGTTATGTTTATCCCTTCTATCGACATGGTACAGCTTGCAGATTACTTCATTCCATATGGAACAGTGGATGAGATGTCAGAGTACGTTAACTTTGCAGACCAGTGGAAATTTGAAGGCAACTGCTATGGTGTGGGATATATGGGTAATGCTCAGGGAATCCTTTACAATAAGAAAGTTTTCGCGGATGCAGGTGTGACAGAACTGCCAAAGACACCGACAGAGTTTATCGCGGCATTGCAGCAGATTAAGGATAATACCGATGCGATTCCTCTCTATACAAACTATGCTGCAGGCTGGACAATGGGTGGTCAGTGGGATGCTTATCTCGGCGCTATCACAACAGGTGACACAACATGGCTGAACCAGAAGTTTGCACATTCTGCAGAGCCTTTTAAGGACAATGGGGACGAGACTGGCGCATATGCACTGTACAAGATTCTCTATGATGCAGTGGCAAACGGACTCACAGAGGATGACTACACGACAACAGACTGGGAAGGCTGCAAGGGCATGATCAACAGAGGCGAGATCGGTACGATGGTACTTGGCTCATGGGCAGTGGCTCAGATGAAGGAAGCGGACGCAAACGGCGGCGATATCGGATATATGCCGTTCCCAATCTCTGTAGGCGGCAAGCAGTACGCTACAGCAGGTCCTGACTACTGCTATGGTATCAACAAAGAGAGCTCAGCAGACAATCAGGCAGCAGCGATGGTATTTGTGAAGTGGATGGTTGAGAAGTCTGGCTGGTGTGACAACGAGGGCGGATATCCAATCTCCAAGACAGCGCCTACCTCTTTCGTATTTGACGGCGTAGAGGTAGTAAACAATGAGGCAGCTCCTGATGATGAGGCAGATCTGATGAACCAGATGAACGCAGAGTGTGAGCTGAACTTCAACAATGGCGGCGACCGCAAGGTTCAGGAGATCGTGGAGGCAGCAGCGACAGGCTCTATGACATATGATGAGATTATGGCAAACTGGACAGAGTTGTGGAACGATGCACAGTCATCACTGGGTGTCGATGTCACAGAATAATTCAATAGCGTTTATCGAATAATCATTATACATTATATGAAGTGGCTTGCGGGCATTGGGCTTGCAAGCCACAAATCCCAAAGAGATTGAGAGGGAATTTTTATGAGAGAAGGAGGGGATTGTAGTGACTAAGACTCAGACAAAGAAACCATTTAATTTCCAGAGATGGCTCAAAAGCCGGCAAGGTCAACAGACAATCATCATTGTCTTGTTTTCTATCATTCCGTTAGCACTGTTGTTTGTTTTTACATACTATCCGTTTGCGGAGATGTTTAAGTTCAGCTTTTATGACAGGAGCTATACACGCGTTAAGGGCTTTGTGGGGTTGGACAACTACGTGGACGTATTTAAGAAAAAAGATTTGTTCCGTTCATTGTTCCTGTCAGTCTACTATATGGCTGGTGCAGTGTTCCAGCTGGCATTAGCGCTTTATCTGGCGACAATATTCTGCTTTAAGATCAAAGGAGGAAACTTCTTTAAGGGCTGTATGTTCTTCCCGTTTCTAATCAATGGTATCGCAATCGGATTTATCTTCAAGTTCTTCTACACCAGAGGATTTGTACTGGATACAGTACTTGGCTGGCTGGGCGTTGATATGGAAAGCCTTCCGTATTGGCTGAGAGATCAGAGTATCAACAACTGGTCACTGGTTGCCACAAGTGTGTGGAAATATTTTGGTCAGAATATGGTACTGTTCATCGGCGCGATGATGTCTGTGGATGCATCACTCTATGAGGCGGCAGACTTAGACGGCGCGAACAAGTGGCAGCAGTTTAAATATATCATGCTTCCAAGTATCAAGACCATCGTGATGCTCAACCTGATCATGTCCATCACCGGTTCGCTCAGTGCGTTTGAGCCTGCATACGTCATCGCGTCAAAGGGTGCGAACGGCACAGCGACTTACTTCGTAAAGATGCATGAGGTAGCGCACACGAGTCAGAAAATTGGTCAGGCGTCTGCGATGGCAGTGGTGCTGCTGCTGATTATCTTCGCAGCGACAATCCTACAGAAGCTCTTCTTTAAATATGTATTTAAGAGCGGAGAAGATGAGGATAAGGGTGCAGCGGTAAGACGCGAGAGACAGATTGCAAAGTTGAATGCAAGGAAGGGGGCATAAGCATGACAGCGGTACAGGCTTTTAAGAAATATTTATGGATATTTATCAAATATTTTTCAGTCATATTTTTCTCATTCGTCGCATTGCTTCCGATCGTTTCCTGTGTGATCACTGCGCTGAAAACCAAGACAGAATATGAGAACACAAACGTAATGACACCGCCGCAAAACTGGTTTAATTTCGAGAACTTTGTCACGGCATTCCGCGATGGCGGTATGGGCAAGGCGTTCTTGAACTCAGCACTCATTGTAATCTGTGTTGTGGTTGGTTCTGTGCTCATCGGTTCGATGATCGCCTATGTGTTAAACCGTTTTAAGTTCCCGGGCAACGGACTGATCCGCAGTCTGTTCCTCTTTGCGACACTCCTTCCGGGTATCGCGATGCAGGTCGCTACATACCAGTTGATGTTCCAGCTCAAATTCATTGATACATTATATGGATATATCATTCTCAGCATGGGTACAGACGTAATCTCCATCTATGTATTCATTCAGTTTTTTGAGAATATCTCTGTATCGCTTGACGAGTCGGCATATATGGATGGCGCAAGCTACTTTACAATCTTCTACAGAATTTTGTTCCCGCTGTTAAAGCCGGCGATTGTTACCTGTGCGATCTTAAAGGGCGTGGGCATCTACAACGAGTACTACAATGCGATGCTATATCTGACAAAACCAGATTTAAAGACAGTTTCATTGGCGCTCTATACCTTTACAGGACCGTTCGGAAATCAGTATAACCTCATCTGTGCAGGTGTTATTATGACACTGCTTCCGGCGCTGATTATCTTTATCGCATTCCAGAATCAGATTTATTCTGGACTGACAGCAGGTGCGGTAAAAGGTTAGTAATTAGGAGGATTACGATGGCAAATTCAGAAATGAGATCGGAGGTGATGAAGCACCTCACAACAGATATCATACCGTTCTGGAAAAGTCTGAGAGATGACGAGAACGGCGGATATACAGGATATCTCGGATATGACTTAAAGGCGGACAAGAAGGCAGTCAAGGGCTGCATTCTCAACAGCCGCATCACATGGTTCTTTGCCAATGCGTACACGCTTCTGCGGGATGAAAGTCTCTTGAAGGAGGCAGAGCATGGCTTTGAGTTTCTCAAAAATGCTTGTTGGGACAAGAAAAACGGCGGAGTATACTGGTCTGTCAACTATGACGGCACACCGGCTGAGACATTGAAGCATACCTACAATCAGGCGTTCTCCATCTATGCCCTGTCCTCCTACTATGAGGCGAGCGGCGACCGGGAAGCATTGGATATGGCGTATCAGCTCTATGATTTGATCGAGGGAAAGATGCGCGACGAGCTGGGCTACAAGGAAGCCTTTGATGAGGCCTTCAACGAGATTGACAACGAGAAGCTCTCTGAAAATGGCGTGATCGCGTCAAAGACAATGAACACCCTCCTCCATGTATTTGAGGCGTACACAGAATTGTACAGAGTAGATCACAACGAGAAGGTTGCTGATCAGATCAAATGGATGATGGACATTGTGGCGGAAAAAGTTTACAATCCAGAGCTGCACCGTCAGGAGGTATTCTTTGACGAGTGCTGGCATCCCATCATAGATTTGCACTCCTATGGACACGATATTGAGACTGCATGGCTTATAGACAGAAGCGTCGCAGTGTTAAATGACGAGGCATACGAGAAAAAGATGTCGCCGATCACGCAGGATTTGACCAATCAGATCTACAAAGTGGCATTTGACGGTGCGTCTCTTGCGAACGAGTGCGAGAAGGGTGTTGTCAATGAATGGCGTATTTGGTGGGTGCAGGCAGAGACTGTCGTGGGATTCTTAAACGGCTATGAAAAGACAGGGCGCTTGGAATATCTCGACGCGGCGAAGAAGGTATGGCAGTTTATCAAAGACCATTTGATTGACAAGCGTGACGGCTATGCGGCAGGCAGAGAATGGTACTGGCGCGTACAGGCAGACGGTACGCCGGATGAGACCCAGCCGATCGCAGAACCGTGGAAGTGCCCGTATCACAATGGCAGAATGTGTTTTGAGGTTATCAGGAGATAGGGCAGGATCAGTGCGCTATTTCGAATTGGAGGTTGACATGGGAAATGTATTTGAGCAAAACAAGGAAATGATAATGAAACGGTACGAGGAGATCGTAAACCGTAAAAATGTGAAGAGCGATTTCTACAATGGCATTTATGACCGTTATGAGTACCCGGTACTGACACGCGATCATATCCCGCCATTCTGGAAATTTGACATGAATCCCGAGACCAATCCGTATTTCATGGAGCGGCTCGGTGTGAATTGTGCCTTTAATTCCGGCGCGATAGAGCTGGACGGAAAGTTTTACCTTGTGGCGAGGGTCGAGGGAAATGACAGAAAGTCTTTCTTCGCGGTGGCAGAGAGCGACAACGGGATTGACGGATTTCGATTCTGGGATTATCCGATTCTGCTTGACGATGTGTGCCCGGAGGAGACAAATGTATATGACATGCGCCTGACAAAGCATGAGGACGGCTATATCTATGGGGTGTTCTGCTCTGAGAGCAAGGATACCAAGGTCAATGACCTGTCTGCGGCAGTGGCGGCAGCAGGAATTGTGCGGACAAAGGATTTAAAGACATGGGAGCGGCTGGAGAACCTAAAGACGCTGCGTTCCCCTCAGCAGCGCAATGTGGTGCTGCACCCGGAGTTTGTAGACGGCAAGTATGCGTTTTACACGAGACCGATGGACGACTTCATTGATACAGGAAGCGGCGGCGGTGTCGGTTTCGGACTCTGTGATGATATCACGCATGCGGTCATTGATGAGGAGATCATCACGAGCAAGCGAAAATATCACACGATCACGGAGGCAAAGAACGGCGCTGGCGCAGTTCCGATCAAGACCGACAAGGGCTGGATCCATATTGCCCACGGTGTGCGCAACACCGCGGCAGGGCTTCGCTATGTAGTGTATGCATTTGCTACGGCGCTGGAGGACCCGACAAAGGTGATCGCGGAGCCGGGCGGATTTTTGATCGCACCGCTTGGGGCTGAGCGGGTTGGCGATGTGTCGAATGTGGTGTTCACAAACGGAGCAATCGCAAGAGAGAACGGAGATGTATATATTTACTATGCGTCGAGCGATACGAGGCTGCATGTGGCGACGACCACAATCGACAAGCTTGTGAACTACGTGTTCAACACACCGGAGGACCCACTCCGCTCTGTGGACTGTGTGGCACAGCGGTGTGCATTTATCAAGAAAAATTTGGAATATATGAAATAATCGTTATTAGGAGCAGGAGGATAAACAGATGCGTACACAAAAGTATGGAATCGATTGTAGGAAGGGCGTTTTGAATAAAGGAAATCTTTATCGAATTGAGAGAGCGATGAAGAAAGCGATGCGCGGTGAGGCAGTCACCGTGGGATTTTTGGGCGGCTCCATCACGCAGGGCTGTTTGTCCTCGACTCCTGAGACCTGCTACGCATATCTGGTGTACAGATGGTGGTGCGACAAATTTCCAGCGTCAGCGATCACGTATGTCAATGCGGGAATTGGCGGCACGACCTCACAGTTTGGCGTGGCGAGGGCAGACAGCGACCTGCTGTCAAAAGAGATAGATTTTACGATTGTCGAGTTCAGTGTGAACGATAAGGATAATGAACATTTTCTGGAGACCTACGAGGGTCTGATACGCAAGATTTACAGTTACCGTACCGAGCCGGCAGTGCTGATTGTGAACAGTGTATACTACAGTGACGGGGAGAATGCACAGGCGCAGCACGTCAGGATTGGCAAGGCATACGATCTGCCTTGTGTCAGCATGAAGCCGACTTTGTATGAGAAGGTGCAGGATGGTACATATACAAGCCGTGATGTGACCGAAGATGATCTGCACCCAAACGATGAAGGGCATGGCTTGATGGCGGAGGTGATCATCAGCTTTTTGGAGATGGTTTATGAGGAATTACAGTCAGGAGACGAGGCGGCGGACAACCATTTGGATGTACAGAAAATGACACCAGTGACCCTAAATGCCTATGAAAATTCTGTCAGATACCAGAACGATAACAGCGAGACCGTCTTGACGGAAAATGAGGGGTTTACGGCAGATGGACAGCCGCAGCATGATATTCGGGAAATATTTCGGCGTGGCTGGACAGCGGACAAAAAGGGTGCACATATTGGTTTTGATATAGAGGGAAGCTGTATCGGCGTACAGTACCGCAAGTCGGTGGCAAAGCCTACCTGCGTGGCGCGGGCTGTGGTGGACGGCGATATGGACAAAGCAGTGGTCCTCGACGGGAATTTCGAGGAGACATGGGGGGACAGCCTGCATCTGGACACAATTGCAGAGCATCTGCCCTATGGCAAGCATCATGTGGATATTGAGCTGATTGAGACGCATGAGGACGACAAGGTGCCATTCTATCTTGTGTCGGTGATCGGTTCAGGATTATAAATATAGTAAAAATTTAAAACAGGAGGATTAAAAAATGAGTAAAGTAAAAATGATGAGTCCGGCAGTTCCAAACATGCCTTGGCAGGACAGGGCAGACGGCAAGACCTCAGGCGTTGCCGATGCGCCCATCTGGCGATACAATGAAAATCCGATCATCGGGAGAAATCCTGTAAAGGGTGTTGCGAGAATCTTCAACAGTGCAGTGATTCCGTATGAGGGCGCGTTTATCGGCGTGTTCCGCGGTGAGCAGACCAACGGTGTGCCATATATCTATCTGGGACGCAGCCAAGATGCAATCCATTGGGATTTTGATGCAAACAAGATTCACTTTGTCGATGAGGCAGGAAATCCGTTCATGCCAGTGTATGCATACGATCCCCGTCTCGTGAAGGTTGAGGATGTGTACTATATTATCTGGTGTCAGGATTTCTACGGTGCGGCGATCGGTATGGCAAAGACGACGGATTTCAAGACATTTACGCGCATCGAGAACCCGTTCCTTCCGTTCAACAGAAATGCAGTGCTGTTTCCAAGAAAGATCAACGGCAATTTCATGATGCTGAGCCGTCCTTCGGATTCCGGCCACACACCATTTGGCGATATCTTCGTGAGCGAGAGCCCGGATTTGGTATACTGGGGCAAGCACAGACATGTGATGGGCAAAGGAAACGAGTGGTGGCAGTCCTTGAAGATTGGCGGCGGCGCAGCACCGATTGAGACAAGTGAGGGCTGGCTGTTGTTCTACCACGGTGTGACAGGCACCTGCAACGGCTATGTGTACTCTATTGGCGGTGCAATCCTTGACATTGACAATCCTTCGATTGTGAAGTACCGCTGCGAGAACTTCCTGCTGACACCTGAAGAGTGGTATGAGGAGAGAGGTTTTGTGCCAAATGTATGTTTCCCATGTGCGACAATCCACGACTCCGAGACTGGCAGAATCGCTATTTATTATGGCGCGGCAGACAGCTATGTAGGACTTGCATTCACTGAGATTGATGAGATCGTTGAGTACATCAAGACAAAGAGCGCAGTGACGACATCAGATACAGAGATTGGCAGAAGATAATGTGAGAAAGTCACATATCAGGAATATAGGATTTATATGTGAGGAAAAGAACGTCGGATTCGCGGCGTTCTTTTCATACACATGATAGTATAAATGAGGAGGGATTGCGATGCTGAGAGAGACATTGCTCAAAGAGATTCCAGAGTTGAAGATTCATGGAAGGACGACGGCGTGCCGCGACCCGCTGACGCTGTTTTGGACGGCAAGCGGGTTTGAGTGCAATGTGACAGGCTCAGAGCTCTGGGTGGAGTTGGAGGTCACATTTGACATGTACGAGCCATGGTTTAGTTATACCGTGAACGGAGACTGGGTGGGCAGGCAGATGCTGCAAAAGGGCAGAACATGGATTCCGCTGTTTCGCGGCATGAGTCCAGAGCGTGTCAAGAATGTGCGGTTTTTTAAGGATTTGCAGGCGATGAGCGGCGATGGAGAATCCTATATTCATATCCATGCACTGCGCCATGACGGGGTGTTTTGCCCGGTCACTGAAAAAAAGCTCAAAATTGAGTTTATCGGTGACAGTATCACCTCCGGCGAAGGGCTTTTTGGTGCGAAGGAGGAGTGGGACTGGATTCCGATGTTCTTCTCGTCAATCAAAAGCTATGCCTATCAGACGGCACAAAAACTTGACGCGGAGTACAGGGTATTTTCTCAGAGCGGATGGGGGGTACACAATGCATGGGACAACAACTTGCATGGCGTGATACCAAACTATTATAAAGAAATTTGCAGTCTGATGCCGGGAGTTGAGAATGAGCGGCTTGGCGGAAACCAGCCGCATGATTTTGCCAGTTGGCAGCCGGATTATGTGGTAGTGAATTTGGGGACAAACGATGCCGCTTCCTTTGATCAGCCGGCGTGGGTTGACGCGCAGACCGGGGAAGCTCATAAAATGCGCAGAAATGCGGACGGGTCGTACTGTGTGGAGGATATCAGGGCATTTCAGCAGGCGGCAAAGACATTTCTGGGGCTGATTCGTTCTTGCAATCCAGACGCGCAGATAATATGGTGCTTTGGAATGCTTGGAATTGATTTTCAGCAGTATATCAGGGAGGCGGTCTTAGCGTATGCGCAGGAGGCGGACGACCGCAAGGTATCCTATTTACAGCTTCCGTGCATGACGAAGGAGAGCGTTGGTTCAAGAGAGCACCCGGGATTTCTGTGTCATAAACAGGCGGCGGAGGTTTTGGCAGGATATATCGCACAGTTGAGGAATTGAGAAGGAGAACAACATATGTTTCGAGATGATTTTGTTTGGGGTGTGGCGAGCAGCGCCTATCAGATCGAGGGTAGAGACCCGCAGGACGGTGCGGGGAAGTGTATATGGGATACCTTTGCAGAGGAGGGCAGAGTGTACGGGCATCAAAATGCAGATGTAGCTTGTGACCATATTCACAGGTACAAAGAGGATTTTGCCATGATGCGCCTTCTGGGGGTAAAGGCATATCGCTTTTCACTGAGCTGGGCGCGCCTGATGCCAGAAGGTACAGGTGCGGTCAATGAGAAGGCAGTTGCGCTCTACCGCGATTATCCCTACACGGACAAGCCGGAGGACGTCGAGGCGGCAAAAAGTATCTATTTTGGCTTTGACCAGCCAATCGAGAACTGGACATGGAATGTGGCATGGTTTGCCGACCCTGTTTTTCTGGGGACATATCCAGCCGAGGGGCTTGAGAAGTATCGGGCATATCTGCCAGAGATCACAGAAGCGGATTTGGAATTAATTCATCAGCCGATTGACTTTATGGGGCAGAACATCTACAATGGATATTATATCAGAAGAGGGGCGGACGGCAGACCCGAGTATGTGGACAGGCCGGCGGGATTTCCAAAGACTGCGGCAAACTGGCCCGTCACCTCGGAGTGCCTGTACTGGGGACCCAAGTTTTTGTATGAGCGCTATCATATGCCGCTCTATATCACGGAGAATGGAATGTCCTGTCATGATATTGTTTCCGCAGACGGACAAGTCCATGACAGCAATCGAATCGAATTTCTGGACCGCTATCTGTCGCAGCTGCAAAAGGCGGGCGATGAGGGGGCGGATATCCGGGGATATTTCCTGTGGACATTCCTTGACAATTTCGAGTGGGACAAAGGATATAACGAACGCTTTGGCATTGTCTATGTGGATTTTGCGACACAGAAGCGCACTGCGAAGGACTCGGCGTACTGGTATCAGAGAGTAATGGAGACAAATGGAGGGATTTTAAGTATGAATGACACCAATGCAGCAAACGCGACAAAAGAGATTTTATGGATGAATCCTGTGTTTAAGCAGATGATCTGGGGCGGAAACAAGTTAGGCAGCAAGTGGGGATATGAGATTCCGGGTGAAAACACCGGAGAGTGCTGGGCAGTGAGCGCGCACCCAAACGGGGATTGCACAATAAAAGAAGGGACTTTTGCCGGAAAAACATTGAGCCAGCTCTGGTCAGAGGAGCCGCAGCTTTTTGGCAATGCAGCCGGAGACCGCTTCCCGCTCTTAATCAAGATTATTGATGCAAATGATGACCTGAGCATACAGGTGCACCCCGATGACACCTATGCCGGAAAGAATGAAAATGGCTCTTTTGGCAAGACAGAGTGCTGGTATATCCTTGACGCGCCAGAGGGCGCAACGCTTGTCATTGGACACAATGCAAAGGACAAGGCAGAACTTGAAGATATGATTGGCAGCGGCAGATGGGAGGACTTTCTGCGCGAAGTGCCTGTCAAGAAGGGCGACTTTATCCAGATTGACCCCGGGACAGTGCATGCCATCAAAGGCGGCATAGAAATTCTGGAGACACAGCAGAACTCTGATATCACATATCGGGTGTATGATTATGGACGTCTCCAAGACGGCAAGCCGCGCGAGCTTCATATTGAGAAGAGTATTGATGTCATCACTGTGCCGGCAAAGTCCGTAAAGGAGAGTGTCATCAATATCGCCACAGATGCAAAGAACACGATGAATGAGTTGATTTCATGCAATTATTACCGAGTGTGGAAGCTGGACGTGGACGGCAGCATGGAGATTTCACAGGAGTATCCGTTCCTGATTATGAGTGTTGTGGAGGGAGACGGACTCATCAACGGGCAGCTCCTCAAAAAGGGCGACCACTTTATCCTGCCAAAAGGCTTTGGCAAAGCACAGCTCCAAGGAAAGATGGCGTTGATTGCCTCCACGATCGCGTAAGATCATAGACTTTTATGTTGTGATCAGGCGGGGCAGCATGAACTGAGGCGGTTAAAAGAGCGCTTAGAACAAATTGCATAAGTATTCAATAAGTATGAATTGTAGAATTGACAATCATGTCCAATAGCGATATACTGAATATATCGGCGGACAACCGCTATTTTAATGAAACATATAATAATCAATGATGGAGGTTCAGATTTATGTTAGTATCAGCTACAGAAATGCTCAAGAAGGCAAAAGAAGGTCACTATGCAGTAGGTCAGTTCAATATCAACAACCTTGAGTGGACAAAGTCTATCTTACAGACAGCTCAGGAGTTAAACAGCCCTGTTATCCTCGGTGTGTCAGAGGGTGCCGGCAAATATATGACAGGATTCAATACCGTTTCAGCGATGGTCAAGGCGATGGATGCAGATCTCGGTATCACAGTTCCTGTAGCGCTCCATTTGGATCACGGCACATATGACGCATGCTACAAGTGCATCAAGGCAGGCTTCACGTCAATCATGTTCGACGGTTCTCACTATGCGATCGACGAGAATATTGCAAAGACCAAAGAGCTTGTTGCAGTAGCACACCAGCTTGGTCTCTCCATTGAGGCAGAGGTTGGCTCCATCGGCGGCGAGGAAGACGGCGTTGTAGGCATGGGCGAGTGCGCTGATCCGAATGAGTGCAAGCAGATTGCAGATCTGGGCGTGGACATGCTCGCAGCAGGCATCGGCAACATTCATGGCAAATATCCAGCAAACTGGGCAGGACTCAGCTTTGAGACATTGGATGCAATCCAGCAAAAAACAGGCGTTATGCCATTAGTACTCCACGGCGGCACAGGCATTCCTGAGGACATGATCAAGAAGGCGATTGCGCTCGGTGTTGCAAAGATTAATGTAAATACAGAGTGCCAGCTCTATTTCCAGGAAGCAACCCGCAAGTATATTGAGGCAGGAAAAGACTTAGAGGGCAAGGGATTTGATCCTCGTAAGCTGCTTGCACCGGGCTGTGAAGCCATCAAGGAAATTGTAAAGATCAAGATGGAACTGTTTGGTTCAGTTGGTAAAGCGTAAATCCGATTGATAAAAGCATAGACAACAAAAAGAACACCCGATATTGATATCGGGTGTTCTTTTTTTGTATTGGATTATTTTTTATTGTTGAGTGCTGCCTCGATCAGTCCTCGGAACAGCGGATGAGGTCTGTTTGGCCTGCTCTTTAATTCAGGATGCGCCTGTGTGGCAAGGAAAAACGGGTGTGATGGAATTTCTACCATCTCCACGATACGCCCATCAGGAGAAAGCCCTGATAAAAGCATTCCCTTCTCTGTGACAACAGCGCGGTAATCATTGTTGACCTCATAGCGGTGGCGGTGGCGCTCGTGAATGACTTCGCTGCCATAGAGCTTGTACGCCTTGGAGGAAGGATCGAGATGACATTCGTAAGAGCCAAGCCGCAGTGTACCGCCGATATCTTCCACGCCATTCTGGTCAGGCATCAGCGCAATGACAGGGTGCGTGGTGTTGGGATTCAGCTCGATACTGTGCGCGTCATTGTAGCCAGCCACATCTCTGACAAATTCCACGATCGCAAGCTGCATACCAAGACAGAGTCCGAGGAAGGGGATATTGTTCTCGCGCGCGTAGCGGATCGCATCAATCATGCCCTCGATACCGCGGTCGCCAAATCCGCCGGGAACTAAGATGCCGTCGGCGTCCTTTAGGATTTGTGCCACATTTTCCTTGTTGACCTGTTCGGAATCCACCCATTGAATATTGACAGTGGCGTGCTGCGGAATACCGCCGTGTTTCAGCGCTTCGACAACGCTGATATAGGCATCGTGGAGCTGCGTGTACTTTCCGACAAGGGCGATCGTGACTTCCTGTGTGGGGGATTTGAGGTCATCCACCATCTTTGTCCAGTCCGCAAGATCCGGCGCCGGACTGTCGAGATGCAGGCATTCGCAGGCAACTTCGGCGAGATGCTCCTTCTCCATCGCAAGAGGCGCTTCATAGAGATACTCTACATCAAGATTTTGCAGCACGTGGGAGTTCGGCACATTACAAAACAGCGCAATCTTGTCCTTTAAGGCTTGGTCCAGCTCATGCTCGCTGCGGCATACGATGATATCGGGCTGAATCCCCATGCCTTGCAGCTCCTTGACACTCGCCTGCGTCGGCTTGGTTTTCATCTCCTGCGAAGCGCTCAGATAGGGAATCAGCGTCACATGAATCAGGATCGCATTCTCGTGGCCGACCTCGTGCTGAAACTGCCGGATAGATTCTAAGAAAGGCTGGCTCTCGATATCACCGACCGTTCCGCCGACTTCGATGATGGCGATACGCATATCGGGATCTGTGAAATTCCGGTAAAAGCGGCTCTTAATTTCATTGGTAATGTGGGGAATAACCTGTACTGTGCCGCCGCCGTAATCGCCGCGGCGCTCTTTCTGGAGAACAGTCCAGTACACCTTGCCTGTCGTCACATTGGAGTTCTTGTCGAGACTCTCGTCGATAAAACGCTCATAATGACCGAGGTCCAAATCTGTCTCGGCGCCGTCGTCCGT
>Ga0137309_101833_pt1 | contig 13700 bp, 10 predicted proteins | sample NAcewiD2O_June_FD_97179 | JGI IMG/M metagenome (GOLD analysis project Ga0137309, IMG submission 97179) | Mouse cecal microbial communities from Vienna, Austria - N-Acetylneuraminic amended D2O_June | ecosystem: Host-associated > Mammals > Digestive system > Large intestine > Cecum | place... | reverse complement strand
GGGGAACCATGAACAGATGATGCTGGACGCCTCCATCAATCCTTTTGCCCGGATCCTGTGGAAACAGAATGGCGGCGGAAAGACGATCCGGTCCTTCTACCGCCACCAGGATCATGTGTACCGTCATGCAGGATGGTTCCGGAAGAATACGGTGCCCTATTATGAGGACGTACGGTTCCAGTGCACCCATGCGGGGGTTCAGGACGGAGATATCGCCCAGAGCGATAAGGAGACCCTTCTGTGGGACAGGAAGCGGCTAACGGACAATGACTACAGCGGGAAGCTGACCATCGTGGGCCATACCCCTCTCTCCGGTCCGGCCTGGTGCGCCGGGGATAAAAAGACGCGGGCTGTGCTGACAGAGCGTGTCCGGATGAGTCTGCCGGAGCAGGGGATGATCTGTCTGGATACCGGATGCGTGTTCGGATACCGGCTGACGGCTATGGTGGTGGAGGAGGATAGGACTTACTGGCTGGAAAGTGTGCCGCGGGTGGACAGTGCTCCGGCTGATGATGTTCCAGGCCCCGGCTGATCATTACGCTGACCGGCAGGCCAGGGAGCTTGAGAAATTCAGATAATTATGGTAGACTTATCTGAATATTAGAGCGTGTCTGAAAATTCATTCCCGGCATCTGCACGCCCCACTTCGCGGTACACCGCAGGCGTCCCACAAACTGTGACGCACATCTGCCAGAAAGCAATTTTCAGACACACTCTAGCAATTGTTTATAATTTTGTAATTGCGAGGAGGAAAATGACATGGATAAAAAACAGTCCCTGGGGACCATCTGCATTCAGGGGGGATGGCAGCCGAAGAACGGGGAGCCGCGGGTTCTGCCGGTGTACCAGAGCACTACCTTTAAATATGAGACCAGTGAGCAGATGGGACGTCTGTTTGACCTGGAGGAGGACGGATATTTCTACACCCGTCTGGCCAATCCTACCAATGACGCGGTGGCGAAGAAGATCTGTGACCTGGAGGGCGGAGTGGCGGCCATGCTGACTTCATCCGGTCAGGCGGCCAATATGTACGCGATCTTAAATATCTGTTCCGCAGGGGATCATGTGATCAGTGCGGCGACCATCTACGGCGGCACCTCCAATCTCTTTACCGTGACCCTGAAACGGTTCGGCATCGAGTGCACCCTGGTGGACCCGGATGCGCCGGAGGAGGAGCTGGCAAAGGAATTCAGGGACACTACCAGGGCCGTATTCGGGGAGTCCATTGCAAATCCGGCCCTGGTAGTGCTGGATTTTGAGAAATTTGCCCGTCTGGCCCACAGCCACGGGGTGCCCTTTATCGTGGACAATACCTTTGCCACGCCCATCAACTGCCGTCCTTTCCAGTGGGGAGCGGATATTGTGACACATTCTACGACCAAGTACATGGACGGACATGCCATGTGTGTGGGCGGCTGCATCGTGGACAGCGGCAGCTTTGACTGGGATGCCCATGGAGACAAGTTCCCGGGGCTTACCACACCGGATGAATCCTATCACGGGATTATTTATACGAAGAAGTTCGGGAAGGCGGCATTTATCACCAAGGCCACGGCCCAGCTGATGCGTGATATGGGCTCTATCCAGTCGCCCCAGAATGCATTCCTGCTGAATGTGGGACTGGAGACCCTGCACTTAAGGATGGCGCGCCACTGTGAGAATGCACAGAAGGTGGCAGAGTACTTAAATGCCAGGGAGGATGTGGCCTGGGTGAAGTATCCGGGACTTAAGGGAGACAGATATTATGACCTGGCTCAGAAATATATGCCGGATGGAACCTGCGGTGTCATCTCCTTTGGGCTGAAAGGAGGAAGAGCGGCTGCGGCAGCATTTATGGACCGGCTTAAGCTGGCCGCCATTGTGACTCATGTGGCGGATGCCAGGACTTCGGTGCTGCACCCGGCCAGCCATACCCACCGCCAGCTTAATGACCAGCAGCTGGTGGAGGCAGGCGTGGATCCGTCCCTGATCCGGCTCAGCGTGGGGATCGAGGATGTGGAGGATATTATTGCGGATCTGGAGCAGGCATTGCAGTAAACGAAAAACAAATTGCGGGGGCTGTGAAAAAGTCAGGGTATTTTGCTGAACGACAACAAACGGACACATAAAACCGTTGTCGTCCTGGAGGTATTACGGACTTCTTCACAGCCTGCATAATTATGGAAGTGAAAAAAGCATGAATAAAAAAAGATGGGGGAAATTTCTCCGGATTATATTCGGAAGAACAGCATTTGTTTGTCTGTCTATTATCGTACAGATTCTGATCCTTTTGGAGACCTTCCGGTGGCTGGGCAGCTATCTCTATTATGTCTATGGCGGCTTCATACTGCTCAGTGTCATCGTGGTCATCTATATCATCAACAAGCGTGAGAATCCGATCTACCAGCTGGCCTGGGTCATTCCGGTGCTGGTATTTCCGGTGTTCGGCGCTATGTTCTATATCTTTCTGGAGCTTCAGCCAGGTATCCACCATATGTCAGCCCGGCTGAGATCCATTCTCCGTAAGACCCGCCCTTTCCTGGAGCAGGATCCGGAGGTTATCGAGCATCTGGCGGAGGAGAGCCGCAATACGGAGCATCTGGCAGACTACATGAACCGGTATGGCGGGTATCCGGTGTATGAGAATACGTGGGTGAAATACTTCCCCCTGGGAGACGACATGTACAGACCCTTCCTGGAGGAGCTGGAGAAGGCAGAGCATTATATCTTCATGGAGTATTTTATTGTGGAGCGGGGCCAGGTGTGGGACCGTGTGGTGGAGATCCTGAAACAAAAGGCAGCCCAGGGGGTGGAGGTCCGCGTCATGTACGACGGCATGTGTTCTCTGACCCTGCTGCCTTACAGATATCCCAGACAGCTGGAGAGGCTGGGGATCCGGTGCAAGATGTTCTCCCCGGTGCGTCCGGCTCTTTCCAGCTACCAGAATAACCGGGACCACAGGAAGATTACCGTGATCGACGGCCATACGGCCTTTACCGGCGGCATCAATATGGCTGATGAATATATGAATATCCGGGAGCGTTTCGGCCACTGGAAGGATACGGCCATTATGCTGAAAGGAGACGCGGTCCGCAGTTTCCTGATAATGTTCCTCCAGATGTGGAATGTGACAGAAAAGGAGGAGGAGGATTACCAGAGGTATCTGCAGGTGGATTACAGCCGGGTTCCCCAGGCCAGTCAGGCCAGCGGCTATGTCATGCCCTATGGGGACAGTCCCTGGGACCAGGAGACGGTGGGACAGTATGTGTATATGGATATCCTTAACAAGGCCAAGGAATATGTCCATATCATGACCCCTTACCTGATCCTGGACCACAGTCTGATGACCGCCCTGACCTTTGCCGCCAAGCGGGGGATCGAGGTGATCATCATTATGCCTCATATTCCCGACAAGAAATATGCCTATCGTCTGGCCCGTTCCTATTACATGGAGCTGCTTATGAGCGGCGTGCGGATCTTCGAATACACACCAGGCTTTGTCCATGCAAAGGTATTCAGCAGTGACGGGGAAAAGGCGGTGGTGGGCTCCATCAATCTGGATTACCGGAGCCTTTACCTGCATTTTGAGTGTGCGGCTTATTTGTACCGAAATGAAGCCGTGAGCCAGGTGGAGGAGGATTTCCGGCGCACCCTCAGCCAGTGCCAGGAGGTGACGGTGGAAGACCAGATGCATTATCCCCTGACGGAGAAGATTGCCGGAAGTGTGCTGCGGCTGTTTGCGCCGCTGATGTAGGGATGCAAAGCCTGCTCCATAATTTCCCTGCAGCCCCTTTTTTGGCAGAAAACAAAACGGGTATTCGATACTCTGCCTGGATATGTGGAAAATGACCAGAAAGGGGGCATTTTTTTCACCATTTTGAAAGAATTTTCATAAACCAGAGAAAATTTTGCAGGAGAATCCGGAAATTCTGAAACAAAAATCTAAGTGCTTTCAAACTGTTGTAAATAAGCAAAAACTGGATATAATGGGAATCAGGTGATCTAGATACACTGAACTTTCCGGAAGGAAGGAAACAGCAGCTGTCCCTGGACCAGGACGGCTGCAAACCAATGTACCAGGAATCTCAACCACAAAGGTAGGTACGGGAAGGACTCCTGAAGTACAGACCATCAAAATGGAGGAACAAATATGCTGGAGAGATTAAAAGGGGGACTGATCGTGTCCTGTCAGGCACTGCCTGGAGAACCGCTTCATTCAAGTCAGATCATGGCGCGGATGGCAGTCGCCGCAAAGGCAGGAGGCGCGGTAGGGATCCGGGCACAGTCAAAGGAGGATATTCTGGAGATTGAAAAAGCGGTGGATCTGCCGGTGATCGGTATTGTGAAACGTCCATATCCGGACAGCGACATTTATATCACACCCACCAAAAAGGAGATTGGGGAGCTTCTGGAGACCCGGTGTGAGATCATCGCGCTGGACGCTACCGGCAGGAAACGGCCTGGTGATGAGAAGACCAGGGATCTGGTGGAAATGATCCACGCCAACGGACGACTGGCTATGGCAGACTGCTCTACCTTCGAGGAGTGTGAGCAGGCCGAGAAGGATGGATTCGACATTATTTCCACCACCCTTTGCGGTTATACGCCCTATTCGGAGGCCATTGACGGTCCCAATTACCCGCTGCTGAAACGGTGTGTGGAGGAATTACATACACCTGTAATCGCGGAGGGGAAGATCCACAGTCCGGAAGAACTGAGACGGGTATTTGATAATTGCGGAGTTTACAGCGCTGTTGTGGGAGGGGCCATTACACGTCCACAGGAGATCACGGCACGCTTTGTGAAGGCATTGGCTTAGTCAAAGGGAGAAGGTAAGGTATGTTTAAAAAATTACAGAGAATTGGAAAATCTTTCATGCTGCCTATTGCTTTATTGCCGGCGGCTGGGTTATTGTTAGGAGTAGGAGGCGCGTTGAGCAGTGAGGCTACCATCACCGCCTACCCGGTTCTGGATGTATATTTTTTGCAGGTGATCTTCAAGATCATGTCTGCGGCAGGTAATGTGGTGTTCGGCAATCTGCCTCTGCTTTTGTGTATTGGTCTGTGTATCGGTCTGGCCAACAAGGACAAGGGTGTCGCAGCGCTGGCAGGTGTGGTAGGCTTTCTGATCATGACAGGTACCATATCCACCATGCTGTCCATCTTCAACCCGGAAGGGTCAGCCATTGACACGGGCGTGGTCGGTGCCCTGGTCATGGGCGGCGTGGCAGTCACACTGCATAACAGGTACCAGGGGATCCAGCTTCCCCAGGCGCTGGGATTCTTCGGCGGCTCCCGGTTTGTTCCCATCATCACATCCATCGTGTCGATCTTTGTGGGGGCAGCATTTTATCTGGTGTGGCCTCCGATCCAGAATGTACTGATTCAGGCCGGGAATGGGATTGCTGCCACAGGGCCGGTGGGAACCTTTTTCTACGGTTTCCTGATGCGTCTGTGCGGAGCAGTAGGACTGCACCATATGATCTACCCCATGTTCTGGTATACAGAGCTTGGAGGAGTGGAAACGGTTGCGGGGCAGACGATCGTGGGTGCACAGAAGATCTTCTTTGCACAGCTGGCGGATCCTTCCCATGCAGGATTGTTCACAGAGGGAACCAAGTATTTTGCGGGACGTTTCAGCACCATGATGTTTGGACTTCCCGGTGCGGCTCTGGCCATGTACCACTGCGTGAAGAAGGAAAACAGGAAAAAATATGCAGGACTGTTCTTCGGCGTGGCCCTGACCTCTTTCCTGACCGGAATTACGGAGCCCCTGGAATACATGTTCCTGTTCGTGTCCCCCATTATGTACGTCATCCATTCCTTCTTTGACGGACTTTCCTTCCTGGTGGCAGATCTTCTCAGTATCCGGATCGGAAATACCTTTTCCGGCGGTTTTATTGACTTTTTCCTGTTTGGTATGCTGCAGGGGAATGAGAAAAGCCACTGGCTGCTGGAGATCCCGTTTGGCATAGTGTGGTCATGCCTGTATTACTTTGTATTCAAGTTTGCGATCCTCAAGTTCAACATCATGACTCCGGGGCGTGATGATACGGAATCATCGGACGAGACGCAGACACCAAAGGTTACCACAAAGTCTTCTCTGGCCGAGGAGGCGCAGCAGATCCTGACGGCACTGGGAGGCCCGGAGAATGTGGAGGATGTGGACGCCTGCATCACGAGACTGCGGGTAAGTGTAAAGGACTCCGCAGCCGTGGATAAAGAGACGTTGAAGAAGCTTGGCGCCACTGCGGTTCTGGAGGTTAGCGGCGGCATCCAGGCCATCTATGGGGCGAAAGCGATCCACTACAAGAGCGCCATCAATGATATTCTGGGAGTGGATGATTAAGCACAGCCGTATAGGGAAAGCAGGACTAACCGTTCAGACAGGTCTGCCGGCTTCTAAGTACACAGGTGCCAGATGACAGGTCTGAACGGCTGCCATAGCGGATAAGGGGGGAAGTATATGTTCATTGAAGAAATGATCCCTGCCATTGTTGAAAAATACGAAAGCTTTACAAAGGTAGAGCAGGTTATCGCAGATTATCTGATTGCAAATAAGGCCAACGATGATTTTTCCATCAAGGCCATGAAGGAACGGCTGTATGTATCAGAGGCATCCCTTTCCAGATTTGCCAGAAAGCTGGGATATCCGGGGTACCGCGAGTTTGTGTACCAGTATCAGCAGATATTCCGGGCAGGGGATCACATTTCCGTATCCTCTTCCGCAGTGGTTAAATATTATAACGATATTTTGTACAACATAACAAGAAAGGTGGATGAACAGCAGATCGAACGGATCGTCAACTGGATGGGCGGGGCAAAGCATATCTTTGTGGTGGGGATCGGAAGCTCCGGACTGGCAGCTGAGGAAATGAAGCGGCGGCTGACCCGTCTTGGTATTCCCATCGAGTCCAGCGACCAGCGTGATATCATGAAGATGCGGGCAATCTTCCAGGATAAGGATGACCTTGTGATCGGGATATCCTTAAGCGGAACCAAGGAGGAGGTTCTCTTTACCTTAAGACAGTCCCACCAGAAGGGGGCGAAGACAGTATTCATCACCGGTAACCGCAGAAAGCATGAGTTTGTGGATGAACATGTGCTGCTTTCGGTACAGAAGAATCTGGACAGCGGAAACCTGATATCACCCCAGTTCCCGATCCTTGTGATCACGGATCTTTTGTATCATTTCTATCTGAATCTGTTCCAGACCAAGAATCTGCTCCACCAGGAAACGGTGAAAGTGCTGTCCGGGGAGCAGATGTGAGTGTCTGCTCAGGATGCAGGTCACAAAAGATGAAGATGCGTCGGCATTGATCTGACAGAAACTACCGTAACAGTTCAGATACACCTTGAACTGTTACGGCATACGGCCATTTGGAATCGCTTCGCGATGGGCCTATGCCCGTGACCGCTACGTATTCTTACGGTCAGCGCGGTGAACGCGCAGACCTATCTGAACTGTTACAAACTACCAGAGCAGTCTGGAGAAAAGAGGGTTGGTATGATCATAAAACATGCAAAGGTGTTGGAGGAGAATGGTACATTTTCAGAGCGTACTCTGTACACGGAGGGAGAGCGGATCGCAGAGCAGGGAAGTGGTCAGGTGATCGACGCCACGGGGCTGTATGCAGTTCCCGGCCTGATTGATATCCATTTCCATGGCTGTGCGGGAAAGGATTTCTGCGACGGCACTGCAGAGTCTATCCGCACCATGGCGGAGTATGAGCTGTCCCAGGGAATCATGAGCATCTGTCCGGCTACCATGACGATCCCTGCTTCCCAGATTGCCGGGATCTGTCAGGTGGCCGGAGCTTACCAGAGCGAGAAGACGGAAGCGACCCTCAGGGGGATCAATCTGGAAGGGCCGTTTATCTCCCCGGCCAAAAAGGGAGCACAGAAGGAGGATCATATCCTGGCCCCTGATGCGGGACTGCTGCGGCAGTGGATGGAGCTGTCCGGGGGACTGTGCAGACTGGTATGTATCGCGCCGGAGAGGGAAGGGGCTATGACATTTATCGATGAGGTGAAGGATGAGATCCATATCTCTGTAGCACATACCATGGCGGATTATGATACGGCCATGGAAGCCTTCCGGCGGGGAGCGGATCATATCACCCATCTGTATAATGCCATGCCAGGCTTCACCCACAGAGCGCCGGGAGTCATCGGCGCCGGGGCGGATCAGGATCATGTCTATGCCGAACTGATCTGTGATGGAGTCCATATCCATCCCAGTGCCATCCGTGGGGCGTTCAAGCTGTATGGAAGCGACCGGATCGTTCTGATCAGCGACAGTATCGAGGCCACTGGACTGGAGGACGGCGAATATATGCTGGGCGGACAGCCGGTGACGGTCAGAGGGAACCAGGCCAGACTGGCAGACGGGACCCTGGCCGGAAGCGCCACCAATCTTATGGACTGTGTGCGTTTTCTGGTGAAAAAGGTGGGAGTTCCCCTGGGCACGGCTGTGAAATGCGCTACGGTCAATCCGGCGAAATCCATCGGGATCTATGATACGGTGGGCAGTCTGACTCCGGGAAAGGTGGCGGATGTGGTGCTGCTGGACCAGGAACTGAGAATCGTTCACAAGATCCACGCCGGGGAGCTGGTCTAAAAATCGTAACTGTTCAGAGGGGCTGTCTTCTTGCCCCCTGAAAAGCACCGGGGACAAGAAGCCTCGGGCGTCAGCCCGATGTCAGATCGGATAAGAAAGCGCTCATGCAAACAAAAGCGTGTTTGCATGAGCGCTTTCTTATCCGATCTGTCGCCCGTCTGAACTGTTATAGTTAATCAGTAATGTACCACATCCTCAGCCTCCTGGATACGCTTCAGCAGGCTCTTGGCTTCCGGGGAGGTGAAGTAGCGGTAGGTACTTTCAGGCACCTTGTTTTGAATGTCCAGAATCCGGCGTTCCCTGATCATCTGGCGGACGGCGGAGGCACTGATGACTCCGTCTTCATCGGCTTTTCTGGGGATAATGTGGCAGTGGATTCCGGCTTCCTTCAGGGACTCTGCCATAACCTGGTTGTAGATGCCGGTGACCTGGCTGAAGGGCTCTTCCCCTACGAAGCGTCCGGTGATCTTTAGGGCCTGGGCGATCCGTGTGAACACGGCGATGTCCAGGCTGGCGTGGGAGCGGATGACCGTCTCGGAATCCTTCAGAAAATAGGAGGGGAAGGTGGCGCCTGAGATCATGTAGGGGCCGGTCTGGTGGCAGACCAGATTGGCCAGATGGGTGCTTCCTTCCAGAACCAGCCGGTGGCGGATGGCGAAGGGGACCAGGGATACGTCCTCGGACACTACGAATACATGGAGCAGGTCACACTGGGCCGCTGCCTGCTCCAGTAAGTACTGGTGACCAAGGGTGAAGGGATTGGCATTGAGGATGACGGCTCCGGTTTTCTTTGGAGCACCGGTTATTTCTTGATGGTCTGTATTGTAACCGGCGGCTTTGGTTTCTTTTTTTAACTGTTCCAGATAATTTTCAAATCCATTCTTCCGGTTCTCCATGAAGACCACCTTCTGGTCCACCCGCGCGATCTCATAGAATCCCAGATCCCCGAAAAAACGGGCCGTATTGCATTTGGTGTAGAGAAACAGATGCAGATGTCCCCTCTGGTACTGATAGTCTGTCAGGTGGGTGATGATCTGATTCAAAAGTCCTTCCCCCTGGTGGTCCGAGGACACAGCCAGACAGCGGAGGGTATTGCCAAAGCAGGATCCGGTTCCCACCAGATTGTAATCCTCATCAAACAGCCCCACCGTATAATCAAGATTCTTGTCCCGTTCGATCCCTTCTTTTTCAAGAAGCGCGTCCATCTGGCGAAGGCCGTGGCGGTCCGTAGGCCGGATCTGGCTTAATATGTATTCAGACATATGTGATCTCCCTTCTGTGTAATCAGATAAATGACAGGCAGCAGACGACAGTAAAGGATGTCAGGAAAATGTCCGTCTGGGCTGTCATAATTATAGCCTGTTTTGCCGGAAAAGAGAAGAGGGGTGGTTAGTCCTTATATATGCGGAATTGTAATATGGTTACAGTTCACGGGGCGGGGAAAACTGGACGAAAACAGACGTCAAGCTCGCTTGTAAGACTGTTTTCGTCCAGTTTTCCACATCGGGCGAACGCCCGATGCTTCTTGTACGGCGGAGCCGGACAAGAAGATGCCCCCCCGTGAACAGTAACGTAATATGGTTACTGTTCATGGGATGGATGTTCCAGAGCTGGTATCTGCCGGTCAGAGGAAACAATCCGGTCATGAATAGTAACGTAATATGTTACAGTTCACGGGGCGGCAGCACATATTCGTGCTCTTCCATATATCGCTCCACCTGTTTTAGATCCGGCATTGCGTCAGAGCAGCTGTGGCCGGTAATGGTGATGGATGCGGCAGCGGCGGCATATTTCAGCGCCTCGTCAATGGTTCTGCCTTTTAACAGGCCATAGCTGAACCCGGAGGAATAGGAATCACCGGCGCCGAAGGTCTTTAACACCTTTGTGGGATAGATTCCTCCCACATAGGTTTTCTCACCGGTATAGATGAAGGAGCCTTTCTGGCCCTGCTTGATGGAAACCAGGGAAACGCCCTTGTCCAGAAGACGCCGGGCGCTTTTCCCGTTGTCCTGATTGGATGGATCGAAGAGATATTCCATTACGTCAAATTCATCTCTGGTTCCCACAACCATATCCGCGTTCTCCGCTGCCAGGGTATAGTAGACACTGGCTTCCTCCGGACTGTCCCAGGTATCCTCCCGGTAATCCAGATCAAGAACCACCCTGGTTCTGTTGCGCCGCGCATAGGAGAGGGCAAGGAAAACCGCTTCCCTGGCAGGCGGGTGGGAGAGAGAGGTTCCGGAAACCAGCAGCATTTTGTGCTTCGCAATATAGGACTCATCCAGCTGCCCGCAGTCAATGTGAAGATCCGCGCAGTCCTTCCGGTACATAAAGCAGTTACATTCTCCCGTCTTGATTTCCCCGATGGTCACTCCGGAGCGGATTCCCGGTTCCGCAACCGCAATGTGGGATACATCCACGCTGTTTTTGCTTAAATAGGAGGTGATAAAGCGGCCCAGGGGATCATCTGAAACCTTGCCGATATACCCAACCTTTAGTCCCAGTCGGGCCATGGCTACCGAAGTGTTGGCCGGAGAACCGCCCACATATTTGCTTAAGGTAACCGCGTCCTCCAGGGGGCCGATCTCGTTGGCATACAAATCGATCGTGGCCCGTCCAAAGGCCACCACATCGCCTGGTTTTGTTACATCAAAATCAAGATACATGTTCCCCTGCCTCCTTATGTTTGTTTTCCAGGTGTTCCAGAAGCTCCCTGCTCTCTTTTAAGGATAGTCCATCATGAATCATTTTATTCAGGGTCAGAACCAGTGCGGTCACATCCGGATAATGCATCACAAAACGGCCGTATGTAACTCCGACTGCGCCGGAATCCATAACATCTCTGGTCTGCTGAAGGAATTCGTCCACATTGGAGCACTTCATTCCTCCGGCAATGGCTACTCTGGTAGGCACCGCCTGCACCACCCTGGCGAAGCTCTCCGCAGTTCCGGTGTAATTGGTCTTCACCAGATCCACGCCCAGTTCTGCCGCCGCTCTGGCCGCATAGGTCACACTTTCCACACTGTACTGATCTGGTCTTGTAATATGGTTGCCCCTGGGATAGATGTGGCTGATCACCGGCATTCCGTATTTGTGCGCTTCTTTGGTGATTCTTCCCAGCTGCACCAGCTGACTGTTCTGATTGTCTCCGCCCACGATACAGCCAACAGAGACCGCGTCTGCACCCATACAGACCGCTTCCTCTACATCTGCCACCTGAATATCCTCCTCATAATGATAAACTCCAAAGGTTGTCAGCTTTAATACCAGCGGAATCTTTCCCGCAAACCGGGCAAAGCATTTTTCTGCAATTCCTTTATGCATAGTGATGGCATTGGGATTTCCCGCAGCCATTTTTGCAATAGTATCATCAATGATATCCAGTCCCTTTACCATGCCCCGGGCAATGGCATGATCTACCGTAAGTCCAAAATACTTTCCATCTTCACCGGGAATCAGCCGGTTCATTCTTACTTCTTTTCCAAGCATCATTCTACTCCTTTTCATCACAGATATTATTGTTTACAAGTAACAGTTCAGATACCCCCTGAACTGTTACGGCGTCCGAAAATTCATTCTCGGCATCTCCACAAGGGACGTCTTCGGTGTGCACGCCCCACTTCGCGGTACACCGCAGGCGTCCCACAAAGCGGAATGCACAGCTACCGGAAAGCAATTTTCAAACACGCTCTAGCCAAACAGCCGGACAAACAAATCAATATATCCCGGGCAGAGGGTTGTCACAAGTATCGCAAGCAGACCGACCAGGATAAAAGGAACTGCCTCCTTTACCGTTTCCCCGAAGGTGGAATCAGCTATTTTTGTGCTGACAAAGATGCCCACGGCAAAGGGCGGTGTCAGGAAACCAACGCACATATTAACAATCAGAATCGTTCCGAAATGAACCGGTGTAATTCCGTAGGTCTGCGCCACCGGAAGCAGCAGGGGAGTCATAATCAAAATCGTCGCGTTGATATCCATGAAGGTTCCCATAAATAGAAACAGGATATTGATCAGAAGCAGGAAGCCCCACTTACTGGAAATATTGGAGGTAATCAATGTGGATAGGAAATTGGAGATTCCAACCACAGTCATTACCTTGCCGGCAACGGCGGAGAACGCGTTCAGCAGTCCGATGGTGGCCGTGGAAGCCCCGGCAATAGCACAGCACTTCCAGAAGGTAATCTGAATGCGTTTTTTGTTAATCAGTTTCAATGCAAAGAAATACAGAATACCATATACACAGCTGACGGCACCCGCTTCCGTTACCGTACAGAAACCGCCGTAAATAGAGCCATAGATAATAATCGGCATCAGCAGTGCCGGAATAGCCAGAAGCGTGGTATGTCCAATATCCTTGACTTTTTTTGCAAACTTCATGTCAGGCGTTTCCGATTTCGTTTCGAAACGTCCAACACGTACGTAGTTAATCAAAAAATAACCCACCGCAAAAATAAATGCCGGACCGATGGTTGCCATCCACACCTGGGAAATCTTTGCGCCAGAAGCCAGGGCATACATGATACCCGGAACACTGGGCGGGATCAGAATTCCCAAAAAACAGGTGGCAGCCAGAAGCGCGGAAATATAGCCATTGGGATAACCGTCCTTGCGAAGCTCCGGAACCATCATCTTTCCGATGGCACTGATCGTTGCCATGGCAGAACCGGTCAGAACACCGAAGGCCATGCAGGCGCAGATGGTGATAATGCCGGTAGCGCCGCGGACACGGCCAACAAAGGATTTGATCCAGTCAATCAGCATTTTGGAGATGCCGCTGTATTCCATCAGGACACCGGCAAAGATATAGAACGGAATTGCCAGCAGCGCGAAGCTGTCCAGTCCGGAAAACGCAAACTGGGGAACAATGGAAAGCTTTAAACCGCCATATGCCAGAACCAGCAGAGAAGATGTTCCAAGAGCGTAGGATACAGGCATCCTGCAGAAAATGGCAATCAGCATAAATGAAATTAAAAAAACTAAAAGTGCAGTTAATGCAGACATGTAATCACCTCTTTCATTCTACTTTTCTGCTCCGGCTGCCCCGTCCTGCTCCCCGGTTCCGAATACCTCGGCCAGAAACATGTAAATCCCATGGAGAG
>Ga0137309_101825_pt1 | contig 13726 bp, 6 predicted proteins | sample NAcewiD2O_June_FD_97179 | JGI IMG/M metagenome (GOLD analysis project Ga0137309, IMG submission 97179) | Mouse cecal microbial communities from Vienna, Austria - N-Acetylneuraminic amended D2O_June | ecosystem: Host-associated > Mammals > Digestive system > Large intestine > Cecum | place... | reverse complement strand
GGACATCAATATTGACCCGGACAGCCTGGAGTTTTACGATGAAAAAATAGCACTGTTCAATCCCCAGAACAAAGAGGATACCGTAACTGCCCTGCAGGCAGCCAAGGAAGACGCGGAGAAAAATGCCGCTGACAGCGATCTGCTGACAACGGCAAATGAACAGGCCCGGCGCCTGATCCAGGAACTGCTGGTCCCTGTGACCCAGGACAGTGATAAAGAATACACCCTTGTATTCCGCGAATCGGCAGCAAACTGAAAGAAAAGCGTAAGGATTCACTAGGTCTGCGCATTCACTGCGCTGACCGTAAGAAAGTGTTCCACGGTCAAGCAAAAATCCCATTACAAAAGGCGATCATGCATGGATTTTTGCCTGTAACTGTGAGAGGCAGCGTATATACATATCGGGCCGGGAGAATGTTACGATTTCTCCCGGCCCGTTTCTTTTATTCTGTAACCGCAGCCGTATCCTGTCCGGACAAAAACTGGCTGTTGTACAATTTGGCGTAAAATCCGTTTTTTTCAAGCAGTGACTTATGATCCCCCTGCTCCACAATGTTTCCGTTATCCATTACAAGGATCACATCCGCCTCCCGTATGGTGGACAGGCGGTGAGCCACAATAAAACTGGTCCTGCCCTGCATCATTTTTGCAAATGCCTCCTGAATATGCATCTCGGTCCTGGTATCAATGGAAGATGTGGCCTCATCCAAGATCAGCATAGGCGGAAGGCAGAGCATAACCCTGGTGATACACAGAAGTTGTTTCTGTCCCTGGGACAGGCCGCCGCCGTCCTCTGTGATCACCGTATCATATCCCTTTGGCAGGCGCTTGATAAAACTGTGTGCATGGGAAGCCCTGGCCGCCGCCTTGATCTCCTCCTCCGAGGCATCCGGTTTTCCCATAATAATATTATCCCGGATCGTACCTGTTCGGAGCCAGGTATCCTGCAGCACCATCCCATAGGCACCCCGCAGGCTTTTTCTGGTAACACTGCGGATATCCCGGCTGCTGACCCGGATACTGCCCCTGTCCACATCGTAAAAACGCATGAGCAGGTTTATGATCGTGGTTTTCCCGCAGCCTGTGGGGCCTACGATGGCTACTCTCTGTCCGGGCTGCACATGCAGATTGAAATCCTGCACCAGTTTTGCCTCTGGTGAATAGGAGAAGTATACATGCTCCAGATCCACTTTTCCGTCTGTATGTTCCAGAGTCTTTACATCCTCCGGCTCCGGTATCTGAGGCGTTTCCTCTATGAGCGCGAAGATACGGGAAGCACAGGCCAGCGCATTCTGAAGCTCTGTCACCACACCTGAAATCTCATTAAAGGGCTTGGTGTACTGGTTGGCATAACTCAGGAAACAAGAGAGCTGTCCCACTGTTATGCCGCCGCTTATGACAGACAGCGCCCCCACCAAACCAACCCCTGCATACACAAGACTGTTGACAAAACGGGTACAGGGATTTGTCAGGGAGGAGAAGAAGATAGCTTTCAGGGAACAGACTGCCAGCCGTTTGTTGATCTCGTCAAAATGCTCCAGGGCTTCCTCCTCATAATTAAATGCCTGGACCACTTTCTGGCCTCCGATCATTTCCTCCACAAGGGCAGTCTGCTCCCCGCGGGCCTCTGACTGCTGCCTGAACATGGTAAATGTCCTCTTGGCAATAAAGTTTGCCACAAAGAGGGAGAGCGGTGTGATCAGCACCACCACCAGCGTGATCCCCACATCTCTGGTGAGCATAAAAAGCAGAGTCCCCAGAATGGTGATCACCCCTGTGAAAAGCTGGGTGAATCCCATCAGCAGCCCGTCTGAGAACTGGTCCACATCTGCGATCACACGGCTTACCACCTCGCCGTAGGAATGGTCATCCATGTATTTCAGCGGAAGTATCTGTATTTTCCGAAATGCCTGGTTCCGCACATCCTGAACCGTGTGGTAGGCGATCTTATTGTTGCTCACATTCATGATCCACTGGGCCAGGGCTGTAAACAGGATCACAATGCCGATTTTCTGCAGTGTGTGCAGCACATAGACAAAATCAACCTTTCCCTTTTCTACAATATAATCAATGGCCTCACCTGTCAGGATGGGCACATACAGAGTCAGGACCACCGTCACTGCCGCCGCCCCAATAGACAGGATCAAAAACGGCCAATAATGCCGCACATATTTGAGTACCTTCCGGAGTGTTTCCCTCTGTGCTGATTTTTTCCTGTCCATCTTATGCCTCCTCCTCTCTGCGCTCAAACTGTGATTCATAAATTTCCCTGTACACGGTGCAGGTCTTCAAAAGCTCCCCGTGGCTGCCCGCCCCTGCCAGATGACCGTCCTCCATCACCAGGATCAAATCTGAGTACATGACAGAGGAGGCTCTCTGGGATACAATAAATACCGTCATCTTGTCCTTCAGGTTCCCTATAGCCCGGCGCAGTCTGGCATCTGTGGCAAAGTCAAGGGCTGACGCACTGTCGTCCAGGATCAGGATCTCCGGGTTTTTCACTAAAGCCCTGGCAATGGTAAGGCGCTGTTTTTGTCCTCCGGAAAGGTTTTTTCCTCCCTGCACCACCTCTGTGTCCAGGCCGTCCTCCTTTTTCTCCACAAACTCCTTTGCCTGGGATATTTCCAGTGCACGCCACAGCTCCTCATCAGACGCCCCCCGGTTTCCCCATAGAAGGTTCTCCCGTATGGTTCCTTTAAACAGCGATGCCTTCTGCAGGACCATGCCCACCTTCTGGCGGAGCTCGTGGATGGGATAATTTCTCACATCCACTCCGTTCACCCGGACTTCTCCTGCCGTGACATCATAAAACCTGGGGATCAAATGCACCAGGGAAGATTTTCCGGAGCCGGTGCCTCCTATGATACCTATGGTCTGTCCCTTCCCGGCCTTAAAGTTAATATCCGTCAGAGATTCATCTCCTGCATTTTTATATGTAAGCCCCACATGGCAGAATTCTACGGCTGCGCAGCTCTCTTTTGTCTCTGCCGGGGATTTCCTGCCTCCGTCCTGCATACTGGACTGTATTTCCAAAACACTCTCCACGCGGTTTGCACAGGCCAGGGCTTTGGTGATAGTGATGATCAGGTTTGCCAGCTTGATCAGCTCCACCAGGATCTGGGACATATAATTCACCAGGGCAATGAGCTGTCCCTGTGTGATATATCCCGTATCCACCCGTATAGCTCCTGTCCACAGAAGCACTACCAGAGCGCCGTTGATGAGCACGTAGGTCATGGGATTCATAAGACCTGAGATTTTCCCCACATGTTTCTGCATGGCTGTGAGGGTATCATTACTCTTTTGAAAGCGTTCCTTCTCTTCCTCTTCCTTATTGAATGCACGGATGACTCTGACTCCGGTGAGATTTTCCCTGGTGATCCCAAGCACCCTGTCTAAGGCGGCCTGGGTCTTCTTATACAGAGGGATGGTGATCAGCATGATCCCAAAAACTACCACAGAGAGCAGAGGAATAGTCACCACAAAGATAAGCGCGGCTTTCACGTCAATGGTAAACGCCATTATCATTGCGCCGAACACAATACAGGGGGAGCGCAGAAACAGGCGCAGCACCATATTGACCCCGTTCTGCACCTGATTGATATCACTTGTCATTCTGGTGATCAGCGTGGAGGTTCCCATGGTATCCATTTCCGTAAAGGATAGTCCCTGGATATGGGAAAACAATACGTGCCGCAGTTTTGTGGAAAATCCCACCGCGGCCTTTGCCGCAAAATACTGTGCCGTCGCAGAGCAGACAAGCCCGATAATACCAAGGCTCACCATCAGCAGGCACATGGCGGTCACATAATGCCTGTCCCCGTTTCCGATCCCCCGGTCAATGATCCGGGCCATGACAAGAGGCACCAGCAGTTCAAAGGATGCTTCCAGAAGCTTGAACAGCGGTGCCAGAACAGACTCTTTTTTATAGTCTTTCATATAAATTAGCAGTTTTCTCATGATGTTCTCCTACCGGTTATTATTTTTTTCCTATTTATCTTATCACCTCTTTCATGGAAAGACAAACTTTATCTGATATATTCCGGCACCGGCACATCTCTGAGAATCCGTACGGTAACTTTCGTCCCCCATCCCTCTCTGCTGTAAATGGATACGCCGCACTCCTCCCCATATGTACTTTTTACCATGGCCTTCACAAGGCGCACTCCAAATCCGCCCTGATCCCCGGCATCCTCCTCCAAAAGACGTCTGCTGGTTTCTGCGGGCATCCCTTTTCCATTGTCCCAGACTTCGAAGATCAGGTATTCCCCCTCTTGCCTGAGATTCACATGAAGCTGTCCCTCCTGTTCATTCATCCCTTACTTAATAGCATTTTCCACCAAAGGCTGGATCAGCAGCTTGGGCATCTCACACTCTGACAGCTCATCCGGTATGCGGATCTCATACTGCAGTTTTTCATTCAGCAAAAGTCTTTGGAACGACAGGTAGGATGACAAGTATCTCATATCCTCCTGCACTGTGACAAATTCCTTTTTATGGTTTACACAGTACCGCAGAATGTCAGCAAGGGTTGCCACCACATCGGCAATCTCATACTCATTTTTTAAGACCATCTTCCAGTAGATCATATCAAACACATTATAGAGAAAATGGGGATTCAATTTTGATTTGAGTGCCAGCATCTCCAGCTTGTAGTAATTGTTCCGCTGTCTCTGAACCGTATGAAGCAGTTCCTTGATGCGCACAAGCATGTAATTAAAACTGTCAATGATCATGCCGAATTCATCCTGCTTTTTCCGCTCCATGGTGAAATCCAGCTCACCGTTCTGTATCCGTTCCATGCCATACAGAAGCTGTTTGACCGCAGATATACAGAATATGGGAGCCTCCTGCCGGAACCGCCAGCGGTGCCAGGGGGGGTATAGCCAAAAAAGAGCCTGCGGCAGTCCTCCGCAGACTTCTCTTTTCTTAACTTTGTGCAGCAGTCTTACTTTTTCTTTACTTCTTTCTGGAAATCAAAACATTCCTGTGCCACCACATTACTCAGCACCAGAAGACAGATCAGGTTTGGAATCGCCATCAGCCCGTTCATGGTATCTGAGAAATCCCATACGATCTGCAGTGTCCTTGTAGCACCCACAAATGTGATAAAGGAGAACAGTACCCTGTAAATCCTGTTCATCTTTGTGGAGCGGACCAGAAATTCCAAAGATTTCTCCCCATAGTATTCCCAACCAAGAATTGTGGAGAAGGCAAACAGCATGATCCCGATGGAAACCAGGTAACTTCCCATAGGACCCAGGGCGCTCTCAAAAGCTTTTATAGTCAGATTTACGCCTGTCACCAATTCACCGGAAGCATCCTTTATCCCCAGCACACCCGAGGATGCAATGACAAGACCTGTGACGGAACAGACCACCAGCGTGTCAAAAAAGGTTCCTGTCATATTGATATATCCCTGTCTGGAGGGATAATCGGTCTTGGCTGCTGCTGCCGCAATCGGAGCTGAACCGAGGCCGGCCTCATTGGAGAACACACCTCTGGCAACGCCCCAGCGCATGGCAGATGACATGGTGGCTATGATATTTCCGCCAACACCGCCGGCTACTGCCTTTACGGAAAATGCCATGCCGAATATCTGGCCGAGACCGTCAGGTATATGTTTTGCATTGATAATGATAACACCCACTCCGCAGGCAAAATACAGCACTGCCATAAAAGGCACAACCTTCTCACAAACTTTTCCTATGCTCTTGATCCCGCCCACCAGAACTACAAGTGCCAGGGTTGTTATCACAACGCCTGTAACGATGTTGGGAATTTTAAAGGTGCTGTTCAGTGCATCCGCAATGGAGTTGGCCTGTGTCATATTGCCGATTCCAAAGGATGCAAGAACTGCAAAGACCGCAAAAAGTGTTGCCAGCACAGCCCCCACTTTTTTGTTACGGAACCCATTTTTCATGGTATACATGGGGCCGCCCACCATCTCGCCGTCCGCGTTCATCTCCCTGTATTTTACAGCCAGAACGCTCTCCGCATATTTGGTGGAGAGTCCAAAGAGAGCGGAGATCCACATCCAGACGATTGCCCCGGGCCCTCCCATGACCATAGCGGTTGCCACACCTACGATGTTGCCTGTTCCTATGGTTGCAGCCAATGCAGTCATCAGGGACTGAAACGGGGTGATATCTCCCTCTCTGTTTCCCATACTGTCTTTTTCAGGGTCTTTGAAAATTGATCTCAGAGCAAAACCCAAATTGCGCCATGGCAGAAATTTCAGTTGAAAGGTAAGAAAAACACCTGTGCCCACCAGCAAAATCAGCATAAAGGGACCCCATACAAAATCATTCACCGTCTTCAGTATTCCAGCAAAATCCATACATTTCCTCCCTCACCTGCAGCAACGCAGAAAGGGACAGACTACCCAACCGTCTGCCCCTTTGTTCCACTGCGTCATCGCATTAACGTTTTATTCTTTCTCCATATCATACCATGGGAGGGAGGGTTTGTAAATCTAAAATCATGGGAAGGGGTGTTGCATGCAGGGGGATTGTTAATAGGCGGATGGGGTGTTGGGGCGGTTGTCTAAACCCCGCCGCCACCTACCTACACTACTATTTCCTTCTGCAGATCCACAGAATAAATATACCTCTCAGCCACTCTTTTCCCCGTCATCCGCTCCAGGGCCTCTGTATAGTAATCAAGCTGAACCCTATATTTTTCAACCAGATCACTGCCATTTCTGCGCCGTACCCTGTCTGTTTTGTAGTCTACCAGCATGATCCTGCCCTCCTCATAGAAAAAGGCATCAATAATCCCCTGTACCAAAACGCTCTCATCCCCAGCATACTCTTCTCGCAGCCGGTCGGCAGAAATCCCCATGACAAAAGGCTGTTCCCGATAAAGCATTCCTGCGGCCTGGGCTTTTGCCATGCGTTTTCCAATAGGAGAAACAGCAAACTGATACACATCGCCGGGCGAAACTGTACGCCGGACCTCCCTGTCTATCCTGTGCTCAGATTCCAGAGAAGCAAGCTGTTCCTCCACCTCCTCTACGGAACCGGCCTTGGAAAAGTCAAGGCATTCAAATACTCTGTGGTATGCGGTACCTCTTCCGGCTCCGGTCAGACCCTCCTCACGTTTCTCAATAAATGAAGGGATATAAGGAACCACCTCTTCCTCCTCATACCAGTCCGTGCTCTCCTCATCCTCCATATGCAGCCGCTTTACCTGGGAAACCGTAACTTTTGCCGGAATTTTTTCCCGGTCCAGGTAAGGATAGGTGTAGGTGAAGCATTCCTCTATCTGCTCCTTTGCATCCTTATTCCAGCTTCCGTTGGTGTCAAATCCCAGTATCTCCTGTTTTTTCATCATCTGTATCATCCTGGTCTCCGCCTCTTCCAGGGTAAGCTTTGCAGGCGAGATCACCTGCACACGGAAACCTGCCTCATGGTTATGGAGGGGATTCAGCGCGTAAGGGCGTTTTTCATGGGAGAGATATACCCGGTCCATACAGCGGTGCCTTGCAAGAGCTGGAAAGATCCAGTCCAGATAGCAGCGGGCTTTTACAAGTCTGCCGTAGGATATCCTGCGCTCCTCCTGCTTTTTAAGAGGCTCCAGGGCTGTCAGCCGCTTCTCCAGCCTGGAGGTACAGCCTGTGAGGATCAGTTTTTCTTTTGCACGGGTCAGCGCCACGTAGAGAATACGCAGCTCCTCTCCCAGATTCTCGATCTGTATCTGACGCTGCACCGCTTTTTTAAGGAGCGTTGGCGTTTTTGTGCGGTATTTGGCATCCACCCAGTCTGCGCCCACACCCAGATCAGGGTGCATGGCCAGGGATGCCCTGGCATCCTGCTGGTTGAACTGTTTTCCCATGCCGGAGACAAATACAACAGGAAATTCCAAACCTTTGCTCTTGTGGATACTCATGATCTTCACTGTGTCTTCATTTTCGGAAAGGATGTTGGCCTCCCCGAAATCCACCTGGTATTTCTGCAGATTTTCTATATACCGTACAAAGTTGAACAAGCCCCGGTAACTGGTGCTCTCATAGTCTTTGGCCTTCTGAAGCAGCATGAGCAGGTTTGCTTTCTGCTGTTCCCCGGAAGCACCTGCCTGGATATAGTCAAAAAGCCCTGTTCTGTCGTAAATTTCCCAAAGCAGCTCGTGCATGGGTGTGTAGGGAACTTTCTTTCGGATACTTCTGTATAGCTCCAGAAATCTGTGTGCCTTTTCTCCAATCTGTCTGTCCTCTGCATCCTCACATTCATCCAGTGTTTCCGCTGCCAGAAGCGCCTGATACATCCCTGATATTTCTTTCTCTTTGCCTACACATTTCACACGCGCAAGCTCCTCCATGGAAAACCCGCCGGGCAGGTTGTGAATGGCTCCTGTAAAAGGGATGTCCTGCAGTGGATTGTCCAGAATCCGCAGGTAGTTTAACACAGTCATGACCTCTGACGCGGAAAAATACCCGGTCTTTGTGGTCACACTGGCGGGAATCCCCTGGGCGTTCAGGACACGTTTAAAGGTCTCCGACCAGCCGGACAGTGTCCTGAGGAGTATCACGCAGTCACTGAATCTGGCCGGACGATATTTCCCTGCAGCCTTGTCAAGAACAGGAAAGGAACCCACAATTTCCTGAATCTTTCCCGCAGCAGCCCTGGCTTCCAGCTCCTGCACGTTTTCACCGGATTCCATGACCTTCCATTCTTCCTCATCCGTCTCCACCAGAAGCAGTTCCGTGTCCTTCCACATCCTTTCGTCCGTCTTTAGCAGCATCGGTCCTGTGTCCTGATGCTCTGCCTCCGCCAACGGCAGTTCTGTACCTTTCCATTCGGTCCCATCCGTCTTAAGCAGCGGCGTTTCCGTGTCCTCATCCTGTCCAGCCAGGCCCGTTGATCGGGGGCGGCTGTTCTCCTCCTCTTTTCCATATGGGGGAAAGGATGCCCCCGGATACAGGGCTGCCGCTTCGTCATACTCTACTTTTCCCAGGGCCTCCCCCATGATCTGATAGAAGAGAAAATTCACGCCGTCCAGCACTTCTTTCCTGCTTCGGAAATTTTTGTGCAGGTCTATTCTCAGGCAGTCGCCGCCTGCTGTGGAATAGGTCTTGAACTTCTCCATAAACAGATCCGGCCTTGCAAGACGGAAACGGTAAATACTCTGCTTCACATCCCCCACCATGAAAATATTGTTGCTTCCATCCTCCATTTTAGAAACCGCGTTCAATAGCTTTTCCTGGACAAAGTTACTGTCCTGGTACTCATCTATCATGACCTCAGCAAACCTTCCGGCAAGCTCTTTCGCCGCCTGGGTCCTCCTGTCCCCCTCTTCCGAGTGATTTACTAAAATCTTCAAAGCAAAATGCTCCAAATCCGGGAAATCCAGTATATTCTTCTCCCTTTTTTTCTCTGCATAGGCCTGTGTAAACTGCAGCGTCAGGTCGATCAGCACACGCACCGGGCCTCCGGCCATTTGCACGTACCGGGCAGCCGCATCCAGGGAGAGAGAAAAATACTGCTCCTTCAGCTCCCCCAGCAAATCCTTCACCTGCTGCCGCAGATTTTTCGTCAGTTCTTTTGCCTCCTCCGATACCTGCGGGTCTTTCTTGGCTGAAAGCCTGGCAAAAGCAAGACCGGAAAACAATTTCTGCCATTCCTCAAAGGAATCAGACTTGAGCAGCTTCTGTACAAAGGTCCTGTCAGACTGCAGTGCATTTTCATAATAGTAAGGGCCTCCCTCTCCCATGGCCGTGCCCAGAGCCGCATCTGCCAGGCTCATGGCTTCCTGCAGGCTCTTTTGGATATCCTCTTTTATCATCTGCATCCACCCGGCCTGCTCCAGTTCCTCTTTGGAAGAAATATTATAAGCCTCCTTACAGGATAAAAGCCACTCCTCCGGATACGGATAACTGACGGAAAAGGTGTAGAGCCGCTTTATCATGTCCTCAATCCCCTCATCCGTCTTACCGGTGGAAAAACATTCCACAAACTGCAGAAACTCCGGCTCCTTCCTGCCGTACGCGTCATCCAGCACCTGAGCTGCCACATCCCCCTGCATCAGGCGCAGCTCTCCTTCCTCCGCCATCCGGTAGGATGGGTCCAGGTCGATCAGGTGGAAATAATTCTTTACCACATAAGAACAAAAGCTGTCAATGGTGGTGATCTGCGCGTGGTGAAGCAGGGTGCTCTGTTTCTGCAGATGTTCATTGTCCTCATCCTCTGCAAGCTTTTTCTCAATTGCCAGACGGATCCGCTCCCGCATCTCCCCTGCTGCCGCCCGTGTAAATGTCACGATCAGCAGTCTGTCAATATCCACCGGATGCACCGGGTCGGTGATCATGGTTATAATACGCTCCACCAGCACTGCCGTCTTGCCGCTCCCTGCTGCTGCACTGACCAGTATGTTGCATCCCCTGGCATCAATGACCTTTTGCTGCTCTGTTGTCCACATCACTCCCATACTTACACCTCCTTATCCACAGGGTCCCCGGACTTTTCCCCGTCTTTCATCTTATTCCATATTTCCTCCGGTTTCAGAGGATTCAGCCGCCGGTAGCGGTATCCCGCCACTTTTTCGTCAAATCCACAGGCCCCTTTATAGGGGCAATACTGGCAGGCATTCCGTTTTCCCATCTCATAGGGCAGAGTCTCTGCCTCCCCAGCCAGGATCCTGCGGCCGATCTCCCTCATCTTTTGGTTTACATAATTAGATATCAAATGAAACTGCTCCGGACTGACCGCGCTGGAATTTCGTGACAGACTTCCGTCCTTATTGATGGTCACAGGGACGCTCAGGGAGGCAACACCGTTCTCCCTCAGATTTACATCCAGTTTTTCCAGTACGCCTCTGTCTGAGGAAGCCAGGCCGTTCATGCGCAGTTCCTTCAGAATACGACGGTTCAGCGCCTCCGGGTCCTCCTCCTCCACTTTTTCCACCACAGGGTCTTTGATATTGTAATAAAAGATCCCTGCAGGCTCCACCTTTTTATCGGGATTGTTCCTCTGCTCCAATTCCAGAGCCGCGTTCATATACAGCACAAGCTGAAGCTGCAAGCCATGATACAGAGCCAGCAGATCAAAAGAAGTATTTCCTGATTTATAGTCAATGACCTTCACCAGGATCTTGTCCTCCTCCACACAGGTATCCACACGGTCAATCCTTCCCAGAAGCTTCATCTTCTCCTCTTCTGACAACGTGATGTTAATGCTCTCCAGGGAATCCGCCATGGCAAAGGAGACCTCAAAGCGGCTTGGCGTGAAGGCCCCCTGCTCCATCTGGCTGGTCAATGCCCAGATGGTTCGCTTCATCATCCGTTTTACCCGGCTGACCATATATTCATTTCTGGCACTGCTTTTCAGTATGGTATTTCCATAATAAGAGACGACTTCCTCCACACAGGCTTCCCCCATCTCCTCTATCTGTTCCTCATCAAGCGCGGTCCAGGGAATGCCGCTCTCATGCATTTTCTTAGCAAAACGCTCCAGGCCGCTGTGCAGCACATTTCCCATATCCATAGGGCTGAATTCGTATCTGGCCCGCTCTTTTAACTCCAGGCCATAGGCCAGAAAATGGGCACAGGCGCATTGGGCAAACAGTTCCAGACGTGTGGCGCTGTTCTCCAGGGTGGTGCCGTAGAGGGCCTTCGCCACACTTCTTCCAATCTCGTCCTCAGGGTTGACCCGGAATGCGCCTTCCACCATGTTCTGCACGGTCTGCTGCCATACCTCCTGCTTCTGGTACCAGGAAAACAGTTCCTTCCAGAGAGGGGAGGGCTCCTTATCAAGGATCTCCTTGAATCCCTGGGCCAGATACTCCAGTGCACTCTGGGGATTTTCTACCTTCCAGGCAGAATCTTCGGAGGGGCGTTCTAAAACAAGGGCTGGAAACAGCTTCTGCACTGCACCGATCAGGAAAGACTGGGTCATGGGTTCTCCTCCATCGTCAGCCCTGCTGTACGACAGATACAGTTTGTCCGAAGGCTTCGTCAAATTCAGATATAAATAGAACCGCTGTGTATACAGGTTTTCCCGGTAAGTGGGCGCCAGTGTGACAGAGGAGTTTTTTAAATCCTCCCGGTTCAGGTCCGACAGGATTTTCCCGGCAGTGTCCTCTCTTGGAATCTTCCCGTCATTGACACCAACAAAAAACAGCACCTTTATGTCTTTCAGTCTGGTCCTCTCCATATCCCCCACCAGCACCTGGTCCGAGTTTGGAGGGATGATACCGATCTTCACTTCGGAGAGACCGGCCTCCAGCAGCTCTTTAAATTCCCTAAGACTTACTTTCTCCTCCCCCAGGACCTCTGCCATCTTGTCAAAAAGATCCATGATCATGGGATAAATCTGCCCGTACTCCTTGGCTTTGTCCATGGCGTTCTCGGAAGCGAAGTTTTTCCCGCTCCTGTCAAGTTTTTCCTGGATATCACATGTGGTGATGAACCCATAAAACGCGGACACGCGCTCTAAAACAGTTCCTTTTCTGGTCTTCATCTGCTCTGTAAAAGGCGTCAGGGTCTCCATGAGCTGTTTTCGTATTTTGTTGATCTCCACAACCTCCTCCGGCTTTTCTCCCCGGTAGTGAAGTACCCACTCCTCCTGCCATTTGCCAAAGCCCCGGATCCCCATGCCAAGCACATAATTTTCCAGCCTGTCCATATCCTGTCCGGGCAGATCCAGAAGCCCGCAGCGCAGCAGCCGGAAAACACTCTCATAGCTGTAATTTTCCAAGAGCATGTCCACAGCCGAGCGTAGAAATTCCACAAAGGGATTCATGAACACAGACTTCTTCTGGTCAATAAAACAGGGGATATCAAACTTCAAAAAAGCTCTTGCTGCATGATCCGCATAGGTTTCCATGTCCCCGGTGATGACCGCAAAATCCCGGCATCTGTACCCTTCTTCCCGCATCAGGCGGCGTATGAAAAGGGCAGTCTCCTCCATCTCCTGTGCCGGATTTCTGCTCTCCCGGATATGGACTGCCTGCTGCTCTTTGGTATAGATCTCCTTTTTAAACCGGAACAGGTTTTGTTCCAAAAACTCCATGGGTTCATTGCCGGCAAACCTTCCTTTTCCCTTTACCCAGGTCTCCTCCACCTGACTTCCTGCCGCCCTGGCAAGTTTACATAACTTTGACACTGTTTCCCTGCTCAGGTGAAAAAGATGGTGGGGGCTTCCCTGGCGGTAAGCATCCAGGCGTTTATCCATGGTCACGGTCACATACATGGTCTCGCACAGGGGGAGGACCTGTTCCAATAATTGAAGCTGAATGGGGGTAAACCCGGTGTAGCCGTCCAGCACCATCACACTTTCTGACAATTTTTCGGACTGCCCGGCCACCCGGCCCAGAACCTCCAGCACTTCCTCCTGGGTGATAAACTTCCCCTCCAGGTAATCAAAAAATCCCTGGTACAGCACAGAGACATCTTTCAGCTTATAATAAAGCTCCGGCTTGTCCCTGGCATAGTCCAGCATGGTATCCATATCCTCTTTTGTGACCTCATACTGCTTCAGCTCTGACACCATGGATTTCATCTGGGAAATATAGCCCTGCTTTTTCATTTTCTCCCCCAGGATTTTCAAATCTTTTTTCTTTTCCTGGGATACTTTCCGGAGGACCAGGCTCTTACCCGTCTCCTCCAGCACCTGGGCGCAGGATTCCCCTGTCTCCTCCAGCACCCTGTAGGCAAGGCGCTCAAAGCTCAGAACATCAATGTTAAGAATCCCATTTCTGGGGTGCATCATTACAAGTTCTTTCTGGGTCT
>Ga0137309_101819_pt1 | contig 13757 bp, 17 predicted proteins | sample NAcewiD2O_June_FD_97179 | JGI IMG/M metagenome (GOLD analysis project Ga0137309, IMG submission 97179) | Mouse cecal microbial communities from Vienna, Austria - N-Acetylneuraminic amended D2O_June | ecosystem: Host-associated > Mammals > Digestive system > Large intestine > Cecum | place... | reverse complement strand
GGAAACTGATAACACCTCCCTGATAGTCATAGCCCGCCGCATGGATGGCGGCGAGGGTTTCTTCTGATACCTTCTGGAAAAGAAGAAGGTCCGTGTCAGCCGCAAAGGCCAGCATGTCCCGTTCTGTAAATTCCTCCGGGAGTTTTCCGTGAAAGGCAGAGCGCACGGTTCCGTTTTCGTCCATCTTGTAGCGGCGTGGAGCCCGTCCCGGCATGGTATCCCTCCTTCCAGACTTCGGGCCAGCTTGGCCCGGAGCAATAAAAAACCGCCAGCGTCAGCCAGCGGTTCCATCGTTACTATATTTTGTTTTATCCTTCGTTGTCATTCTGCGGCAAATCAGGAAACAGAATCCGAAGATAATCCCGTCTGCCGTAGAGAACACGGTCAATGTACACATCCTGCCCATTCACACGGTAGAAAACCATGTAATTTCCACTGATGAGAAATCGGTAGTCGCTTTCTATATCTGTCACAGAGGACAGCGGAGCGCCGATTTCTGAAAAATTTTCCAGTTCATCAACAGTGTCCATGATTTTGTTTACGGTGTTTTCAGCGGCTTGCGGATTACATAATTCAAAGGTAATATACTCCCAGATTTCGTCCAAATCGTTCTGGGCTTCCGGGGAGTAGTGGATGCTATTCTTCATTTGCCTTTGCCCGAAAATGTGCTCTCACATCCGAGGACGAAAGCCATCCCTTTTCCTCTCCAGATTTTTTCCCTTTTGCAAGCTCGCCCATGAGCTTCAGAGTAGCCCGTGTTTTTTCATAGTCCTGCATGTCAATGATTGCATAGCGCCCGCGTCCGTTTTTAGTGAGAAAGACCGGTGCGCCCACAGATACGTCACGGAGCACATCACTGTAATTCCTCAAATCAGAGATTGGTTTGATATTCGGCATAATCACATTCTCCTTTCCTGCCCTTAGTATACCCTGATTTGATGTAAAATTCAACAGCATATTTTAGGGCAGATAGGGGAGAATCCCGCTTCATATGCCATGCGGCAGTAATGGACGGCACACTCCGTGTCCGTGGCGGACTCGCCGCACCATGCGGCGGTGATGTACGCTAAAGGTCGTTTCATGGTCTTGTACCTCCTTCTTTCTTTTATGGGGGCGAAGCCTCGGGCCATGTTGACCCGGAGTTTCCTTATTTCTCCGGCTGGACCGCCTTTTTCTCCGGCTTTGCCATGTCCTTCTGCTGGCCCTTCCAGTCGTCCAGAAGCTTGATAATCTGGTCCTTCATTTCCCTCGGGGTGGCCTCCTTCCCGAAATATTTTCCTAATTCCGCTCCTGTCAGTATCACTTTGTCTACCTCCTTTTTATCTTCCATCATGATTCCGTCTATCACATCCCCGTTCAGAACGCCCTTCTGGTCCAACTCCCGCATACGCTGAGCCTGGGAAAGAGAAGGACTGGACTGCTGGCTGTCGATAGCGACGGCAAAATAATTCTGGTTTCTGGGCTTGATATAGGCCAGCTCTACGGCGGGGGTGAACTTAATCCGCCCCTCGTCCATCATTTTCTGTAAATCCGGCACAAGGTCATTGAGAAAATCAGGCCATACACCATTGGAGAAAAGGGGACACGCGGAGGAAATGCCCGTGATACCCGGCAGTTTATCAACGGTGTATTCTGGATCCTGCATACCGGGGCACCTTGGCGGGACTTGCCAGAAACGTATGGAAACTGGAAGAATGTACACCGCCGGTTTTGCCGGTGGCGTGACAAGGGAATCTGGGAAAAGATTCTGGAAGCCCTGGTGGATGATCGATGCCAGCCATGTCAAAGTACATCCCGACGCCGCTGGCGCACGGGGCGGAAATCAGGCGATGGGTCGTACAAAAGGGGGCTCAACACCAAGATACATTTGGCCGTGGATGCGTATGGTATGCCGGTGCGATTCTTTATCAGTTCTAGTACCACAGCGGATTGCACAGTTGCAGCGCAACTGATTGCGGGATTCCGGGCAGAGTACCTTCTGGTAGACCGGGGCTATGATACAGACGCGTTCATCCTCAAGGCTGTTGACGAGGGCATGACGACGGTCATTCCACCTAGGGGCCTCGAATTGTTTTTGTGAATAATACACAAAAATCAATTTTAGATTTTTCCGCATTTAATACTTGACATATTTGGCCCAAAAAAAAATTTAATAAAACGCTTTACAGACTGGGGAAATTCTGCTATACTAGTTTAAGCTCACAGAGGAACAGTCCTCTTCTGTTTCCGCCGTAGCAAAATGCATAGGTGGTATGTTCCCGTGGCGCAGTTGGATAGCACGTCAGGCTCCGACGTTTCTGACTACTCCGGTTGAGATACGGCGCAAGGCCCTGCAAACAGGGGCGTTGGCGAATCGGCAGAGGAAAAAACGCCGTGGGCTGACTACTGTTTGACTACTATTTCTCCGGATAGCCGGAAGGCTGAAAATTTCATATCGTTAGGTACGCGCCCGTGGCGCAGTTGGATAGCGCGTCAGACTCCGACTCTGAAGGCCGCTGGTTCGAATCCAGTCGGGCGTACCAAAAGCTCTAAAAACGCAGTTTTTAGAGCTTTTTTGTAACTTTTCTTGTTAATTTTGCAAATTGAAAAAGGAGGAATTCATCATGTCCAAATACGCCGGAACACAGACAGAGAAGAACCTGGAGGCCGCTTTCGCCGGGGAGTCCCAGGCCCGGAACAAGTACACCTATTTCGCCTCCAAGGCCAAGAAGGAGGGCTTTGAGCAGATCGCCGCCCTGTTCACCAAGACCGCCGACAACGAGAAAGAGCACGCCAAAATGTGGTTCAAGGAGCTGGAGGGCATCGGCTCCACTGCTGAGAACCTGGGTGCCGCCGCCGACGGCGAGAACTACGAGTGGACCGACATGTATGCCGGGTTCGCTGAGACCGCCGAGAAGGAGGGTTTTCCGGAGCTGGCCGCCAAGTTCCGCATGGTTGCCGAGATCGAGAAGCACCACGAAGAGCGGTATCGGGCCCTGCTCCGGAACGTAGAGGCCCAGGAGGTCTTCAAGAAGAGCGAGGTCAAGGTTTGGGAGTGCCGGAACTGCGGGCATATTGTAGTGGGCACCGCCGCGCCGGAGGTCTGCCCCGTCTGCGCCCACCCTCAGGCCTATTTCGAGGTTCACGCGGAAAATTATTGAGTACATAAACCCGAGTCCATGGAGGTCCTCATATGAAGGTTCTGATGATTAACGGCAGTCCCCGGCTCAACGGCAACACCTCCCTCGCCCTGCGGGAGATGGAAGCTGTTTTCAAGGCGGAGGGCATCGAAACTGAAATCGTCCAGGTCGGGAACAAGGCCATTCGGGGCTGCATCGCCTGCGGCAAATGCGCGGAAAAAGGCAGGTGCGTTTTTGACGATGCGGTCAACGAAGTCGCGCCCAAATTCGAGGCTTGCGACGGTCTAGTAGTAGGCAGCCCTGTCTACTACGCCTCCGCCAATGCCACGCTGGTGGCTTTCCTGACCCGGCTCTTTTTCAGCACGCCTTTTGATAAGACCATGAAGGTGGGCGCTGCCGCCGCTGTTGCCCGGCGGGGCGGTCTGTCCTCCACCTTCGATGAGCTGAACAAGTTTTTCACGATCTCCGGGATGCCTGTTGCCTCCAGCCAGTACTGGAACAGCGTCCACGGGCGGGAGCCCGGCCAGGCAGCGGGGGACGCGGAGGGTTTGCAGACCATGCGGACTCTGGCCCGGAATATGACATTCCTCATGCGGAGCATTCAGCTGGGCAAGGAAAAATACGGCCTCCCGGAGCGGGAAGCGCCTCAGAGAACGAACTTCATCCGTTGATAAACTGGCCCGCAGCAGAGTGATCGTTTGCTGCGGGCCAATGCTTTGACGTCAGATATCCAAGCCCCGTTGGAGTGCCTCGCTGGCGGCCTTCTTGTTTTTGTCGAAGGCGTGGGTATAGATGTCCAGCGTCGTGGAAGGCTGGCTGTGACCTAGGAGGCCCGCCACCGTCGCCACATCCGCACCGCCCGCAATCAAGAGGCTGGCGTTGCTGTGCCTCAGCGAATGCACGTTCAGCTTTTCCGGGAGACCGTTCTTCTTGAGAATCAACTTGAATCGCCAGGTAAATGTGCTGGGTGTCATCGGGTCCTGGCTGTCGTGTTTGCGGAATACGAAGTCATCCTCCGTCAGCACCCGATCCTCATAGGCGTCCGCCTGCCAGACGCATTCCCGATAATATTCTTTCAGCAAACTCTCCATCTCCGGGGAAAAGTACACATACCTGTCTCCTGCCGCAGTTTTGGTGTCCTTGACGATGATCTCCTCTCCCGTGATCTTGACCACATTCCGCTGGATGTGGATGCAGTCTTTCTCGTAGTCGATATCAGACCATTTCAATCCGCAGCACTCTCCCCGGCGCATTCCCGTGGCGATGATCAGCTTATAGTACGTCTCGTACTTGAGGCTCTCGTTTTCCAGCGCCACAATGATCTTCTGCATGGTTTCCTCGTCCGCGATCAACTTCTCCTTTTTCTTGCCGGAGTATTTGTAGGTCCTCCACGCCGGATTGTGGTTAAGAAAACCGCCCTCCATCGCGTCGGAGAGGATTCCACAAAGACACGCGTGGACTCCCTCAACCGTGTACTCGGAGAGCGGCATTCCAGTATTTTGACTTGTCTGTTTCCGCAGCTCAGCATAGAGCTTGCGAAAATATTCGGGACGGAGGTCTACTAATTTGTAGCCTCCCAGGTACGGCAGGAACCTGTCAATGTCCTGCTTGTCACGGGCCAGCGTGGACTTCGCCAGCTTGTCCGGGGCAATATCCCGGAGCCAGATTTGAACGTACTGCGCAAGAGTGATGGACTTGTCCACGGTCAGCGGCGTATCCTTGCACTCCCGCTCGAAGAGGACCGCTTGCTCATTGAGCCATTTTTCTTTTTGCTTCGGCGTGAGGCCCTCCGGCGGCCTCACCGTTTTCTGCTGAGTGGCCCGGCGCTTGCCGGTATGGTCGTAGCCCATGGATACGACCAGGAGGTAGCTGTTTCCCCGCTTTCGAATACTTGCCATTTTACATCTTCCCTTCTGTCCTCAGTCCAGCTGAGGTTTCTTTTGGCAAGCACAAACATACTCTAACTCCCACTGTATAGCTACTACTTTTTTGCCATTTTTGAAGATTCTACGAAAGCAACAATCAGGCGCTTTCAGAATCTCTATCGCTGAAATCAAACATCGTCCGTGTGTACCGCGCCGCCGCTTCACGCTTGAGCTGCAGCTGCGGATGGCAGTAGGTCCGCTCCAAAAATCCGGTGTCACCATGACCGGCCAGTTCCGCCACTGTCTGCTTATCTACACCATTGTGTAGCATGGTGGACACAAAATAATGCCGGAGGGTGTGAAGGTGAAACTCCCTGGGAAATCCGTTCTCATCATAGAGCCGACGAAGGTGCCGGGAAAAAGTATCGGGGTGCATCAGCTCACCGCATTCATTCGTGAACACATAATCGCTCATCTCAAAACCGCCTTCCCGTGCCTCGTACATTTTGTAGCAGCAGTAGCAGCGAAGGACAGTGGTCATCTCCTCGCTGATGTAGATCGTCCGAGACTGGCCATTCTTCGTCGTTCCCTCCACTACACCTTTTCCTGAAACCGAACTCCGGGAGCGGCTGACTGTCAAAACGCACTCGTCACCATTCATGATGAGGTCATCCCACTTCAACGCGCACAACTCACCACGCCGGCAGCCGGTGTAAATCGCCAAGGCGTAAAAGGTCTTGTAGGGGTCCTCCTCGTTGGCGAGGACATCCAGAAAGCGGTGGGCCTCGGCGTCTGTGGGAATCATCTGCACACGGCGGGTCGTATCCGGCAGGTCAATCATCCGGGCGGGATTCTTTTCAATGATCTCATTCCGTTTCGCGTCGCTCAGTACAGCGGAAACCACGGTCAGATATTTCTGCACCGTACTCTCTTGGATAGGCTTGCCGTGGTACGTCCGCTTTCGCAGCTCCACCAACAGATTCTCCAACGCGATGGGCCGGAGGCGGTTCAGTTTGATGCTGCCGATCATCGGATACACCGTCTCCAACGACCGGCGGTAAAAACCGAGAGTGCTGGGTGCGTATTTCGTCTGCCGCTCCAGCCAGCGGGCAACATACTCCTGGAAGGTCATCTCCCCGTCCTCACAGTAGCCGCTCTTGACCAGTTTTTCAAACTCCTCTGCCTCATGAGCGACGTACTGCGAGATTCCGCGACCACCCACTGTCTGAGGTACCGTAATGGTCTTGGCCCTGCTAACTTTCCGACCGTCAGGACGGTAACCATTGCTGACGGTGATCTTGAATTTGCGTGTGTCCAACTTTTTGATACTCGCCATAAAAATTCCTTTCTACATACTCATGCCCTGACTGTGTGTGTCGCCGGTCAGCTTATGCCCCATCGCCAGCTTCTTCAATGCCTCCCGGCGGCGCTGTTTACTGTCTGTCCAAGTGGGCAGTGCAGGGAGCGGCGGTAAATCATCCAGCCGTTCCATCGACCTGCCCAACTGAATTAGTCCTTCTGCCATCTCACCCAGCCAGCCTTCGTCAGGCTCCACACTGCCAGGGCGAAAACCAACGGCCTGCCGGTAAATGAACAGCGCCTCCAAATTCTCCTTGAGAAACGTCTCGTCGTGGAGACTCTTATCTCGGCACTTCCGTCCGTTGGGGCAGACGAAGGTGATGTGTTTACGAGTGTCCGTCCAGATGACCTCGTAGCCCTCCTGCTCCATGTTGGCGATGAACGACTCTCGGCTATCTGCGTATTCCAGCGCCTCGTTGATAGCGTGGATCAGATCCATCTTCCAACTGTCCTCCCGGAGGCCAGCCTGGTACTCGCCGGGCTTCATCCGCTTTTTCTTTGAGCGCTTCTCCAGCTGCTCCAAAACGCTCAGGCCATGGGCGGCGCAGATTTCATCGTTGGCTTGACGGTGCTTGAGCAGATCATCCGCACTCTGGTGGAGCTTCCGGCCCGTCTCACAGCTAACGCTGTTTACCACCAGATGGTTGTGGAGGTGGTTGGTGTCCAAGTGTGTCGCCACCACCACCTCGAAGTCCGGGAACTCACGCTGGGCCAGCTCCAGCCCGATGGCGTTGGCCTCCTGCGGTGTGAGATTATCTGTCTCAGCGAAGGACTGCACGAAGTGGTAGAACTGTCTGCCGTCGGTTTTCTTGAATCGCTGTTTTGTCGTCATCATCTCCGTGTAGACGGACTGCGGAACGCAGTTGTGGCCGGTGACAAATCGGAGTCCGCCGGCGCAGGTCTTCTTTTCCTGTTGGACGTATTTCAATACGCCGCCCAGCACACCAGCTGTCTGCTTCTTGTTTTTGATCGCCGTGAACGTCGCCATCAGTCCACCTCCGTCAGGCGGCTGACCTGTTCACAGAGCACAGCGTAGCTTTTGATCAACTCGTCGCCTCGCAGAACTGTCAGCCGCCCCATATTTGCCAGAGTAGTCAGTTGATTGAGGTTGCGCTCCTGGGCTTTCAACTCAGAGAGGACGCCATCCAGTCCCTCCACGCGAACGATCTCCTTCCCCAGACCGCAGATACACAAGTAGTCGGTGAGCGTCATGTTGGCATCCTGCGCTCTTTGCTGGAGCTGCGCTTTCACCTTCGGCGTCATCCGTGCCGTGACGATGGCTGTTTTCTTCTTCTGCATATCCGTTCCTTCTTTCGCCACTCTCCCCTTTAGGGGCAGGGGGTGCCGGGGCTTTGCCCCGGCGAATGCGCCCGGCGTATAGCCGGGTGCGATGCTTGCCCCACCCAAGGGTGGGTTTTTCGCCTCAGCGGGGCCTGTCCGCGCATCTAAGAGGACCTGCCGTATTTACTCCTGCGCCGCGTAGAAAGCGCACACACCACCCTCACTGCGCCACACAGCGGACGTTTTCCGCAGCGGCAGGGTCGATAGGGTCGATTTTTCCGGCCCCGACAAAATCGGCACTATCGGCACGGCGCAGCTCTATGAGCCGCTTTCCGTTGCTCCGGCGTATCGAGGATGTGATACCCGCTTTCCCTAGTGCATCAACGCTTTGCAGAATTTGCCTGGCAACTTTTTTCGGTGTGATTCCCTCGCTGCCGTCAGGGTCGATCTTGTTTGCCAACTCTGTGGGAGTGCCGATAAATTCCCTGCGGGAATCCATCAGCGCAGAGAGAAGAAAAACGATCCTGCCATCCAGCATCGCCGGCTGCTGATAACTGTCCGCCGTCACTTCCCATACGTTATCGGTGTTGCGCCGCAGCTCCAGCTCCCGGTACTCGATGTCCCGTCCGATGCAGCTGAGCTTCGCCCTTCCGCTTCCCCGCTGCTCCTCTACCAGTGTAAAGCTGGAATCCACCGCGCCGCTGATGGCCGTGGTGCCGGAGATGCGGTTAAACACATCGGCTGCTTTTTCCTTCCGTAGATGGTGGATCAGCAGGATGGCGATTCCGTGAGCATCGGCCAACCGCTTCAGTGCGGAGAGGTCTCGGTAATCGTTGGCGTAGGTGTTATCGTAGGTCGTGCCCCGGATCATCTGGAGGGTGTCGATAATGATGAGGGACGTGTCAGGATGCTCCACCAGAAACTGTTCCAGCTGCTCCGTCAGCCCATCGCCCAGGATGCGGCTCTCCGTACAGAAATGGACATTGGCCGACGCGTCTTCCGTCACATCGAACAACCGATTCTGGATGCGGAGTTGAGAGTCCTCCAGGCAGAGATACAGCGTGGTGCCTTCCCTCACAGGCATTCCCCAGACCGGCTCTCCCTTGGCGACCGTCACCGCCAGCCACAACGCCAACCAGGACTTGCCCACCTTGGGAGACCCGGCGAGGATGTGCAGTCCCTGAGAGAGCAACGTGTCCACCACGAAGTTCAGCGGCTGGAGCGGCTTGCTCATCAGGGTTTCGCCGTCTATCGTCTTCAGGTTTGTCATGAAATCACTCCCTTCCGGTATTGACAAGGTATCCGTGTTTGTGCTAGTATTTTGCCAATTATAAAAATGGACTTTTTCTCATCGTAGCATACGAATCGCAGATTGTCAAGACACATCTTAAATTTTATTTTGGCGTTTTCGGGGAGGAGCAGATTATCATGTGGGTTTTCAAAATGTACTTTCAAGACGACGGGGAGTTTTTCGAGTACGACCCTCTTGGGATGCTGGGCGCAACCGGTACGGAAAAGGCCCTTCCCTATCTGGAAAGCCTCCTCAGTTTTCTTGAGCTGGACCCGGAGGACTGGGAGCCATTGATTCACCAGGTCGCCGATGACTTGGAGCGGTTTCTATCCACGGGTGATCCGACGCACACTGATCACATGATGCAGGCGCTGGGTGAACTGAGCGCGAGGCACATCTACTTCCAGCTCCTCTATCTCCAATGGTTCGGGCGCAGGGCCTTGGGAAAGATCGAATCCCGGATGGCGGAAGAACTGCGCCTGCTCCCGGCTCAGCTCACAGCATACCGGAAACAGGCGCAGACGTTTTTGGAGCGTATTTTGGACATTGACCAAGTGGGCAGAGAGGTCCGGAAGAATATGCGGGAAGCCTATCTTTTTGACGGTCCCCGGGATAATAACTTCTTCCGTTTTGAACCGACGCCCATCAGCCTTGGAGTTATTAGCGGCGGAGACTGTGGGGAAATCCTATATCCCAACACAATCCGAGACCTGATAGACTTCTCACTTCGGGAGTGCGTCAAACGGGAGATTCCGGTCCGGCGGTGCAGGAGCTGCGGGAGGTACTTCCCCATCACCGGGCGGATCACGGCGGAGTATTGCAGCCGCCCCAGCTCGTCCGGCAAGCTCTGCCGCAGCACCGCTCCTGTCCAAAGATGGGCGGAGAGCCGCCGGAGTGACCAAGTATTTCAGGAATACCGCCGGGAGTACAAGCGGCGCTTCGCCTGGATCAAGGCTGGAAAACTCACGGAGGAGCAATTCGCCGCCTGGCACAAAGCGGCCAAGGCCAGGAAGAAGGACTGCGACCGGGAGATTGTTTCCCTGGATGAGTTCAAGTCTTGGCTGAAAAACTCTTAGGGCAAAGGGTTCGAGTATAGCTCTCTATATCAGCCACCGCCGAATAAAAGGGACCCAGGACAAAATAGTGTACATGACACAACAACAGCAAATGATCAGCCCTGAGATCAGCGGTACCGTCAGCAGCACAGGCCCATTGACGGCCCGGGGCCCCCATCGCGCAAACGCCTGCAAAAAGAAAATGTGCGTCAGATAAATGCAAAACGAGGCTCTGGAAAGAAAACCCACCAGCTTTCTGCCGCTTTTCGAGAGAGGAACGGTTTGGCACAGGCTCCACATGCCTAAGGCGACCAGAAAAACAAACACCCCCATCCCCTCTAAAAAGTGGTCGTCCGGTCTGCCCGCCGTGTAGGACGTGAGGCAGGTTCCCCAAAAGGTCAGGAGGAATCCGCTCAAAAGAACCAGGGCGGAAATACCACGGTTCGGGCGGGAATGATAGACGGACAGATAATGGCCCAGCAGCATATAGCCGATGGAGGCGTAAGTCATATTCATCCTCCACTGAACAGGGATTCCGCTCAGCAGCGTAAACGGCCAGAACGTCCGAACCGTTGGATAGAGAATGCCCAGCAGGAACCAAAGGGCCAGCGCATATTTCATAAGCTGTTGATCGGCATATTGGACGAACAGCCGCGTAATGGGTAAAGCGGCGTAAGCCAGGATCGTGATGTGCAGATAGTAAAAATGTTCCTCGTGGTGGAACAGAAGCAGATGCTTCACCGCATCCATCACGTCCGGGAGGGTCAGGCTGTCCATCAGTTTCAGGTAGACCAGCTTATAGCAGAACGCCCAGAAGAAAAGGGCGATGAGTATTCTGGGTAAATTATGAGTATAGAGCTTTTTCAGCGTCAGCTCCTTTTCCGGCTTCAGGAGCAGGGCTCCGCTGGCCATGAAAAACAGCGGGACGCATGCGTGGGCGAGGCTGGTCCAAAGCAGAGCCGAGTACCAGGGTGTGGTTCCAACTATGCCGCCGGAGAACGGAGCGGCCGCCACATGACACAGTACAACATTCAGGATGGCGGCGGTTTTCACCACGTCTACTTTTTGATCCCGCAAGAGTGGAGTATTAAAATTCATATCAAACGATCCTCTGTCATGAAAAAATTGCCGCCTTTGGATGTTCACAGGCACCGAAATCCCATCAAGAAGAACTCCCTGGGACTTCCGCGCATGGACAACTCCGCCGCGTGATAGATCTCGTCATTCATAATATGCGCTATTTGGAGCTGAGAGAGTCGGCTATCGTCCAGTAAAGAAAACTGTTGAAGCAGCAATCGTATGACCCAATTCAGCCCCGATACAGACTCTGGGCCATGGGGCCGGGAAATCCTCAACGGTCCGCTTAAGGTGAAATACCGGGTGGCCTCAAACTCTGAAAGCCCTTCCCGCAGGATCGCTGACCTGATCTCGCTTTGTATCATATCCGGAAGGCGCTTCCAGTCCGTCGCTTCCATGCCATAAAGCAGGATACTGTATCGGCTGCCACAGTTCATTACAAGCGCCGCTTTCCGTTTTTGAATGGTCAGCAGATGAATGTCCCAGCAAAAAAACGGGACCGCTGCTTTTGCTGAGGATGGTGTCCTCATTTTCAAATGCCTTTGCAGAGGGATCGTGTAGCCAAATTCCATTGCCATACAGCCTCCCAATACTTTTTTTGGAAGACGGCGGGGCCTGACCATACAGGCCCCACCTGATATGAGGAGTATGCGGTTTACTTGTACTGCATCTAGGAAATAGTAATGCTGGCACTCGCCACAATCTGTAGCCCAAGCTCTGCAGACAAATTTTCCATGAAATCGTTATAGATATTTGCTGGTTCAGTCATCAAATTGCGGAATGCCTTCCAGGTAATCGGGATTGCTATAGCTATAATCAGCGGCATTGAAGTTCTCATGGAGCGACTCTGGTACATATGCCGCGTTAATATAGACTGTATACGCTCCATCCTGGCGCCCGACGAAGTAGTATACAGGCGTGTACTCTTCTGGCTGATCACTCACAGAGATATACAGGGTATAAGCGTATAGATTTTCATTAACTTGGCTTGAGGAAATAACTTCATAGTCGGCAGCACGCATAGGAGAATGCAAATAATCATATTCAATGATCTCGTTCGGGAAGGCTGTGTACTCAATTGCCTTATCGGTTCCTTCTTTAAGGGCCTCTAAATAAGTAATCAGCGTTTCTTCATACGCTGACGAGCTATTACGGGTACTCAGATACAGGCAAAGCAACAACGCGGCAGCCAGGACACCGACTACAATGAAAAGCAGGGGCTTTCTTTTCATCATATCGGGCCTCAAAGTTTTCCATAGAAGGACAGGTTCCCGTGAACATATCCTGTCCCTATATCATTTTTGATAAAGCCCCGATGCTCGTACTCCCTCGCAATAGAATACCGGGTGTTGATTGACACCGAAATGGTTCCCGGACTAACGAAATCATACACATCCGCCTTATAGGTGCCAGTGGTGGAATTATAATAGCACCCGCCAATTTTGATGCTCGCATCCGGCTCCGTGCTGTGCGATAAACTGCCGCGAATATAGAGATAATCGTTGCTCAAATCGGAGTATGTAAACGTCTTGTTGGAGCCGGTCGTAAGCAAGTCATAAACTTCATTCGCCGTCATGCTAAACAGGAAGCCGCTCGCCCGTGTCTGGATATTCGGCGAATTATCATACTCAGCCATGTCAGGGGACCCCAGATCAATAGGCGGCATCGCCGAAAGCACTTCAGTGAAGTCGACAATTTCGTCGGGGTTCAGGGGCACAATCACCTTGCTGCCATTTGCGGTGCGCTCAGATTCGCTGCTCACCTCGGAAGCAAACGCCGGGACACACAGCGCCAGAGCCAACACCATACTCAGAAGCAGCGAAAATACCTTTTGAGTCTTTCTCATTACAGATTCTCCTTTAAAATAGTGTTCACAGTTCATTTTTATGTAAATGCTCTCCATGGCGGGGCCTGACCATGCAGGCCCCGCCTGGTGTTAGGTGTATGCTGTTTACTTGTACTGCATCAGGGAAATGGACACATTACTGACCGGAGAGATGCTCCACATTAGTCCGCGCCGTTTTAAATTCGGGGCGTACTAATGTCAACATCCTCATACTCCCCCGATCTCGAAGGAGCCAATCACATTGCCGTTCATGTCATACAGGGGGATCGCCTGGATCGCCGCCACAGATACATCGGGGCCGATTGTGGGGACATCGGCAATGCGGATGTAGCCGGCAACGCCCTTCTGGTTGGTAGCGGAAACCAGATCGGGATTCTGGCCGGCCATATCAGCAAGGAGCACAGAACCGTAGGTTTCACCCGCCGCATTCACGGGATAGGCACCATCTTCGGTGAGAGTGGTTTCGGCAAGTACGGCGATCTGAGCTTCCCAGTCCGCAGAGCGGGAGTATCCAGCCACGTTGGTTTCATGCAGTCGGTAATCATAGCGATACCCTCCATCGAAGCTGACCCAGGCGAGGCAGGCAACGGCACCCGAAGCCCCATAAGACCTATCCGGGTTATAGTAGAAGAAACTGTCTTCGGTATTGTTCAGCTTTCCAGCGGCAGTTGCAATAACGTCACCTCTGGAGCTGATAAGTTGAGGCATCAATCCAACCGAGTTGCGTTTCATCACGGCCCCGTTTGTTGTCTGGATATCAGCGCCGACGCGGTAGGTGCTGCCGCCGTCATCATACAGAATGGACCTGTCATCGCCAGTGATAAAATGTAAAAAAACGCCGAGGAAAAAATGTAGTTTTGTGGC
>Ga0137309_101813_pt1 | contig 13806 bp, 13 predicted proteins | sample NAcewiD2O_June_FD_97179 | JGI IMG/M metagenome (GOLD analysis project Ga0137309, IMG submission 97179) | Mouse cecal microbial communities from Vienna, Austria - N-Acetylneuraminic amended D2O_June | ecosystem: Host-associated > Mammals > Digestive system > Large intestine > Cecum | place... | reverse complement strand
TCCGGATGATCTTGGTAGCTATCAGCAGCACGACGAAAGTGGCGACCACCATCACCGCTATAATGACGACGATGCCGATGGTGGAGGTAAGATTCTGCTGCTCAATGATCTTCGCCTGTCCATTCTGGAGCTGGGTAGCCAGATTATCGCCGGCCGTGGCAGCGGCAGCCAGCTTGGGAGAGCACTGATTCACGATCATGGGAACGGCGCTCTCGCGGTCTGTACGGGCTACCTCCATGATATTCTGGGCCTCTTTGCCCCACTCCGTCATGGTGTTGATGAAGGTATTGAGCTGGGACTTGTCATCCATGGGGAAGCTTTCATTAAGCTCCGTAATGGCGGTCTCCAGGGCGGCCATCTTGGTCTTGGCAGTATCCAGGTTGGTCATATTGCCGGAGAGGACAGCGTCCCGCAGGCCCCGGGCGGCGATATTGTAGTCGATGCGGCACTCAGAGGCCCTCTGGTTAGCCTCCACATAATGGTCAAGGATGTCCTGGTAGGCACTCTTTTGAGCGCTCATCATCACCAGAGAGGCAATGATGATAGCCAGAGAAACCAAAATTGTCGTACCGAACCCTACGATCAAGCTCTTCTTGATAGACATGTTCTTGAAATTCATGGCGCGTTTTCCTCCTAATTTTTCCCGGACCGGTCCTATGCCGGCGGCGGGTTTCTCTTTTGCCGGATATCCGGCCTTTCTCTCTGCCCAGGGTTCCTCCGGCGGGGCGGCAGAGAGCCGTGCCGGATATTCTGCAGGGATATTGCTGTGGGTCGAAGGATCTATGTCAGCCGGCGCTCAGACGATGTCGCCGTACTTCCCTTTTTTAACATCTCCCGCCACCTTTCCGTCTACCAGGGTGATGACCCGCCTGCGCATGATATTGACGTACTGACTGGCATGGGTCGCCATGACGATGGTGGTTCCCCGGGCGTTCAGTTCCGTCAGCAGATGCAGCAGATCCCAGATGACGTCGTCGTCCAGGTTGGCGGTGAGCTCATCCAGCAGCAGGATCGAAGGGCTGTTCAGCACCGCCCGGGCCAGCTCCACCCGCCGGCTCTCGCCGATGGACAGCTCCGCCGGGTAGCAGCCCTCCACGCCGGGAAGCCCAACGATCCCCAGGGCCTTGGTCACCGCCTCCTGGCTCTTGCGCCGCAGTCCGGCGGCGTTAGCCGCCAGAAGCAGGTTGTCTCCCACGGTCCGCTTGCGGATCAGAAGCCCCTGCTGGCTCACCACGCCGAAGGTCCGGGTGGCCCGGACCCGCCAGGGCCCGATCATTCGGGACAGGTTGGCCCCGTTGAGGAACACCGTGCCCTCGTCCGGGGACAACTCCCCGCTCATCAGCTTGAGCAGCGTGGTCTTGCCCGCGCCGCTGCTGCCGATGAGGAAGACGAACTCCCCCTGCTCGATGGTCAGGCTGATATTCTTCAACGCATAGAGGGCACGCCGGTCCTCAATATAGCGCTTTGATACTTGTTCCAGACGAAGTTCCGCCATGCCGCGGCGCCGCCTCCCGTTCTTGCAAGCGCGCCTGTTCCGCCGGCCCCAGCCGGCGGAACAGTCACGGCTCTTTACTTGTTATAGTAGGACTTCTCTCCAGCCATCCGCAGGCTGGTCCGGCGGTCCAGTTCCACCACCTGCTCCAGCAGGCGGCGGGTCTTGCCCGCCTGTTCGGAGAAGATCCGCTCGCCGTCCTCCCGGGGCGGTTCCCCCTGGCACAGGGCCTTCACCCTGTCCCGGTTCGCCTCGGAGAAGGTTCCCAGACGGAGCTTCTCGCTGTTGTCCACCTCCGCCAGCTGCCGGATAGGGTCCTGCCGCATGGCAATCAGCATCCTGGCGGACACCTGATCGTTCCGGTCCAGGCTCTCCGCCAGCTGGCGGGTCACGTCCTGCACCTCCGTCAGGTAATTATACTTCTTTCTCTCCAGTACTGTCAACTCCAACCAATCATCCCGGGTCATGCCTGACCGTCCTTCCTCTGCTGGGAGCCGCTGTTCTTCTCAGCGATATGGAACGCATCCCGCATGTCGGTGAGGAGGGGCCGGAGCTGTTCCAGCTCCTTCTTGTTCCGGCCGATCTTGATCCGGCCCAGCTGATAGGTGAAGTATTCGTACATACGGCTGAGATCCTGGCTGATGGGGTACTGGCGGTCCAGCGTCTCATCCAGATAATTGACAATGTCGGTACAACGGTCAACAGCGGCTTCAAAGGCGTCGAACTGCCCTTTATCCAGAGCGATGGAAGCCATCGTCGCGCGCTTGACCAATTCGTCGTACAGCAGCAGAAGAAGCTCGCCGGGGGTCATGGACCCCACCGATTGCTGCTTGTACTGCTGGTAGCCTCTTCTATCCATGCGAGGCGCCGCTCCTTTCTGTCATCGGGAGACTCAGCCGCCCATGCCCATCATACCGGCCAAGGTGGAGCTCTGGGAGTTCATCTGGTAGATGAGGGTCTCCAGCTTGCTGAACATGCTGGTATACTTATCCACCTGAGCCGTCAGCTTATCCTGCCACTTCTCGATATCCGTGTAGATGTTGTCGATCTGGTCCTGCCAGGTGTTGTTCATCAGGGTCAGGGAGCTCAGGGGGGTGCCGGCCTGCTGTACCAGGATGCCCTTGACGGCGCCCGTGGTGCCCGCGTAGCGGTCCAGCTGGGTCTTCATGGACTGCATGAGTCCGTCGGAGGACGCATTCCCCGCGCTGGCGCTGCGGGTAAAGAGATCGGCCACCGCGTCTGGATCGCTGTCCAGCATACTGCGCAGTTTGCTCTCATCCAGGGTGATGGAACTGGAGTTGTCGGTGGCGGAGAAGGAGACGCTGATGCCCATCTGCCGCAGCAGCGCCTCGTCCTCGCCGCCGGGAGAGAAGACGTTGAGCATCCGGTTATAGAGGGCGGAGAGGTTGCTGTCGTTGAAGAGCAGTCCCTGCTTGGCCTTCTCCTCATACTTCTGGATGGCGCTCTCGCTCATGCTGGCCTTCTCTTCATCGGTGAGGGGCTCATAGTCCTTGAAGGAGCCGTTGCTCTGCTTGTAGGGCAGGGTGGCGTACTGGCCGCGGATTTCCGCCATCATCTCGTTGTAGTCGGCGATCATGCTCTTCACCGCCTCCACGATCTTGTCGGAGTCGGTGCTGCGCTGGAAGGTGACGGCCTCGGTCATCTGCCCGTTGTTGGCCGCAATGTCCTCGGCGGTGTTGAAGGTGTCCTTCAGGGTCACATTCAGGCCGTCCAGGCTGAAGGTGTTGGAGCCTCTGGTCATCTCCATCGCCTCGCCGTTGATCTCCACAGAGAACTTGGCGTCCTGACCGCGGGTGTAGGATATCTTGGGTGCATAGTCCGGGTTGAAGTTGAGATCAACTTTCCCCTCGCCAAGGCGAGATTCGGTCGACATCTCAAAGCTGACCTTTTGGCCATCCTTGTCGGTCACTTCCAGCTGACCCGTGTATTTATTGTAAGCGGCGGTATAGCCATCATTCTTGATCAACGGATTCAGCTTCTTGGCAACATCCTCGATCCTGTCGTCCTTCCCGACCGTGACACCAAGATCGAAGCCGTCAAATTTGAATGTGACCGTATCCCCGTCGAGCCAGGAGGCTCCATAGATATCGCCGAAGGTCTTGCCTTCCGGGCTGGTATTGCTGAGCTCGGTCGAGCCGAATATGGTCTCCGCCAAGCCCCCGTCGATCTTGATATCGTTCTCCGAGCCGGTGTCCTTGCTGGTGAAGGTGAACTTCCGGGTGGTCTGGGAGTAGCTGACCTTCACGCCGGCCTCGTTGTTGCTGTTGATATCGCTTATGATGGTGGACAGCGTGGTGCCCTTGCCGTAGTTCCCGATGGTGGCACCATTGATCTTAAAGGCGTACAGCTCGTTGCCGTCCTTGTCCACCAGGTTTCCGTCCTTGTTCACCAGGTTGCCCTTCAGGTCCACCAGCTTGCCGTTCTTTTCGATGGGACCACCCACGCCCTTGGCGGGAGTGAGGTCGTCCCAAGCGCCCTCCTCCATCAGCTCGCCCAGGGTCTTGCTGGTGCTGAGGTAGTTGGTGGCGATGTTGCCGATGCCCATGGCCTTGCCCACGTCGGTATTGACAACCAGATCGGAGTTGGCCTGGGACTGGAACTTCAGCTGCATACTATTGGTGAGCTTGTTGCCGTCATAATCCGTGGCGGTGGACTCATTGGTCACCTTGATCTTGCCGGCGCCGAACTCCTTGTCCAAGGCCGCCTGCACCGCGGCGGCATAGCTGTCGCCGGTCAGGGCCTCCTTTTTGCCGTCACTGCCTACGATCTGGTATTCGCCGTCAGCGTTTTTCGTGATGGTAGGCAGCTTGATGGACTTGCTCTTCCCATCCAGGGAGACGTTCATGGTCGCGCCGGAGATATACTTGCCGATCTCCTCCGTCTTGGTCAGCTTGGTGCCGCTGGTGACGGAGATGGTGGCAGGCTTCTTCTCGTCCGCTTCATCCAGGTCCAGGCCCAGGGTGCTCTTCACGCTGTCGCTGGCTCCGGACATATACACGTTGTTGCCGCCGGTGGTCTTGTCCTTAAAGGTGATCTGACCGCCCTTGACTTCCACGTCGATCAGCTCGCTGGCCGCCTTGGTCTCGCCGCTGGAGAGGGTGACTTTGGCGTCGTCCAGCTTCTTCTCGATCATCTCGCCCAGCTTGGCGGCTTTCTCGCTGGCGCTGAGGTTGTTGTCGATCATGTCCTTGCTGGGATCGAACACCACGCTGACGGTCTTGCCGCCGTAATTCAGCGTCAGCGACCCGGACAGGGTGCCCGTGTCGAAGGTGTCGTCAAACTTGACGGGTTCCTCCGCCATGAAGGAGAAGTCGTCGCTGATGCCCTTGAGGTTGCTGGCGGTGCTGTACCGGGCGGAGGTGGCCAGCTGCTTGACGCTGGTCAGCCTGATGTCGCTCTCGGTGCGGCCGGTAGCGCTCACCTTGTCCTTGTTGGCTCCCATGGTGGCGATCTTGACCGCGCTGTTGAAGAAGGACGCGCTCATGAGGTTGGTACCGGAGCTGTAGGAGGTGTACTTGCTCCCGAAGGAGTACATTTTGCTGATGATGCTGCGGTAAGCCTCCTGCTTCCACTCCAGTTTGGTGGCCTTGTTGCTCAAATTCTGAATCTTGGTCTGGTAGCTCTTTACCAGGCCTTCGATCATGCCTTCCGTGTCCAGGCCGCTGGCCAGTCCGCTGATGACGTTGGCGCTGTTATAGAGGCTGCTGGTCATGTTGCTGCCGCTGACGCCGCCGATAGATGCCATGTCGATCTCCCCTTTATCAAAAAGTTATCAGAATCTTTTTTAAATTTTGCAGAAAAAAAGAATATCCCTCTGTACTTTTTTATCGTCACGTAGTATAGTAAAGTTAAGAGCCACTGAAAAGATTTTGCAGAGCGGAGGGGATATTTTGTCTGCTGTTATCGCGATCACCAATCAAAAGGGCGGCGTGGGGAAGACCACTACCTCCTGCGCCCTTCTGGCAGGCCTGCATCAGATGGGCCGGCGGGTATTGGGCGTAGACCTGGACCCCCAGGGGAGTTTGGGCTTCTGCCTGGGCCTGGATATTGACAACTGCGCCACCGTCTACGACGTTATGAAGGGTTCCCGCCCCATCAAGGAGGTCATTGTCCCGTCGGAGTGCGGGGACATCCTGCCCAGCAACATCCTGCTGAGCGCCGCAGAGCTGGAGTTCAACCGCCCCGGGCGGGAGTTCCTGCTGAAGGCCGCCCTGACCGAGGTCCAGGACGACTACGACTATATCATCGTGGACACGCCGCCGGCCCTGAACGTGCTGACGGTGAACGCCTACGTTGTGGCCGACGGCCTGATCATTCCCATGGCCCCGGAGATCCTGAGCCTCCTGGGCGTGGCCCAGATCCTGCTCAACAAGTACAACCAGCGCTTCACCCTGAACCGGGAGGTGCTGGACATGGCCGGCCAGATCGCCGCCCAGCTGGATACCTCCGTGTTCCAGGCCAAGGTCCGCACCAGCGTATCGGTGGCGGAGGCCCCTGCTCATGGGGAGAGCGTCCTGAGCTACGCGCCCTCCTCCAAGCCCGCCGCGGATTTCCGCGCCCTCATCGACGAGATCGTCCGGGCGCTCCCGTCCCCCTGATGGGACCGCAGCATCCATCGATAAAATTCCTAAGGAGAGATCATATTCATGGCCACCGCGAAGAAAAACGCAAAAAGCAGCAAGACTGCCCACGTATTGAATCTCCTCGCGCCGGGCGGGGAGAATGAAGCCATCCGGCCTCCCGCCGTCTCCCAGGCCGAACCGGCCGCCCCCCCGGAGGATGCCGCCGCAGTACCCGCGCCGGAGGCGGCCGCCGCGCCTGTCGAGGCCTCCCGTCCCCTGACGCCGCCCATCCTCGAGGTAGCCCGCAGCAACGACGAGCAGGTCTCCCTCCAGATCAAGGACGCGCTGGAGAGCGAACTGCTCTCCGAACTTGGGGACGTGCCCTCCGCCCTGGAGCCTGAACCGGAACCTGCTCCTGAGCCGGAACTTGAACCTGAGTCCGTCCCGGAACCCGAACCGGGGCTTGAACCTATTTCGGAACCTGCGCCCGAGCCTGAGCCTATTTCCCAGCCGGAATCCACTCCCGCGCCGGAAGCTGTATCAGAGCCCGAACTGGAGCCGGAGACCATCCCAGAGCCTGCGCCGGACCCCGAGCCCATTTCCGAACCGGAGCCGCAGCCCGTGCCGGAAGCCGCATTAGAACCCGAACCCGAGCCGGAGCCCATTCCGGAACCTGCTTCGGACCCCGACCCCATTCCCGAACCGGAACCGCAGCCCGCGCCGGAAGCCGCGTCAGAGCCCGAACCCGAGCCGGAGCCTATTCCTGAACCCGCTCCGGAACCCGAACCCACTCCCGAGCCGGAACCCCAGCCCGCGCCCAAGCCTGCCCCCGCGGCGCCTCCCGCTCCCGACCCTAATGAGCTGGTGGTCATGAACGTCATGGAGGCCCTGGTGGAGGAAAAAGCGCCCCGGTATATCAAGATGTTCGGCCTGTGCTCCTGCAAGCGCTGCGAGGCGGATGTGAAGGCCCTGACGCTGACCAACGTCCAGCCCGCGTACATCGTCCGCCGCCGGGCGGAGGCGCACGCCATGCTCACCGTCTACGAGAGCCGCTACAACAGCACGATCTTCGCCCAGCTGACCCGGGCCTGCAAGGCCGTTATGGACAGCCCCCGTCATGACCGCGAGCAGTCTCTCCTGTGACCGTTTCCTGCTCCATCGCCAGATCCTCCTCCCCCTTTCCTCCCGGGCGTGGAGCATCGAAAAGGCCGGACCTCAAAAGGTCCGGCCTTTTATTGCTCTTATCGGATAAGTCCTCACGCTTCCCCGGCGGAGGCGCCGGTGTCCATCAGCTGCTGCCAAATGTGGTTGACCTCGTCCAGGCACTGGAAGTATATTTCCGGCAGACGCTCCATGGGCAGGCCCAGCTCCTCGCCCAGGCGGTTGATCGCGGTCCAGTCCGCCCGCTCGTAGGCAAGGAGCAGATCGTACAGCATCCCGCCGCGCCCCTCGTGGCTGAGCAGCGCCGCCTTGACGTGCTCGGAGATGGCGACCTCCGCCAGAATGTCCTCCAGCGGGGCGGCGATCAGGAAGGGCAGGGTGGAGAACATCCCCATGAGGTAGGCGTCGTTGCGGTTGATGGGCATGTTCTTGGCGAAGCGCATCAGCTCGCTGGCGAAGCTGGCCCGGGTGAAGGAGAGCTTGAGCATCTCCTCCTGGCTCTCGTCCAGCTCGCCCTTCTCGTTGCTGCACCCCATCAGGTAGATCCATTGGCGCAGCTGCCCCAGGCCCAGGATGGTCACCGCCTGGTGAACGTTGGTGGCCCGGTTGCGCAGGGCGAAGTAAGCGGAGTTCACGATCCGCAGCAGGCTGTAGGTCAAGGTCGCGTCCATGGAGATGATCTCCTCGATCTCGTTCACCTCCGGCTCATCCTTGGTGATGGCCACCAGCAGCCGGAAGAAGTTGCTCTGCAGATAGCTGGCGGAGTGGACGGCGGTGAACATCTGCTCGGCGGCGTAGCGCCCGGACATGGCGTCCGCCCCCAGGATGAAGGCCTTCTGGTACAGGTCCTCGTCATCTACGCCTGTGACGATGCACTTCTTCCCCATGCTGTGGATCATCTCCGTCAGCCGCTTGACGCTGTCGTCCTCGGCGTGATGGAGGTCCACCATCACATAGTCGAAGTGGCGCAGGTTGGAGATATACCGGGGCGCGAACTGGAAGTCCTTTATCGCGATGGAGTACCCCTCCTGGTGATAGCGCTCCAAAAAGCGCATGGCCAGCGGGTGGATGATGACGCTCTCAGACACCTCTATCACCAGATCCTCCGGCGCGAACAGCTTGGGCGTGTTCTTCATCAGCAGATTGGTGGTGAAGGTCATGAAGTTCAGTCCGCCTTTCAGGGTCTTGTCCCCGGCCTGGGTGAGGAAGTTGTAGATGGTCTCCGCGGCCATAAAGTCCTGGCCGGTCTCCTCGTTGTACCCGTAGTTCTCGCCGGTATACCGGATCTCATACCCCAGGGTGTTCCCCTGCAGGTCCTTGATTGGCTGGCGGACGATGTATTTGGTCCTTGCGATCTTGGCCATAGCGCTCTACTCCTCCCTACCTGTTCTGGGATGCAGACTTCTCCAGCAGATGGTCCATCACGTCTACCAGATGCCCGATCTCCGGCTTGGTCAGCTGCTCGTCGGCGCCCAGCTGGCGGCCCTTGATGCGCATCTCCTCGCTGATGAGGGAGGAGAAGATGATGAGGGGGATGCTCTTGAAGCGGGGGCTGTCCTTCACCAGCTTAGTCAGCCGGTGCCCGTCCATCTGTGGCATTTCGATATCGGTGATGATCAGCGCCGCCTGACGGCTCAGGTCGCCGGTCTCGGGCAGCTCGTTAAGGGCCTCCCACAGCTCCCGGCCGTCGGAGAACATATGCAGATTGACATAATTGGCCTTCCGCAAGGAGTCCCCGATCATCCGGCTGAGGAGGATGGAGTCCTCCGCCACCCAGATGGGCTTCTCATTGCGGTCCCGGGGCCCAAGATTCTCCACCTCGGACACCTGGATGCTGGTCTCCGGGGCGATCTCCGCCACGATCCGCTCGAAGTCCAGGATGGTCACCAGCTCCCCGTCGCACTGGGCGATACCGGTGGCCACGCCCTCGGCGCCGCCGGAGACGGTCTTATCCGGCTTCTGGATGTCGGTCCAGGAGATCCGGCTGATACGGTCCACCGTGTGGACCCGGAAGGCGATGAACATCTTGTTGAAGTTGGTGATGATGAAAATATCCTTGGGGTTCTTCTCGCTGTCCACCCCCAGATACTTGGGCAGATCCACTACCGTCAGCACCGCGTCCCGGGGCTTGAAAATGCCCTCCACCGCAGGGTGGGCATGGGGCATGGACTTCACAGGCTCAGAGATCATGATCTCGCGGACCTTGGCCACGTTGATACCGTACAGGTTCCCCGCGATGGTGAACTTCATGATCTCGATCTCATTGGTACCGGACTCCAGCAGGATCCGGCTGTTTTGCGTATCAGCCATTTTCTGACACTCCCATCTCTTAAATTTTGCCCTCGGTCACGCTTAAAAAATGATATCCTGCCGGCCATAGGACTTGATACATCCCTGGCCGCTGGCCACATCAAAAAGCAGGGTGCGGGCCACCGTGCCCCCCACGTTCTCCGCCGTCAAGCGGACGCCCTCCTGCCGCAGGATGGTGTGTACGCTCTCGATATTCCTCTGTCCGATGTTCCCCAGGCCTCCGCCCTTCACCTCGAACATTTTGGCTCCCCCCGCGATCTTTACCGTAATCCGTGACTTCAGCGCCCCCTGAGACGTCATCTGCCGCAGCGTCTCCCGGATACCGGTATCCGCATACTTGAATGCGTTCTTTCGTCCCGCTTCCATATTCATTGGCAGCATGATGTGCAACAGCGCGCCAAGATGCAGCGCCGGGTCCTGGAAGCACAGTCCGATACAGGATCCAAGGGCGTAGGTGATGAGGAGCCCCGAGCCCTTGGCCATCTTCATATCCGCAATTCCGACAGTAATCTTATCGTTCATTCCGCAACGCCCAGCTTTGCTAATAAGAAATTCAGAGACCGCACGTCAGGTGAAAGCAGCAGATGGCAGGGGACCTGCCGGTTATCGCAGATAAAGTTCGCTCCGATCGTCATAAGATAGTCGCTGGTCCCCCCGTACATGGCCATGGGAACCGCCAGGATGGCACCCTGCATATCCACAGCAAAGGCGGGAACCGTCAGATTGACTGAAATGCCGGACAGGCCCGACAGCGCGTTGATGAAGGTAGAAATCAGGATGTTCCCGATCTCGATCAGCGTGGACTGGCACAGCTCGTCCAGCTCACCGTAATCCTCTATCCGGGTCCCCAGCATGGTCTCCAGCACCAGATTGATGAACTCCAGCTTCTGCACAGACAGCATCACGCCGCTCATCTGACCGCCCATGCCTACCAGCACACCCGCCGTCACAGCCTCCGGGCCGCCGATCCAGTCGATAGCCTCGTTATAGCCCATGATCCGGACCTCCGGCAGGGTGATGCGCACCCGCTTCTCCAGCAGCTGGCCCAGGGCGGTGGCCGCGTTGCCGGTCCCGATGCTGCCGATCTCCCGCAGCGTATCCAGCTCCATGGAGCTGAGCTGGTCAAAGCTCTTGATCTTCATAGCCCGTCCTCCAAATTACCCGCGCAGGTTGTTGAAGGTGGTCTCGATCTCGTCGGACGTAGTCACCATCTTCAGGCAGTAGCTGAACGCCCGCTGGGACTCGATGACCTTGATGAACTCCTGGGTCAGGTCCGTGTTGGACATCTCCAGCAGGCCCCGCTTCACCTCGCCGGTGCCCAGGTACAGCTGCCCGTTGAGGTCCGTGGCCAAGAACCGGGAGCTGTCGGCGTGCTGCATCCCGTAGTGGATGGCGTAGTCGAACACGCCCAGCTCCAGCTCCGCCCCCCGGTCCTCGGGATCGATGACGATAAAGTTCCCCTGGGGGTCCAGGACGCACCGGCCCTGGTTATCGCTCAGCCGCCAGACCGAAGTGGGCTGGGGCGCGATCTCCTCGCCGTTCTCGTCCAGCTCCGGCTCCGCGTCCTCGGCGGGGGGAATCCAGAACTGAGTCATGGTGAAGGACCCGTCCCGGGTAAAGGAGATCTCCTGAGTCTCCGGGTCAAAGAGGGCGAAGAAGCCGTCTCCGTTGATGGCAAAGTCAAAGGTCTTCCCGGTATCCATAAAGCCCCTGCTGGTAAAATCCACTGGGGCGTGGATCATCCGCGCGCCGGTGCCCTTGGGCAGCCGGGCGTCGTCGATACCCACCACGTTCCGATTCATCAGCTCTCCAAACGCCGCGCGCTCCGCCCGGTAGCCCTGGGTATTGACGTTGGCAATATTATTGGACTGGACGTTCATGCGCAGCTGCTGCTGCTGCGCGCCTACGGCGGCGTTGTAAAAAGACATATTCATCCCTTACGCACCTTCCTTTCCTATCTGAGGGCCTGCGCTCCCCTCACTCTTACAATCGGCCCAATTCCGTCGTATCTTTAGTCATGACCTGGTCATAAATTTTGCTCATTTGCGCCGCGCTCTGGAGCGCCCGCTGGGCGCTCATCATGGAGACCATCTCGTGGACCATGTTGGCGTTGGAGCGCTCCACCCACTTGTGGTGGATGACGAAGTTCTCGCTGGCCTGGGGCTGGCCGCCGGTGAACAGTCCGTGGTCGTTGCGCTCCAGGGCGCCGTTGTCCGCGAAGGAGAACACGCCCAGGGTGGCCAGATGGTTCCGGTTGGCCAGGGTGTAGATGCCCCCGTCCACGTCCACGTAGATGTTGTCCGTGGGCAGCTGGATGGGCTGGCGGTCCTCGTCCAGCACGCGGCCCTGGCCCGGCAGGACCAGATAGCCCTCGTCGTCCAGATTGAAGCTCCCCGCCCGGGTATAAGCCACCTGCCCGTTCCACTCGATGGCGAAGAAGCCGTCCCCTTCAATGGCGAAGTCCAGGGGCAGCTCCGTCTCCTCCAGGGAGCCCTGGGTGTAGTCGGTATACAGCTGGTCGGGGGCCAGGATGTAGGCGTAGGGCCCGATCTCCTCGGTGTTCACCTTGTCCTTGTTGCCCACCCGGCTGAGCATGACCTCCCGGAAGGCGGTGGAGTCGGTATACCGGTCGGCCTTATAGCCGGCGGTGGAGACGTTGGTCATATTGTTGGCGATCACGTCCAGCCGGCGGCCCTGACTGAGCATACCGGACGTCAATTGATAAAAGCCTCTAAACATTATGTATTCGCTCCTCTCACGACGGGGGCTGAGTTCCCCCGTTCATGTACTGCTGCATATATAACTTTAATTTCTGGATCGCGCGGGAATGGATCTGGGATATCCGGGGCTCGCTGACATCCATCACCTGGGCGATCTCCTTCATGCTGAGATTTTTCCGGTAGTACAGGGACACCACCGTCTGCTCGTTCTCCCGCAGGGAGGCGATGCCCTCCGTCAGCGTGTCCAGCAACTCCTGGCGCAGGAGGGAGTCCTCAGGACGCCCGGTACCCACGCTGTCGGCCACGTCCATGCCCCCCTGGTCCTGGTCGTCGAAGAGGGAGTCCAGGCTCAGAAGGTTGCACAGCGCCGTGTTGGCCAGGTCCTCCTGGTACTGCTGGCAGGAGACTCCCAGCCGCCCGGCGATCTCCTCGTCGGTAGGGCTGCGGCCCAGCTCGGCGTACAGCTCCACGCTGGCCTGGTCGATCTCCCGGGCCTTGCGCCGCACGCTGCGGGGCACCCAGTCCTGGCGGCGGGCCAAGTCGATGACCGCCCCGCGGATGCGCTTGGAGACGAAGGTCTCGAATTTGATGCCCTTGTCGGGGTCGAACTTATCCACAGCCCCCACCAGGGCCAAGACGCCCTCGTTGATGATGTCGTCCACCTGCGCGAAGCTGGAGTAGACGCCCCGCACCTGCAGAGCGATGGACTTCACCAGCCCCACATAGCGCAGCGCCAGGGTCCACTTCAGCTCCTGACAGCCAGTGCTCCGGTAAAGCAAGAGGAGGTCCTCCTTGCTCATGGCGTCCAGCTGCTCCTGGGTATAGCCCGGCTCGGGCGTCATGGCCGTGGCCGCCTGGCCGCCGCTCATACCGCCGCCGCCTTTCTCTCGCTCCGGGCCAGGGTGATGTTGCCAAGGGACTGGATCTGCACGTCGCTGGTGATCTCGTTAAAGGCCAGCACGTACAGGTTGGGATAGAACTGGGCCAGCATCCGGCTGAAATACACCCGGATGACCTGGCTGGTCAGCACGATCGGCGTCTGGCCCAGGTCGTTGAACTTCTTCATCAGCTCCGCCAGCTGGGTAACGATCTGCTGCATAAGATCGGGACCCATGGCCAGATAGATGCCCTGCTCGTTCTTGCTGAGGGAGGCGATGACCCGCTTCTCCACCTCGGCGTCCAGGGTGACCACCCGCAGCTGCCCGTGCTCGCAGAAGCGGCGGGTGATGGTGCGGCTGAGGGCGGCGCGGACGTTCTCGGTGACCATATCCAGGTCCTTGGTGGAGCCCAGGGCGTCCACCGCGGTCTCCAGGATGGTCCCCAGGTCCCGGATGGGCACGCCCTCCCGCAGAAGGTTGCGGAGGATGCGCTCCAGGTTGGCATAGGTGAGGAAATTGGGGATGGCCTCCTCCACCAGCTCGGGGGCGGTGCGTTTGAGGTTCTCCACCAGCTGCATCACCTCCGCCCGGCCCAGCAGCTCGTAGGCGTGGGAGCGGACCACCTCGCTGAGGTGGGTCTGCATGACGGACAGGGGGTCGAT
>Ga0137309_101809_pt1 | contig 13833 bp, 9 predicted proteins | sample NAcewiD2O_June_FD_97179 | JGI IMG/M metagenome (GOLD analysis project Ga0137309, IMG submission 97179) | Mouse cecal microbial communities from Vienna, Austria - N-Acetylneuraminic amended D2O_June | ecosystem: Host-associated > Mammals > Digestive system > Large intestine > Cecum | place... | reverse complement strand
ATGGACTGGATATATCTTGCGGAACCGGCTAATTCCACAAGTGCGGATTTTACATCGCTCCCCGGTATCAAAACCGCCTCCTTTTCTTTCACCTGCCTGCTTATGCTGATGGGATTTTCCTTCCCTGCCACTTCCCCTTTAAAGCCCCCTGCCATTGCCGGGGAGTTTAACAGTACCGCAGCAGCCACAGAAAGAATTCCGCAAACCCATAATCTTAACCATTTCATGATCATTCTCCTTTACAGTTTTCTACCGGTTTATGGAAATGGAATCTCAAATCAAGAAATCTGACTTCACGCAGAAAACGACCACCATCCTTTCCCACAGCTAATCAAATAAGAAATACTGTACTTCTTAAATGAATACGATGAATGAGCCGCATTGGGATCGTTGACCATCACATACCCATCTTCCGTCAATCCGGAAAGCACGATAAAATGCCCTTTCGAGGTAAATTCACTGGGCCTGCAGCTCATAATTACCGGCTTCCCTGCCGCCAGTTCCCGTATAATACTTGCGGAACTGATGGCATTGCAGGATACCTGGTACATCCCTGCCACAGCCGGAAAGATATCCCAGCTCTGCCCGTCCCCCGCATAGAACCGGTTATAATTCCCATATCTTTCCGCAATCGCCGCAACGATATCGGACGGATAAACCCATCCGGAAGAATCCACATCGCTTTTCAGATAGGACAGCACCATGGCAAGGGAAGTCACCGAGCAGCCGGATGTTGCAATGGTTCCCCCGCCAAAGGGCATATTGCTCCAGGGCTGGCCTCCGCTCTGGGACATATAAACAATCGGCATGCTGCTCCCATTATCCGGGATTGTCAGGGACTGGGCATTTACAACAACATCATTTATGTAAAATCCTCCTGACGTTCCATAGGAAAAGTCCAGGCTCCCGCCCTTAATCCCATAAAGTTCATACCAGTCTCCAGCCCCACGAAAAGCCCTTGCCCATTCCCGGTTATCCTCACTCCATCCGCCTGTATTTTTAAACTGTCCGGATAATTGGGGATATTTCTCTATCCATTGTTTTACATAATCCTGATATACCGCCCCGTCAGCAGATAAGACTGCCCCCAGGTCGCTTAACTGCCCTGTGGTCGCCCTGTTCAGAGCCGCTGTTTTCTGCCCGCTATCCCACCGTTCCCTCTGGTTCGGATGTCTACTGGCTTCCAATTCATACATCTTCTTCAGCCAGACATCAATCTCATCCCCTGCATGGTAGGACTGCCACGCCGCCCGGACTCCGTTGTCATTGGCTCCATCACGAATAGCAAGGCTGTAAACCGTTCCTTTTACCGCCGGATCGTCAATCTCATCCAGGTCAATACCCCTAGCAGCCATAGCCCTCCTGGCTGGAATATAGTAATAGTTATAAGCAAATTCATCTTGTAACCTGGAGAACCCTTCCCTGTCTGCGTGAAATGCTTTTACCCAGTCCTCCCCAAGCCCGGCCCCGCTTAACAGCTTGTCCGAGCCTGCCTCATACCCTATATATTTCCCCAGCATAGGATATGTCTCCCTGTCCTGGCTCATGACGTAGGCAAGAAAATCCGGCAGGGCATAGCGGTAGTCAAACTGATATCTCCCATACGCCTTCCCCCCGTCCCCTCCTGCCTGCCCGTAGCTCACATTCCCTGATTCAAAGATCGTCCATCCCATCCATATCTCGTCATCATAAACAGTTTCGATTCCAAAACCAATGGCGGCATGGGACTCAAATGTGCCTGGGATTCCATCTTGACAAAATATAAAAAGTATTGCTGTCATCAGAAATACTGCCATCCGTTTCTGAGTCCGTATCTTCTTTCCCCTTCTCATGGCCTTGCCTCTCCCCTCCCATTTTCTATGACCTCTGTTTCCACTCCGCCCAGTTCAAACAGTTCCTCCAGGCTCTTCATATGGATGTTCATCTCCATATCCACATGGCCGAAACAGGCTTTGATCTCATGCCCCTCCGGGCAGCCATAATGGTCATGGCCCCCGCAATACCAATAACCACCGCACCCGATGGATGACCGGGAGCAGTCATGGGAACATTTGTCGCTACTACAGCTGTGAACACAGTTCCAGTAGGGTTCCGGTGCTGAACACACATTTCTTCCTGGTTTCCTGCGCCCAAAATTATCCGTGTCATCCCCCGTATTGTGGAAGCATGTCCCCGTAACCTCACACCCCGCATACTGTTCAAAAGCCATATCCGGGTTCCTTTTGTCCACCTCGCACATATGGCCTTCATCCGGGACATACAATTCTTCATACAGATAGGGGGCAAACTTCATATCTGTGCTTGGGTATCCATTCTCCGCTTCATTACAGAAATATCGTGCTGTCTCACACCCGGAATCACAACTATATAATAGGCTCTCCGTGTAATCGTAGGTATGGGAGGATTTATAGAAACAATCCAGAAGTTCCAATGCTTCCTCATGATGGTCTGCCTGTTGCTGCTGCATCACAACCGCCACACAGGATAAAATGTCCTCCAGGTTGTTGCTCTTCTCCGAATCAAAATGCAGGGTGACACCGTTTTTATAATCTTGGTTCTGGTTCCCCTCCGGGTTATTTCCCCCGTTTACCCCATATGGAATCCGATCCCCTTTTTTATTTAAAGTTTTTGCATAGCCGTCCGTAATCCCGTCAATCTGTGCCTGGAATTCTGCCTGGGACTGCTCATATTTCTGCTGGAACCCCATCTCCTCCAGGGCTTTATAATCCGGATTATTAAAATGCTCCTCCGTATCAAGTATAATGGCAGCGACCGCAGAACTTCCTCCCATCCCTCCAAATAAAGCGGCGATGGCAACCTGCAGAAAAAAGATAAAGCCAATCACGATTGCCACAGGTTTCCATATCCACTGCTTTGTCAGGTCAGCCGCCGCTCCGAAGAAACGGAATGGAACCCCAACGGCTCTTCGTGCCATACGGCTGGCTGTGACCGTGCCACGAATTCCCTTTATACCAACCACTCTCGCTAACTGATATGCCCGGCTTTGGAGAACCGCCCTTCCAACCGGACTGTTTCCAACTATCCTTCCAAATGTCCCTATTCCCTTCCCGACAAACCTGGTTCCCGCCTTTGCCGCTCCTGATAACCGGCTTTCTGCTTTTCCAACCACACGCCTGGGACTGTCCGCAATCTCCTGAACCCCAGCCTTTACCGTTCTTCCCGCCCCCGTAATTCCTTCCCCGAAGGATTTTATCGCTTCAGCCGCCGCTTCATTTCCCACGGCCCGGAATCCGGCAATGGCAAAGTTTCCTCCCGCTTTTCCTATGTTCACCATGGTTTTCCCGGCAACCGCCCCGCCTTTGGTAGCGACAGAAATTCCCGCATGACTGGATCTGGCAGCATGTTCCGTAAATCCCACCATTCCGGCGAATTCTTCATCCTCTGTCATTTCATCCCAGAATCTCCTGACGGCCCACCGCTTCACGGTTCCCCTTCCAGCCATTTTTCGTCTCCGCTTCATAGCAGCCATATAGCTTTTCTTGTTCCAGACCATGGCACGCAGTCCGCCTTTCAGCAGATGGGAATCCCGGATATCCTTAAGGTCAATTCCCTTGACTTGCCCCTTTAACAGCCGGTTTATATCCCGTTCCGTCATAAAGCCCTCCGGATCCAGGCGGGAAAATTCTTCTGCTAAGGGCGATATTTTCAGGATTTTTTTAATCAGTGCCATATTGGCTGTAAACTCCACCGGGTTATGGGCCATAAGGATACTGTCTTCCCTTCCAAGGACCGCTTTTTCCCCTGGAGTAAAAAGCTGCGGGTTGCTTTTATCAAGACCCTGCCCATAAGTTTCAAACGCATTGATTTCTGTTACCTCTACCAGCATATCGATCTGTTTTCTCAACCGGTTTTTCTTTCCCAGTTTTCGATAATCAATCCTTCCCCCATCTTCGTACCTGGCATTGGTTTCCCTGCGGATTCTAAGAAGTTCCTCTATGGAAGCGTCAGCGTGTTTTGCCTTGTACCGGAACATCTTCAAATCCCCTCTGGTGACTTTCCCCGGGTCAACTATGTTTAGACCCTCCACCTCCTGGAAAATACCTCCGGCTTCTGTCAGGCTGTCTTTTGTAAAAATATTCCCGGCCCTGATATAGCTGTCAGCAGACACCGTATCCTGGAAAATTTTCTTTATCCGCATTTTATCGGCTTGGTTGCCCAGTGCGATACCCGCCGCTTCCGCATTGCCGAGGACACTGGCGGTTCCTGCAGCGTCCTCCTCTTTTTCATTTAACAAGGCCTGTTTCAGATAGAGAGATGGGGTGGACAATATCCTGGCCGTGGGAGCCGCAACATGCTTCTGTCCGAAATCCCGGTATTTCAAGTGCCGGTTGTATTTTTCAATATCATTTATAAGGACAGTTTTTGAGGTATCTGTTTTAGGCGTGTAATACATATCCCCATCCTGGTCTGGCTGACCGGGAGATATTTTATATGGTTCTGACATAGATTCACCTTCTAATCTTTCATTCCGTTTCTTCCTACAGTTCCTAGCTTTATGGGAAAAATAGCCGGAATCAAGAATATTTCTGAAATCAAAACAGCCAAAAACAAAAAAAGAGCCATCCAATACAGCCTGATACTGTATCAAATGGCTCCTGTTATCATAAGTTCCCGGACAGATATAAAACTTACAGTTCCATACCTTCCCTTCCTCTCCTTGCATAATTCTCTGGCGGCCGATTTCCCTTGAGGCTTTTCTTATATTCCTGTAAGCTTTGGATTGTCTCCCGCCTCTCACGAGTCTCCTGCTCTTCCCACATTTGCGGTTCTTGAAATTTCCCCCATTCCCGAATCTTCGGCTCTTGAAACTCCTGTTGCCCTTGCGTCTGCGCTTCCTGCCTGGTTTCCTGTCCCCTGTCCATCCCTACCTGTCTGGACAGCCGCACCACCCTCTCCTCCAGTGCGTCTGCCTGTTTCTGGATTCCCCCGCATAATTCCTTCACTGTTTCAAAAGGACGAATCGCACTCCTTGCCAGAATCCCCGGACGGAACTCTTCCGGTATCGTCTCCCGCTCTTTCCCCATGAGCGCTCTGGAAATGTTCCTTTTATGGATTTTTGTCTGCTGGGATTCCTCACTGGCAGCGTTAATCCGGTCAATGGTTTTTTGCATATTGATGGCGGCTCTCTCCATGCTTCTGCTGATATTCCGAAGCGCCACCCGGATATGCAGCTTATCGATTGCCCCATCCAATGCCTCCACGCCTTTCCTTTTAAAATCCCTGACAGCTTTCCCCATCCCTGACAAGATGGAATCCTTTATTTCCCGTATCTGCTCTTTGGCTTCCCTTACTTCCCTCTCCACATGCCTGGCCGCAGTCTTTAAATGCCTCTCTGGGGTCCCCCTCTCTGCTTTCCCAAGCTGCCCCTTCAGACTCTTAAGTTCCCTCCCCACCGTCTCCAACTGCCGCTCCAGGTCATCAATCTGCTCCAAAAGATGCCTGCACTCCTTTGCTTCCCTCTGCCTGTCTGCATCCAGCAAGAGCCGGATAAACTGCTCCGCCTGCTGAATATCCTGTAACTGCTCCATATCATTCCTCCTCATATCTGATGATAAATTTTTCTATTACCGTCCCAATGCCCCTGTACTGCTAGTCTGGCAAATCTCAAACAGCAGGGAGTCTTCCGGGAAATGGTCTTCAAAGGGTATCACGCCCCCTGTAAATCTGGACGCATTCTGGATACACAAAAGCCCCTCCCCCGGAGGCGTATCCGTCACATACTCCAGCTGCCTGGCCGACAACTGCAGCTGCTCCGCCAATACGCCGGCATTAATGGCCTGCTGTTTCAGCAGTACCACAAACGCCGTATTCGTCAGAACCGCCCTCCCCGTATCCGTTGCCAGCAGATCCTCACAGTCCTGGGTCAGCCCGCAGGGGCAGCACTTGTATTTCCTTGCCGTTTTCCACAGCTTCTTAATCCACTGGGCAGTCTGCTCCTTTTGAAACAGCAGATGTATCTCGTCAATGTAGACAAAAGTAGGGCGGTTCAGCTTCCGGTTCCGGCTCATCCGGTTTAAGATGGAATCCAGGATGATCAGCATTGCCAGGGGCCGGATTCCCTCCCCCAGTTCCGAAATATCATAGGAGATAAAAGAGGCTTCCGTATTGATATTGGAATGCCCCTGGAACAAAGTATCCACCCCGGCCACATAGAACTCCACCGCCTTTACCACGTCCAGAACCGACTGGAGCCTTCCTCCCTCGCTGTTATAGTAATCACATAAGGCAAGGTAAAAATCATTCAGCGTCGGGATATCCCCGTCATCCCCTGACAACAGCCATGCATCATAACACCGTTTCGCTGCTACCGCAATGGCCGTCTTCTGGGTTGCGTCCGGGGTGTAGGACAGCATTTCCGCACACATGGAGCGGATAAACTCCACCTTCGCCGCCACCGGATTTTCATCATAGCTGGCGCTGATATCCAAAGGGTTGATATGGTGCTCCCCGGCCCCCTTGATATGGACTTCCTCCCCGCCTACGGACCGACAGAGTTTCCCATACTCCCCCTGGGGATCGATTACGATCACGTCCCCGTCATTGCTGCCATTCAGATACGTGTTGAGGATCTCTTTCTTTGCAAAGAACGATTTCCCGCTTCCCGTAAACCCTAAAATCAACATGTTGTAGGAATCTGCCATCATCCGGTTGAACGTGATGATGTTGTGGGTCACTTTATTAAGGCCGTAGACCGTGCCTCCCCTCTGGGTCATTTCCTGGGATGAAAACGGCACGAAGACAGCCAGGGACTCCGTGGTCAGGGTCCGGAACTGGGGCGTGCTGTCCAGGCCGAAGGGCATGGAGGACATCAGGGCATTTTCCTGAAGCCCATAGGAAACCTTGAACTGCACGCTTTTGGAACGGCACTTTGTCAGAAACGTCCCGCAGTTTTTGTCTAACTGTTCCAGGCTTTTCGCAAAAATGACTACATGCATTTTCGTCTCAAACAGCTTCTGGTCCCTCCGCTCCATGTCAATGAGCAGATCATTGGCCGCATGGTAGTTCTTAGCCAGGTCAGGGTTCACCAGCTCCGCGCTGTATCCCTGCTGGCTCGCTTTCTTCTGCGCCTCCGCAAAGGAGCCGGAGGCGTTGGTTCTCTGGGCTTTGACCAGGTTCAGCGCTTTCAGTGCTTCGATCTGGTGCAGGTTGGTAGTCATCAGCAGATTAAACGGCATGGAAGTGAACTCCCGCATAAAGGCATCCGTCACCACCGTAGGGAAATCCGCCAGATGGAACGCCCGCCCATAAGCCCCACCCAGGATGAAATGGTCGGACTTAAACTCCATGCTCTCCGGCTGGATCAGTTCTACCGCCGTTACCCCACTCCGGTATAGATTCTCCAGGGAGAATGAACGTACACGCTCCCGGTTATAAGAGCCGTACTCCTTCATCTCGCTCTCCTCCCCGCCCTGGAACACGTCATGGAGCAGGTTCAGCCGCTTTAATGCCTTTAAGGGTTTCGCCCCGCATCCCCGGATAGACCGGAAGATGGACAGGATGTCATGCTCCGCACCGGCGAAGCTCTGTAGTGCCGCCGCCATGTCCGGCGCCGGGATGGTCAGCGTTAAGTAAATATCCCTGCGGATTCCGTTATTCCCCTCCGTCATGTTCCTTTTCACAATCCGGTTAATGTCCGCCCTCAGCCCGTCCTTCCCGTCCCCGGCCTCCTGCAAAAGCACGATATCCGACAGATAGTCAATATCCACGCTGTGGTTGTAGATACATACCTGCAGGTCATAAGACGGGTCAATGGATTTCAGAACACCGGCCCATTTGGCGGAAATGGCTCCCCGCTCTTCCCTCCGTGCAATACCGAAATTGATGTCCTGAACCTTGTAAGTCCTGGAATACAGCCCTTCTGCGATCTCCGTAATCCCGTCATCGGAAATGGACCGGAGCGGGATGGAATCCGCTATGTTAAAATGGGGCTTTAAATTCAGCACTTTCTTTAGCTTCTTATCCATCAGACAATCACCTTACCTTTCTCCAATTTTTCCTGATTTCCAGGTCCCTCCACAAGCTGATAGGCGGCCAGTTTCGTCATAAGGACTGTCCCCTTTGCCGGTTCGGAAATCCAGTTTCTCTGCTCCTTATCAAGACCTGCGGCTTCCGAAAGCCTTAACTTTTCAAAAATGTCATGTTCTCCCAACAGAAGAAATGGGGCATTCCGGAGCAAGTCTGAAAAGTTTTTACTCTCATAGAGGGTACGGTTGTCCCTGGTCAAAAAAGTATACATGGAATCCTCATGGAGTCTGTACATAGGCATCAGGTTCCAGGCCAGGAGTTCGGAATTCAGGGAATATACCATCCCATGGAGCTTCCAAAACATCAGGGCATAACCAATCTCTGCCTGGATTCCTTTTTCCATTATCTGGTAAGCCTCCCCATACCTGGTTTCTATAACCTGTACCCGGTATACCGAGGTAAAAGGCTTAAGCAGCAATGCTCTCCGCTCCTGTTCCCCCATCCGATAAAGGAACGCCTCCACTACCCCGTCTTTATCTTCCCCACTTATTCTTTCTCCCGCCGTGCCACGGCTTCTCTCGCCCAGGCCTTCCGCCGCCTTTATCACCATGTCGATGTGCTTTTTCATAGTCCTGCCATTGGTTGATAATCCACCGACCGCCCAGCGGGCTATCATACCTTTCAGGAGCCATGGTGGGGCTTCCTCACAGCTTATTTCTATCTGTCTTGTCCTTCCCTGTCCAAAAACCGTCAGATCCGTGCTTTCATCCGCAAGGATGGATACCCTTTCATTTTGCAGCATCGGAGCCAGCCTATAAGCCTCCATCTCTTTTACCGCCTGCTCCAATGCCCATCCAGAATCACCAGCCAAAATAAATCCATTTTCCCTGTGAATCCTCCGGTCATAAAATACCTGTCCGCTGATAACGTCTGTCCCATAACAAACCGTCCGTTTGCACCGTTCCAGTTCCGACCACGGCAGCAGCGCTTTCAGGTTATCCCCCGTCAGTACTCTGTGATAGCGGATACGGTTCTTCATGAGTGGAAGGGCCGACCTCCATGCGTCTGCCTGCTGATAGTCCAGTTCCGATACGGAAATCAGATATTTTCCACAGAAATGTTTTACCGCTCGGAAGGTTTCTTCCACTTCCCCCGGCAGGCCGTCAATCGCCACAAAAGCACAGACATTATAAATATGTGCCTTCTTCTTTATGTTTTCTTCCAAGAAACCTTTCATGGCTGCTTTCCTTGCCGAACGGATATCCCCTGACAGATTCACCCCATCCAAGCACCTCTTCGGGTCAAGTTCTTCAGCGTAAACAGACAAAGCCAGGTTCTCCGCAATCCCCAGCAGTTCCGTGGCAAACGCCTCGAACAACCTTGATGGATACCCCATGAGAAGCATTGTTTTAACCGTCCTCCCTGAAAGTTCCATCTCCTTCTGTCCCTTTTTTACTTGATATGGTTGTATAAGATCTATTTTCGCCGCTTTCCTCTTCCTCCATCTTCCCCTATTTTCTTTCGGTATCTCCGCAAACGGCTCAAACAATAACCGTTCCGCCATGAGTCCGAACCATTCCTCACAAGTTGTCGCCCGCCACGGACAGTGACTTTCCAATTCCTTAAACTTCTCCTCTGCTTCCTCCGGCCTGTCCGCTTTTATCCCCATAAGGATGTAACTCCGGCTTTTCCTTGCAATCAACTGGAGCTTAAACCCCGCACGCATAAATACCGGCTCTTCATGTCCTTCCAAAACCGTGCCCGGATCGGTTTCCCCTCCTTCCCTATCCCCACCCAGATACATCTTGAAATAATATCCATCCTCACTGATAAGCATATCCAGTTCCGGTATGTGCCCTCCATAGGTCACAAACCCATGTTCCACTCTGCGCCCTTTTGATTTCGGCATCTTCTTTTTCCTTCCTCCGGTCATTCCCTGCTCCTTTACATTCTGATCTGATAGCTTGATTTCTTCTGCTTTGGTTTCTTTCTTGACTTTCCACGCCTGTCCTTCCCCTGCTTTCTCTCATGATTTTCCAGAATCTCCAAAGCCTTCTCATACTCATTCTGCGCAAACAGCTTCCTTACCGGCGCTGACTTTAAGTTATTGCTCATCCATATGGTAAGCCAGTCCTCCAGGTTCAGCCCCATGGGCCGGATAAATGCAAACAGCCCGAAGGGGCCTCCGACCATAACCGGGACGATCACAAATCCCGTACTTCTCACCCCAACAACTCTAAACAGAACCCACAGGGATGATGCCGCCAATAAAATCCCGATGGTCACAAAAAGAAGCTCCCTCTTTGTCAGATTGAAGATAATGGGATCACGGATTGCCTGGATTTCTTTCGGTATCTCCACCGCCCCGTCATAAGGCGTTATCCTCTCTTCCTCATGATACATGCCACTCCTCCTCGTCTAATATGCTTTGCCCCTTACTTATCTGTCTGTTGGCATACCCGCAGAAGACATTGTTAGAAATGCTCCGCATCCGCTTTCTCCCTCCTTTATGCAGCTGCCATCATCTTCTTCGCCCGGTTTCCGGAGCCTACGATGAGCCCCACCTGAACCAGCTTGAATACGGCTATCTTTAATCCCATGGCCATCAGGTTCCCGATACCGTTTCCCCCAGCCGTCACCTGCTCCGTAAAATGCTCCAAGAAGATTGCCATAATCATGTTCAGCGCAATAAATACCGCCGCTATCACCACGGACTGGAAACACAGCCCGGCAAATTCCTTAATATACTGGAACGCCCTGGTATCCCTTAGGGGATGTTCCCCATACAAGTCCGACATAGCAAGGGGAGCCCCCAGGGCCATAACGATAATCTGGGCCGTCCTGGAATACACCACCCAGACAGAAACCAGGCCTGCCGCCAAAGAAATCAGCCATGGCAGCATAAATGCCACAAAAACCGAGATAAACGGCACAATGTTCTTAAAGGTATCCACGATTCCCAGACCGCTCTTATCAGACGCCCGTACATACCCTACCGCATCATAAACCAGTGCCTTATAATCGCCCAGGGACTCCCCCAGCACCCCTGCCATGGAGTTGTCCCTGGGAGCCCGGTTAAAGCACCACTGAGACAGGTAAAGGAAAAACTTCATCAGCCACTCCGAGCAGGCCAGAAGGAACATACAGATGATGAATTTTGCAAAGGGCTTTGCCAGCATTTCCACCGTAGGCCTGCCGAACTGCTGGGAAAAGTCTTTACTGGCAAGGCCCATGATAAAATACATGGACATAATCGTAAGGGCCACCGCTTTCAGCATGTAATAGAAGGCCCCGATATCCCCGGAGGTATCCGTCATGGTTTCAAAGGCTTCATTCACAACGCCAATGGACTCCTCCAGCATTTCATACACGGAGAACCCGGAACCGTCTTCCTCCTCATCCATCCCAAACACCGTATCCAGCATGGCGTCCAGGAACCCGTTGCCAGTGTACTCTTCCGTTCTCTCACCGTCCACAGACCCATCCGCCCCGCCGGATAATTCCACCCCCGTACCTGCTGGATCCAAATCCGCCCCATGTACACACAAAGGCTTTGCCAACATCAGTAAAATAAACAGAAGCGGCACCAAAAGTTTTGCCGGATTTCTTCCCTCTTCTCCAGTTTTTACCCCAAACACCCAATCCCTCCTTCCTTAAAAAAGGAAAGGGACTCCCATCCCTTCCCCGTCTGCTGCCCCTGTTTCTTCATCCGCCAAGCCCCACCAGGCCCTTAAGGGGCGTCTTAAGCATAAATACCAGCCCCGCCAAAAGCAGGATCATGATACTTGTACCGATCCCGGACCCCGCCTCCTTCCTCTGCTCCCCGTTCTGGCTGTTACTCGCCTGGATAAAATGGATGATGGCCGGGATCAGCTGAAATGCCCCCATGACCGCAATGCCTACGCTGAAAATCAGGAATACCACGTCAATGGTGCTGTTAAGCATGGTCTTAATCGCCGCATCCGTCACCGTAAGCCCGTCCGCATAGGCCGGGAACGCCATGCCTATGGATACGGCTGTAACAACCACTGCCAGCCTATGGTTCCTCCTCCTGGCAAGTTTTCTCCCCGCCTTGCCCATGTCCCTATGTTTCCCTGCTCTGACTCTCAATCTTCTCAATGTTTCCTCTCCTTCCTTGGGATATATGCTCCACACGTTTCCCGTCATTCAGACATAGGAAGCCTGTGCTCTGATACTTCTTTATGGTAAAAATATTTCCTTTTAGGAAATCCCACAATGCTTTTCAAACGCTTTCCTCCCCGTCAAACAACTCCTCCACGGTCGCCCTTCTCCCATCATAACAGCCGGTAGGTTCATAATTCTCCATCTCCTCCGGATGCAGCACTTCCTGTACCGGCTTTATTTCCGGCTCCACCGGCTCTTTCGGTACTGGGTCATATTTTTCATCCTCCTCCATATCCCTTTTCCACCGTTCCTTCTGTTCCTCATCAACCTCCACGGACTGTTCCACCCCTTTGCGGTAGGAATCCGCCGTCCGTTTCCTTGCCGGGTGCTCCGGGTCTTTGTCATTGATAGGATATAGATATTCCGGCTTCAGTTTCCTCCCATGCTTCCCCTGGACCGTAAACAAGTCCGAACCAAAATTCAGGCAGGTATCCGGGTTGATTTTGTAATCCAGAAATGGCTTCTGCCCCTTAATCATTACAATGCACCGGTCCGGCGGCAGACGGTAAAGCTCATCCTGGGTCATCAGCTGGCGCTGGGTAGCGCTGTAAGAATGCTCCACCGTGGAGCCGTCAATCCCAAACAGGTCAACCGTCTTGGATTTATGTACGGAGGTCTGCTCCGCCTGGATCGTCTTCATCCCCAGGGCACTGCTCATCCACTTGGTCGCCGATTTCTCCCCCTGCCCGCCGCTCCCGATAAATACCGTCTGGTGGACGTTGTCCATGATATCCGCAGCCGCCTTGTCGTAAAGGGTTTCAATCTGGTTCGGCGACTGCACAATCATACAAGTGGAAAGATTCACGGAACGGAAAGTGGAAATCTTCTTGTCAAAGTCAGGAATCTTGCCCACATTGGCATACTCGTCTTGGAAAAAAGTCACATGGTGTGGCAGGCTCCCGTCAAACACGTTCTGCGCCCGGTAATACAGGCTCTCAAATAATTGGGTGTAAAGCAGCGAAATCAAAAAATTATGAGTGCTGTTAGTTGTGGGGATGATGATATAAAACGCCGTTGGCCTGTCCCCGATGGTATCCATTGCTAAGGTATCCACATTTGTCAGCCTTTGAACGTCCTTAGAAGCGAAAAGGCGGACTGCGGTCTGTGCCGTAGAGATGATAGAACTCATTTCCTTGCCGGTTGCCGACACCTTCCTCCGCCACACCACCGCCGGGTGCTCCTCCCCCATCCTGGAAGTCTCCGCCAAATGCTCCAGCCAGATATCATAATCGGACTGGTAGCCCTCATCGCCCTCTGAAAACCCGCACATATTTAAAAGTTCTGAAACCGTGGTAAAGTTCTGATCCTTAAACGCAAATTCATAGTAAACCCCATAGCAAATGGAATTTAACAGGGATTTGGCGCTGTTGCTCCAGTGGGGGTCTGTTGGAGTTTTCCCGCCGTTGGCATTTTCCACCACGGAATCCACCATGATGAGCAGGGAGTCTGCACTCCTGATATAACGGAACGGATTATAACAGTCAGAAAAATGCTGCTCATTGATATTCAGCACCCGTATCTCATATCCGTTAGCCTCCAGGAACCCTGCAGTCTCATTGCACAGTTCCCCTTTCGGATCAGTAAAGACGAAACTGACCGGTTTCCCGTCCCTGGGGTCAACCGGAAGGGAATATACATTTGGCTTCACGAATCCCCTAGACT